>Ga0187855_10000322_pt1 | contig 43829 bp, 38 predicted proteins | sample June2016WEW_8_10_2_FD_132969 | JGI IMG/M metagenome (GOLD analysis project Ga0187855, IMG submission 132969) | Peatland microbial communities from SPRUCE experiment site at the Marcell Experimental Forest, Minnesota, USA - June2016WEW_8_10 | ecosystem: Environmental > Terrestrial > Soil >... | reverse complement strand
GCCTGCGAGAAGACGAGCAGCGAGAGAACTGCGATCCCGAGCAAAGCCGCGAAAGCCGCGAGGGCCCCAACCTCGAGCAGTTTGTTGGAGAGCGAAAGCGCCGGCGCCAGTGCGATCATGCGTCGCCAGAGTGTATGAGGGGCACAGGCGCCGCGGCTGCGGTTGCTGGTAGGCCCACATCGGGGGCATCCACAGGCCCCCGCACGCGCGAGGTCAGGTCGGCGACCTTCGCGGCCAGACCGGCGGCGTCGCCCTCCAGCACCAGCAGGTTGATCTCGGCGAACACCTCCTCCACGACCTCCGGCGCGAGCGGCGCGCGCTCCGCCCGCATGATCTTCTCGGTCGCCGTCGGCCGCGGGCGCTCGTAGCCGTTGAACAGCTCCTCGTGCAGCTTCTCCCCCGGCCGGCGACCGACCTCCTCGATCTCGATGTCGCGGTCGGGGTCGAGGCCGGAGAGCTCAATCATCGCCCGCGCCAGCTCGATGATCCGCACCGGCTCGCCCATGTCGAGCACCAGTACCTCGGCCATGCGGGTGCGATCCCCCCGGCCGGGGCCGCCGCGCAGCGCCTCGACCGGATGCAGGCCGTTCGTCGGCGTGGACCCCTCGGCCTCGCCGCCGGCGGGCTGCAAATCGAGCGAGCCCGCGCGGATGATCAGCTGCACCGCCTCGGGGATCGTCATGAAGTAGCGCGTCATGCGCTTGTCTGTCACCGTCACCGGCCCGCCGCGCGCGATCTGGCGGCGGAAGATCGGCACCACGCTGCCGGAAGAGCCGAGCACGTTGCCGAAGCGCACCGCCCGGTAGACGGTGCCGGGCCAGCGCGCGGCGGCCCCCTCAAGCGCCAGCTCCGCGAGCGCCTTGGAGGCCCCCATCACCGTCGCGGGCGCGACCGCCTTGTCGGTCGAGACGAGCACGAAGCGCTCCACCCCCAGCTCACCGCACACGTGCGCCATCACGCGCGTCGCGATCGCGTTGTTGCGCACCGCCTCCACCGGGTTGGCCTCCATCAGCCCCACGTGCTTGTAGGCGGCGGCGTGGAACACGACGGTGGGGCGGTGCTCGGCGAGCACCTCGCGCATCCGCTCCTCCTCCTTGCAGTCGCCCAGCACCGCCGCCAGCGAGGCCGGCGGCGCGTGGCGCTCGTCGAGCAGCTCGCGGTGGATCGCAAACAGGTTGTCCTCGGCGTGGTCGAGCAGGATCAGCCGCCGCGGGCCGACGTGCGCGATCTGGCGGCACAGCTCGGCGCCGATCGAGCCGCCGGCGCCGCTGACCAGCACGACCGCCTCGCGCGCCAGGTAGGCGCCGACGCGGTCGAGCTCCATCACCACGGGCTCGCGCCCGAGCACGTCCTCGACGCGCACCTCGCGCACCTGGCGGGCGATCGCGCCGAGGGCCGTGCCGGCGCCGCGGCGGGGATGGGTGGGGTCGCCGTCCTTCAGCAGCTCGAACACGGTCGGCAGCGTGCGCACCGGGATCGAACGGGCGCGGCACTCGCGCACCACGCGCGCGCGCGTGGAGCCGGGGGCGGAGGGGATCGCGATGATCACTTCCTCCGGCTCGGCCTCCTCGAGGATGCGCGGCAGATCGGTCTCGGTATTGCCTCTCACCCGCACCCCGTCGATCCGCATGCCGCGCTTGCGCGGGTCGTCGTCGAGGAAGCCGACGGGCGCCAGGCCAAGCTCGCGGTTGCGCGCGATCTCGCGCAGCACCAGACGCCCGCCTTCGCCGGCGCCGACGATCAAAACGCCCCGCTCGCCCTCGCGCACGCCGCGGAAGGCGCCCTGCAGCCGGCGTTCGCGCAGCGCGCGCGCCAGCACCCGCAGGCCGACCAGCGCGCTCAGCGCCAGCAGGAAGAACAGCACGATCACCCCGAGCGGTAGGTCCACCGTGCTGAGGCCCGCCGGGCGCCCGGCGTGGTAGGGGCCGTAGGGGATCTGCACCGGCCGCGCGACCGCCACGCCGACGACGGCGAGCAGCACGATCGCGATCACCCCGCGCAGGATCGCCTCGTAGTCGCGCTGGCCGGCGTAGCTCCAGCTGCGCAGGTAGACGCGCGCGAGCACCAGCACGACCACCCCCCCGAGCGCCACCCACCAGATCGTGCGTTCCAGCAGCAGGGCGTAGCGGTGACTGAGCCCCTCGTCGAAGCGCAGCTGGAAGGCGAGGTAGTAAGCGAGCGCGACCAGTACCCCGTCCACGGCGATCTGGGGCAGCATGTGCCGGTGGAAGGGGGTGGGGACCCACCCACCCGCCGAGCGGAGACTTCGGCGCATTGCAGGGAATTGTAGGTGGGGAAGGGGGGGTTGGGCTCGCTCCTATCTGAAGAGCGTCAACCCGGAGATCGCCGCTGTTTCGCTGTTCGCCGGCAGGTGGGTGATCCACAGCAGGTAGTAGCGGTACACGACGCCGCCGGTGTTGAGGTGGATCGTGCTCTGCGCGCCGACGGTGCGCGGCGGAGCCAACTGCACCCAGCCCCGCGCGGTGAGGCTGGCGGGGTCTTCGTAGGGGAGGTGGGCGGCGAAGCGCTTGGCCGCGTACACGGCCGCGGTGAAGCCCGGCGTGGGCGTCTGCACCTCGATCGCGCGGGCGCGCAGGCCGGGGGCCGCGTCAATGTAAATGCCGGTGCCCGGCTTGTGGCCGAAGGTGTCTTCGCGGTAGTGCTCGGTGCTCCACACCGTTTCGGGGTCGCCGTCGACCACATTGGCCACGTCGGTCGGGTGTTCGGGTTCGTTGCCGTAGGGGTTGTAGTCGCTCGCCGAGGTCTGTTCCAAGGGCACCGGCGTGAGCCCCGATTGGGCATCCACGTCGGGGGGCACGCCGCGGTGGGTGTTACCGGCGAGCAGCACCAGCACGAGCGCCACCAGGCCCCCGAGCAGCGCCAGCGAGCCCAGCCAGCGGGCCGGGTGGCGCATCCGCCACGGCAGCCGCCGGCGCGCCGGCGCGGGCAACGTGCGCAGCACAGTGGTCACCTCGCCGGTGCTCTGCCCCGCGCGCGCCACCTCGACCGCGAGCACCTCCTCCAGATCGGCCAGCAGCGCGGGAATGTCGGGGTAGCGCCGCGCGAGGTCCTTGGCGGTCGCGCGTTCCACGACCGCGGCCGTGGCGGCCGACACCTCGGGCCGGCGGTGCTGCACGTCGGGGATCTCCTCGCGCACGTGGCGCATCGCCACCGCCACCGGGCTGGGGCCGGTGAAGGGGATCGCGCCGGTGAGCATCTCGTACAGCACGACCCCGAGCGAGTAGATGTCGGATTGGCCGGTGACCTTGTGGCCGAGCGCCTGCTCGGGCGAGACGTAGTCGGTCGTGCCGAGCACGCGCCCGTCGAGCGTCAAGCCCTCCTCGGTGAGCGTGCGCGCGATCCCGAAGTCGGTGATCTTGGCGGTGCCCTCCGCGGTCAGCAGCACGTTCTGGGGCTTCACGTCGCGGTGCACGATCTGGTGCTCGTGGGCGTCGCCCAGCGCCCGTGCGATCTCGATCGCATAGGCGATCGCCTCGGTGATCTCCAGCGGTCCCGTGCGACGGATCAGCGCCTTCAACGTCTCCCCATCGACGTACTCGAAGACGATGTAGGGCGTCGCCCCACCGTCCGTCTGCGGCTCCTCCCCCGCGTCGATCACGGTCACGATATGCGCATGGCTGAGCTGCGCGACCGCTCGCGCCTCGCGGCGAAAGCGCTCCAGCTGGTCGGAGTCGGAGGCGATCTCGCGGTGCATCAGCTTGATCGCCACGGGCCGTTCCAGCACCGTGTCGAAGGCGCGGTAGACAGTGGACATCCCGCCCTTGCCGATCTGCTCGTCGAGGCGGTAGCGCCCACCGAGCGCGGTGCCGAGCATCGCTTGCGACATGGCTCTAATTACAGCGCGATCAGAGCAATCCCTGCGAGTGCAGCCGCGACGCCGACGGCCTGAAAGCGCGACAACCGCTCGCCAAGCAGGCCCATGCCGAGCGCGACCGTGACGATCGGAAAGAGCGAGCCCAGCACCGACACCAGCGACAGCTGGCCGTGGGCAGCGGCAGTGGTGTACATGATCGTGCCGACCACCAACAGCAGGCCCGGGATCGCGAACAGCGGGCTGCCGCGGACGAATCTGATCCCGCGCAGCTCGCGCCCGGCCCACAGCGCGAGCAGCGCCACGAGCGCGAGGCGCGCGTCGAGCAGCGCCCACGCGCGCCCGTGCTCCGAGGCCTTCGGCAGCGCGGTGAGGAAGATGCCGAACGCGACCGCCGACGCCGCCGCCCACAGCGCGGCGGCACGCGGATCGGGATAATGCGCGGTGCTGTGGTGAGCCGAGCCACGGCGCGCGACGAGCACGGCCCCACCCATCGCCAGCACCAGCCCGACTGCCTGCGCCGGCCGCAGCGAGTCGCCGGTGGCGAGACCCCAAGCGACCGGGATCACCACCCCCGAAGCGCCGATCGGCGCCACCACCGACAGCGGCCCCAGCTCGGCCGCCTTGTAGAAGCCGATCAGCCCCCCGGCGTTGCCGGCGCCCGCCAGCAGCGCCAACCCCACATCGGAGGAGGGCGGTGCCCGACCCCCTTCCAGCGCTAGATACAGCACGCACGCGCCAAGCGCAGCCACCTGCGAGCAAACCAGCACGGTCACCAGCTGGTGACGGCGCACCAGCTGGGGGCCGATGAAGTTCGACACCCCATAACAGAGCGAGGCGCCAAGCGCGAGCGTGATCGCAAGCATCGGCGGCAGTCTGGCAGTCGGGGGATGGTTGGCCGGTTGGCTGCCCGTATGCGCACGATCCCCACAGCGCGGGCGGACTCGGCGCTCCCGATGCAAGCCGGCCGTCGCGAACCTAGGTTTCGATCGTGACCAACGTCCCGATCGGCGTGTAGGGCCAGATCTCCGCCGAGGCCGCGAGGGGAAGCTCGACGCAACCGAGGCTCTGTGGGGTGCCGAACGAGGCGCGGTCGAAGTTGTGCAGCGCGTCGCCGCCGTTGAAGTAGCTGACCCATTTGATCCCCGGATCGCTGTAGTGCGAGCCGTCGGGGTTGGTGCCGCTCATCGTCGTTTCGGGGAGGTGCTCGAACACCGCGAACGTCCCCAGTTCGGTTTCCGCCCCGGAGATGCCCGTGTTGGCGGGCGAGGTAACGACCGTGTAGCCGTTGTGCCACAGCGTCATCGTCTCCGGTGTTTCGCGGTGCACGTACACGTAGCTGTAGCCGCTGGTGAGGCGCTTGCCGGCGATCGCGTCAGCCAGCAGCGCGCGCCACACCGTAGGCCCCGCGACTCCATCGACGGTGAGGTTGTTTTCGTTCTCGAACTTCATCACCGCGCCCTTGGTGATCTCGCTCGCCTGGTCAGGGTTCCACATCGCCTGCAGCTGGTGGGGGGTGTTGGGATAGCGCCAGTTGAAGCTGCCGCTGGGAGGTTCGACCGCCGCCCGCGCCTCCGCGCTCGCCGTGCGCGCCACGGCGGCACCGGACGGCTGCCATAGCACCGGGAGGTAGCCCGCTTCGGCGAGCAACTGGTGCAGGCGCAACGTCGAGCCGGGCGGCACGGTCCATTCGATCTGGTTGGTGGTGCGCAGCCCGCTCCCACCCGTCGTGACCGCGACCGCCCGCGGGAGCCGCACCTGCAACTGGGAGTCGAGCGCAGCCCCCAGCCCTGACGGGGTGAAGACAAGCATGTGGCTGTTGACTTCGCGCCAGCTCCCGGGCGTGCTCGGCGAGAGCTGCGGACGGGCCGAGCCGAGCACTTCGCCGACCGGCTTGGAGAACGTCAGGGAGAGCGGCGTGGCGGGAGAGATGCGCGCTCCGGCCGCGGGAAAGCTGACCATCACCGGGGCCTGGGAGGGCGGGAACCAGCTCACCTGCGTGGGCGCCCCCAACCTCTCCCAGGGATGCGGCGCGGCGGCGATCTCGATCGCACCGGTGGAAGCCTGCGATCCGAGCGAGACCGAGCTCTGGGCGCGGCTCAGCGTGTGATGGGTCGTGCCATCCGTGCCGCTCCCGTAGGACACCGCAGACACGGGCTGATCGAAACTCACGCGCACCGCCGAGCCCGAGGGCACGGTCATCCAGCGCTCGGTCACCCGCGCCGCGGGCGCCCGCAGCGTCAGCTGCTCGTTGCGCTCGCTCCCCAGCGCCCAGCTGAGCCATCCCGGCCGGCGAACCTCGACGTCCACCGTCACCTGCTCGCCCGGAGTCAGCCGCCGCAGCGGAGTCAGCCGCCCATCTTCGATCGCCAGCGGCACCTTCCGCCCACCCGGGCCGTAAGCCCGAACACGCGCGATCGTCCCTCCCAGCGGCTGCACTGACACGCGTGCGAGCGCCGTCGAATCGCTCGCCAGCGTCACGCCCGAGAAGGCCAGCACCGCGACGGCCAGCAGCACGACGATCACGACAAGCGTCAGCACCGCGCCGAGCAGGGCACGTGACCGACGATGCTCTTGCGACACGGGGTCACGGCGAGCCGAGGTCATCGCCATTGATGGATCGTAGGACGATTTGGTATGAAGCGTCGCGTTTCGTCGTGCAGGGCCCCCGCACCTCGGCTCTGGCACTCCGCTCTACAATGCGGTAACCGTCTTCGCCGTGCACGTGCCGGTGCTGATCGGCTTCACCGTCGCGCGCTACGCCGAGCCCGACGAAGCCACCGCCAGCGCCAGCCCCACACGGTAGAGCGCGAACGGCCACAGCACCCGCGCTCGCCTGCCCGCGCGGATCAGCGGCGCGCAGGCGAGCGTCGATAGGAATGCCGCCCCCGCGCCCACCGAGAGTGCGGGAGCCGCACCCGGAGTGCCGCATTGGGCGACGCGGGGACCGAAGGCGAGTGTCTTTCGGCGTCGGGAAAGGCGGAACACCTTGAGCCCGGCGGCACCCGCGATTACCGGGAGGCCGGCGCGCCAGGAGAGCGCTTGGGCGTCCTCGCGGGCGAAGCCGCGTGCGCGCGCGGCGGTGAGCGTGGCGCCGTTGCGCGAGACGCCCGGGAGCAGCGCGAGCGCCTGCGCGAGACCGAGCGCGAGGCCGTCCCGGGGTCCGAAGTCCGTACGACTGCGGCTCTCGGAGCGAGCGTCGGCCCAGGCCATTGCGACGGCGCCAACTGCCAGCCCCCCGGCGAGCGCGCGGGGGCCACTTGGACGGCGCTCCAGTCGTTGCTCCATGAGGTACCCCACGAGCGCGGGGGGGGCAAGCGCGAGCGCCGCCGACGTCAGGGCTTTGCCGTCGATCTCACGCAGGGCCTGCCTCAGCTCCCCACGCTGCGCGAGCATCAGCGCGGCAGCGGTGCCCGCGTGCAGGGCGACCTCCAGCGAGTTGCGCAGCTCCGCGTCCTCTTCGGCATGGGGCCACCCCACGAGGCGCGGCAACAGCGCGATGTGCGCCGAGGAGGAGACCGGCAGCACCTCGGTGGGGCCCTGCACGAGGCCCAGCAGCAGTGCCTGGTGCAGCGGCAGCTTCGGCGCCTGCGTGGCTCGGGGAGATCCCTCAGCCAACGTCTACGGGTGCGGACTCCGAGGACGAAGCGCGATCGGGGTCTCCAGCCGCGGCTTCGATCGCCGCCACCTGGCCCCCACGCCGGCGACGGACGATCCAGTAGGCGACGCCCACCACCACGAGCGCGACGATCGCGTAATCGACGTACTCGAAGCCCCTGCGCACGCTCGTCCATTCGTTGCCGAGTGCGTGGCCCGCGAGCGCGAGCGCCAGCACCCACGGGATCGAACCGATGATCGTGAGCACGGTGAAGCGCAGCGGTGGCATCTTCGCGACGCCCGCGGGCAGCGAGACAAAGGCGCGCACCAGCGGGATCATGCGGCCGAAGAGCACCGCGGGATCGCCGTAGCGCTGAAACCAGCGGTCCGCGCGGTCGATCTGGGCGGGGCCCATGTGCACGAGGTGGCCGTGACGTTCCATCAACTCCAGACGGCCGCCGCGACCGATGCCGTAGGCGATCCACGAGCCGACCAGCGTGCCCAGCAGGCCCGCCAGCACGATCCCGGTCATCGTCAGGTGGTGGTGCGCGCCCGAGCCGCCGGGGTCCGCCACCGCGAAGCCCGCGAACAGCATCACCACCTCCGAGGGGATCGGGATGCAGGCCGAGCCGAGCGCCATCAGCAGGAACACCGCCGGCAGCCCCCCGTCGCGGACGAGGTGCCAGGTGGCGTTGACAACGGATTCGGTGACCGAGGCGAGGACAAGCATTGGCGCGTCAACGATACCGTCCACCCCGATGCGCGTCTGGATCGACCTCACCAACAGCCCCCACGTGCTGGTCATGCGGCCGGTGATCGAGGCGCTGGAGCGCGACGGCCACGAGGTGCGGGTGACCGCGCGCGACTTCGCCCAGACGCTGGGGCTGCTGCGCCGCTTCGAGATCCCCCACACCGCGATCGGTCACCACCGCGGCGAGCGGTTGGCCGCGAAGGCCGGCGGCCTCGCGCTGCGCTCGGCGGCGCTGCTGCGCTGGGCCCACGCCGAGACGCGGAGAGCGAGGTGCGAGCCCCCCTCCCCCTCCTCCCCCCCCTCCTCCGGCCGCTTCGACATCGCGCTCGGGCACGGCTCCAACGATGTCAGCGTCGCCGCTGCCCTGCTGCGGGTTCCCAGCGCCACGATGTTCGACTACGAGTGGGCGACCGTGCAGCACCAGATCAACTGCCGCCTGGCGCGCGCGGTGGTCGTGCCCGAGGCGATCCCGCCCGAGCGTCTCGAGCGCTACGGCGCGCGCGGCAAGGTGCGCGCCTATCCGGGGCTGAAGGAGGAGTACTACCTCGCCGACTTCGAGCCCAACCCGGCGATCCTCGGCGAGCTCGGGCTCGACCCCAGCCGCCCGATCGTCGTGGTGCGCACCCCCCCGGAGGTCTCGCTCTACCACCGCTTCGAGAACGACCTGTTCGCGCGGGTCCTCGCGCGTCTGCGCGACGCGGCTGCCGGCGCGGAGGGGGTCCAGTCGGTGGTGCTGCCCCGCACCCCCACCCAGCGCGCGGAGCTCGCCAGCGTGCCCGGCTTCATCGTCCCCGAGCAGGCGATCGACGCGCAGTCGCTGATCGCGCTTTGCGACCTCGTGATCTCCGCCGGCGGCACGATGAATCGCGAGGCCGTCGCGCTCGGCGTTCCGGTGTACACCACGTTCGAGGGCCGCCTCGGGGCGGTCGACGAGCGGTTGATCGCCGAGGGCCGATTGCGCAAGCTGCGCGATCCCGCCCAGCTCGAGTTGGCGAAGCGAAACCCCGCTGCTGGGCGCACGCGTATCCGGCGCGACCCGCGCGTGCTGGTCGATCTGCTGCTCTCGCCGGTGCGGTGAGTTGTTCTTTTTGGGCCCCTACCAAATGAGAATGAGACTCAATCCCAGTTGGTTAGGGCTTTGATTTTTTGTTGTTGTGCCCGCCGCCAACCAGCGGGCGCCCGCGGCCCGCGAGCCGCGAGCCCGCCTCAGTACTGGTAGGCGCGCCTGGCCTCCCAGCGCTCGATCCCGAGCCGGCAGAGGCGGTCGACGAGCTCGGGGTAGGGGATCCCCGAGGCCTCGGTCAGCTTGGCGTACACGCTGGTCGGCGTGAAGCCGGGCATCGTGTTCAGCTCGTTGACCAGCACCTGCTCGCCGTCCACGAAGAAGTCCACGCGGGCGAGGCCCTCGCAGCCGGTGTAGGCGAACACCTCCACCGCCAGCTCCCGCACCCGCGCGCTCGCCGCGGCGGAAATGCGCGCCGGGACGACCAACTGCATGCCCCCGTCGCGGTACTTGGCGGCGTAGTCGTACCACTCCTCGGCGAACACGATCTCCCCAGGCACCGAGGCAAGTATCCCCCGGCTTCGGTTGGTCCCCTCTTGATCGATCACCCCGAGCGCCGCGCACTCGACCTCGGCCCCCTGCGCCATCGCCTCGACGATCACCAGTGGATCGTGGGCGAAGGCGCGGTCGAGCGCCTCCCCGAGCTCAGCGGCCTCGGCGACCTTGGCGATCCCCACCGAGGAACCGAGATGCGCGGGCTTGACGAACACCGGTAGCCCGAGGCCCGCGATCTCACCCAGCACCTCGGTCGGCGCCTCGCGCCAGCGCTCCACGCGGGCGCCGGCGTACTCCACCTGGGGCACCCCGCAGGCCGACATCAGCTCTTTGAACAGCACCTTGTCCATGCACAGCGCCGAGCTCGCCACGCCCGCGCCGACGTACGCCACGTCGAGCGTCTCCAGCAGCCCCTGCACGGTGCCGTCCTCGCCGAAGGGGCCGTGCAATGCCGGGAACACCACGTCGGCGTCGAGCAGCCCCTCACCCGGGCGAAGGCTGAGCCGCTCCCCGCCATGACACCACCCGCCGTCGCGCTCGATCTCCACCCAGCGAACCTCGTGCCCGGCCCGCTCGAGGCCCTCACGCACGGCGCGCGCGGAGGCCAGCGAGACATCGTGCTCGGAGGAGCGCCCCCCCGCGAGCAGCGCGACAGTGAGCGTCGCCCTCGTCATGGAACGGCCGGCGCGGCGGCGGGCGGGGTCTGGGAGGTGGTGGTTGTGGTGCTGGGAGTCGTCGTGGGCGTGGTGCTCGGCGTGGTCTGCGCCGCAAGTTCGCCCACGGTCAGCTTGATCGTCGCTCCCGGCTTGGCCTTGGTGCCGCCCGCGGGGGTCTGCTGAAGCACCAGCCCAACTTCGGCTTCGCTTGAGACGGTGCGCGTGCTGGACTTCACCACAAAGCCCGCCCCGATCAGTTCGCCTTCGGCCCGTTCCTGCTTTTTGCCGACCACGCGCGGAACGGCGACTTCCTGCGAAACCTTCGCCACCACGAGGCTCACCGCTTCGCCGCTGCGCACCGAACTGCCCGCGGCGGGCGACTGCGAGAGCACGGTGCCCGCCGTCTGGCCCGCTTCTTCGCGCTTGGTGACCGCTCCCACGTGCAGCCCCACGGCGCGCAGCGAGGCGCGTGCTTCGGCTTCGCTCTGGCCGACCACTTCGGGGATTTCCACCTGCGGCGGGCCGCTCGAGACGAACACCGTCACCGGGCTGCCCGCCAGCAGCGGCACGCCCTGCGAAGGTTCGGTGGAGATCACCTTGCCGCTCGCCACCGAGGTGCTGGAGCGGTTCTGGGCGCTCGGCTTGAAGCCCGCCTGTTTGAGCTTGTGCTCGGCTTCGGCACTCGTGAGGTTCCTCACGTCTGGCACTCCCACGCTGGCGGGGCCGCTCGAGACGACAACGCTCACATGCGCGCCGCGCTGCACCACGCTGCCCGCCGCCGGGCTCACGGAGATCACCGAGCCCTGCGCGACATCGAGGCTGGGCGCCTGCGAGGGGACCGGCACCAGATCGGCCGCTTTGAGCTCGCTGCTCGCGAGCGCTGCGGAGCGGCCGACGACGTTGGGCACCGTCACCTGGCGCTTGCTCGCGGGCAGCAGCAGCGCCAGCGCGACCCCGGCGACAATCAGTGCCAGCAGCACACCACCCGCGATCCACCAGCGCCGCCTACGCCGCCGCGCAGCCGCCTCGGGGTCCTGGAGCTCCGCACCCTCAGCGACGGCGGGCGCCAGCAGCAGCGCGGTGGCGGCCACCGGCGGCGCCACCGGGCCGTTGGCGCCGGGCGCAACGGGCTGGTGCTCGCCCGCGCCGGGTAGGTTCCGGCGCACGTGCTGGAGCGCCGCGATGAACTCGTCGGCGTCGGCGAAGCGCTGTGCGGGATCCTTCGCGAGCGCCCGCAGCACCACCGCGTCGAGCTCCGGGGGAATCGCCGCTCGCGCGGTGGCGGGCGCGGGCACGGCCGCGCCGGTCGCGGTGACGTCGGGTGGCTGGGTGGACGCGGCGCCAGCCGGGTGGGGGGGCACGCCAGCCGGATGGGGGGGCGCATGGCTCACGACCGCGCTCGGCGGCAGCGGCGTCGCGGAGACCTGCTTGAGCGCGATCGTCACCGCCGTCTCCCCGTCGAATGGCACCGTGCCAGTGAGCAGCTCGTAGAGGACGATCCCCACCGCATAGATATCCGAGGCGGCGCTCACGGCGTGGCCCTGGGCCTGCTCGGGGGAGAGGTATTGGGCGGTTCCCATGATCGAGCCCGTCAGCGTCATGTCGGATGCGCCGGCGCGGGCGATCCCGAAGTCGGTGACCTTCGCGCGGCCCTCCTCGTCGAGGATCACGTTGTGGGGCTTCAGGTCGCGGTGGATCACCCCGCGGCGGTGCGCAAAGCGAGCGGCCTGCAGGATCTGGATGACGACGTCGATCGCCCTCACCGGCTCCAACGGCCCCTGCTCGCGCACCACCGCCTTCAGCGAGCGGCCGGGGAGGTACTCCATCGCGATGTAGTAAGTGCCATCCCACTCTCCACGGTCGAAGATCGCCACCACGTTCGGGTGCGAGAGACCGGCGGCGCTGGAAGCCTCGCGGCGGAAGCGCTCCACGAACTCCTGGTCTTCTGCGAAGCGGTGGTGGAGCAGCTTCACCGCCACCTGGCGCCCCAGCAGCTGGTCGCGCGCGAGGTACACGTCGGCCATCCCACCTGTCCCGATCCGCGAGAGCACCTCGTAGCGCCCGTCGATCACAGTGCCGGATTCGATCATCGCCGGGCCGCCCCGGTCGTTGGTCGAGCGGCCCCCGGGGGGACGGCACGGCGTAAGGGTGCGCCTTCGATCATCGCCGGCCCTCATTCATGGAGCAGCACTTCCATCACGCGCCGCGCGATCGGCAGCGCGTACGTGGCGCCGTACCCGGGGACGCCCTTTACCGTCACGGCGATCGCCACGGTGGGGTTGGCGGCGGGGGCAAAGGCGATAAACCACACGTTGTTGAGCGCGCTGCCGATCTGCGTTTCCGCGGTGCCGGTCTTGCCGGCGACCTGCACGCCGGGGATCCGCGCGTTAACGCCTGTGCCTTCGTTGACGACGGCTTCCATCATCGAAGTGACGGCGGTGGCGGTGGAAGGCTTCATCACTACCGACTGCACGCGGGGAGAGATCCGCTGCACGATGCGCCCTTCGGGGCTGACGATCCGCGCGGTCAGGTGGGGCGCCATCAGCCTGCCGCGGTTGGCGACGGCGGCGGCGACCTCCGCCATCTGCAGCGCTGTCACCCGCAGTTTGTCCTGCCCGATGCCCATCCGCCCCACGTCGACCTGCGGGCTGAGGGGCGAGAGCAGGCGTTCGCTGCCGTGTTGGTCTTCGTACTCCCCGGACGGCGACATTTCTTCGGCGGGGTAGTCCAGCTGCGGCTTGGCGTCGAAGCCGAAGCGGCGCATGTAACGGTCGAGCGTCGACTTGCCCACCTGTTCGGCGACCTGCGCCCACACCGTGTTGACCGATTTGGCCAGCGCCTGCGTGAGCGTCAGCTCGCCAAAGCTTTCGTTCTGGTCGTTGCTCAACGGCACGCCCGACACCACGATGCCGTTGCGGCCGCTGAGCGTCGAGGAGGGCGTAAACCTTCCCGTGTCGATCGCGGCGGTGGCGGTGAGCACCTTGAAGGTCGACCCCGGCGCATACCCATACTGCACGGCGCGATTGACTCGCGGGGAGCCGGCGATTTCATTGACCTTCGCGGCGGATGCCGCCGTTCGCAACGCGTTGGGGTCGTAGCTGGGAGTGGACGCCATCACCCGCACGGCCCCGGTGGACGGCACCAGCGCAACGACGGCGCCTTCATGAGCGCCGAGCCCCGCGAGCGCGGCCTGTTGAGCGGTTGGGTCGAGCGTGGTGCGCACTTCGTCGCCCTTTTCCGGGCGACCCTGAAACTGGTCGAGGATCGACTGCAGTTCGCCCTGGCTCTGCCCGCTGAGGGGCGCGTTGCGGTAGCGCTCCAGCGCGGCGCGGCCGACGCCGAAGGGATAGGAGTAGCCAATCGTCTGGGCAAACTCCTCCCCGGTCGGGTAGGTGCGTTCATAGGTGTCTTCGCGGGTGCGCAGGCTGCGCGCCAGCACGGTGCCGTCGGCGGCAACGATCGCCCCACGCTGGACGCGCGCCTGCTCGATCAGCGCGCGTTTGTTGAGCGGGTTTTCGCGCAGCGAGGCGGCGTCGAAGATCGTCCAGCGCGAGGTAAAGGCGACGAGCAGCGCAAACAGCACCAGCACCAGCATGTAGAGACGCATGATCGGGCGGTTCATTCACTCAGCTCTTCCAGTTCGATCGAGTGCACGAGCGAGCCGGCTTCTTTTTCCGAGCGCCACTTGTGGTCGAGCAGCGTGCCGCGCCGCGTGGGGCTCAGCGTGGAGGCACCGACGCCGGAGACGTAGTAGGTGCTGTAGAGGTCGATCCCACCGGGGAGCTTGTAGGGGAGACCCCGGTACATCGTCACCAGGCCGCGAGCGTTGGTGCCGAGAAAGAACACCGACTGCGCGGCGATGTAAGCGCCGCCCGCCAGCACCCCGAGCACCGCGAGCACGATCAGCGCGGGCAGCACACCCCGCCGCCGTCGCCGCCGGGCAGTGGGTGCGGAGTCGGGGGAGCGGGGACGGCGCGCCACCACCGCCGTTGGCGGCCGCGCGGGGTGGGTGCGATGAGCATCGCGGCGTGCCCGCACCGAGGAGCGCTCGCGGGCACGGGATTCGGAGGGTGCAGCCGCCTCCCGGTCCTCGCGGCCGCGCGCAGGCGGCGGTGCGAGCACCGCTGAGGACGGCCGCGTGACCCCCATGGCGGGCATGCTCACGACGGTGGCGTCGCGGTCGAGCTCGGCGGTGCCCGGGGGGGGTTCGCTCGGTGAGCCCACCTCCTCCAGGCGCAGCAGAATCACGGTGATGTTGTCGCGCCCGCCGGCGTTGTTGGCTTCCGCGATCAGCGCCTCGCCGATGTCGCGCAGGCGTGCCCCCGCATGCAGGCGCAGAACCTCGGCGAGGCGCGCCTCCGGGACCATCGAGGTGAGGCCGTCGCTGCACAGCAGGTAGATGTCTCCGGCGCGCGCGCGGAACGAGCGGGTGTCCACCTCCACCGTCTCCTCCGGCCCCAGCGCACGGGTGATGATCGAGCGCTGGGGGTGGTCCTCGGCTTCTTCGGGGGTGAGGCGGCCCTCGCGGATCAGCTCGTCCACCAGCGAGTGGTCGTCGGTCAGACGCAGCAGCTCACCGTCACGCAGGCAGTAGGCGCGGCTGTCCCCGACATGGGCGATCGCCACCTCCTGCTCGCCCACGTAGACCGCGGTGAGCGTCGTGCCCATGCCGGCCTGCTCGGCGTTTTCGCGCGACAGCGCGTGGATCCGCGCATTGGCGGCAAGCGCGTGCGTGGCCAGTCCCTCCTCGGGCGGGGAGCCGTCGGGCAGGCCGCCGTGGAAGGACTCCACCGCGATCTTCGAGGCCACCTCGCCGGCCTGCGCGCCGCCCATACCGTCGGCGACCACGAACAGCGGCGAGCGCGCCAGCAGCGAATCCTCGTTGGCGCGCCGCTGCAGGCCGGTGTCGGTGCCCGCATACTGCTCTGCCACACGCAGCATCAGTTGCCCCCCGCATCCATGGGTCGGTGCATCACCACGTGCGCCATCAATGCTCCCCTGTGTCGACCTGGACGCGCATCAATCGACCTCGAATACGAATTCGCTCTCGCCGATCCGCAGATGATCGCCGGGATGCAGCGGACGTGGCGTGTCCAGCAGCTCCTCGTTGAGGTAGGTGCCGTTGGTGGAGCGCAGATCCTCGACCACCACCGTCCCCGCCTGCTCGTAGATGCGCGCGTGGCGCGAGGAGGCGAAGGGATCCTCCAGGCGTATCGCCGCGTGGTCGCCGCGACCGAGCACGAGGTCGCCGTCGAGGTCGTAGATCATCCCCGCATCGTGACCGCTCGCGCGGGCGACCACCAGGCGGGGGGCACGGCGGGCGATGTTGGAGCGCCCGAGCGCCGAGGCAGCCTGCAGCCCGGTCGCGTCCGGAGAGGCCGCATAGCCCGCCGATCCCGCCCCGCCCCCGGCGCTGTAGCCCGTCGGTGGATGGGCACGATCGCGCCCCCGTAGATCGCTCAATGCGCTGCGCGCGACCCACAGCAGGAACAGGTAGAGCACGGCGAGGAAGCCGAACTTGAGCGCGACCGACACCGGCTGCAGCGTATTCATCGCTGCTCGAAAACGATCTCGGTGGTGCCGAGCTCGATGCGGTCGCCGATCTGTAGCGCCCGCGAGCCGCGCAGCCGCTCGCCGTTGAGCAGCACGCCGTTGGTCGAGCCCAGATCCTCGATCGCCCAACCCTGCACGGTGGGGTGAACGTGGGCGTGACGGCGGGAGATCCCCGCATCGTCGAGCACCACGTCGCAGTCGCGGCTGCGGCCGATCACCGCCCCTTCCGGGGCGACCACCAGGCGCCGCCCGCCAACCAGCAGCAGGGCGCGGGGGGGGCGAGCGGAGCGGGCCTGTTCGAGCGGCTCGCGCAGGCGCGCGGAGGAGCTGTAGATCATCGTCTGCCCATGCTCGTCCTCGTGACGGAGGGAGCCCGCCGGCGCGGGCCACTCCCCGCGAGCGGGCTGCCCCCACGCGTCGTCGCCGGCGAATTGGCCAGCCTCGGCGTGGTGGGGGTCGTGGTGGGGGTCGTCGGTGTCGTGGGGGCGGGCGTCAAGATCGCCGTTGCCGGGGACATCGGGGCGCACCAGCCGCGCCTGGATGCCGAACTCGCCCAGCGACAGGGAGTCGTCGGTGTGGAAGGTGATGATCGGATGGGAGGCAAGCGTGAGATCCTCGCTGCGAGCGTGCTCCAGCAAGTAGGCGCAGAGCTCGTCGATCAGCTCGTCCTCGACGCCGTCGTAGCGCGCGCGATCCGCTGGAGAGAGCCACACGGCGTACTCGTTGGGGGCATACACGCGCGACACCGAGGTGGTGCGGTGCTCGTCCATCTCGCGCGCCAGCTTGCGGGCGATTTCCATCGGGCGCACCTCGGAGCGGAAGAGGCGTCCGAAGGCGCCCTCCACGAGGGAGGCGAGGGTGGTCTCGAGGCTCTTGAGGGGGTTCATGGAATGCTCGATCATTGGGGCGGAGCCGACAGCGCCGATCCCCGCCGTCCCGCCACTCCTCACTTTACGGGCCCACGGCCCACGGCTCCTCACGCAACAATCGTCCGCACCGGCCCCCGCAGCGCTCGTGCGGCGACCGCGAGCAGTGCCCCTAACGAGGCACTGAGGATGACGCCATGTGGGGATGGAAGCGTGGCGCCGGCCAGCGGCAGGCCGCGATCGAGCGCCTGGACGCCCGCCCACCCGGCCACCAGCGCCACCGCCCAGAGGATCGCGGCGAGCGCATCGAGCATCGCCGAGCGCCCCCGCACCAGCCAGGGAAGAACCGCGGCGGCGAGCCCCCACAGGGCCACACCGAGCAGCAACGCGACACTCAGCAGGTGCGCCAGCGCGTGGGTGGTGCTCGCCACCGACCCATCCAGCGGCAGCTCGGCCAGACGCAGCCACCAGTAGCCGAGGGCACCCAGCAGGGCGCGGGAGCGCCAGCGGGCGAGCTGGCCGGCGATCGCTGGGAACGCGCCCGCGAGGCCGACGAGGCCGAGCGCAGGGGCAAGCAGGGCGGCCAGCCAATGGGACCCCGGTCGGCGCACCAGCAGCACCAGCGGCAGCGCCGCGCAGAGGATGAGCGGCGCGACCCCGGGGTGGCCGGAGGCGATCTGCCAGACACACGCCGCCATTGTCGCCGCGATCCACGCCAGGCGCGTCGCCGTGAGCCAGCCCGCCAGGTCGGGCCGCTCCTCGGCGGAGTCTTGAGGAGCGTGCCCATGCGTCTTCACCTCCGTCGCTACCAGCGGGGCACGAGAGGGTTGAAAAGATGGCGGTTGGTCCGGCCCCTCAGAGCTGAACGGGAAGGGGTGAGGGAGCGGCGCGGCGGGGATGCGCGCGCGGCGACCCCAATGCGAGCGTCGCAAACCATCGCGCAGACCATCGGTGAGCGCGGCGCTCAGCTCCGGCAGCGTCCCGCGCAGCTCGGGATCGGCCTCGAGCGCCTGGTCGAGCGCAGCGGTGAGCTCGCGCGGCAGATCGCGGCGCTGGCGCTCCAGCGGCGGCAGGCGCTCGCCGATACGCCGCGCGGTGGCTGCCGGAGTCGCGCCACGCACCGGGTTGACGCCGCTGAGCGCCTCATACAGCACGAGCGCGAGCGAGTACAGGTCGGCACCTGTCCCGACCTCCTCCCCGTCGATCTGCTCGGGGGCCATGTAGGCGAGCGTGCCGAGCACGTCGCCGGTGCGAGTAAGGGGCTCCTCGCCGGCCAGCAGCGCGCCACCGAAGTCGGTCAGCTTGGCGACGGGAGCGGCTCCCAGGCGCTCCGGGGGCCGGCCGGGATCGGCCCGCGCGGGCACCAGCACGTTCTGGGGCTTGATGTCGCGGTGGATCACCCCCCGCCCGTGCGCGTGCAGGAGCGCGTCGGCGAGCGCAATCCCGATTTCGATCGTCTCCTCGTCGCAGAGCAGGTCGGCGGCGATCAGCCGGGCGAGAGTCTCGCCGTGCACCAGCTCGGAGATCAGATAGAAGGTGTCGTGCTCGGCGCACGCCTCATACAGAGCCACGATCGCGGGATGCGCCAGACGGGCGGTGGCGAGCGCCTCGCGCGTAGCGCGCTCGCGATCTTCCCCAGCGGGGAGCGCGATCACCTTGACCGCCACCTCGCGGTTGAGGAGCTCGTCGTGAGCGCTCCACACCACCCCGAAGCCGCCGGCGCCGAGGCGCTCGAGCAGCCGATAGCGACCCAGCACCGGAGCGCCCCAGCCGGCCGCCGGCCTCGCGTCGCGAGTTCGGGCTTCGATGCGGCACGGGCCGCGCCCAGGGGCGATCAATGTGTCGTGAGAGTCCACCGACTCCTGCGTTCGCCGGTGCAGGGGCGCTCCCTGCCATTCGCAGGCAGGAGAAGCGCAGGTGAGCGAGAAGTTGCAGATGGCACCAATCACGAGATGAGCAGCCGAGCGGGCGGTCATACTGGTGCCTTCCTCGATACGCAGGCAAGGAGCGAGACAGCTTGTCGTTCTTCGACGATGATGAGGGAGGAGCCCCGCGGCCAGCAGCCGCGGGGAGCGAGCGGCCAGGTGGGGGGGCAGGCGAACGAGCGGGTGGGCGGGCACCTAACGCCTCCCGTACGCAACCGCACCCACGGCGGCCGCAGCGGGCGGCAGCGGGGCACGCCGACCGCCACACGATGATGGTGCGGCGGCGCATCGCCGCCGGGGTCGGGGTAGTGGTGCTGATCCTGATCGTGCTGTTGATCGACGGCTGCCTGAAGAGCGGCAAGGAAGAAGCCTTGAAGAAGTACAACCGCGAAGCGGGTCAGCTGGTGAGCGAATCCGACCAGCAGGTGGGGCAGCCGCTATTCGCCGGGCTCGCCGGCGCCTCCAGCGAACCGCCGCTGAATGTGGAGCAGAAAGTCAACGAACTGCGCGAAGTGGCGCAGCGTCAGGCCGAACAGGCCAAGCGGCTGAGCGTCCCGGGCGAACTGGATGCGGCACAGCGCAACTTCACGCTGACGCTCAATCTGCGCGAGGAAGCGCTGGCGAAGATCGCGCCGCTCGTGCGCGAGGCGCTGGGCGGCAAAGGCAAGCAGGCGAGCTCGTCGATCGCCGGCGCGATGGAGATGTTTTTGGCCTCCGACGTGATCTACTCCCAGCGGGTGGCGCCGCTGATCCAGCAGGAACTCGCGGCGGGCGGCGTCCACGGGCTGAGCACCACGGGCACCCAGTTCCTGCCCAATCTCGGGTGGCTGGAACCGAGCACCGTCGAAGAGCGCCTCACCGGGAAGTCATCGGCCGCGGCGCAGAGCGGCCAGATCGCCCCGGGCACGCACGGCTCGGCGCTGAAGGGCGTGAGCGTCGGCGGCACCGAACTGCAGCCGGAATCGACGGGCACGGTCAACCATCTCAGCGGCGGATCCACCCCGACGTTCAAGGTGATGGTCGAAGACTCCGGGAGCAACTCGGAGACCAACGTAAAGGTCGAAGTCACAATCACCGCCGGGGGCGTGCAGTACAAAGACAGCCGCGCGATCACCAAAGCCGAACCAGGGGTGACCTCGACTGTGAGCATCCCGGTCGAAAAAGTGCCACTGGGCGCGGCGGCCAACGTAGTCGTCTACGTGCAACCCGTTCCGGGAGAGACCAACCTTGAAAACAACAAGGGCTCCTACCTAGCGGAATTCCATCAGTAGGCTCCGGCCCGCGCGATGCGAGCGAAGTGCCGTCGGCGGCATGCAGCTGTGGGGTCGCCTGCGCTCGCGCGATAGCTTGTCCCCATGATCGCCACCAGCCTGACCGACACCCAAGGAATCGTCGCCATCGTCGCTGGCGTGCTCGCCGTGGTCGCGCTGCTCGGATGCGCCGCGCTGGCGCTCAGCGTGCGCCGGCTGCGCGCCGCGCAGAAGGTCGTGCTCGGGGCACGCGAGCGCGACCTGGTCGCCCATGCCGCGGAGCTGCAAGCGGGCTTTGGCGACCTGCGGGAGTACGTCGGTGAGGTGGCGGAACGCTTGGAGCAGCGGCTGGGGGACGTCGAAGCTGGTCTGCGTGGTGCGATCTCCCATCGGGCGCTGGTGCGCTACGACGCTTACAACGAGCTCTCTGGACACCAATCGGTGTCGATCGCGCTGCTCGACGGCACCCACTCGGGGGTCGTGCTCACCTGCATCCATCATCGCGACCAGGCGCGCGTCTACCTCAAGCAGGTGCACGTGGGCAAAGGCGAACTGGAGCTCTCCCCCGAGGAGACGGAGGCGGTGCAGCTGGCGCTCTCCCCGGCGGGCAGCGCCGTGTCCTCTGGTCAGTCTGCCTGAGCGATGCTCCCGCGCGTTGGCTTCCTGGGTCCGGCGGGGACCTTCACGGAGGAGGCACTGCTCTCCAGCGCGTCAGCCGACGCCGTCGAGCCGGTCGCGTTCGCCACGATCTACGACACGGTGGTGGCAGTGCGCCGGCAGGAAGTGCAATGGGCGGTGGCGCCGATCGAGAACTCCCTCGACGGCTCGGTGACAGTGACACTCGATCTACTCGCCGACGAGCATGGAGACTTGGAGATCGTGGGAGAGGCGCTGCTCGCGGTGAAGCACTCGCTGATCGCCACGCACCAGGTCGCGCTGGGCGAGATCGACACGGTGATCTCCCATCCCCAGGTGCCCGGACAGTGCACCCGACTGCTGCGGGGGGAGTTGGCTCACGCGCGCGTGCTGCCCGCGAGCTCGACAGCGGAGGCGGTGCGGGTGGTGGCGAGCGGGGGGGTGCGGGGACAGGCGGCGCTGGGAACGCGCCTGGCGGCGGACATCTATGGCGCCGCCGTTGTGCGCGAAGGGGTGCAGGACCACGATGACAACGTCACACGCTTCGTGTGGTTGGCAAGGCACGAGCCTGGTGTCGAAGATCGCGCGCAGGACGTCTCCCGACCTCCGTTGCGCTTATGCGAAGACACAGGGGACGAAAGCCGGCCCATCCAGTGGAAGACATCAGTGGTGTTCTGGGGTTCGGGCGCGGAGAGCCCCGGATGGTTGGTGCGCTGCCTGGATGTGTTTGCCATACGTGCGATCAACCTGACCAAGATCGAGTCGCGCCCGCAGCGGGCGCGTATCGGCCATTACATGTTCTTCGTCGATCTTCAGGGCAGTGCACGGGAGCCGGCCGTGGCAGAGGCGCTCACGCAGCTGCGCGCGGTGTGCGAGCACGTGCGTGTGCTCGGCTCCTACCCGGCGGGCGCCGACCCGTCGGGGTCGTAAGCGGCGCGCGGCAAGCGGGAACGATCGACCACGTTCGTCGCTACACTGCGCGCACGGATGGATACCACCATTCCACCAGACCCAGTTCGGTCCGTGTCGCCTCCCGAGCACCGGCGGCGCGGGCCTGAGAGTGGGCGGGTGCTCGTTTTGAACGCGACCTTCGAGCCGATCAACGTCTGCTCGGTGCGCCGTGCGGTGGTGCTCCTGCTCAAGGAGAAGGCCGAGTTGGTGGAGCGTGGGCGCTGGGAGCTTCACTCCGAGCGCACCACGCTGGCACGGCCAGCGGTGATCCGCCTGGTGACCTACGTGCGCGTCCCCCGCGACGCCCACCAGCGCAAGATCACACGGCGCGCGGTGTTTGCACGCGACGGCTGGACCTGCCAGTACTGCGGCTCGCGGGCCAACCTCACCGTGGACCACGTGATCCCCCGCTCCAAGGGGGGGCCGTCGAGCTGGGAGAACATCGTGGCGTCGTGCGCACCGTGCAACCGCCGCAAGGGCGATCGCCTGCCACGTCAGGCGGGGATGCTGCCGCGTCACGTACCACGGGTGCCACGCGCGGAGGTGTTCATCCACGTCGCCAGCCCGTCGATCCCGGCGGCGTGGCGCCAGTATTTGCCGCAGACGGCTCAGGCAGCCTGAAACTCGGCCCACACGCCTTTGAGGAGGGCCCGATGAGCCCGCCCAGCGGCAGCAAGTAGGCAGGCGAAAGCGCCGGTTGCTCCGCTGGCTGGAAGCGCGCCACGCTCGGGACCGGCTTGCCTCGCCCGAGAGAAGGACGAGGGGCGCCGCAACCCCCGCGACGCCCCTCGTACAACTGGCTGACTGGAAAGACCGAGACTGCCTGTGCTGCCGGAGGGACCAGAGCCGGCGGCGGTCTCGGGGTGTCCCGGGTTGGATTCCGCTACGCGGTCCAGCCTGCCGACCTAGCGGCCGGTCACCTCCAGGGTCCCGCAAGAACTGTCACTCAACGTACGGACCACCTCCTTTCTCTGGTCTCGCCAGAGTAGCGGACGGAGGTGACGTCACGCAAGGGGAGAGTTGCCATTCTCCTGCGGATCGCCGCGGAGATCGTCCTCGTCCCCATCGAGTAGCGCTCCCTGCTCGCCCTCGCCGGCGACCTCCACGCTGGGGCCACCCTCGCTGGGGCCACCCTCGCTGAAGCCGTCCCCGCTGGGGCTATCCCCGCCCTCCTCGTCTCCGCCCTCTTCATCCCCGCCGTCCACCACCAGCGCGACGGCACTGACGACGTCATCGTCCTTGAGGTTCATCAGGCGCACGCCCTGGGAGGCGCGGCCGTAGCGGCTGATCCCCTTCACCGAGGTCCGCTGCACCATGCCGCCGATCGAGATGAAGATCAGCTCCTCGTGCTCGCGCACCACCAGCGCGCCGGCGAGCGCGCCCTTGCGGTCGGTGAGGGCGATCGTCTTGACGCCCATCGCGCCGCGGCCCTTGCGGGGGTAGTCCGCGATCGGCGTGCGCTTGCCGTAGCCGTTCTCGGTGACCACCAGCAGCTCCTGGTCGTCGCGGGCGACGTCCATCGCGAGCACGTAGTTGCCAAGCTTTGAGACGTTCATGCCGCGCACGCCCGAGGTGTCGCGCCCCATTGGGCGCGCCTGGGACTCCTGGAAGCGCGTGGCCTGGCCGGAGCGGGAGACGAGCAGGATGTCGTCCTCGCCGCTGGTGCGGCGCACGGCGACCAGCTCGTCGTCGTCGCGGATCTTGATCGCGATGATGCCGTCGGCGTTGATCGGAGTGTTGTAGGCCTTGAACTCGGTCTTCTTGACGATCCCCTGGCGGGTGGCGAACACGAGGTAGGCGCCCTCGCTGTAGTCGCGCGTGGCCAGCACCGACTGCACCCGCTCGCCCTCGCGCAGCGGCAGTACGTTGACCAGCGCACGGCCCTTGGCGGTGCGGGAGGCCTCGGGCAGTTCGTAGACCTTAGAGCGGTACACCTTGCCGCGGTTGGAGAAGAACAGCAGGTAGTCGTGCGAAGAGCAGACGAACAAGTGCTCGATGAAGTCGCCGTCCTTCATGTCCATCCCGGTGACGCCGCGCCCGCCCCGGTGCTGCTGGCGGTAGGTCGCCAGCGGCAGCGACTTGATGTAGCCGGTGCGGGTGATCGTGATCACCATCTGCTGATCGGCGATCAGATCCTCGATGTCGATCTCATCCTCGGAGTGGGTGATCTCGCTGCGGCGCTCGTCGCCGAAGCGCTCGCGAATCTCCCCGAGCTCCTCCTTGATCACCGCCAGCACGCGGCCCTCGTCGCCGAGGATCGCGCGCAGCTCCGCTATCCGCTCGGTCACGTCGGCGTGCTCCTGTTTGATCGAGTCGGCCTCCAGCGCCGTCAGCTGGGAGAGGCGCAGGTCGAGGATCGCGCTGGCCTGGATGTGGCTGAGCTCGAAGCGCTCCACCAACTGCTCGCGTGCCGCGTCGCGGTCGCGCGCGGCACGGATCAGCGCGATGATCGCGTCGAGGTTGTCGAGCGCGATCAACAGGCCGAGCAGGATGTGGGCGCGGGCCTCCTTCTCGGAGAGCTCGTGCTTGGTGCGGCGCACGATCACTTCGCGCTGGTGGGCCACGTAGTTGTGGATCACCGCGCGCAGGTTGAGCGTGCGGGGGACGTTGTCGACGAGCGCGACCATGTTGACACCGAAGGTGGACTGCATCGGGGTGTGCTTGTAGAGCTTGTTGAGCACGACCTTGGGGATCGCGTCGCGCTTGAGCTCGATCACGAGGCGCATCCCGCGCTTGTCGGACTCGTCGCGCAGATCGGAGATCTCGGGGATCCGTTTGTCGCGCACGAGGTCGGCGATCTTCTCGATCAGGTTGCCGGGGCCACCCTTCTTGACCATGAACGGCAGCTCGGTGACGACGATCGCCTCCTTGCCGTGGCTGAGCGGCTCGATGTGGGCGCGCGCCTGCACCCGCACCCGCCCGCGGCCGGTCTCGTAGGCGTCTTTGATGCCGGCGCGGCCGAGGATGATGCCGCCGGTGGGGAAGTCTGGTCCCTTGATGTGGCGCATCAGGCCCTCGACCTCGATCTCGGGGTCGTCGATGTAGGCGACCGTGGCGTCGATCACCTCGCGGAGGTTGTGCGGGGGGATGTTGGTGGCCATGCCGACCGCGATGCCCGAGGAGCCGTTGACGAGCAGGTTGGGGAAGCGCGAGGGCAGCACCAGCGGTTCACGCTTGGAACCGTCGTAGTTGGGCACGAAATCGACGGTGTCCATGTCGAGATCGCGCAGCATCTCGGTGGCGATGCGGGCGAGGCGCGCCTCGGTGTAGCGCATCGCGGCGGCAGGGTCGTCGTCGACGGAACCGAAATTGCCCTGGCCGTCGACGAGCTCGTTGCGCATCGAGAACTCCTGCGCCATCCGCACGAGCGTGTCGTAGATCGCGGAGTCGCCATGCGGGTGGTACTTGCCCATCACCTCGCCGACGATCAGCGCGCACTTGGAGTAGGAGCGGTTGGGGCTGAGCCCAAGCTCGTTCATCGCGTAGAGCACGCGGCGGTGCACGGGCTTCAGGCCGTCGCGCACATCGGGCAGCGCGCGGCCGACGATCACCGACATCGCGTAGTCGAGGTAGGCGGTGCGCATCTCCTCCTCGAGCGCGCGCGGTTCGATGTTGCCGCCGCCGATCACATCAGCAGATGCCATCTCTCACCTCCCTTTCCTTCACGAAGCCGATGTGGGGCCTCAGGACCAAGCAGATCAAGGACGCAGGGAGCGTGGCGTGCTACGCACGCGAGCGACCGAGGACGCAGATATGCGCCGGTCATGAGGTCACACATCAAGGTTTACGACGGCGCGGGCGTTGTCCTCGATAAACGCCCTCCGCGGCTCGACCTGGTCGCCCATCAGCATCGAGAAGATCCTGTCAGCGGAAGCGGCGTCCTCGAGCGTGACCTGCGCCAGCGTGCGCGACTGCGGCGCCATCGTGGTTTCGCCGAGCTGCTCGGCGTTCATCTCGCCGAGCCCCTTGAAGCGCTGCAGTTTGACGCCCTTCTGCGCGACGCTCAAAACGGCTTGGCGCAGCGCCTCGAAGGATGGGGCACTTTCGTGGGCGTCGCCGAGCGCCACCTCGAAGGCGGGCGTGCCGGCGAGCTCGATCAGCTGCTGGTGCACGGCCGCCAGCTGGCGGTACTCCTGGGAGTCGAACAGCGTCCGCTTGATACGGTGGGTGCGCGCGAAGCCGGTGCGGGTCTCCACGGCCTTGACCCGCAGCTCCAGTGGGTCGGTCTCCAGCAGCTCGGTCGCGTGCGTCTCGCCCTCCAGACCCTCGCGGGAGAGCAGCTCGATCGCCTGCTCGGCGTCGGTGACCCGCTCGCTCAGCAGCGTGGACTCCTCGAGGAACTGCACCATGTCGTGGCCGTGAGCTGCGCGCAACGAGGAGGCCCACCCTTCGTACTGCTTGAGCAGGCGCGTGAAACGCTGCCAGCGATTGTCGGTCAGCTTGAACTGGGCGCCGTGACGGTCGGCGATCTGGAGCCTCTCCCACTTGTCTGTAAGCAGGATCTCCTCGAGCTCCGCCTCCTTCTCGATGTAGCGCTCGCGCGAGCCCTGCTTGAGCTTGTACAGCGGCGGCTTGGCGATGTAGACGTAGCCGGCCTTGATCAGCTCTTCCATCTCGCGGAACAGCAGCGTCAGCACGAGCGTGCGGATGTGCGCGCCGTCGACGTCGGCGTCCGTCATCAGCACGACCTTGTGGTAACGGGCGTTCTCGATGTTGAACTCGTCACGCACGCCCGTCCCGATCGCGGTGATCAGCGCCTGGATCTCCGTATTCTGCAGCACCTTGTCGATGCGGGACTTCTCGACGTTGAGGATCTTCCCCCGCAGCGGCAGCACCGCCTGCGTATTGCGGTCGCGCCCCTGCTTGGCGGAGCCCCCGGCGGAGTCGCCCTCGACTACAAACAGCTCGGCCAGCGAAGGATCCTTGACCGAGCAGTCGGCGAGCTTGCCGGGCAGTGTGGAGTTCTCCAGGGCGGACTTGCGGCGTGTCAGGTCGCGGGCCTTGCGGGCGGCCTCGCGGGCGCGCTGGGCCTGCACCGACTTCATGATCACCGCCCGCGCCTCGCTCGGGTTCTCCTCCAGAAACTCACCCAGGCCACTGTTGACGATCGACTCGACGAAACCGGCGATGCCGGGGTTGCCCAGCTTAGTCTTGGTCTGCCCCTCGAACTGGGGGTCACGCAGCTTGACCGAGATGACCGCGGTCAGCCCCTCACGCACGTCCTCGCCGGAGAGGTTGTCCTCTTTCTCCTTGAGCAGGCCGTGGTCGCGGGCGTACTTGTTGAGCGTGCGCGTGAGCGCCGAGCGGAAGCCTGACATGTGGCTGCCACCCTCGCTGGTGTTGATGTTGTTGGCGAAGGAGTGGATCGACTCCTGGTAGGAGGAGTTCCACTGCATCGCGACCTCTACCGCGCCCTCCTCGCTCTCGCCGGCGAAGAACACGACCTTGCGGTGGACGGTGTCCTTGTTCTCGTTGAGGTAGGCGACGAAATCCTCGATCCCTCCCTCGTAGCGGAACTCGGCGGAGTGGCCCTCGGCGCGCTCGTCGACGATCGAGATGTGTAGGCCGCGGGTCAGGAAGGCAGTCTCGCGAAGGCGCTCTTCGAGCGTGCGGAAGTCGAAGTCGAGGCTCTCGAAGATGTCGGCGTCAGGGAGGAAGGTGATGGTGGTGCCGGTGGGCGCGCCCGGCGCAAGCTGCTCGCCGCGCTGCAGCTCGCCCTGCGGTGCGCCGCGCGAGTAATCCTGGCTCCACACATACCCGTCGCGGCGGATCTCGACGGTGAGCCGTTCGGAGAGCGCGTTGACGACCGACACGCCGACGCCGTGCAGGCCGCCGGAGACCTTGTAGCCACCACCGTCGCCGAACTTGCCCCCGGAATGCAGCACGGTGAGGACGACCTCCACGGCGGGGCGACCCTCTTTCTCGTGCATCGCGACGGGGATGCCGCGACCGTTGTCCACGACGGTAACCGAGTTGTCGGGGTGGATCGTGACGGAGACCTCGGTGCAGAAGCCGGCGAGCGCCTCGTCCACAGAGTTGTCCACAACCTCATACACGAGGTGGTGGAGGCCCATGACGCCGGTGGAGCCAATGTACATGCCGGGGCGCTTGCGGACAGCCTCCAAGCCCTCGAGCACTGTGATGTCCTGCGCGTCGTAGCTCGCGTCGGCGCGCATGATCGGGTCGTTGGTGGCGCCCTGTCCAGCTCGGTCGGGCGCGTCACCTGTGTTCTCTACGGCCAATTGGCCTCCACTTCATCTCCAGAAGACGTGAGAAAGCCCCGGAATCCGAGTTCGACAGACCGCGGACCGGGGCCGTGCGTTGTCCACAGAACGATAGCACAAGGGGTCCCTCCACCAGCCCCGCCGACCACCCCAAATGCCGGTGAATAGCAGGGAAAACGGCCCACGTTCATCAACCCACACGACAGCGCAGCTTGTGCAGAAGATCCTCGCCGAGAGCGGCGTTCAGGCGGGTAAGCAGCTCAGCGGACATCAGCTCGAGCTCCTGCGACCAAACGGCCGACTCACAGCGCACGCTCAGCACCCCATCGCGCTCGGCGGTGGGGGAGGCGGCAGCGGCGACGGCCGCCCCGACCGAGCTCTCCCAGCAAGCCTGCACACGGCCCAGCGTACTCGCCGGCGCCATCGCCGCGGTGAAGCCTTCGAGCGCCAGCGAGAGCGGACGTGGAGCGGGCCGGCTGAGGCTCATGCGGCGAGCGCCTCCTGGAGGATCGCCCCCGGTGCGATCCTCAGTCGGGCGATATTGGCACCATTCAAACCTGGCCCCGTCGATTCGATGCGACCCTGTCCGCCACTCGCCCCGGGAACATGGGCGAGGTCGGTGGTGGCAATCACGCTCTGGCCGCCGCCGGCGAGCTCGTGGGCGAGCAACTCCCGTCGCTGCGCGTCGAGCTCGCTCATCACATCGTCGAGCAGCAACAGCGGGGTGCGCCCGCGGCGCTCCGCCAGCACCACGCGCTCGGCGAGCAGCAGCGCGAGCAGGGCGAGGCGCAACTCCCCCTGCGAGCCGTAACTGCGCAGCTCGCGCCCGTCGCGCTCGAACACCAACTCGTCACGGTGCGGACCGTGGGAGCTGTAGCCACGCTCGAGCTCGCCTGGGAGGCGCTCCCGCAACTCGGCGACGAACTCCTCAAGGTCGGTGGCGCACGAGCGCGGCCGGTAGCGCAGCAGCGCCTCACCACTCAACCCGAGCTGGGAGGCACGCGCGGCGAACGGCTCGCGCAACAACTCCACCACCCGTTCGCGGTCTTCGCGCAGCGCAATCGCATGGCGGGCCAGCTCGCCGTCCCACGTCGGCAGAGTTGAGCGGGAGGCCCGTCCGGCGCGTATGCCGGCCAGCAGCGCATTGCGCTGTGCGAGCGCACGGGCATAGGCGAGGCGGGTCGCAGTGCGCGGCGGCCACAGCGCGGCGACCAGGCGGTCGAGGTGGGCGCGGCGGGGCGCCGGGGAGCCCTTGAGCAACTCCAGGCGATCGGGGACGAAGACGCCGAGCAGCGGGCGGGTCTCGACGTCGAGCAAGCGCTCCACACTGGCGCCGTCACACGACATTCGCTTGACGGAGCGCTCCTCGCCGGCACCGATGCCATAGCCAACCATCAGCTCGTGGTGCTCAGAGCCGTCGTGGACGGTGACCGAGACCCGCGCTGCCTGCTGGCCAAAGCGCACCAACTCACGCTCGTTGCGAGTGCGCAACGCATGTCCAGTGCAACCGAAGTAGATCGCCTCCAGCAGATTGGACTTGCCGGCGCCGTTGGGCCCGTGAAGGACAGTAAGGCCCTCTCCAAGGTACGCCTCGGCCCTGGCATATGTGCGGAAATCGCGAAGGGAGACGCTTACAACGCGCACGGCAAGGAAGTCACGTGTTCAGGCGGATCGGCATCACGAGGTAGACGAAGTCGCCGGCTTCAGGCGACTCGATCAGCCCCGGGCGCAGCGGGCTGATCAGCTTCATCACTAGCTCGTCGGTGTCGATGCTCTCCACCCCATCGCGCAGAAACTCCGGATTGAAGCCGATGTCGAACGGCTCCCCGTGGAATGGCACCGGGATCGTCTCGCTCGCCTCTCCGACGTCCGGGGTTTGCGCCGACACCGTCAGCTCGCCCTCGCTGAAGGCCAGGCGCAGCGGGGCGTTCTTCTGGGCGAGCAAGCTGATGCGGCGCACGACGCCGGTCAACTCCGGAGCGGAGAGCGTCAGCTCGTGATCGGCTGACTCGGGGATCAGCTGGCGATAGTTGGGGAACTGGCCATCGATCAGCCTCGAGGAGAGTACCGCACCGCCGAGCTCGAAGATCACCTGGTTCTGACCGAGCCCAAGGGTTAGCTCGGTGCACTGGTACTGCTGCGCCACCCGGGTGAGCTCCTGCAAGGCGCGCGCCGGGACGTTCGCCTCGATCGCTCCCTCCAGCGGGGACTCGAGGGTGGTGCGCTTGACGCTTAGCCGGTAGGAGTCGGTCGCCACCATCCGCAACTCGCGGTCAGCGGCAGAGATTAGGATGCCGGTGAGAACCGGCCTGGTCTCATCGTGAGAGGCTGAGCGAGCGACCCGCTCGACGGTTTGCACGAAGGCCTCTGCTGGGATCGTCATCCTCGACTCCTCGACGGCGCTTGGGAGCGCTGGAAAGTCCTCGGCGCGAAGCGTGCGTAGGTGGAAGATCGCACCGGCGCACAGCAGCTCCACATCCTGCTCGGAAGGCCTCAGCTCCAGGCTGAGGTCCCCTGCGGGCAAGGCACGCACCACGTCGAGCAACAGACGAGCCGGCAGTAGAACCTGGCCGGAGCGCACAACCTCTGCTTGTAGCGGCACGCGTAGTCCGACCTCGGTGTCGGTCGCCAGCAGCTTAGCGCCGGAGTCGCCGGCAAGAACCATCACGCCAGACAACGCCTGAACGGCGCTACGCGTTGAGGCCACACGCGTAACCGTTTGCAGCTGAGCAAGGAGTTCTGTTGTGGGGAGAGTCAGCTTCATCTAAAGGCAATCACTGTCGTAGAGAGGAGTAATAGGGGCTGTGGAGATGTGGATTGTGAGGTTAGCCCTTGTGTGGGCGGCAGCGGACGACTGGCAGTTGTGTTGGTAGTTTCGCAAGTACGCCGGTCAGGAGTCTGTGCTTTGCAACGCGGAGCGAAGATCATCCACAGCCTTACGCGAAGCTGAGTCGACGAGAATCTTCTGCTCTGCTCGACGGACGGCGTGGATCACGGTGGTGTGATCGCGGCGCCCGAAGTGCCGTCCAATTGCCGGCAGAGACTCGTCGGTGAGCTCTCGTGCAAGGTACATGGCAACCTGCCGAGGCCACGCCACGCGAGCTGCCCGGGAGGACGACAGGAGCTCCTCGGGGGAGAGTCCGAAGTGCCGGCAGGCGGCGGTTTGGATGTCGGCGAGGGTCCGCCTCCGCGGGGTGGTGGCTGGATAGAGGCCATCGAGAACCTCTGTGGCGAGCTCCGGTGTGAGCGACCTACCGGCGAGCGAGCTGTAGGCGACCACGCGGATCAACGCTCCCTCCAGTGCCCGTACGTCGAGGGCGATGCGACAGGCAATGACCTCCAAGGTGCCTGGGGCGAGCTGTTGGATGTCGTCGTGGTGGACGCGCTTGCGGAGGATCGCCAGGCGGGTGTTGAAGTCGGGCGGGTGGATGTCAGCGACCAGCCCAGCTTGGAATCGCTCGCGCAGACGATCTTCGAGTGCTTGGAGATCGCGTGGTGGGCGGTCGGAGGTGAGCACCAACTGGGCTCCCGCTTCGTAGAGGGTGTTGAAGGTGTGGAAGAACTCCTCCTCGGTGCGCGCCTTGCGCTCGAGAAACTGGACGTCGTCGACCAACAGTACGTCGACGTCGCGGAAGCGGGTCTTGAAGAGGTCCATCCCCCCGTTGGTGAGGGCGAGCTGGAACTCGTTGGTAAAGGCCTCGCCGGTGCTTGCGCGGACGCTCAAGCTCGGATTGCAGCTATGCAGTAGGCCGGCGATCGCGCGCAGGAGGTGGGTCTTGCCGACTCCAGGGGAGCCGCAGATGAAGAGTGGGTTGTATGCCTGCCCGGGTAGCTCGGCGACGGTCAGGGCGGCGGCGTGGGCTAGGCGATTGGAGTCACCGATGACGAAGTGCTGGAAGCTGAACCGCGGATTGCCGGAGGTGTCGTGAGGAGGGTCCGCGGGAGTGATGCCGGCGCTGTTGGTGTGGTGGGCTAGGCCGATGGGTTGCGCGCCGGGGTTGGGCGTGGCTCGTGCGGTCGAGCGAAGGCGCAGAGGTGGCTGGGACTGACCTGGGGTGAACTCCACGGTGATCGCAGCCCCGATGACTGCGCGCGCACAGGTCTGCAGAAGGCGCCCGAAGCGCTCTTGAACCCATGCGCACGAGCGGGCGGGGGCTTCAACGGTCAGCGTTCCATGGTCGAGTTCGCGGGACCGTAGCGGGGCCAGCCAGACGCGGTAGGTGGAGTCGTCGACAGCAGCCTCGAGCTCGCTCTGCACCCGCAACCAGATCTGCTCCAATTCGGTGCTCACGGCAGCGTCGATCCGCTCCTTCGGGAGTGAGTTTGGGAATCTCTCTGTAGGGGGCCCGTGGGAAGACCCGGCGGGCCGAATATACCCGAAGCGTGGACGCCGGTGATTGAATCGAGCGCTTAACGACGCAAATGGCGAGAAAAATCGAAGCTGGAGGCCAATCAGGGGTGCGCGCCATGTTGGCGGGAGTGGCCCTATACTGGCAGCCTGCGCAGCTCGCACGCCGGCGACGTCGGCAGGCGCCTGCCATGCGACGAGACGAACGATGAAGCGTACCTACCAGCCCAAGAAGCGCAAGCGTGCCCGTACGCACGGGTTTCGTGCGCGCATGCTCACCCGTGGCGGCCGGCTGATTCTCAAGCGCCGGCGTGACAAGGGTCGCAAGCGCTTGTCGGCGTGACGGGATGGCGCCGCGAGTGCCAGGTCGCGCCGCTCACCGGGGACGCCTCTCCCACAGCGCTGAGTTTGAGCGGGTGTACCGTCACGGTCGCTCCTCGGCCAATCGCCATCTGGTGCTCTACAGCTTCCCCAATTCGCTGGCGGAGCGGCCCCGCTTGGGGCTCTCGGTCTCGCGCAAGGTGGGCGGGGCCGTCCAGCGCAATCGCGTGAAGCGCCTCCTGCGTGAGGCCTTCGACCGGGTCGAGGGGGAGCTGAGCCCCGGCCAGGACTTGGTCGTGGTGGCTCGCCCGCCCGTGAGTGAGCTGGCCGAGCGTGAGGGTCTGGCGGGTGTCGATGCGTCGCTTGGCGAGCTGCTGACGAAGGCTGGTATGCGAGGCGGTGGGCAGGTGGCTGGGGAGGCCCGGTGAGAGAGGTGGAAGGTCAGCGCGCGCCGCGATTCTTCCGGGCTTCGCGTGTCGTGCGGAACCTCGTCAGTGCGCCGATTGTGGTCTACCAGCGGGTGATCTCCCCCGGCCTGCCGCGCCGCTGCCGCTACGAGCCGACCTGCTCGCGCTACGCCGTTCAGGCGATCGCCGACTACGGCATACTGAAGGGCCTGGTGCTCGCCGGGTGGCGCCTGCTCAGGTGCAATCCGTGGAGTCTTGGCGGGTACGACCCGGTGTCGGCGCAGCGGCTTTTCGGAGCTGTGTCGGCCTCCCAAGTGCGTCGCTGACGCTGGGCGACCAGGCAGGAGAGCCAACCGATACCGATGCCGATCCTCGCGAACATCATCCAGGAAGCTTTTTCGCCGCTGATCAGCTTGTTCGAAGCGGTGTTGGTGTTCATCCACGACCATGCCGGTATCAGTTGGGGTCTGGCGATCGTGGGGCTGACCTTGATTGTGCGCGCGGTGATGATGCCGGCAACGTTCAGCCAGTTGCGCTCGATGCGCAAGATGCAGATGGTGGCCCCGGAGTTGAAGGCGCTGAAAGAGAAGTACAAGGACGACAAACAGCGCCAGCAGGAGGAGATGATGAAGCTCTACCGGGAGAAGGGGATCAACCCCTTTGCCTCCTGCCTGCCGCTGGTGCTGCAGTTGCCGGTGTTCATCTCGCTCTTCTACATGCTGCGCACCGATTTGAAGAAGCACATCTGCGGCCCGGCGCTTGTGTCGCACTACAACGCGATGCATCACGCGGCGATCACCAGCGTGTCGCATCTGCCGACCAAGTACATCGAAAGCACGACCTGCCAGAGCGTGGACCCGGGGTCGGCGAAGTTCCTGTTCGTGCCCGACATCACCGCGAAAGCGACCGGCATCGTGCTGATCGTGCTGCTCGCGCTCTACCTGTCTTCGCAGGTGGTCTCCACGCTGCTGATGAGCGCGAGCGCCGAACCAAACCAGCGCTGGATGATGCTGGGGCTGCCACTGGTGTTTGTGATCTTCTTCATCAAATACCCGGCCGGGCTGCTGATTTATTGGATCACGACAAACCTCTGGACAATTGGGCAGGGCTTCATCGTGCGGCGGCGCATCGCCCCCCCGCCGTCCCCCGTCGGCAAGGGGATTCCTCCCCCGAGCAGCGGCGATTCCCCGAACGGGAAGGCCGGCGACAATGGTGGCGGCCCGAAAGGCAGGTCGGGGGGTCCGACGGGAGAACCAGCGCTCGCGGGCGTGGGGCCGGGCGGCGCTCCTCCGCCACCGCCGCGTAAGAAGAAGAAACGGTCGGGGCGGCGGCGATGAGCGAGCGGTTGGAGATCGATACCGATGAGGCGGAGGAGCCGGCTGAGCTCTTGGCCGATCTACTCGAAGAGGTCGCAGACGGTCTCGGCTTGGATTGTGAGGTGAGCGTCGAGGAGCTGGACGGGGAGCTCCGCGGCTGCATCGAGGGCGAGGATGTTGGCCTGCTGATCGGCCGCCGCGGCCAGACGATCGATGCGCTGCAGCATTTGGCGCAGCGGATTGTCTTCCATGGCGCCGGATCGAAGGTGCGGGTGGTAGTCGACGCCGATGGGTATCGCGAACGCAGGGCGCAGACGCTGCATCAGGATGCCGACGACGCCGCCGGGGAGGCGCTGCGCCTGGGAGAGCCGGTGGAGCTTTCGCCGATGCCGGCGTCGGAGCGGCGGGTGGTGCACGAGCACCTGCGCGAGCGCGGCGACGTGCGCACCCACAGCGAGGGCGATGAACCCGAGCGGTATCTGGTGGTTTCGCCGTTGGGGGAGTAGCGCGTTGCGTGCGGGGCGGGGCCGTCAGGGGTCGGGCTCGCCCTCCGCCGTCTTCTCGACACTGCGCGTTTCACGTGAAATCTGAGTGGCTCCCCGAGCCTGCCGCCGTCAAGCTCGATGGCCTCGTTGAGCGTTACCACCTGGGTGAGCGCCAGCGGACGCAGCTGGGGGAGATCCTGCTTGCGCTGGCGGCAGATGAGCGATCACCGACTACGGTACGCGACCCAGTGCAGGCGGCTGATGTTCACCTCGCCGACTCGCTTGTCGCCCTGGAGACGGGGGCGATCCCGTCGACGCACAAGATCGCAGATCTAGGCGCTGGTGCTGGCTTTCCGGGGTTGGCGCTGGCGGTGGCGCTTCCAGCTGCGGAGTTCTGGCTGGTCGAGTCCCAGGCTCGCAAGTGCGCGTTTATCGGGGGACTTCTTGCTCTGGCGGAGGTGTCCAACGCTCATGTGGTGTGGGCTCGTGTGGAGGAATGGGAGGAGGGGGAGGGGTCTAGTGATGTCGTGCTCGCTCGTGCTTTGGCGGCTCCCGTGGTGGTGGTCGAGTATGCGGCTCCGCTTCTGCGGCTCGGGGGAACGCTGATCGAATGGCGTGGGCGCCGGGAGTCGGAGGCCGAGCGGTCAGGTCTCGCCGCGGCTCGGCTACTGGGCTTGGAGCTCGTCGAGATCCGCCACGTCCAGCCATACGACGGTGCCCGCGACCATCATCTCCATATCTACGTGAAGGATCGAGAGACGCCGAGTGGATTCCCGCGCCGCGCGGGAATGGCTCGCAAGCGGCCATTAGTGCGCTGAGAGAGCTCGCAGAATGCTGGGAGGCGAGTACGGGGGAGGCTCGTCCTGCTTGACCGGCCGACTGCTTGACCGCGATCGGCGCTAGCGTGCCAGCCAACGATGGGAACCGTCTACGCGATCGTCAACCAGAAGGGTGGGGTGGGCAAGACAACCACTGCGGTGAACGTGGGAGCCTGCATCGCTGAGGCCGGCTACCGCACGCTGCTGGTCGACGTGGACCCGCAGGCGAACGCGACGGTAGGATTGGGCTTTCCGCGAACGCAGGCGCCTGGGCTGTATGAGGTCTTGACAGGCTCCGCCGCGGCTGGGGAGGCGGTTGCGGAGACGGGCATCTCTGGACTGAGCCTGTTGCCGGCCGGGGCGGGCCTCGCCGGGGCCAATGTTGAGCTGCCGCGTCTGGAGGGATTCGAGGGGCGCCTGCGCGAGAGCCTCGCGGCGATAAGGGCAGACTTCCGGTACATCCTCCTTGACTGCCCGCCATCGCTCGGGCCCCTGACGGTGAGCGCGTTGGTGGCCTCGGACAGAGTGATCGTACCGGTGCAGACCGAGTACTTCGCGCTGGAGGGCTTGGCGGGGCTGCTGGAGACACTCGAGCTGGTGCGCCGCGAGCTCAACCCAGGTCTGACGGTGGCGGGGATGCTGCTGACGATGCACGACAATCGCACCCGACTGGGGCGCGACGTGGAGCGGGAGGTGCGCGAGCACTTCCGCGAGCTGGTGTTCCAGACGGTGATTCCACGCAATGTCCGCGTCGGGGAGGCGCCGAGCTACGGCCTGCCAGTGACTCACCATGACCCGCACAGCAGCGGGGCGGAGGCGTACTTCGAGCTGGCGAAGGAGGTGGCGGCCCGTGGCTGAGAGGGCTGCTGATCACGCCCTCGCGGCGTCATCGGGACGGGCCCGTGCTGAGCACTGTTCCCGTCCCTCTTCCTTGCGAGGCCGCGCCAGCAGCCCTCTCAGGGCGTGGTGTGAGGAAATGACCCGTGGCTAGGCCAAAGCCGGGGATGGGCCGGGGCCTGGAGGCGATCCTCTCGGTGTCGTCGCCCGGTGCCGCGCACGAGGAGCTGCGCGAGGTGCCGGTGAAGTCGATCTCCCCCAACCCCAACCAGCCGCGGCGGCGATTCGACGAAGAGGCGTTGAGCGCGCTGGCGGAGTCGCTGGGTGAGCGCGGGGTGCTGCAGCCGGTGCTCGTGCGACCCAAGCCGGACGGCACCTACGAGCTGATTGCGGGCGAGCGTCGCTGGAGAGCCTCCAAGATCGCCGGCTTGAAGACGATCCCGGCGCTCGTGCGTCCTCATGACGACGCGGCGTCGCTGGAGCTGGCGCTGATCGAGAACATGGCGCGTGAGGACCTCAACCCAGTCGAGGAGGCCAGGGCGTGCGCCGCGCTGGTGGAGGAGCTGGGCCTCACACGCGAGCAGGTGGGCCGCCGCGTGGGCCGCGGCAGGGTTGCCGTCTCCAACCTGATGCGGTTGCTCGATCTGCCGGACGAGGCGCTCGAGCTGCTGGAGGAGGGCGGGCTCAGCGAGGGCCATGGCCGTGCGCTGCTGCTCGCCAAGGACCACACGGCCCGTCGCCAACTGGCGCGCTCCGCGGCCGTGGAGGGGTGGTCGGTGCGAACCGTTGAGGATCGCGCTCGCCGCAGCAACGGGGAGGCGCAGGGCGACGCGGGCGAGGTGCGCCGGGTTCGGGTGACCCGCGGCGTGCACCCCGACCAGGCTGCCGCGGCCGCCGAGATCGAGGCGAGCTGGGGCGAGGCGCTCGGGGCCGAGGTGAGAGCGCGTCCGCGGGCGGATGGAAGCTACCGGGTCGAGCTCTCGTTCGAGTCCTCGGAGGAGGCGCTGTCACTGGCTTCTCGGCTTGGCGCTCGTGTCGGGTCCTGACCCGAGACGGGCGCTAGAATCCCTCGCTGCGGGCGATTAGCTCAGTTGGTTAGAGCGCTTCTCTGATAAGGAAGAGGTCCCTGGTTCGAATCCAGGATCGCCCATTGGTCAATCCCCTGTATTGGAGTGGGATTCGATGTCTACGCAGCTCCGGCCTTTCTGCCCCGAGCCGGTTGCGATTGCCCATCTGCCGATATCTGCCGTTTCGGCCCCCCTCCGATTAGCCTGTCCGGAGGTGCTGCGAAGCTGTCGGGGTCGCCTGTCGTTGACTAGAGCCTAAGGAGCCGTTGGGTGGGGACCCGGCGGCTCCTTTTTTTATCGTCCGTCCGGTGCGCGTGGGAAGCTCGTGGTGCTCTAGTTCCTGAGGTTGCGGCATCCCCCTTGGCTCCAACCCGGATCGCCCCATTAAGGAGGCACGACAGTGACGATTGTAGTAGGCGCAGCATCTCCCGATGGCATAGTCCTCGCGGCCGATAGCCGCACGACGCTCAGCGACGGGCATCGGCACCGAATCAGCACCGATGCAGCAAACAAGGTCTTCGACCTGAACTCCAGGTTTGGCGTAGCGACCTACGGGCTGGCCTCCATCGGCCCCCGCACGATCAACGGCCTGATGGATGAGTTCATAGCGACCGCGGACGGCGAGTCATGTCTGGATGTCGAGCAGTTCGCTCACACGCATGGGAGCTTCTTTCACGAGCGTTTCATCGGAGAGTTCGGCCAAGCAGATGGCTCTGAGGGATGGCCGCTCGGCTTCGTTGTAGCTGGCCACGAAGCCACGGGCATAGGGCACGTATGGGACGTCGGTGTTCCCGGCCCCACGGTCACCCAGGCCAAAACCAATACAGCCAACTACGGTGTGTTGTGGCGCGGACAGGTGGACGTGATCGTCAGGCTCATCATGGGGGTGGACTGGAGGACCCTCGAAGCTGCGGATGTCGCGTTCGACCAGCAGGTCCGCGAATCGTTGGCTCGCCTCGAGTACATCCTCTTGAACCCGGTCACGCTCCAGGACGCCGTTGACATGGCGTCCTTTCTCGTGAGGACGACGATCGACATGCAGCGCTTCAGCGACGGCACAGCGCTCGTCCAAGGTCTTATCCCTGGCTGTGGAGGACGGACGCAAATGCTTGCTGTGAAGCGGTCGGGCGTCGAGTGGGTAAGCCGCCGCAAGCTAACTGGCCCCAGCCGGCCAGGTTGGGCAGAGGGTGGTGCCGAGTTGGACGCCTAGCGTCCGCTCGTCATCGAGTGGTCGTGTTTCCCTCTCGGAGTTGCTCTGACCGCTCCGAGGTGTAGGTGTTCTGCTCAGTGTCTCTGGTGGTGGTGATGGGCGCAGTCGCCGGTATTGGCCGTGGCGTAGCAGTCGAAGATGGCTGCTTGCTTATGCCGGCGGCGGCTGCTCGGGGCTTTGTCATACTCGCGGCTCCTCGGTCGTGGGCTTCCTAGTGATCGGCACGTGGACCGCCGTTGTGTAGCTATTTTCGCGGCGACGGCCGAAACGCCTGTAGATGGTCGTATACCCGCCCGGCGGGTTTCGACGCCGGTGGGGGGAGGCATCATGCGAGGCTTGCTTGTAGGCGTTCCAAATACTTGCTTGGCAACGACTACATCTCGACACCCTCAACGAGTGCCCGGAGCTGCGCCTTCTCCTCCTCGCCACGGCGCATCGACTGGCGATAGACCCGCAGCGCGAGGCCCGGGTCGGCGTGACCCATTTCGTCCATGACCACGCCGGGGTCCTCGCCGAGCGCGTACAGCAACGAGCAGAACGTCCGGCGGAGCGAGTGCGGCGTGAGCTTGTCCGGCAGCGGCGGCAGGTTGTCTCGGGCGAGGTTCTCGTTCGCGCGCTCCACCGTCGCCCTCAGTGTCCGAGCACGGAAGTTGTCGTCGCTCATCCGCCCGCCTCGGCCAGTGGCGAACACGAACGCATCCCGATTTGGGGCGCGGCGGGCGTGCAGATCGAGCAGCACGTCCCGAAGCGCGCCCCTGATCTTCACCTGCCGCCATCCTGCGTCGGTCTTGGAGCCAGTGTGTAGCCATCCCCCGGTGAGATCCACGTCGCGCCACCGCAGCGCGCATAGCTCGTTGATCCGCAGCCCGGCGAAGATCAGCACCGCGAGCATTTGCGCGCCGCTCGACGTGCCTGCGATCGTGTCGCGCTTCGCGGTCCAGCTCGCCCGCTGCTTCGAGAAGGGCCTTGATCGGCTGCGCCGAGTCCAGGTGAGACCGCACGGGACGCCGCTCACGTGCCCTGCGGCGCTTCCCCCGCGCAGGGTTGCGGTCGATCAGCCCGCGTTCCTCCGCGCCCTCTAGGATCGCTGCGAGCAGCGTCACGGTCATGTTGATCGACTTCGGCGACAGTGGCTTGTTCCCGGTGAGCTTGTCGGCGATATAGCGCTCCACCGCGTCGAAGTCGATCCGGTCGATCCGCACCTCGCCGAACGCGGGCAGCAGGTGGCACTCCAATCGCCAGCGGTAGCCTGCCCTGGTGTTCTCGGCGAGTTGTCCCTCGTTGCGGACCCACCACTCCTCCGCGAGAACGTGGAACGTCGGCAGCGGCTCGGCCTCGGCCGGTGGCTCGACCTGTCGCGGCGGCTGCCATATGCCACGCTCCACGTCACCGCGGACGTGGCGCAGCTCCCGCTCCGCCACGTCCGCGGTGATTGCGCCGAGCGACACGTACCGCCGCTTCCCATAGGCGGTGAAGCGAAGAGCGCGGTAGGTCAGGCCATCCGTGCCTCCGTGCTCGATGACCTTGCCTGTCGCCTTACGAGCCATCACGCACCCTATGCCGCCGCGCGTTCGCGTAGGTAGGTGGCGCGGCGCCGGTAGCCGTCGGAGCAAAACCGCGCCGCGCCGCTGCGATCGGCGGGTATCTCTTCGCCGCACTGTTCGCAAGCACGTTCCGGTAGCGGCGTTCCGCCTGGCGCCACGAGTGCGAGGAGCGCACGTTCCGCGCACGAGGCTTTGCGGCGCTCCCACGCTGCGCGCCACGTCTCGACCATGCAAGTGAGAATGTCTCGCCACTCCTCGCGCTCCCACTGCGCGGTGTTCACCGCTGCCGCAAGTGCCGTGGGCCACGCATCATTGAAGTCCACGCCGCTGCACCGCGCGGCCGTGAGGCGTTCTCTGAGGACTGCTGGCGGTGTCATGTCTCCCTCCCCGGCATCGCCACGTGTGTGCGCCTGCGGTCGGCCGTGTGGGCCGAGCCCCCGGCCCTCACGCCTTCACCCCCCGCCCGTTTCCCCGCCTCTGGGACGTCTCGCGAGCCTGCGCTCCCTCGGCGCGGGCACCCCTTCCGTTAGACCCTCCAGCGGGGTCTCCAGCGTGTCCGCGAGGATCAGCAGCGTGAGAAGGCCCGGCTCGCCCTGTCCCCGCTCAAGCACGCCGATCTCGTTGCGGTGGAGGTTGGCGACTTCCGCGAGTCCTTCCTGCGCGAGGTTCCGCCGCTTGCGCAGGGTGCGCAGGTTCTCGCCGAACGTGAACAGCAGCCACGCGCGCTCGACTGCGTAGACGTCATGGTCGCCTCTCATATGGCGATGAGGTCGAGGGTGTCGTCGATGTACTGCAGTCCATCGGATGCCTTGAAGCGCGCACCGTTGCGGTCAAGCAGCCCGAGGCGCTCCAGGTGCGCCAAGGACCCCCGCACCGCGTTGGGGTCGATGTCGCGCAGCTTGCGCAGCATTTCCGCGCGGGACCACCATTCGGAGCGGTCGTTGCGGAGGAACTGCAACACGATGATGCCCTCCGTGGCAGGCTCGCCGTCGGGGTACTGATTGGGGGTCATCTTCGGTTCCTCCTTGGTTGGAGGCACCGAAGACCCGGAAGCCCGGCGAGAGAGCCAGAGTGACCCGAGCGGGTATCGTGGCCCTCGCGCTGAAGCCTTGGTCTTCGGCGCCACGCCCCCGGCCGTTCCAGCGGTGCGGGGGCACTATGTTTGAGCGCTGAAGTGTAGCGCAACCTGACCCGGAATACCAACCTACCCTGCCTTGGTCGAGGACACAAGAGACACCGATCTGATGGCCCTTGGCCGCGCTCTCCGAGCGTTGCGGGATCGAGCTGGGATAACGCAGGAGCAGCTTGCCGCGCGCCTCCAGATGGACCCGACCTATGTATCCCGCATCGAGCGAGGACGGCGAGGCGTCCAATGGCTCACGGTCCAGCGGTTCCTTCGAGCGCTCGGCGCCGATCTGCACCAGCTCGCCGACGCAGTAGCCGAGGTCAAGAAACGGGATGGCGGCTGACGGGGGGAACCGCGCCGGCTCGACGCTGCTCATCATGTTCGCTCCCGTGGTCGGACGGCCAGCACGGAGCCGGGTCCCAGCCGACCATTTGACAAGCGACGCCGGTGGCGGGCTGGTGGCGCTGCCGATTCGGCTCCAATGCTCGCGCCTGGGTGCTGCGGCTGCTGGGTGGCATAGCCGGCAAACACCGCCAAGGCCACCGCCCTGTCGAAACGTAGGCGTGGCTTTGAGCCGGTCCCGAGCTTGATGGCGCCGAGTTCGCCGCTGTGGGAGTAGACCCAGGAGCGATCGACGCCCAACTCAGAGGCGAGTGTCGCCGCGTCGACAAGCTGCTGCCCGGTAGGCGAGCCGCCTTCGTCCCGGATTAGTTCGACCACCGCCGCGCCACGGCCTCGATGGATGCCGCGTCAAGAGCGGGTCCGGCCGGCGACGAGCCCGCGGGTGGTTGCGTCCGTTGGTAGTGGGCCATCGGTGTTAATGACCCTGAGCGGCCGAAAACGGCCAACGAGTTCCGTCCGACCGGCTCAGCAGCACCTTTCACCCGACCGCGCGCGGCCTCCCACAGGCCCCCACCAGGCTCGGTATCTCGCTTCCCAAGCTCACGCCCGGTAGGCACGTCGACCAGCCCTGCGTCGGCTTTCGCCCATACAGGTCCGCCGCCGCCGCGGCTCGACGACTCGCACAGACTGATATGGAGAGGTGTTTGTCAAGGGTCTTCGTTGTCGGATGGTGTGGTGGTCGGTGTTGGCGGGGTGCTGGCGGGGCGGCACGGGCGGAAGGTCCAGTCTCATCGACTGCGGGGTCAGACTGATATGCGAGGGCTTGACCTCAAGACCCGGTATTCGTCGCGGCTCGCCGTCTAGAAACGGGCGCTGCCGGCCGGGGCTGGCTGCCCATAGTCTGTTCGCGAGCCTCCTTGCGACGGTGGTGGGCCTTCCTGTTGCTCGTGCTCGCCCCGGCAGCGTCCCGGGCGCGATGGTCGGGGTGTGGTCAGTCAAGGGTGGCTGCCTCCCACAAGAACGCGGCGAGCTCGCGGGCGCACGCAATCGCGACGACACCGGCGGGCTTGCGCCGCTCGCGGTGCAGGTGCCCCCAGCGTCCGTATAGGCGTCGCTGGGCACGCCAAGCGATCTCGATTACCCTGGGGTCCGCTCCGGCTTGGCGGCGGGCGACCGACTCGCCGATGAACGGCCGGTGGCGGTAGTGGTGGGCGGCCTCGACCAGCAGCCGGCGCGCGTGGGGAGGCCCCGCCTTGGTGATCGAGCCCTGCCGGCGCTTGGTGTCCGAGGTCCGCTCGGACGGCACGACCCCCAAGAACCCCGACAGCAGGGTCGGCTTGGCGAACCGCACGAAGTCGCCGACCTCCGCGCACACGCCGGCCGCGGTAAGCGTGTCGACCCCGCGGAAGCAGCGCAAACGTGCGATCACCGGGGCGTGAGTGCAGTCGGGGATCTGCGCCTCCAGTGCGCTGATCAGCCCCGTGCGGCGGCCCATCAGCAGCTCGACGGAGGTGAGGTAGTCCACGAAGGTTGCCTGCGAGCAGGCGTCCTCGAAGCGCAGTGCGCGCAGCCACCCCAGGTGCTTGGCCGTCCAACCGGCGCCCGGCCCTGGGTAGCGTTCCCCTCGTCGCAGAAGGAACTTCCCCAGGCGGTGGCGGGCGCGCATCAGATCCCCGCGGACGTCCTCGATCGCGCGTACCAGGTCGCGGAAGTGTTCATCCTCGAAGCTCGGCACGAACGCAAAGCTCAGTTCCCCGGCCGCGAGCAGCCGTGCGAGACGGATCGCGTCACGACGGTCGGTCTTCACCCGGTCACCCGAGCCCTTCGGGATCGACCCAGGCGCGACCACCCGCACCTCGACCCCCCGCTCCCTGGCCGCCCTGGCGAGCCCGAACCCGGTCGGGCCGGCCTCATAGACAGCGCGCACCACTCCCCCCAGGCCCTCCAGGAAACCCACCACCTCCACCGGCTCCATCCGCAGCTTGCTGACGGTCAACTCGCCGGTCTCCGGGACGAGCACCGCCGCGTGCGTTTGACGCGCGTGCACATCCAGACCGACGAGGCTCATAGCCTTCACAGGCATGGTCGGCTCCTCCTATGTGATTGTGGCCGCCGCGCGAGGTTCAGTCGCGCGGCAATGACGTCCCCGATCGCGTCGGGGGACCGACCATGCTTACCAACCGCGCCGGACGACACCCTCCATAGGGTC
>Ga0187855_10000319_pt1 | contig 44023 bp, 41 predicted proteins | sample June2016WEW_8_10_2_FD_132969 | JGI IMG/M metagenome (GOLD analysis project Ga0187855, IMG submission 132969) | Peatland microbial communities from SPRUCE experiment site at the Marcell Experimental Forest, Minnesota, USA - June2016WEW_8_10 | ecosystem: Environmental > Terrestrial > Soil >... | reverse complement strand
GCCGCCCGAGTTTTAGCCTATTATCAGAAAACTATCGAAAAGACCCGCGCGCAAGGCCTGGTGAAATAACATGGCAAGTTTGGAGGGCGCCCGCAGGACGTTAGGCAAGTATTTCGCCGACCCCGTAGTGACGGTGCTGGAAAAAACACACATCACCCCGAATGCCCTGACCGTTATCGGGATGCTGATTACCTTCGTTGCCGCCGCGCTGGTCGCCTTGAAACATCCCTTTGCCGCCGGCTGGGTGGTTTTATTTGCCGGGTTGTTTGATATGCTGGACGGCGCGCTCGCCCGCCGCACGAACAAAGTTTCCAAATTCGGCGGCGTGCTGGATTCCACTCTCGACCGTATCTCCGAAGCCTCCGTACTTATCGGCATCGCCGTTTTTTACGCCAACCGCCAATCCGTCTGGGGCGTGGCCATCGCCGGTATTACTTTAATCGGCTCGCAGCTTCCCAGCTACATCCGGTCCAAAGCCGAAAACCTGAATATCAACGGCAAAATCGGGCTCTTTACCCGACCGGAAAGGGTGATTATCCTGGCTTTGGGGTTACTGCTCGCCGGGATTACTAACGTTCTACTCATAGCGCTGATTATTATCGCTGTCCTCAGCTTCCTTACCGCCGGACAGCGTTTGGTGCATATCTGGAATAAAACAAAATCGGGTTAATTGGGGGACAATATGCCGGTAATAGCTATTATTGGTGCACAATGGGGGGATGAAGGTAAAGGGCGGGTCGTTGACTTGATTACGGAGAAAGCGGATGTGGTGGTCCGCTACTCCGGCGGCGATAATGCCGGTCACACGGTCATCAATAACCTGGGTAAATTCGCCCTGCATCTGATTCCTTCCGGTATTTTTTCCAAAGACGCCGTCTCGGTCATCGGCAACGGCGTGGTCATCAATCCGAAATCACTTTTCACCGAAATGGATATGCTCACCTCACGGGGCGTTGACGTCTCTCCGGCGCGTCTGTCCATCAGCGACCGCGCGCAGCTAATCATGCCTTATCACCTGCTGCTCGATAAGCTCGAAGAACAATCCCTGGGCAACAGCGCCATCGGCACCACCCTTAAAGGGATCGGCCCGGTGTATTCGGATAAAGTCGCCAGGCGCGGCATCCGTGTCGGCGATTTAATGGATAAAAAAACTTTTAAAGTGCAGTTAAAAGCGGCCCTCGACCGCAAGAACCAGGTCCTCACCAAAATCTACGGCGTCGAACCCCTCGCGCTCGAACCGATTTATGAAGAATATCTTGCCTACGGGCAGCGCCTGGCCCCTTACGTCAAAGAAACAACGCTGACGCTCAATGAAGCGTTGGAAAAAGGTCAGACCATTCTGCTCGAAGGAGCACAGGGCACCTTGCTCGACCCTGATTTCGGCACCTATCCCTACACCACTTCTTCCTCCCCCATTGCCGGCGGCGCTTCCATCGGCACCGGCATCGGTCCAAATAAAATGAACGTCATTCTCGGCGTCTTCAAAGCCTACTGCACCCGCGTCGGCGGCGGACCGTTCCCCACCGAACTGAAAGATGCCATCGGCGACCAAATACGGGAACGTGCCCATGAATTCGGCACCACCACCGGACGGCCGCGGCGCTGCGGCTGGTTCGACGGCGTGGCTGCAAGGTTCTCCCAGCGGGTCAACGGTTTCACCGGCATGGTCATCACCCGCTTCGATATCCTGGATGTGCTCCCGACTTTGAAAGTCTGCACCGCTTATAAACTGGACGGCAAGATCATCAATTACTTCCCGTCCAATATCGATGTCCTCGCCCGGTGCGAGCCGGTTTACGAAGAATTACCGGGCTGGCTGACCTCCACGGAAAACATACGTAACTATAAAGAATTACCGGCCAATGCCAAGAATTATGTCAGGCGGATGGAAGAACTTTCCGGCTGTCCTGCCAATCTTATCGGCGTCGGCCCGGCCCGCGAACAGATTATTGAAAAATCCCCGATTATCTAAGCATGGCGTAAAATCAATATCAACCAAATATGATTCCAGTAAAACTGGAATCATATTTTTATGGCTTGTCATTCCCGACCCGATCGGGAATCCGGATAACATTCTACCCTAAAAATTCCGCATCCTCTTCACTCAGCCGCATGTGCTCTTTCCGCATGCATTTGTCCATCACCACCAGCAAACCCGCCGATTCCGCCTTTTTCGCCGCGGCTTTGTTCACGACGCCTTCCTGCATCCAGACGGCTTTCGCCCCGATTTTAATCGCTTCGTCCACAATCGGGGGCACGTCATCGGATTTACGGAAAACATCCACGACTTCTATTTTCCCCGGAATCGCGCTCAGGCTGGGGTAGCACTTTTTCCCGTAAACTTCCTCAACCGTCGGGTTGACCGGAATGACGTTATAGCCGTGCACCGTCAGGTATCTGAACACCACGTTGCTCGGTTTTTGCGGGTCGGCAGAAGCTCCCACCATCGCCACATTCCGGAAACTTTTTAATATTTTTACTTCAGACATCTATGGCTCCTATTAATCGTTATGTAAAAAGTTTTAAACCACCATCAGTCTTTTTCTCCAAAAATAGTGAAAGATCAGTATTTGTGCTCGGTTCTCTCGCCACCAGTGGGAAAGAGCTAGAGAGGGAGGAACCCCTTAAAAAAACTCCGCCAGCAGCTTCTCCGCTTTTATTGGCTCAATCGGTGACGATACCAGCGTTCCCTTCTCTAACCAGGGGAATTCGCTCTCATAAGTCGGCTTTTCTTCCCGGTAAAATACCCCGATGGGAATCTTTTCCCCCCATTCCTGCGCTTTCTGGAAAGCCGCAAATTTATCAATCGGACGGTAAGACCTGTCGCCGTCCAGCCGGTACACGCGTTCCTTGTACCACGCATGCGTGTTCTTATGATTGAAAGACACGCACGGCTGCAAAATATCAATCAAGGCAAAACCTTTGTGGTTGATGCCTTCTTTAATCATCTGTGAAAGATGGTCAAGGTCCCCGGCAAAAGACCGCGCTACAAAAGTCGCCCCGGCCGCAATCGCAATGGACAGCGGATTAAAAGGAGGCGGCGCCCCCTGCGGCGTCGTTTTCGTCACAAAACCGAAATCGCTCGTCGGGGAAGTCTGCCCTTTGGTCAGGCCGTAAATCTGGTTGTCGTGCACCAGGTAAGTAATGTCGTGGTTGCGCCGCGCCGCGTGGATGAAATGGTTCCCGCCCTCGCCGTAGCCGTCCCCGTCCCCGCTGAAGGCGATCACCTTCAAATCGCGGTTGCACAGCTTGGCCGCCACCGCCGGCGGAACAGGGCGCCCATGCAAAGAATTGAAAACATTCCCCCTAGTGTAATGCGGTAATTTCCCCGCCTGCCCGATGCCGCTCACCAGCAGCAAATCGTGCGGGTCGATGTTCAGTTCCACCAGCGCTTTCTTCACTGCTGCGAGTATCCCGAAATTCCCGCAGCCGGAGCACCATGCCGGGACTAAACCGCTGTAGTCTTCCATCGTCACTGTCATCGCTGTTTCCTTAATTCCCGAAGAATAATGTCGGGCGTAAATGGACGTCCATCGTACTTCAGGATACTGACGGAAGCTAAACCGGTCTGTTCCCGAATCAACCCGGCCAGCTGTCCGGTGAAATTATTTTCAATCACATAGGTCTGTCTGGCTTTTTTCATCCTCTCCGCGACAGTATCCGCGGGGAAAGGCCAGATCTGCGTCAAATGTAAATGGGCGTAATTGCCGCCCGCTTTGTTCAGTATCCCGGCTGATTCCCGGATAACTCCGCAGGTGCTGCCCCAGCCGATGAGCAGCGTTTCGGCATTTTCCCCGCCGTAAATCTTCGGCGGTACCATCTCTTTTTTCAGGTCTTCCATTTTCTTAAAACGCTTGTCCATCATCCTGGTCCGGGTTTCGGCGTCTTCAATCAGATGCCCTGCTTCGTCGTGCTCGTCGGAATCAGCCACTACCAGCGCATTCCGGTCGCCGGGAAATGCTCGCGGTGAAATCCCCGATTCGGTGTAAGCATACCGCTTATATTCGCCGGTAGATTTGTTTTTATCGTACAAAATCCCGCGGTCGACGGTGACCTTGCTCAAGTCGAATTTTTCCGTCGTGAAATAAGAATTGGCCAGGTTGTGGTCGGTGATAATCAAAACCGGTATTTGATATTTTTCCGCCAGGTTAAAAGCTTTGACCATCAAATCGAAGCTGTCTTCGACGTTGCCCGGAGCGAAAACCACCCGCGGGAACTCGCCGTGTGAGGCATGCAGGATGAATTCCAGGTCGCCCTGCTCGGTTCGCGTCGGCAGCCCGATGGCCGGACCCGGCCGCTGCCCTTCGACGACGACCACCGGTGTTTCTGTAATCCCGGCCAGCCCCAGACCTTCCACCATCAGGCAGAAACCGCCGCCGGATGTCGCCGTCATCGCCCGCACTCCGGTAAAACCGGCGCCCACCGTCATGTTCATCGCGGAGATTTCATCCTCCGCCGGCACCACCACCAGCCCGAATTCGGCAGCATGTGCCGCCAGGTATTCCATAATCGCCGTCGTCGGAGTCATGGGATAGGCGGACATGAATTTGCAGCCCGCGGCAATCGCTCCCACCGCCATCGCTTCATTGCCGTTCAGCAGCATCCGTTTGGTATCACCGGCACGGGTCATTTTTAACCGACCGCCGCCGAACATTTTCACGGTCTGGTACCCAGCATCTGCCGCTTTGACGTTTTTTGCGCCGGTTTCCCCGCTGAAGAACCCGGTTAGCAATTCGTTGAGCAGACTGAAATCGTAGCCAATAAGTCCTAAAGCCGCGCCCAGGGCGACAGTATTGGCCATCACTGCGTCCCCGGCTTCCCGGCCCAGCCGATCGAAAGGCACGCTAAAAAGGTCATTGCCCGTTAAACCGGGCACTTTTTCACCGTCATAGATAATGACCCCGCCATCCCTGATTTCCCGACGATGCAGGTCAATGCTTTCTTTGTTCAGAGCAATCAGAATGTCCACGGACTCTTTAACAGCCTCAACCGGCACATCTGACGCACGGATACGAAAGAAGTTATGTCCCCCGCGCACCCGTGATTCGTAATCCTGGTCGGCGTAAACCCGGTAGCCCCAGCGGGCCAGCGCCTTCGCCAGCAGCAACCCCACCGACTGCACGCCCTGCCCCGCTTCCCCGCCCACCATGAAGTTGATTTCAGCCGTCATACATTCTCCAATCTAATTGGAACTCCGCCCTCTCGCATCAAATGGAAAGGGAATTGACCGTAGGCGGTCACCAACATCCCAACGCAACATCATTGCATCATCGGGATGAACCCTACTTTATCCTTTTCTCGACATTATCCCAATTGATATTCCTGAAGAAGGCAGTAATATAATCCGCGCGCTTCAGTCCGTAATCTATCATATAAGCATGTTCGAAGACATCCATCACCAGGATGGGGGTACACCCGGCGAGGTGCCCGGACTCATGCTCGTTAATCCACTGGTTGAAAAGCTGGCCGTTCCAGTCCTGGTAGAGCACCGCCCAGCCGATACCGCGCATCGCGCCGACGGCTTTGAAATCCGCTTCCCAGGTTTCATGCATCCCGTAAGCCGCGGAGACTTTCTGACTGAATTTCGAGGTTTTTTCCAGTAGCGATTTGCCACCGAGGTTATCGAAATAGAGCTCATGCAGCCGCATGCCGTTAAACTCAAAGCCCATGCGCCGCTTCAATTCGGAATATTCCGGCTGCCCGGTTTTGCCGTCCTTGAGCATCGCAGTTAGGGAATCCGTCAGTTTGTTGGTGTTGGTAACATAGCCCTGGTACAGAGTGAAATGGTTCTTCAGCAGCGTCTCGCTGAATCCCTGCATCCCGATAAGTGAACTGTAATCTTTAGACATATAAGCCATCATCATTCTCCTATTTCCTGAATATTTGTTTCTACTTTAATATATTGAAATTGACGGGTATGTGACAAAAGTCTTATTGAAAGCTGAAGGCTGTCAGTTGTTGTCTTTCAGCTAATGTGTATAGAATATTATGTCAATTAAATAAATTTGTCAAGAGAGCAAAATATCATAAATTTCCCCGGCCGAATTGTCTGGACAGAGCTAAGCCGCAGCGGCAGCGATGAGCGAAGTATATCAAGAGGGATCAACAGTTGATTGTCGAAATATCTTTCTTTATGTTTTGTAATTCTAATTTTGATATGGTTTCGAATTTCGATATTAGTATTTAGAAATTGCTTGATATTTGATTCTTGATTCTTGATTATTTTATTTAAGGGGGTGACAAAATCTCCTTGACCGCTCACCAATAATCCGTCGTATAATAATCTCACTATTTTACGCGGCGGAAATTCGGTTTTAATTCGTAACTTTGGCGGGAGAGATTTGATGTTTTGCACAGCGGAACAGCCTCGAATGAGCCTGGCCGGCATTATTGTTTCTGCAAAGCGGACAATGAGATTGAGTACGCATGATTATCTAATGAAAATATTATCGCAGGTCGCAACCGGAGATACTTTTAACCTTAGTAAAAATGTACGAAGCGAATCAGCTTCAAAAACCGTAATTGATTTTAGTCTTATGTTAAATAGACGCCGTTTTTAGCCTCAAATCAATGGGCGGATAATTTTTAAAATATCATTTTTTACGAAACGAATAAATTTGGAGGCTGAAATAATTTTAGCATTTTATAACCCTAAACTCTCCGCCGCGCCCTGCATCGCCTGGAGTCCGAGGGCAATAAAATCATCCAGTTCCAGCCCCAGTTCGCTGCACTTGGCAATCTGTTCGCGGTTAGCGCCGGCGGCAAAGGTTTTTTCCTTGAAGCGTTTACGGACGGATTTCGCTTCGACAAAACTGAGTTTCTTTTCCGGCCGGACGAGGGCCGCGGCAGTGATGAGGCCGGTAAGCGGGTCGGCACAGAACAGGGCTTTATCCATCAGGGTTTGAAAAGGCTCGCCGTGGGCTTCGTTATGGCAGAGGATGGCATGGCAGACGGCGCCGCTCGCGCCAAGGTCTTGGGCCATTTCCGCACTGCGTTTGCTGTGGGTGGTCAAGTCGTCGCCGAGGAGCTCGAGGTCAATATCATGCAACAGACCGGCCAGACCCCACTCGTCTTCATTTTCGTTGAAGCGTTTGGCGAGGGCGCGCATGATAGCTTCGGCAGCCAACATGTGGCGGACCAGGTTTTCGTTTTTAATATTCTGGCGGACTGATTGGAGCGCTGATTCACGATTCATAGTCATTGTAGCCTCCGATTGTTTTTAAGAGCGGGTCTAACCCCTCACTCAATACATTTGCTTCGAGGTAAGTCTCCCGTAGCAAAGTATACATGTACTTCGTTCAGTGTTTACGGTTATCTCCAACCTTCGGCTTTCTCCGGTACCCGGGAGAGAAGATTATGCTTTGTACGGTTGTATCTGGATTCCGGCCTCCGCCGGAATAGAGTCTCCTCCCTCTCAGGGAGGGATTAAGGGAGAGTGACGAACGGGGCGGTCAGATTAGAAACCTGACCCTGCAGGTCACTGGTTGTTATGTTGCCGACAGGTTTACCGGCGAGGATGGATTTGAGGTACCGTCCCGTGATAGATTCGGGGACTTGGGCCACTTCTTCCGGGGTGCCTTTGGCGACGACGTAGCCGCCGGCATCGCCCGCGCCCGGCCCGAGGTCAATAATATAGTCAGCGTTCTTCATCACATCCGGGTTATGCTCGATGACCACCACCGTATTGCCGGCATCCACCAGCCGCTGCATGACCCGCAGCAAAGCGGCCACATCGTCGAAAGAGAGGCCGGTGGTGGGCTCATCCAGAATATAGAGGGTCTTGCCGGTGGACCGCTTGGCGAGCTCGGTGGCGAGTTTGACGCGCTGGGCTTCACCGCCGGAGAGGGTGGGGGCGGGCTGACCCAGACGGATATAGCCAAGGCCGACATCGTTGAGGGTTTCCAGCTTGCGTTTAATAGCAGGGAAGTTCTTGAAAAACTCCAGCGCTTCTTCGACGGTCATATCCAGGACTTCGGCGATATTTTTATCTTTAAACTTGATTTCGAGGGCTTCGCGGTTGTAGCGTTTGCCTTTACAGACTTCACAGGGGACGGTAACATCGGGCAGGAACTGCATTTCAATTTCGATGTAGCCTTCGCCGCGGCAGGCTTCGCAGCGGCCGCCTTTAACGTTGAAGGAGAACCGCCCGGCTTCGTAGCCGCGGATGCGGGCATCGGGCACGGAGGCAAACAGCTCGCGGATAGGCCCGAAGGTGGCAGTATAGGTGGCCGGGTTGCTGCGCGGGGTGCGCCCGATGGGCGACTGGTCGACATTGATGACCTTATCAATATTCTCGATGCCGAGGATTTCATCGCATTCCCCGACGGGGTCTTTGGCATCGTACAAAACCTGGGCCAATTTGCGGGAAAGGACGTCATCCACCAGCGTACTTTTGCCGCTGCCGGAAACGCCGGTAATACAGACAAATTTTCCGAGGGGGATTTTAATATCAATATCTTTAAGATTATTCTGGCGGGCGCCTTTAACGGTGAGCGCGGCGCCGTTGCCTTTACGGCGTTTGGCCGGCATGGGGATGGACTTTACACCACTCAGGTACTGGCCGGTAAGTGAATCTTTACAGTCCATGATATCCTGCATGGTGCCGGTGGCGATGACCCGGCCGCCGTGTTCGCCGGCGCGCGGGCCCATATCAATAATGAAATCGGCGGTGCGCATCACACTCTCATCGTGCTCGACGACGAGGATGGTATTGCCGATATCGCGCAGTCTTTTTAGTGTCTCAATCAGGCGGTGGCTGTCCGCCAGGTGCAGGCCGACAGTAGGTTCGTCGCAAATGTAGAGGACGCCCATCAGACCGCTGCCGATTTGGGTAGCCAGACGGATACGCTGGGCTTCGCCGCCGCTGAGGGTCATCGAGGGGCGTTCCAGCGCCAGATAATCCAGCCCGATATCGCTCAAAAACCCGAGCCGGGAGAGGATTTCCTTGATAATCTGGCGGGCGATAAGCTGCTCCCTTTCGGAAAGAATGGGATTTTCGCCGTTATTGAGGGATTTGGCCCAGGCCAGCGTTTTGGCTACAGGCAGGCCGCTGATTTCGTAAATGTTTTTACCGCCGATGGTAACGGCCAACGCTTCGGGCTTGAGCCGCTTGCCGCCGCACTCCAGACACGGCTTAGTGACCATGTAGCGCTCGGTTTCCTGCCGGGAGTATTCGGACTGGGTTTCGCGGTAAAGGCGCTCCATACGCGGGATAACGCCCTCCCAGCCTTCGGTGTGCTCCCGGACCATGCCGTAACGGGTGCGGTATCTGGTACGCTCGAAATTCTCGCCGTAAAGGATTAGGTCGAGCTGTTCTTTGGTGAGGTTCTTAATCGGGGTATTCAGAGAAAAACCGTGTTCCCGGGCGACGTCTTCGAGGCGGTAGAAATACCAGTACTGTGTCTGATAAGGTTTGATGCCGCCCTGATTAATCGAGAGATTACGGTCCGGCATAATCAAGTCCGGGTCAATTTCCAGTTTGAAGCCGAGGCCGGTGCAGGCGGGACAGGCGCCGTGGGGACTGTTGAAGCTGAAGGTGCGCGGAGCGATTTCCCCGAGGCTGATTTCGCAATGGACGCAGGCAAAATGCTCGGAGAAAAGAAGTTCTTCGCCGTCAACGATAGAGACAATGGCGACGCCTTCGCCGAGTTTGAGGGCGGTTTCCACGGAATCGGCAATGCGGGTCTGGCTATCGCTCTGGCCGGTCACGAGACGGTCAACAACCACTTCGATGGTGTGCTTTTTATTTTTATCGAGCGTAATTATTTCGGAGAGGTCATAGATTTTCTTGTCAACCCGGACGCGCACGTAACCCTGCTTACGGAGGTCATCAAAAATGGCCTGGTATTCACCTTTGCGGTCTTTGACCAGCGGGGAAAGAATCAGGATACGCTGCTCTGCGGGCAGGTTTTTAATGGCGTCCACAATCTGTTCGACGGTCTGACTGGTAATTTCGCGGCCGCACTTGGGACAGTGTGGATGGCCGACGCGGGCGAAAAGCAGGCGGAGATAATCGTAAATTTCGGTGATAGTGCCCATGGTGGAGCGGGGATTTTTGCCGACGCCTTTCTGGTCGATAGAGATGGCCGGACTGAGGCCTTCGATGTAGTCCACGTCCGGTTTTTCCATGCGGCCTAAAAACTGGCGGGCATACGCAGAGAGCGACTCCATGTAGCGCCGCTGGCCTTCGGCGTATATAGTATCGAACGCCAGCGAACTTTTACCGGAACCGGAGACGCCAGTGATGACGACCAGCTTGTCCCGGGGGATAGTGACATCGATATTTTTGAGATTATGCTCGCGGGCACCTTTGACAACAATTGAATCGAGAGGCATGTTTTTGTTTCCTTCCGAAGTTATTCTAACATTTGTTCTAGTTTTCTGACAAGGCCATGATGAGGCTTTAGCTTTTTCCGCTCCGCAGACAAATAAAAAATCTTCGCCTCAAATTGTGAGCATAAAGGAACCGGCAGGGAACTAAGAACATAATAAAGGAGTCCTGATTACGACTCCCCTATTTATTGTACAACTTGAAAGGCTGGAGCTGCAGGAGGGAACAAGGCAAAGAGAAATCTCCTTTTACCAATTGAAGGGCACCGCAGTGATTCAAGGAAAATTCCAATGTCTAAGATTAAGCAAGAATCCGTGCGGGCGAGTTCTTACATCAACTAAGGTTGAGTATACATTGACTACGTCAAGTACCGAAAATGACTCCACGGCTGCGGCCTACGGAAACTCGCCCCTACAATAGACACATTTATTTTTAACGCGATTATCTGCGAACGGTGAGGACGGGGACGGCAGAGTGATGGACGACATAATCGGCGGTGGAACCTAGGGCGAAACGGCGGAAGCCGCCGTGGCCGTGGGTGGCGATTGCGATTAGGGTGCATTCATTTTCCTGGGCGTAGCTGACAATGGTTTCACCCGGAGGGCCGGAGAGCACCACGTAATCAACGTCCAGGCCTTTGGCAGTTAAGTTTTTGGCCTCGTTTTCCAGGTAACCCTCGGCGGATTTTTCTTCGGTAAAAGTGCGTTTGACGGCGCCGGAAGTACTGACCGTAACCGCCGGAGCGCCGGGAATGTTGAGCGGGATAATGGATTCCGGGTTGTCAATGACCGTAAGGAGAACCAGTTTGCTGTGCCGGGCGGCGGCTTCGGGGGTGATTACCGGTAAAATCCTTTCGGCGGGAGTGGAACCATCAAGGCAGACCAGAATTTTTTCCAACATATTCGCACCTCCAACAATCAACCCGCTAAGGGGAATCTTTGCTTAATTATAACATTGTTAAATTGCCGGGAAGTTTGCTTCTGCTAAACGGGTAAATTGCCGGTGTTTTTAAATTCCGGATACAGGGGTACCATCTTAACAATCAAACAGGTCCGAATTTCCGGCTCAATACAGATTCCGATGCAGGCAGCATTTTGCTGAAGACAAGATGATTGCCACGACCGGCTTCTACCGGAGAGCCAACAGGTATTTTCCCGGCAAGGCCTGATGCATCAATTGGATGGGGCGGTAATCTGTACCTGTACTACGTAATCAAAGTTGGTACCGTCTTGCATAGTTCCGCTAATCTCAAGGGGATATGAAGTGCCGTTATTGATTGAAGCATTGATTAATGTCCGGGTGGCACTGACATTGGCCATCGCCCGCAATGGGGCTGAATCAGACACAGTGAAACTAAAGGCACTGTCGCCGGAACCCAGGGTAGTGAAAACGGCACTTAATGAAGTTACAAACAAAGCCGTCACATTTTCCAGGGTAATTTGAACGGTCGGCCCGCCCGGATTAACCGGCTGCAGAGGCCCCGTAGCTGACAACACAACCATCGGCTGCACAGCGGCCGTGGTCGTGGTCGAAGCTGCCGTCTTTGTAGAGGTCGTTGTTCCGGATGAACCACAGGCCGCGAGAACCAACGGTACTACGATGAAGAAACTTATTACACCGATAAATCTTTTTCTCACATATCCCCCCTGATTATTTGTTATCCAGCCAATAAATGAGCGGCCGACCTGCTTCGAACAGTTGCCCCTGTACTGATGCCAATATCCGGCGGACTCAGTTTCGGATTTATGTGGTTGTTGATGCCCGGTGATAAATTTGAAACGATTATATCCCTTTTGATTTAATTAATCAATAGTCCGTTTCGGCAGAATGAGATATTAAACCGGGAACAGTTAAATCCAATCAAGACGGCAAAGGAAACAGGCACGATTAAACCACAAAAACAGCACAATTTCTTGAAAAGATGCTAAGATGGGGATAATATGGATAATCAAGGAGGGATAAAATGACCAATTGTCCTGTTTGTAACACCAAATTAGATGAAAAAGCAAATTTTTGTCCGGAGTGCGGCGTCGAGCTTTCCAAAGCCCCGTCGGAACGCGCCTGGATTGTAGCGATGCAGGAAAAAATTAAATCTGCCAGAAACAACAACAACATTTTCAGTGTTATCCTGACTGTTGGCATCGTGATTGTAGTCGTGGTGCCGTATTACACGCATTTTATCCGCCTGTATAATATGGACAGCGTGAGCTGGGGATTAACCGGATTCGGAGCGCTGCTGATTATCGGCAGCGGTTTCGGCATCTGGTGGGAAAACATGAGCATCAACGACCAGATTGAAGATCTGAAACTGGGGCAGGAAGAAGCCGCGAATAAAGCGCTCAAAGTCGAGGAAGAAAAAGAAGAAAAATAAATTCGAACCGGTTTGAGTCGAGGTTAATGAAGGCCTGTGTTGCTATTTTAGAACGCAGGCCTTTTTAATTCCACTGCTAGAGAATCACCAGATTGTTCCGGTGAACGACTTCGGAGCCGGAGTCATAGCCGAGAAGGTCAGTGATATTGCCGGAATGGGCGCCTTTAATGGAGCGAACTTCGACGGCGGTGTAGTTGGTGATGCCGCTGCCGAGTTTTGTCCCCTTCACGTCGCAAATATCCACGATGTCGCCGCGCTGGAAAACACCATCAACCTCAACGACGCCGGCGGCCAATAAGCTGCAATTTTTCTTTTTCAGGGCCAGAGCGGCGCCGTCATCCACGGTTAATTTACCGCGGGTGCTGAGGCCGGAAAGCAGCCAGCGGGTCCGGCTGTCCAGTTTGTTTTTTACCGGCTGGAAGCGGGTGCCGCAGGCTTTGCCGCCGGCGATTTTCAGGATGATGTCTTTTTCACCACCGTTGGCAATAACCACCGCCACGCCGGAAGCGGTCGCCAAACGGGCGGCTTCGATTTTGGTAACCATGCCGCCGGTGCCGAGACCGCTGACGGAACCGGAAACCAGAGCTTCTATTTGAGCATCTATTTTTTCAACCAAAGGAATCTTTTCCGCTGAGGGATCTTTGTTGGGGTCGGCGGTATAAAGGCCATCAGTGTCCGTAAGGATGAGCAAAAGATCGGCGTCAATGAGATTGGCGACCATGGCGGAAAGGTTATCGTTATCGCCGAAACGGGTTTCGCGGATTTCATCCACAGCCACGACATCGTTCTCATTGATAACCGGAATCACGCCCATTTCCAGCGAAGCCAGCAGCGTGTTGCGGGTATTCAGATAACCGGCGCGGTCGACGAGCACCGATTTGGTGAGCAGCGCCTGGCCGACGGTAATATCGTGGGCTTCGAAAAGGCGCTCGTAAATATTCATCAGACGGCCCTGCCCCACGGAAGCCAGCACCTGTTTGAGGGCGACGCCTTTGGATTTTTTGGTCAAACCGAGGCGCTCCCGGCCGGCAGCGATGGCGCCGGAGGTAACGATGACCACTTCTACGCCACGGTCGTGGAGCTGCGCAATCTGGTTAACCAGGCCGGTCATGCGCTCCAGGTTCAGGCGGTTGGAGCCGGCAGTCAGCAGGCTGGTGCCGAACTTGGCAACGATGCGGCGGCAGGTCATTGCGGTATCAACTTTTTGTTTGACCATTATTATCCCAACTTTCAGCATTCAGCAAACAACTGGCAGCTAAAATTGTTCAGAGTCATTATATCACAGGATTATGTTAAAATGAACTTGTAAGGGCTAGTCCGGTTCGGCTAGCCCCAAATGGCGTTGTATGATATCGCGTTTTGTAAGGACGGATCTAGCCCGCCCTATCTGGAGATTGCCTTACGGAAGAAAATACCACCTGTCAATTAAGTAGTGTGGAGATTCTTCAGGTACTATGCAACTTCAGAATGACGATTGAAAAATATGGAAACATTAAATCTAACGGAATTATTGAATTTAATCAGCGAGGTGCCGGAATACGGCCGGCTCGTAGATGAACTGCGGCAAAAAAACGCATTAGCAAAAGCGGACGTCATCGAGGCGGCGCGGCCGTACTTGATCGCGGCGCTTTACGAGACGTTGAAGCGTCCGGTCATCGTGATTACGGCACAGGCCGAAGAAGCCCGCAAACTGTACGAACAAATCAGCATCTGGACACGTTCCGACGAAGTCAAACTGATACCGGAAGCCGACGCGCTGCCCTACGAACGGATTGTCTCCGATTTACCGACGGAACTGGAACGGCTGAGGGTGCTTTCGGCACTGGCGAATACGCATCACGGGAAGAGCCTGCCACTGGCAATAATCCCGGCCACGGCATTGATTCAAAAAACGGCTTCATTCAGCGAATTCACATCCGCTTTTCACACTATCAAAGAACAGCAGAATTACGACCCGATGATATTAATGAAACGGTGGCAGGCGCTGGGATTCACAACCGAGAGCACCGTCGAGATACCGGGCACGATGAGCAAACGCGGCGGCATCATTGACATCTTCCCGCCAACGAGTGAGATGCCGGCAAGGCTGGAGTTTTTCGGGAATATGGTAGAGAGCATCAGGCTTTACGACCCGGCAAACCAGCGCTCGGTGAGAAGAGTACCGGCAATCAGCATCGGACCGGCGACAGAACTGGCGGCGCCTTTCGCCGAAAACGGCCCGAAACCGGAAGATATTTTGAAAAATCTCGACTTCAACAACTGCAGCGAAGAATCACGGCAGACCTTCGCCAAAGAGCTGGAAGAACTCTACCGCGGCCAAAAAACCGTGAGCAAGGAGTTTTACGCCCCATTGTTCAATCAGGACAGTCTGCTTTCATACCTGCCGGAGAATACATTGCTGATAATTGACGAACCGCTCTCCGTACAGCGCACCATCGAGGATTTCGATAATAAAGCCGTGGAAATCTACAAGGGAGAGCAGGCACAGGGCGAGCTGCCGGCGAATTTCCCGAAACCTTATTTCAGCTGGGAGGAAACAGGCCCCGCGCTGGAGAAAATACCGCAGCTGATTCTGAGCGAACGGGGAATGTCCGATAGGGCGACCACGCACCGGATTGAGTTCAAGGCGCTGCCGAGCTACGGCGGACAAATGCCAACTTTCATCTCCAAAGTCAGGCAAATGCTGGCAGCCAAAGAGCGCATCATCCTGGTGACGCACCAGGCGAACCGCCTCTCCGAATTGCTCGGGGAAGCAGATATCATCGCCCCGGTGCTGACAGAAATCAAACAACTGCCCCAACCCGGCTCGTTGACACTATTACAGGGATTGCTGAATTCCGGCTGGAGTCTGCGGGATACTCATTTATTTACCGACGCGGAAATTTTCGGGTTTACCAAGCAGCAGCGGCTGCAGAAGAAAAGACTGGTGGCCCGGCATAAAATCTTCGCGGATATCCAGCCCGACGATTATGTCGTCCACATCGAACACGGCATCGGGAAATTTTACGGATTTACAGTCATACGCAACGGCGACATGGACCGGGAATTTCTGATATTGCAGTACGCCGGCGGAGACAAACTTTTCGTGCCGACGGACCAGGTGGACCGGGTCAGCCGTTACGTTGGCGGCGGGGAAACACCACCCACGCTCAGTCGTTTGGGCGGTCAGGAATGGGCGCACACCAAAGAAAGGGTCAAAGAGGAAGTGGAGGAAGTGGCCGCTGATTTACTGGATTTATATGCCAGCCGTGAGGTCGTGCCGGGATTCGCTTTTTCCAGGGATACCATCTGGCAGCGGGAGCTGGAGGCTTCATTCCCCTACATCGAAACCCCCGACCAGATTACCGCACAGCAGGAAATCAAAGCGGACATGGAGAAAAACAAACCGATGGACCGGCTGATTTGCGGCGACGTCGGCTACGGCAAGACCGAAGTGGCAATCCGGGCGGCATTTAAAGCGGTGATTGACGGCAAACAGGTGGCCGTGCTGGTGCCCACAACCGTGCTCGCCCAGCAGCATTTCGCGACGTTTACCGAGAGGATGAAAGCCTTCCCGGTGAAAATAGACGTCTTGAGCCGATTCCGCACCGGCAAAGAGCAGGATAAAATCATCGAAAAACTGCAGCAGGGCACGGTAGACATCTGCATCGGCACGCACCGCCTGATTCAAAAGGACGTGCAGTTCAAGAACCTGGGACTGCTGGTTATTGATGAAGAGCAGCGGTTTGGGGTGGCACATAAAGAATTTCTAAAGAAAATGCGGCAGGAAGTGGACGTGCTGACGCTGAGCGCCACGCCGATTCCGCGTACCCTGCACATGTCGCTGGTGGGCGTGCGGGACATGAGCACGATGGAGACGCCGCCGGAAGACCGGCTGCCGGTGCGGACTTACGTGGCGGAATATGACGAGCGTTTAATCCGGGAAGCGGTGCTGCGGGAACTGGAACGCGGCGGCCAGGTCTTCTTCGTGCACAACCGCGTGCAGACCATTGAAATTGTGGCGGATAAATTAAGACACCTGATTCCGGAAGCCAGAGTCAGTGTGGGACACGGGCAGATGCCGGAAGGCGGGCTGGAAAAAGTCACCACCGAATTCATGCAGGGCAAAGCAGACATCCTGGTCTGCAGCACAATTATCGAGTCCGGGCTGGATATGCCCAACGTGAATACGATGATAATCAACCAGGCCGACCGTTTCGGGCTGACGCAGTTGCACCAGTTAAGGGGGCGGGTCGGACGCGGGGCAACGCTGGCTTATGCGTATCTATTGTTCGATAAAGGCAAGAGACTGACGCCGGTGGCGGAAAAGAGGCTGCGGACAATTTACGAAGCCACAGAATTGGGCGCGGGATTCAGCATTGCGATGAAAGACCTTGAAATCAGAGGCGCGGGCACGCTGTTGGGGATGAAACAAAGCGGACAAATCAGTTCTGTGGGGTTCAACCTGTACAGTCAGATGCTGGCGACGGCGGTAGAAAAGCTGAAAATGCAGAAGAGCGGCGTAATCCAGACGCCGAGCACCTCGAAGTTGCCGCCGCCGACCATTGATTTGCCATTATCCGCCCTGATTCCCGAGGATTACGTAGATGATATGGTGACGAGGCTGGAATTATACCAGCGGATGGCGGACATCAGCGAATTAAAGCAAATCCCGAACCTGGCGCAGGAACTGAACGACCGTTTCGGGGTGCCGCCGAAAGAAGTGGAAAACCTGCTGTACATCCTGAAAATCAGGGTCATCGCGAAAGACCGCGGCATCGAGTCCATTTCCAACCTGGACGGCGAGATAATCATCCAGTTATTTGCCGGGATGCAGCTGGACAAGAAGAAACTGGCGCGTTTTTACCGGGACGGGGTGAAACTGGGGAACAGCCAGCTCCGGATGAGCCTGCGGCAGCCGGGGAAGGGCTGGCGGACGATGCTTGAAGAGATTATCAACGCAATGGGATGAAAAACTTCAAAATAATCAAGAAAACACTAATAACTAATATCGAAATACGAAATAAATTCAAATATCAAATTATTAAATACTAGAAGAATATTCAGCTTCCCTTTCGAGTAGTGTGAAAAAACACTGGATACCGACTTTCGTCGATATGGGCGAGCGTACATTTTAACTGCGGTTTAAAGTATTTCGTCCTTAATGGACTCAAGGTTCGAAACCCGACCCTACAGAACAATTTACATCCCCGAATTTGAGATTGCTTCGTACTATTCGTCTTCGCAAAGGAGGTTGGGTGGTGGCTGGATGCCGACTTTCGGGGGTATGGGCGGTGGGGTTTCCAACCCCACCCTACAGAACGATTTTTTATTTCTGAAAAATATTTTAAAAATTCCCTTGTAATCCCTTTTTTGTTCTGCTAATATGAATACCAGAGCCTTTAAGCTAGTCCCGTGAGACTGGTAAGGGGAAAGACAGAGTCCGAAACATGAACCTCTTGCCACATCCACGGCAAGGGGTTTTTTTATGGCCGAAAAAGTCCTGATGACCGAAGAAGATATCCGGCGGACGCTGGCCCGCATCGCGCACGAAATCATCGAGCGGAGCAAGTCGCTGGATAATGTGGTCCTTATCGGGATGTATACCCGCGGCGTACCGCTGGCCAGGCGGCTGGCGCAAAACATTCAAAACTACAACCAAACCGCGGTGCCAGTCGGGGCGCTGGATATTCTCCCCTACCGGGACGACGTGCAGCACGACGTCCCGCCCAAAGTAACCCGCACCGAAGTCCCGTTCAGCATCGTCGGCAAATCGGTCATCCTGGTAGACGACGTACTTTACACCGGGCGCAGCATCCGCGCCGCGATGGACGGCATCATTGACCTGGGCCGCCCGCAATCCATTCAATTAATCGTCCTGATCGACCGGGGCCACCGCGAACTGCCCATCCGGGCGGACTACGTCGGCAAAAACGTGCCCAGCGGCCATGACGAATCAATCGCCGTGAAACTGAAGGAAACAGACGGCCTCGATGAAGTCGCAATTATCAGCCCATCCCCCGTGAAAACCAGCCAGAACGGAGCGCTAAACGGAACGCAGGGAGGCAAAAATGGACTTAAAGAATAGGGATTTAATTACCATCGACGACCTGACCAACAGCGAAATCGAATCAATCTTCTCCCTTTCGGACGAAATGTCAGACAAAATGCCGGAACAGTACGGATTGTGCGCAGGTAAAGTGATGGCCACCATTTTCTTTGAGCCGAGCACCCGCACGCGGCTCTCTTTCGAATCGGCGATGCACCGGCTCGGCGGCAGCGTCATCTCCGTGGCCGACCCGAAATCAACCTCTTTCGCCAAGGGTGAAAGCATCGCGGACATGGCCCGGATTATCAGTTCTTACGCCGATATTATCGTGCTGCGCCACCCCTGGGAGGGTGCGGCGCAACTGATGGCCGATTACGCAACAGTGCCGGTAATTAACGCCGGTGACGGCGGGCACCAGCATCCCACGCAGACTTTATGCGACCTCTATACGCTGAAGAAAGAACGCGGCGACATCAAAGGGATGACAATCGCGCTATGGGGCGATTTAAAATACGGACGCACGACACACTCACTGATTTTCGCGCTGGCGAAATTCGGGGCGACGATATTATTCTGTCCCAGTCCCGGGCTGGAAGTGCCGGATAACATCATGCATAAACTGGTGACGGAATACGGCGGCGAACTGGAAAAATTCAGCAAAAACCACAAACAGAACCAGACCGGGGCTTTTCCCGTAGACGCGGCTTATATCACCCCCGAGCAACCGCATCAACTGACGATGATGCCGGGCATCGACCTGGAAGTAACGATGAAAGCCGGCGTAGACGCATTGTATGTGACCCGGCCGCAGCGGGAACGCTTCACCAGCGAAGAAAAAGCCGCCGACCTGCAGTTCCCTATCGTCGACCAGAAACTGATGAGCGGCAAAGAACTGCAAAGGGCGCTGGTAATGCACCCGCTGCCGCGTGTGGACGAACTGGCTTATGACATGGACGCCGACCCACGCAGCATGTACTTCAAACAGGCCGCCCGGGGCGTGCCGGTACGCATGGCACTGATCGCGTTGGCGCTCGGGGTAAAGAAGAATACGATGCCGGACGCAATACCGGCCACCAAAGTAGACTATCCGGTTTACCGCCGCGAATACGGCGTGAAATGTTCCAATCCGCGCTGCGTCACCTGGCAGGAAACGGAGAAAAATTATTTGAAACCCGAATTCAAGATTGTCAGCCTGAAGCCGCTAACTTTCCGCTGCGTCTACTGCGAGCACGGCACCGAACCAAAATACGTCGCCAGCACTGAATGGCACCAGGGGACGACGGACGCGAAACGTTACAACCGCGCCAACAGCCACCTGGCGAAGAAAATCCGGCCGGAAAACCTGATTGCGTTCGACTCGGCGGAAGAAGCCGAAAAACACGGCTACCTGCCCGGACATTATGCCCAATCCCAAGCTGTTAAGGAAAAACCAAAGAATGAATAAAGCACTGTTAATTAAGGGCGGCAGACTCGTCGACCCAACGCGTAAAATCAGCCGTGTCGGCAACCTGCTGCTCAAAGACGATAAAATCAGCTGGGTCAGCGAGGGACGCGAAAACCCGGTGGGCAAAGCTTACGATACGCTGACGGCTAAAGGACTGATTGTCTGCCCCGGATTTATCGATTTCCACTGCCACCTGCGCGAGCCCGGATTTGAGAGCAAGGAAACAATCGCCACCGGGACAAAGGCCGCAGCTTACGGCGGCTTTACCACAATTTGCTGCATGCCGAACACCCGGCCGCCGCTGGATTCCGCCGAGATGATTGTCACGGTGAAAAACAAAGCGGAACAGGAAGGGATGATTCAGGTCTTCCCCATCGGGTGCGTAACCAAAGGCCGGAAGGGCAAGGATTTAATTTACATGGAACCGCTGGTAAAGGCAGGCGTTGTCGGATTCAGTGACGACGGCGACCCGGTAAAAACGCCGGAATTAATGGAAGAGGCGCTGGAAATCGGAAAAATGTTCAATTTACCGATAATCGACCATTGTGAAGACCCCAACGGCGGGCCACCCGAAGGTGAAGAAAAAATCGTAGCCCGCGACCTGGAAGTCGCTGAAAAGACCAATGGCTGGGTGCATATCGCCCATGTCAGCACCGCCGGCGCGGTTAACCTCATCCGGCAGGCCAAAGCTAAGGGCGTCAAGGTCACCGCCGAAGCAACGCCGCACCATCTGCTGCTGACGGAAGATATGATTCAAAAACGGGGTTCATTAGCGAAGGTGAATCCGCCCTTGAGAACGGAAGCAGACCGGCAGGCCCTGGTGGCAGGAATCAAAGACGGCACCATCGATATTATCGCCACGGACCATGCGCCGCACACTATGCAGGAAAAACAGCGCCCCTATGCGGACGCCCCGGCCGGCATCAGCGGATTTGACACCGCGGTGGGCAGCCTGATGTGGCTGGTGCAGTCCAAACAATTGACTTTGACGGAGCTGATTACCTGCCTGACGAGCAAAACGGCGGCGATTTTAAACAAACCGCTAGGCAGTTTCGTCGAAGGGACCGCGGCCAATGTAACAATCATCGACCCGAATAAAGAATGGGTTGTGGACATGAATAAATTTGTATCACTGGGGAAAAACACGCCATTGGCCGGAGCAAAACTGACCGGCAAAGTGGTGGCGACGATTTATCAGGGCAACCTGGTGTATAAAGACGATTCTGTAATAATAGGATTGAGATAATGAAGAAACAAGCATACCTGGTGCTGGCGGACGGTTCATTCTACGAAGGATTTTCTTTCGGAGGGGAGACGGATACTTTCGGGGAAGTGGTTTTCAATACGAGCATGATCGGGTATCAGGAAATGCTCACCGACCCATCCTACGCCGGACAAATCCTGGTGCCGACCTACCCGCTCATCGGGAATTACGGGGTGAACGACGAAGATAACGAAACGAACCGGATTCAAGTCCGGGGTTTTGTAGTGCGGGAAGAATGCCTGCAGCCAAGCCATTACCTGAATAAAAAGACAATCCACGAATATTTGCGCGATGAAAACATCGCCGGGATATACGGGCTGGACACGCGGGCGATTACGCGAAAATTACGCTCCGTCGGGGTAATGATGGGGATGATAACATCCAGTATGACACCGGACCAGGCGCTGGCGGAACTGAAGAGCAAACCGGACTACGGTATCGCAGATTATGTCAAGGAAGTCAGCACGAAAAAGCCTTTCGTCTGGGAAAAAGATAAACCGGTTGAATATAAATATAATGTTGTCGCCTACGATTGCGGCCTGAAATACAATATTCTGAGGCTGCTGAAGGCCCGCGGCTGCAAGGTCACGGTAGTGCCCTGCACCAGCACGGCGGAGGATATTTTGAAAATGAATCCGGACGGGATTTTACTCTCGCCGGGACCGGGCGACCCGAAAGTGCTGGATTACGCGGTGAAAACAGTACAGGGGCTGGTGGAGAAAAAACCGATTATGGGCATTTGCCTGGGGAACCAGTTGCTGGGGCGGGCTTTCGGGGCGAATACCTTCAAGCTGAAATTCGGGCACCGCGGCGCCAACCATCCGGTGAAGGAATTTGCCACAGGACGCGTCCACATCACGGCGCAGAACCACGGCTATGCCCTAGACCCGGACACGATGAAGAACGGTCTGGAAGTGACCCACATCAATTTAAACGACGGAACGGTGGAGGGGCTGCGGCATAAAGAATTGCCGATTTTCGCCATCCAGTATCATTCGGAGGATTCCCCCGGCCCGATGGACAACAGATACCTGTTCGACAGGTTTATTGAGATGATGGAAGAGAAGCACTAAATCCGAATATCGAAATTCGAAACAAATTCCAAGTTCCAAAATCCAAGTACCAAACAAGCAAAAAGAAAATAAAAAAATTCTCCCTTCATCCCTCCTTAAAAAGGAGGGATATTTTAAAACCAAAGGAATAACATGACAATAAAAAATAAACCCAGGAAAGTATTAATCATCGGGTCAGGGCCGATAATCATCGGGCAGGCGGCGGAATTCGATTATGCCGGCACGCAAGCCTGCAAAGCGATGCGGGAAGAAGGCGTCATTTCGGTGCTGGTCAATTCTAACCCGGCCACAATTATGACCGATGAAGATATTGCCGACGTGGTTTACGTCGAACCGCTGACGGTGGAAGTAATTGCCCGCATCATCGAAAAAGAGCGACCGGACGGGCTACTGCCGACGCTGGGCGGGCAGACCGGGTTAAATCTGGCCGTAGAATTAGCCGATGCCGGGGTTTTAGAGAAATATAACGTGCGCGTACTGGGCACGCCGATTCAGACCATCCGCAACGCGGAAGACCGCGAGCTTTTTAAACAATTACTGATTAAAATCGGGGAACCGGTACCGCGCAGCGAAACCGTGGAAACGATGGAAGACGGCCGGCGGGTGGCCAAAGAAATCGGCTTGCCGGTAGTCATCCGTCCGGCTTATACGCTCGGGGGCACGGGCGGCGGTTTCGCCCACACGTGGGAAGAGCTGGAACTGGTGCTCAACAGCGGGCTGACGGCCAGTCCGATTCACCAGGTGCTGGTGGAAGAATCGGTGGCGGGCTGGAAAGAACTGGAATATGAAGTGATGCGCGACAGCGCGGACAACTGTATCACTATCTGCAACATGGAAAATATCGACCCGATGGGCGTGCATACCGGCGACAGCATCGTGGTGGCGCCGAGCCAGACGCTGACCAATAAAGAATATCAGATGCTGCGCACCGCCAGCCTGAAGATAATTCGCGCACTGGGCATCGAAGGCGGCTGCAACGTGCAGTATGCCCTCGACCCGAGAAGCGAAAGATATTACGTCATCGAGGTAAACCCCCGCGTCAGCCGCAGTTCGGCGTTGGCCAGTAAAGCAACCGGTTACCCGATTGCGCGGGTGGCATCTAAAATCGCCGTAGGCAAACGGCTGGATGAAATCCCGAACGCCGTCACCGGTAAAACGATGGCGGCTTTTGAACCGGCGCTGGACTACATCGTGGTCAAAATCCCGCGCTGGCCTTTCGACAAATTCGCCAGCGGCGACCGGCTGCTGGGCACGCAGATGAAAGCCACCGGCGAGGTGATGGCCATCGACCGCACCTTTGAGGCGGCTTTACAAAAGGCGGTACGCTCGCTGGAATTCGGCAAAAAAACGCTGCTCTGGGAAGACCGTAAATGGATATTGGGTCCAGATATCAACACTTATCCGCTGGAGCCGACCGATTTGCGGCTCTGGGCCGTGATGGCGGCCTTGCGGCGCGGCATCAGCCACGCGGCAATTCATCAGAAAACAAACATTGATATGTGGTTCCTGGATAAAATGGTTAATATCGTCAACATGGAAAAACAACTGCTTTCACAACCGCTGACTCCGGATTTCCTGCGGGCAGCGAAAAAACTCGGGTTTTCCGATGAAATGATCGGGACGCTGGCGGACCGGCTGCCGGAACAGGTCCGGGAAATGCGGCAGGAATGGAAAATCCGGCCGGTGTACAAAATGGTAGACACCTGCGCGGCGGAATTCGACGCCGCCACACCCTATTTTTACAGCACTTACGAATCGGAAAACGAGGCCATTGCCGCCGATAAGAAAAAGGCCGTGGTCATCGGATCGGGGCCAATCCGCATCGGACAGGGCATCGAGTTTGACTACTGCAGTGTACACGCCGCGATGGCGTTGAAAGAAGCCGGGTATCAAAGCATCATGATTAACTCCAACCCGGAAACCGTCTCCACCGATTTCGATACCAGCGACCGGCTTTATTTCGAATCGCTGGACGAAGAGAGTATCCGCGATATCCTGGATAATGAAAATTCGAATAACGGCGAGGACGCCGCAAACACGCCGTCAATCGTGCAGTTCGGCGGCCAGACTGCGATTAACCTGGCCGACCCGCTGGCCAGGGCCGGGATGCCCGTTTTGGGCACCAGCGCCGAATGCATCGACCTTTCGGAGGACCGGCGGAGATTTGAACAATTTTTAGGGAACCTAGGAATACCGCAGCCGCCCGGAGCCGGCGTGACAAGCATCGAGGAAGCATTGAAAGTGGCCAAACTCATCGGCTACCCGGTGCTGGTGCGGCCGAGCTACGTGCTCGGCGGGCGCGGCATGGAAATCGTGCACAACGCCTCCGAATTATCGCACTATATGAGCATCGCCACCGAATTGAATACCGGGCACCCGGTGTTAATTGACAAATACCTCGAAGGAAAAGAAGCGGAAGTAGACTGCATCTGCGACGGCGAAACGGTGCTGATTCCCGGCCTGATGGAGCAGCTGGAACGCGCCGGGGTGCACAGCGGCGACTCGATGGCCGTTTATCCCGGCTTGACGCTAACGACAGCGGAAATAGACACGATTACCGATTACGCGGTGCGCATCGGGTTAGCTTTGAATGTCAAAGGTTTGATGAATATCCAGTTTGTGATTATGCCGGACCATCCGCTGGGCGGCGCGGCGGTTTATGTGCTGGAAGTAAACTCGCGGGCCAGCCGCACGGTGCCGTTCATTTCCAAAGTGACCGGCGTGCCGATGGTGAAAGTAGCCGTGAAAGTGATGCTGGGCACCAGTCTGAAACAGCAGGGCTACGAAACCGGTATTTACAAACGACAGCATTTGGTGGCGATTAAAGCGCCGGTCTTTTCCATGTCCAAATTAATCGGAGTGGACACACACCTCGGACCGGAAATGAAATCCACCGGGGAAGTGATGGGCATCGACTACCGTTTTGAGGCAGCCCTGGCAAAAACCTTATTAGCCGCCGGGTTGATGCTACCCAAAGAAGGCGGCATCCTGCTCAGCGTCTCGGACAGAGATAAACCGGAAGCCGTGCCGATTATCAAGAAACTGGCCGGCATCGGTTATAAATTATACGCCACCGAAGGCACCGCTGCGATGCTGAGCGCAATGGGCCTGCCGGTGACCATGACTACGAAAAAACTGAGCGAAGGGCACCCCAACGTACTGGATGTGATTATCGGCGGAAACGTGCAGGGCGTGATTAACACCGTGACCAGCAGCGGGACGGTAATGCGCGACGGCTTCGCCATCCGCCGGACCGCCGCCGAAAGAAGAATCCCTTGCTTCACTTCACTGGACACGGCACGAGCGGCCGTGGACATCCTGGTCAGGGACAAACATGATTATCACGTCCAGCCGCTGGCGTCCTACCGCAACAGGAGAGAACCGTGAACCGGGAAATTTGCGATGTGATTTCCAATAACGAGCTGATGCCGGGGGTTTATTTGATGTGGCTGCAGGCGCAGGAAATTGCGCGCCGGGCGCATGCCGGTCAATTTGTGATGGTCGCATGCGGCGAGGCAAACACACTGCGGCGTCCCATCAGTGTACACAGCGTGGAGCATGATAATTTTGCACTGCTCTACGCGGTAGTGGGAAAAGGCACGGAACAGTTGACCCACCTGAAAAACGGGAGCAAACTGGATGTCCTGGGGCCGATGGGAAACGGTTTTCAAATATCCCCGAAACCTTCGGGGACATTGAGTTATCTGATAATTGCCGGCGGCATCGGAATTGCGCCGCTGCGGTACCTGGTAGAGGCAGTGAAGCCGTGGTGCCGGCAAATCATTGTTTTACAGGGCGCGGCCGCCGCCGCCAAGCTGTATCCAAAAAAACTGCTGCCGCAGGGTGCCAGCGTGACCGAAGCTACCGACGACGGCAGCGCCGGACATAAAGGGTTTATTACCGATTTAATCCCGACTTTTGCCACGACAGCCGACGTGGTCGTCGCCTGCGGGCCAATGCCGATGCTGAAAAATATGGCGGAAAATCAGAACAAACTGAGACTGACGGGAAAACCGGTCTTCATATCGATGGAAATGCGGATGGCCTGCGGCCTGGGCGTCTGCTACGGCTGTACCATCCGGACGAAAAACGGGCTGAAACAGGTCTGCAAAGACGGGCCTGTGTTCGACTTGAACGAAATCATCTGGGACGAGATGGCAAGGATTTAAAAAAACAGATTTAATTTGATTCATCCTGCGCACTCTGAGCTGCTTGAGGTAATTGAATCTGAAGCGGCTGGTTATAGCCGGAAAAATCCCATTCGCCGTTGAATGTCACCAGAATATGCTGAAACCCGACATTATCGCTATTCACACCGACATCAATAGCGGTGACATTGCCCGATACAACATCAAAACTGAGGCTGATATCTTCCTTAAGCGGTGAATCATCATCTTGGTCAATCCAGATTTTCACGGAACTGCCTTTTAAGGCTTTCATGTAAATTTCTTTTGACCTTTCCACACCGGTCTTCCACCATTCCACGGAAGGGCCGTTACCCTGTTCCTGCGATAATACCCAATCGGCAGCGGCGGCAGCGGAAGGGACAAATTGAATGATTTCATAATTACGTCCATTAATTTGCGCAGTACCAACCGAAGCAATATTTTTCGCGGATTGCAGTAATTCAATCTGAGGCGATAACTGAGAATAATAGGCCCAAAAATAATCCTGATTGCTGGAGTTATATTTTGTCCAGGGTTGAATCACACCTGCCGATGAATACAAAGGCGGAGAACTGCTATTGAAAAATATCCATCCTCCGATGAGATATCTCTCGAAGATGAAGGAACTGACGTCATCGGGAATCGCCTGGCAATCCATCGAATAATGCATGTCCAGATCGGACACATCAACCTGTCTTTGACTTTTCCATTCCCAGGTCTCCGTTGACGGAGAGCTGGATTTCTCAAAGATCGTGAAATTCCCGGTTAAATCGGTGTTCAGACAGTAAGACTGCATTAGATTCATCGCAGAGATGGTCTCAGTGAGAATTGGATTAACGGGTGTTGACGATGCCGTTGATTTTAAATTGGAACAACCGGTCAGTACCAGTACGTAGCTAAGAGCTACTGTAGCTAACATCCGTTTCATTTCGATTCTCCTTCCCGCCCGCATTGGGGCATCGCCAAGTGTGCCGTCGAGACAATAACAATTATTCGGGAACTGTGTACTCGGTAATTTTGCCGGTTAGGGGAGAGAGTTCACCGATGGTACCATCATTATTGGTGAACCACAGGTTACCTTCGGGCCCCAAGGTAATATCCACTGGACCGGAGTTCGCGGTGCGGATAAAATAATCGGTAGTATTCCAGGCATTAGTGGGAGAGAATGTTCCGATCTCGTTTACGTCAGCTTCGGTGAACCAAAGGTGTTCATCGGAACCTATTATAATATCAGTGCCTTCGGCCGGATATAAGGTAATGACACCTGTAACGGGAGATATATTGCCAATGTCCCCATCTGATTCAGTGAACCACAAGTCGCCATCCGGACCGGTAATAATATTTTCCGGGTTATCGCCAATTTCAGGAGTTCTATATTCGGTGATGTCTCCTGTAACCGGAGAGATTTTGCCGATTTTATCCCCGCTGTTTTCTGTGAACCAAAGATTACCATCAGGTCCGGCAGTAATTCCCAAAGAATAAGCGCCTGGCGCAGGAATCGGGTACTCGGTAATACTACCCGTCTTTGGAGAAATTTTACAGACGCAAGTATTGTTCCCGCCTGTTCCCGTAAACCACAGGTTACCATCCGGACCGGCAGTAATATCATTAGGGCCAATAGCGTCAGGGATTTTATATTCGGTGATCTTGCCGCTCTTCGGCGATATTTTACAGATGTGCGAAATACCGCCATTAGATTCCGTGAACCACAGGTCACCGTCCGGCCCGCCGGTAATGTCACCATTAATGTCATCGTCTTCTTGTACCCCGGGAATGTGATATTGAGTTACCTTACCCGTTTTGGGGGAAATTTTGCCGATATTGCCATCAGTGTCCATGAACCACAGATTGCCATCGGGACCAGCAGTGATAGAACCTAATTTGTAAAACTCCAGGTTGTTATATTCTATTAAAGTTGCGGGTACGATTTGTGTTGTTGTTTGCTCGGACCAACAACTGCAGCTTAAAATTAAAATCAGAATAACAGTTAATGGTACGGAAACTTTTGCTATTTTATCATTCATATTCCCACTCAGCTATCATAAAGTCGCGTTATTTCCTCAATTTGAAAATAATCTCCTATAATTATTTATACGGAAAAACGGGGAATATTTTGCAATGATTTGAAAAATAGGTAAAATATGATAAAACATATTTATGAGGTGTAGTGATGATTTATTACAGCGAAATCAGTTTACGGACACAGGCTGACGGCGAGATTGTTGATATTACAGCCAAAGTACAGAAAATATTGGCGGAATCGGGCATTACCAGCGGAATCGCGACAGTATTCGTCACCCATTCCACCTGCGGGATTACAACCGTGGAATACGAGCCGGGTTTAATCGAGGATTTGGCGAACGCGTGGGAAAGGTTGGCGCCGAAAGCCATCCCTTATGGGCACGATGCGCACTGGGGCGACGGCAACGGCTACGCTCACGTGCGGGCTTCCCTGCTGGGGGCCTCATTAACGGTGCCATTTACGGATAAAAAAATGGTATTGGGCACGTGGCAGCAAATCATTCTGGTGGATTTTGATAACCGGCCGAGAAACAGGACGGTGGTGGTGCAGGTGATGGGGGAATAGAATCATTTAACATTGGAACTTAATTGGTTTGATATATATTTGATTACACTTATTAATGTTTTTACATGCTCTTTGAGTCTTGCATAGCCGCAATGCCCCATCCCTTGATCCCTTCCCGACGGGAAGAGAAATTTGATTTAGAGGGGCTGCGCCCCTCATAACTCAAGCCCTGCTTGATAGGAAATAAAATAAGAAGATAGGAATATAATCTTCCTTGATTTTAAATTTTAGAAGTGCTTAAATGAAAGTAGAGTAATGCAAACGGGAAGGTGATACAAAATGGCAAACCAGATTGGAAAAAGATATCACTGCACAAAATGCGGCAGCGAATTCATCGTGACCAAAGCCGGCGCGGGTACCCTTACCTGCTGCGGCCAACCCATGGAAATCAAGAAATAAGACGGTTCTCCTAAGGAGGATTTTTCGATGGCGAGTCAACTTGGTAAAAGATATAAATGTGAAGTTTGCGGTACTGAAATCCTGTGCATCAAAGCCGGCACTGGCGTTATGACCTGCTGCGGCAAAGAATTGAAATCATCGGAAGCTAAACCGATTCCTTCATCCGACTAAATTTTTTTATTTTCCGTTCTGAATCAACGAGAAGAATTCAGCGCGGCTTGCGGCATTTTTCCGGAACGACCCTCGAATCGCCGAAGTGATGATATTTGTCCCAGGTTTTTTCACGCCGCGCATCACCATACAGAGATGCTCTGCCTGAATAACCACGCCCACACCCTGCGGCTTTAACCCTTCCACAATCGCATCTGCGATTTGTGTGGTCATCCGTTCCTGGATTTGAGGACGGCGGGCAAATATTTCCACCACCCTAGCGAATTTGCTGATGCCGACAACCCGCCCGCTGATATCCGGGATATAGCCGACATGCACCACGCCGAAAAAGGGCAGCAGGTGATGTTCGCACATTGAATAAAACGGGATATCCTTGAGGATGACCATTTCGCGGTGCCCCAGTTCATAGGTACCTTTCAGTTCGGCAACCGGGTCCATGGTCATGCCGGCGAACAACTCGGTATACATTTCCGCCACCCGTTTGGGCGTATCTGCCAGACCCTCTCTGGCCGGGTCCTCCCCAATCGCGGTAACAATCGAAGCTACGGCTTTTTGGACAGCTTTCTCATCAACCATATTGCCCTCCTTCGCGAGAATAGTCTCTAAGATTCAACAGATGACAACTAATTGTAGTCGTATTGCGGGTAAGAGTGCAATAACCGGTTAAGAAAGAATAAATGCGTATTCGTTACTAATGCGAAATAATATAATAGACACTAACGAATACCTCTCCAACTATCACATTTTTAAAATTCATCCAATCATAGTTGGAGCAGTATAAATGATGTCACTACGCCCCATCCCTTTAGTCCCTTCCCAGTGTGGGAAGGGAAGTTATTTTTTTTGGGCTGCGCGAGGGCAAACACCCTCGCTTGCCCGATGCAAACCCATTATCCCATCCACTCCATCATTAAAAAACGGATAGAACGAAAATGATAATATTTGATTTATATTGCGGACAAGAGTGCAATATCAGGTTAAGAAAAACACGGTTAGTTATTTAGGGATTCCGGCGCGGATTGCGACCGAAAAATTCACCGACTGCTGCGGCTCTACCCAAAGGCTCCGCGCCAGGTCGTCAAGGGCAAAATTATCCCGCGTCCAGGGTTCGAGGCAGACAAAGTCTTTTCCGGCTAAATGCCATATCCGGACAAATTGAAAAAGAGCAGGGTCGTTTTCGATGGTTAATTCTTTGCCCGGCATCCGGACTTGAATGCGACCAGGGTTAGGAAATGATTTATCGAATTCTGAGGTCCAATCAATTTTTCCGGCATGAAAACGGGCGATATTAGAGACTAAAAGATGTTTTTCAGCCTGACTGATTTTAAAATAAGGATGGATGCCGTAGGCCGTAGGCATCGGTCTGGCACCCATGTTCGTTACCGTCATATTATGGGTCAATTGATTTCCGGAAATTGCCACGTTCAATTCCAGGGTAAAATCAAAGGGATATATTGCTTTGGTGTTTCCGCCGGACTGAAGCTGTAAGGTAATCGAATTTTGATTCTGTTCCGTGAGGTTCCAGGCCGTATTTCGGGCGAACCCATGCCGGGGCAGTTGGTAAAGGTTACCTTGCAGAGGGCCGGCATTGGGGAAAAGCAACGGTATCCCGCCGCGCACGTTTTGGGCAACGTCATTAAACGTGGCTCGTTCCAGAAAGAGTATTTCCATATCATTAACCGAGAAAGACGTGACGAGCCCGCCCCGCGCAGGCGCGATTTTCGCCCCGGTGCTTCCCGATACCAGAGTAATTTCTTTGAAAGTCTGTTCCATCATATTTCAGGTTAACTGCCGCCCGGTTTGACCAGGGGGATTTTGGCGGCACACAGCGGACATTTATCCGCCGGGTAGCTCACGGCTTCCGCGCGGTGGCAGCCAAAAAGCGGTGCACCGAAATCCGGTTTCTGTTCTGTGCGGTCCACCAGCACCCCGACGCCGATGACAATTCCCTTCCTTTCTTTTACAGCGGCGATGACTTCCCGGATAGAACCGCCGGTGGTCAGAACATCGTCAACGACCAGGACGCGGTCGCCGGGATTAATCGCGGCTCCACGCTTGAAGGCAAAAGTTTTATTCTCTGCTTTTTCCGCGTAAACGGCGCGGGTACCCAACTGCCGCGCAACCTCAAAAGCGAGGATAATGCCTGCAGTAGTCGGCCCGGCTACCAGATCTATCGACTCCTTGCGGAAATTTTCGGCAATCATGCCGCAGAGCTGCTGCACGTACTGCGGATACTGCATCACTTTGAACTTTTCCCAATAGACCGAGGAATGCCGGCCTGAGGTCAGAATAAAGTGACCGTCCAGGATGGCCCCTGATTTGCGGAACATTTCTTCGGTATTCATGATCACCACCGCTTAATTTATTATTTTTCAGTTGACCGTCGTAGTCACTACTGAAGCAGGCTGTGTAAAATTATGCGCCCATCCCCACAAAGATACCGGCCAGATGTTGAGCCAGGCTTTACCGATTATCTCATTACGCGAGACGAACCAGCCGTAATGCGAGTCTTCACTAATATCGCGGTTATCGCCCAGCACAAAATATTCGTTGGGAGGGATTACGCCGCTGTTATAACTATAAGTGAACAGCTCTTTGATATAGGGCTCCTGCAAAATAAAATGACTGCCATTTGCCTCAACGATAGTGATTACACCCTTTTTAATTATTACCTGTTCACCCGGCAGACCGATAATACGTTTGATTAAAGGAGTGGTAGTGGTAATCGGTGGGTTCGGGGCATGAAAGGCAATGATATCGCCGCGCTGCGGGGCATGGAATTTGTAGACCAGTTTATCCAGCAATATACGCTCATTGTTCTGAAAAGTATTTTCCATACTGGGCCCGGAGATGTAATAGGGTTGAATCACCGCACACAAACCGAAAAACAGCAATACCGCAAAGATTACGATTGCCATGTTTTCCCAGAATGCTTTACTCCTGAATAACTTCTTCAAATCAAGTCCAATTATACCCTTTTTGCTTTGACAGGGGCGAATGGCAAAGCAGCATCCTTCAGCCGACACGGCACACCGGGGTTAAGTCAGTTAACCGCCGCAGGGACGGCAGTGCCATAATGTGAATAATTGTGCGCTAAACCGAAATCCTTCAGCGGCCAGATATCCAGCCAAGCCCGGCCGATTAATTCGCTGCGGGAAACGAGATATCCGGTATGAGAATCATCGCTGTCGTTGCGGTTATCGCCCAGCACAAAATACTTATTCGCAGGGATAATGGGACTGGTATAGGTATAATCCGGCGGCTCTTTGATATACGGTTCGTTCAGCGTCAGAACACTGCCGTCCGGTTCGATTATTTTAACGGTGCCGTTGGATATTTTTACCTGCTCGCCAGGGAGGCCGATGATACGCTTGATTAAAGGAGTGGTAGTAGTAATCGGGGGGTTCGGGGCATGGAAGACGATAATATCGCCCCTCTGCGGCGTGCCGAACTTGTAGGCCAGTTTATCCACCAGCACCCTTTCGTTAACCTGGAGGGTATTTTCCATGCTGCCGCTGATGACAACATAATCCTGAATAACTGCGCGTAATCCGAAAAACAACAGGACGGCGAAGACAACGATGGCGACGTTTTCCCAGAAAGATTTACTTTTTAATAAGTTTTTCAAGTTCAATCCCGAAATAAATTTATTTCTAAACCGGAATAATTCCTTTAAACCGGTAATCCCTAGCTTTCACTTTCGGATAATTCAACGCCCAGATTATCCGGGGCTTCCAGGAAGGATATCGTGAGTTGGGGACTGATTTTAGTGACTTCCATCGAGAACTTAACATCGTTAGCTTTTAATTCATCCACCGCTTTTTGCAGATGGGGAACGCACATGCCGAAATGGCCTAAACCGGCCTTTTTTTCGTCGTCCGTTTTACTGATTAACATCGTGACGCCGCAGAGGTCCAGTTTCAGCATATACCGGCCCTTGCCCATGTCCATTTTTTCTACCAGCCTGGCGCCGAATGTTTTCTCGTAGAATTCGGCTGTTTTTGCGGGGTCTGTGCTCGTTACATGGATATGGTCGAATTTGTATTTGGACATTTATTCTCCTTTATTATTCGCCAAAAATATAAATTTATAATTTGGACATCTAGTATATTTTACACTAGAACAGGGATTAGCGGTATTTTGTATTAAGCCTGATAGATTTATCGTATAATTAATCAGCATATTATATTCGGAGTGAATTAAAATATCCGATGGGTAATAACACAGTAATCGTAATCGGGGCGGGGGCCAGCGGGATGATGGCGGCCGGGAGAGCGGCGGAATCCGGCGCGTCGGTACTGCTGCTGGAAAAAATGGAACAGCCCGGCAAAAAAATCCTGATCAGCGGAAAAACGCGCTGCAACCTCACTAATTCCAAAGAACTGGATGAATTCATCACAATGTACGGCGCGAACGGCAACTTCCTGTACCGCGCATTCAACCATTTTTTCCGGAAAGAACTGCTGGAATTCCTGAGCCGTTACGGCGTGGAGACTAAAATCGAACGCGGCGGCCGGATTTTTCCAGTTTCGGACAACGCCGGGGACGTGGTAGAAACTTTCCGCAAATACCTAGCCGAGAACAAAGTGCAGATTAAAACCGGGGTCGGCGTCAGTAAAATACTGGTGGAAAACGGCGGTGTGACCGGCGTGCAGGCTGAGACTAAAACATATTCGGCGGCAGCGGTCATTCTGGCAGCCGGCGGTGCTTCTTATCCAGCCACCGGTTCCACCGGCGACGGCTGCCGTCTGGCGGCGGCAACCGGGCACACAATAGTTAAACTGCGCCCGGCGCTGGTGCCGCTGGTAGTCAAAGAAATTGAATGTGCGAAAAGCATGCAGGGGGTCAGCCTGCAAAATATCCGCCTGACCGCTTACCGGTGCAGCGCCAGTGAGATTGACCCGGTTAAAACGCCAACAAAAGACACGGGCCGTGGAATACCGGGGAAAAAGCCGCAGGCGCCGGTAATCGAAAGCCGCATGGGCGATATGATGTTCACCCATTTCGGCATCGGGGGGCCGGTAACGCTGCAGATGAGCCTGGCGGCGGTAGACGCGCTGGCAAGCGGCCCGGTCAGCATGGCGATAGACCTGAAACCGGCCGTCGGTTACAAGGAACTACAGGCACGATTACAGCGTGATTTCGACAGCTATGGGAAGCGGAGCTACCGCAACATTTTGAAAGAACTGCTGCCGCAAAAACTGATTGCCCCGTTTATTGAAATGAGCGGCATCCCATCGGAAAAATGCGGCTGCGACATCACCGCGGCAGAGCGGGAACGGCTGCTGGTTTTACTGAAATCACTACGGTTCAATATCAAATCGGCGCTGCCGCTGACCTCAGCAATGGTGACTGCCGGGGGTGTCGCCCTGAAAGAAATTGACCCACAAACGATGGGTTCAAAACTGGTTAAAGGGCTGTACTTCGGCGGGGAAGTTATGGATATTGATGCGGAAACCGGCGGTTACAATCTGCAGGCGGCCTTCTCGACAGGGTTCCTGGCGGGAGAAAGTGCGGCGGAATACGTCGCCGAAAATGCGAAGTTTGTATAAAAGGTTATTTCCCGGGTGATTTTCAACTCTCTCTTAATCTCTCCCTAACAGGGAGAGAGATTACTGGCTCATAGCCGAAATTAAACAGTCTGTCCAGAAACAGATTCAGGCACAACCGGCGCAGGTTCCATATCGCCTTCGATGGCAGCTTTCATGGCGGAAATGCCGACAACAAGCTGAGCGTCATCGGGCTCGCGGGTGGTGAGCGCCTGGAGCCACAGCCCAGGAGTCAACAGAATTTTGACAACCGGGTTATCAACATGATTGGCGCCGAAGTAAATGAATTCATAAGCCAATGCCGCAATCACCGGCACGAGCAGAATGCGGCTTAATACCATAATCCACAATGCATGTTTGCCCACCAGCGAGAAAACAATGATGGCGATAATCAGTACTACAAACAGGAAACTGCCACCGCAGCGGACATGGGCTTTGCTGTATTTTCTAATTGCGTCGGGTTCGAGGGGCGCACCGGCTTCATAACCGTTGACGGCTTTGTGTTCGGCACCGTGATAGGCAAAAACCCGTTTAATATCCGGCATCAGCGATACCAGCCACAGATAAATCAAAAACATCGCCAGGCGGATCAGGCCCTCGACCAGACTGAAAAATCCGGATGAAGTCTGCACGCCGATTAATTTGGTCAAGAAGAGCGGGCCCAGAAAAAAGAGCGCGACCGCGAAAACCATCGAAACCGCCAGGGCCACCCAGACCCAGCCGCTCATTTGATTTGAGTCCTCCTCACCGATGGCGACGTTAGCGGAATAAGTTAACGTCTGGATACCGAAAACCAGCGATTCGATCAGAACGATAATCCCGCGGATTAGCGGAGTCGCGCGTAATTTGCCGGTATAGGCTTTGGGAAGCGGTTCTTTATTCACGACCACTTCACCGTCAGGCTTGCGGACGGCGGTGACCATGTTCTTTTCGCCACGAATCATGACGCCTTCAATGACTGCCTGCCCGCCGTAATGAAATTTTTTCGCCGCCATTTTTCTCCTCAATAAAGAAAAGGAGCGGTTTTTTATTCCGCTCCCTGTTTTCTTTAAGTCCGCAGTTAACTTTTCTTCTCCGTCTTCTCGTAACGACGGCGGAAGCGTTCCACTCTACCGGCAGTATCAACAACTCTTTGTTCACCGGTGTAGAAGGGATGGCATTTGCTGCACAACTCTACGCTGATTTCCTTTTTGGTCGAGCCGACGGTAAAAGTATTACCGCAGGAACAGGTAACTTTTGCAGTGGGGAAATATTGAGGGTGAATCTTTTCTTTCATTTTATCTATTCAGCGTAAACGCTGACCTTTCTCCTGTCGTTGCTATAAGGTTCGTACTTCACTTTACCGTCAATCAAAGCAAAGATGGTGTAATCCTTACCCAAACCGACGTTAACGCCGGGATGAATCCTGGTGCCTCTCTGTCTGACAATGATGGAGCCTGAAGTAACTATTTCCCCGGCATATTTTTTAATGCCGAGGCGTTGCGACTGACTGTCGCGCCCGTTCTTGCTCTTGCCGCCGCCCTTCTTATGAGCCACTTTCGTTCTCCTCTTTACTGGTCCGTTTAGCCTTTTTCACCGGCTCCGTCTGTTCGATGCCGGGAGCTTCGATTTTATCAATGGCCAAACGCGTGTACAACTGATGGTGTCCGGTCTTCTTGCGGAATCTGACCTTGGACTTGAATTTGTAGACAATGATTTTATCGCCGCGAACGGTACCCTTTGAAGTGGCTGTAACCTTAGCACCTTCAATCGTGGGTGTACCGACGGTGGCATTTTTGTCGTTGCCTATTACCAGAACCTTATCGAGTTCGACAGCATCGCCGTCAATTACATTCAGGTTATCGACATCGAGTGTCTGCCCTTGAGTAACGCGATACTGCTTTCCACCTGTCTCAATTATAGCGTAAATGTTCGTACCCTCCACAAAACAAGTATTATATCAGCTTCTGTAATACAGCGTCAAGCGCCAATCTCAGGTTTTTATTTGCTGCCACAGTTGCTGTACTTTTTCTTTTAACTGTTCGGTGGTTCCATCGTTATGGATTACCACCTGCGCCTTTTTAGTACGTTCTGCATTCGTGAGCTGCGAATGAATCCGGGCCCGGATTTGCTGTTCGGGAAGGCCGGTCCGCGCCGCCGCCCGCTTAACGACATTTTTTTCATCCGCAACCACGACCCAGATTTCATCAACCAGCTTTTCCGCGTTAGCCTCAAATAATACCGGCGCATCCAGCACGATGATTTTGGCGCCCTTACGGCGGTACTCATCAATTCGCTGCCGGATAATTTCCGTGATGCGGGGATGGATGACGGCGTCCAGTTTTTTTAGTTCGGCATCGTTACCGAAGACGATTGCTCCCAATTTTTTACGGTCGATGGTATTATCCGGAGCGAGAATCCCTTCGCCGAATATTTTCACCAGTTCCCGCCAGGTATCCGTATCCGGCAGATAAACTTCGTGGCCGATTTTATCCGCGTCAAGAACGACGGCCCCCGATTCTGCCAGAAACCGGGAGACGGTACTTTTCCCGCTGCCGATGCCGCCGGTCAAACCGATAACTCGCGTCATTTTTCTTTCACCGGGTTAAATTACTGCAACTCCGGTTCAATCACGCTATATTTGCCGTCCTGACGGCGGTAGAGCAGGTTATATTCTTTGGTGGCGGAGTTATAAAACAGGAAGAAATCGTGCCCGAGGAGTTCCATCTGGGTAACGGCATCTTCCACGGACATCGGTTTCATCGTAAAGCGCTTGGTCCGCACGATTTGAGATTCGTTTTCTTCGCTAAGCTGCGATTTGATGGACGGACCGTTTTTGTTGCCCTTGCGGGTTAATTTGCCTTTATACCGTTCAATCTGGCGGTCAATGACCGGCACGACTTTATCCACCGCAGCCAGTAGATTCTCGGCGCGTTCTTCACCGCGCAGTAAAGTACCATTGGCATCAAGAGTGACCTGAACCCGGTAACGTTGTTCCTGTGATTTTGTCTGCTGTTCGCTTAATTCAACTTTAGTGTTATTAATATTCTGAAAATGCCTGTCCAGTTTACCGAATTTTTTTTCGATGTAGTCTTTGACCGTGGGTAATACCTCGATGTTCTGACCGGTGATGATTAAGTCCATTGCGCACGCTCCTCCTCTTTATTTTAAATCGCTAGAATTATATTTCTCTTGCCAGCGTCAAGCCCCAGACGGACGCCGCACCGGCGGTTTTTAACGCTGCAGCGCAAGCATTCAGCGTTGCCCCTGAAGTGGTGACGTCGTCAACTAATAATACCTTTTTTGCAAGCAGGTCTTCACCAACACCGGCAAATATCCCGATAACATTTTGCCTTCTTTCTGCAACGCTGTGGGTTCTGGCCTGCGGCAGATTGTAGATTTTCCGGACCAGACCGGTATCATTTACCGGAAAACCCGTAATCTTACCCAGTTCACCGGCCAGCAGCAGAGACTGATTATAGCCGCGTTCCCGCAACCGTTTGGGATGCAGCGGCACCGGCACGATAACATCAAAAGGAATTCCAGCAGTTGATAAATAATCCCCCATCAACTGCGCTAATTGACCGGCAACGGCCCGCAAGTTCCGGTATTTAAATTCATGGACGGCTTTACGGATGACGCCTTCGAACCGGAACGGTGAACGGATACCGTCAATGTCAGATTCCCAATTGGCGCATTCTGGACAAAATGAGGGAGGGGCTGAGGAAAAACCACTCCCACCCGTTAGCGGCTGGCCGCATTTTTGACAGAAAGGAGCTTCAATACGAGGCAGTTCAATTTCGCAGGAATTGCAAATAAAGATGCCCTCTTTGCCACAGCCGACACAGAATCGCGGAAACAAAAGGTCCAGTGCCGCCCCTTTGAGTACTTGTAATTGAGGAAGCACGCTCACCATATACAGTTCCTAAAGATTCAATCTGTTGATTTACTGACGGGCACGGTTATTGTTGTGCAAAGCGCCGCTCATAATCGGTTCGTCAACATAGACATCGCCGTTTCTGATTTTCAAATTGAAACCGCAGGCAGGATTAGTGCATACCCAGGCTTTGTAGTTGATTGTTGCCCCCTGGCTGCCGAAATCCGATAGAGGTACGAGGTCCCCTTCCTTGCATTTCTGGCATTTGGGGAAACTGTTTTGTTCCACGAAGTCCACCTCCCAACCGAAATAAATCTTTACCAAGTATACAACGAAATCGAGTGTTTTTCAAGGTTATGTAAGCAGCTGACTGATTCTGATTTAGTTGAAACCCGTTTGGGGAAATTTCTCCGTACCAAAAATAAAAATGAGAGAAAAATCTGATTGACAACAATGACCAAACAATGTAACATATGAAAACTAATATATTTAAATATACTTGATAGGCTTGGTTCATTTAATATACAAAAGAAGGAGCAGCCCATGAAAAAATGCATCGGGATTACGGCTTTAATCATCATATCCATTGCAATAATAGCGGCGACGGCCGGCTGTGCATCGGGTGGAACGACGACTTCCACGCCACCTGCCGCGGCAACAACCACCGCCAACAATAAAAGTCTGGCGACGACAACTTCTGCCGTAAAAACAACGACGACAACGGCCGGTGCGACAGGGGGAACTATCGCCGATATCCTGGCAAGGGCTGCGTCAATAACCTCGATGCAATTTGATATGGTGCAAACGAATTCACTGGTCGGAGTGCAAGGCGGCAACGGCACCGTCACCACGCACGTCTGGGTCAGCGGCCATAAAGTAAAAATGGATACTAACCAGAGCGGCCAGGAAGTAATTCAGCTGTACGATTATGACGCCCATGTAATGTATTCGTATATCCCGGCACAAAATGCGGCGACGAAAACGACAATAGACCCGACCACAGTATATGACGATCCGAATGACATTTTACAGTACACTCCAACAACCGCCGGTACAGATACGATTAACGGTAATTTGTGCCAGATCATCCAATACGTAAATCAGGGCACAACCATCAAAATCTGGTTATGGGAAGCAAAAGGCCTGGTTCTGAAAGAGGAAGCGACAAATCCCGCCGCCGGCAGTTACACCATTGTTAATCAAAACTATGATTTCAGTGCAATCCCGGACAGTACGTTTGCCTTACCGGCAGGCGTCACGGTCAACGGGAATTAAGCAGTTTATCAGTTTATACCGATAAATTTTTCAATAGCAGAAGAGCGGGCGGGCCGGTTTTAAAACCGGCCCGCATTTTCTTAACATCTATACCCGCCGCTTTATTGCAGTTTAACCATCCCGATTATTGTATGTATGGCGCCCGCCTGTGTGAGCTGGCTTTTCAACAGGTTGATTTCGTGCGCCTCAATATTATGTTTAGCCGTAAATGGGGTTTCATTGAGTAATTTGCCGATGCGCTGGATTTCCTTGACACGGGCTCCCTCGCGGACGCGGCCCAGCGTCAGATGCGGGCTGAACGGACGGGACTCGCGTTTGAAACGGAGCTGTTCCGTGTTTTGTTCCAGGTTTTTCTGAAGCTGCGCCAGTTTTTCCATATCACCGCTGACCCCGACCCAGATAACCTGCGGACGGTCGACAGCCGGGAAAGCGCCAAGTTTCCCCACCTCCAGCTTGAAAGGTGAAACGCCGGCAACCGATTCTTCCATCGCCAGTAGTAATTCATCAATCACGGCATCCGATGTTTCACCGAGAAATTTTAGAGTGATATGGATGCTTTCCGGGTCCACCCATTTAACGACCGGCGGGCTGTTTTTCTTGAGTTGTGTCTCGAGCGCGGCGAGCTCTTGTTTAAGCTCCCCTGGGAGTTCAACGGCAATGAAAGCACGGATAAGAGACATCTATCTTCCTTAAATTTGATACATCGCCGTGGTAAATCTAAATGTGGTTATCAAGGATTCCTGCTTTCGCGGACATGGCGATATAGTTGGATTACCTGTCCGGTAACCCCAGCAATTTTTTGGCGTTGCCGGCGAGAATTTTCTTTTTGGTTTTTTCGGGTAAATCAAGCCCCGCAATTTCTTTCAGGAAACGGCGCGGCGGAATCAGTGGATAATCGCTGCCAAACAGGATTTTATCGTCGCCCACCAGCTGCGCCACCTGGCCGTAGACCTGCGGGATGTAAAGGAAAGGCGAGGCGGCGGTATCGAAATAAACATTCTTCAGAACGGTTTTTACTTCCGGCATCAGGGCATAAAAAGGCAGGCCGCCGCCCCAGTGCGCGCAGACCAGTTTTAAATCCGGGAAGGCGGTGATTAAGGTGTAAAGCAGTTCCGGGGTCGCCGCGCCTTTGCCGGAATACAGGTGGCCGACCGGCTCCGAAGCATGGGTTAACAAAATCAGATTATTCTGAATAATCATATCAATTATCGGCTTTAACAATGCCGTTGAATGTTTTTTCTTGAGATGGTCGTCCAGCCGCAGTTCCCCGATGCCTTTGGCGCCGTTTTTAAGGCAGCGTTCCACCTCTTTGAGAGCCGATTCATCTTCAGACGGGACCACGCTGCAAAAGCCGACCAGGCGCCGGGGATAACGGGCCGCCGCCTCCAGGATATAATCGTTGACTTCAATACAAAGTGATTGTGTCGACCAGCCGTAGTTCAATACCACAGAGACATCGACCCCGTCTTTATCCATGGCGGCGATTATTTCTTCAGCCGTAGCCAGTTTGGCTTTGGGGTCGGAGTAAATGGAAGCAAAACTGCGGCAGCGGCGGGCGTATTCATCCCGGTTCTGCTTGATTTTGGGCGATACGATATGAGTGTGAAAATCAATTACCATTGGCACGATTATAACATGAATAACTATAGATGTTAAAAGGGATATTTGATTTATTGTAGACTTGTTTTGTGTTTTAGCCAATAACAAACAGTTGTATAAAAACATAGCAATAGATGATTACACAGCTACCCACACCTGAGAGGCTGCCCAAAATCTGTGGATTGTAGGGTTAAGCCCAACAATGACAATGAAAGAAAAACACGGGTTTTTAGCTTCATATCAAAGAGATATTCATTTAATACTGAGACCTGGTGACAGATAATTAATTATTTGAATTTGTTTCTTGTGTTTTAATTGCTGTCAATTGCTGTAGATGACTGTCAATTTTGTTGCGCTGAAATTGTATCTGGGCTATGATAAACATTAGCAGTCTCCCCTAGAGACTGCTAAATATTGAGTGAGGTGATAGAGGAGAAGAATTATGGCTGTAAAACTTCAACCAATGGGTGATCGCTTAGTAGTGAAACCCATGCAGTCAGAAGAAAAAACCAAGAGCGGGATCTATCTTCCGGACACCGCCAAAGAAAAACCCCAGGAAGGCAAAGTTATCGCCGTCGGATCCGGCAGAATGGCCGAAGACGGCAAGACCCGGATTACCCCGGATGTCGAGGTCGGTGACATTGTCATCTACACCAAGTATGGTGGCTCTGAAATCAAAATTGACGGTGAAGAGTTCATCATCATGCGGGAAAGCGATATTCTCGCCAAGAAAAAGAAATAACTCGAAATTAACAGGAGAAAAAAATGGCTAAACAGATTATATTCGGAGAAGACGTCCGGCACTCCTTAAAGAAAGGCGTCGACACTCTGGCGGAAGCCGTCAGAGTTACGTTAGGCCCGAAGGGACATTGCGTCGCTTTGGACAAGAAATGGGGCGCCCCGTCCGTTATTGACGACGGCGTAACCATTGCTAAAGATATCGAATTACCGGATCCTTTTGAGAACATGGGTGCGCAGCTTGTTAAAGAAGCCGCCAGCAAAACCAATGATGCCTGCGGCGACGGCACCACCACTTCCACCGTTCTGGCGCATGCCATCATTACCCAGGGCTTCAAGAACATCGCCGCCGGCGCCGAATCGATGGCTTTAAAGAGAGGCATCTCCAAAGCCGTTGAAACCGTCATCGATGAACTGAAGAAATCATCCACCGAAGTCAAAGGCAAAGAACAGATCGCCCAAGTTGCGACCATCACTGCCAAAGACAAGGTAATCGGTGATTTAATCGCCGAAGTCATGGAAAAGGTCGGCAAAGACGGCGTCATTACCGTTGAAGAATCCAAGGGCATTTCCTACGAAACAGAATTCGTCGAAGGGATGCAGTTCGACCGCGGTTATATCTCGGCCTACTTCATCACCAACGCCGATAAACTGGAAGCGGTTATCGAAGACCCCTACATCCTGATTACTGATAAGAAGATTTCCGCCGTCGCCGATATTTTACCGGCCCTGGAGAAAATCTTACAGACTTCCAAGAACCTCTTAATCATCGCCGAGGATGTCGACGGTGAGGCCTTAGCCACACTGGTTGTCAACAAACTCCGCAGCACCATTAACGTTCTGGCCGTCAAAGCCCCCGGCTTCGGCGACAGACGGAAAGCAATGCTCGATGATATCGCTACCCTGACCGGCGGCGCCGTCATCTCCGAAGAAGTCGGACGGAAACTTGATTCTGTTACCATCGAAGACCTCGGCCGCGCCCGCCGTGTGAGTTCCGATAAGGACAACACCACCATTGTCGAAGGAAAAGGCAAGGAATCCGATATCAAGGCCAGAATCAAACAGATCAAGGCCCAGATTGAAGAAACCACCTCCGATTTCGACCGCGAGAAACTCCAGGAGCGCATGGCCAAATTATCCGGCGGCGTTGCCGTCATCAAAGTTGGCGCTGCG
>Ga0187855_10000318_pt1 | contig 44061 bp, 40 predicted proteins | sample June2016WEW_8_10_2_FD_132969 | JGI IMG/M metagenome (GOLD analysis project Ga0187855, IMG submission 132969) | Peatland microbial communities from SPRUCE experiment site at the Marcell Experimental Forest, Minnesota, USA - June2016WEW_8_10 | ecosystem: Environmental > Terrestrial > Soil >... | reverse complement strand
TGAACTCCAAACCGCAACCGCGTGAATCGGAAGTCACCAAAGAACTAAACAACTAGAAAAACATAGAGGAAAATACCGAAGGAAAACTGCGGTGGCGAGGGGACTTTTTCAACACACACAGGCATTAGCACTCAAAACCCCACCCAACGGTCTTGTCTGACGGCGACGAGTCTTACGGTTTAGTCGACCTGCACGTTGCCGGAACTGGTGTGCACGGAAACCATGGGACCACCGCCGCGTACTTTGCCAACCACGCTCTTCCTCGACTCGCGAACGCGGCCCTCGATGGTGGTAGTCACCGGATGGCCCAGCGTGACGTTTCCGGAATTCGAGGAGATGTCGACGTCAAAGGCGGCGTCGGAGGGCACATACAGGGTCACGTTGCCCGAGCCCGCGCGGACGCTCCACATGTTCTTGGGCAAGCCCTTGCCGTGAATGTCGCCGCTGCCCGCCTCCGCACGAAATCCACCATTGATGCCGTTTACGGTGATGTTACCCGAGCCCGTGCGGATGTCAACGTCGCCCGCGCCAATCTCCTCGATTTCGATATCACCGCTGCCCGCTTTGGCCTTCGCCGGACCAGAAAGCTCACGCCCGCGCACGTTTCCCGAGCCCGTCTGGAAACGCATTTCACCGCTGAGGCGCGCCAGCTTCAAGTCGCCCGATCCACTCTCGAGATCGATATTGCCCTTCAGTCCTTCGACGGTTTGATCGCCGCTGCCGGTATGAGTACGAACTGCGGTGTTCTCTGGGACGGTGATTTCGTAGTCGACCGAAATATTGCTGAAGTGGACGTAATCAATGCGGATGCTGTTGCCGTTCTGGCGAATCGGAGGATTGTTCTGCAGTTCCTGCACCTCGGCCTTGTGGTCGCCGCCCAACCAGGAAACGCCCGAGTGGATCTTGGCATGAATTGAGACCGTGCCCGCAGTCCCGTTCCGCACCGTGATATCGCCGGAGCGAGTCAGCACTTCGAGGTCGACGGGCCCGTTAACCTGGAACGAACGGTCAAAGGTTCCAGCGACGGAGGCGAAGCCAGCCAGCGAGCTAGCCAAAATAAAGATCACTATGCGGACAGCGCGATTTCCAATATGAAAAGTGTTAGTCATAGAAGGCCAACTCCATAAGTAAGTCAAGGGTCAAGTCAGCGCATTGTCCCCAAGAGCCAAGAGCTAACAGCTAAAAGCCAAAAGCCAAAAGCCAAAAGCCGCTCTCTTACTGCAGCACGACCTGGTCGCCTTCCTTCAATCCTTGCAGTAACTCGGTCTTGGCGCCATTTGATATGCCGATGTTGACGGCGACTTTCCGCTTGCCTTCTTTGGCTTTCGGATCCGGTATCTCGACCGACGCCTTCTTATCCTTGTCGTAAATGATCGAACCTTCCGGAATCTGGAGGACGCCCTTGTGCTCCTCAAGAATGATCTCGGCGTTGGCCGTCATCATCGCCTTGAGGACGCCCTCAGGATTGTTGATGGAGACCCGCACCTCGAAGGTCGTGACGTTGTCTTTTTCGACGCCCATGGGAGAAATCTTGGTCACTTTGCCGGTGAAGGTCTTGTCCTTGAACGACTCAACCTTAATCCGGGCAGGTTGCCCCAGATAAACCTTGCCGATATCGCTCTCGTCCACTTTGCCTTTAACGTAAACCTCGCTCGTGTCGCCGAGCGTCATGACGAGCGTGGCCGTCGAGCCCAAGACCAGGATGGAGCTGACCGCGTCGCCGATTTCCACGTCCCGCGAAAGGACGATTCCGTCAATCGGCGACTCAATCGTGGTGTAACCCAGCTGTTCTTCCAGTTGTTTCAGGTTGGCGCGGTCCTGCGACAACTGTCCCTGGGCCTGACCAATCTTGGCCTGCAAAACCTGTAACTGCGCCTTGGCCACATTCTGCTTGTTCAGCGACATCTCGTAATTCTTCTCCGCGTCGTCAAGCGCGGAAGCGGAAACTACGCCGTCCTTCGCCATGCCTTGGGCGCGCTCATACGCGCGTTTCAGCAGCGGAACGTCGGGGCCCTCGGCGTCGACCTTGGCGCGCTCCAGGTCGGCGCGCGTGCCGTTCAAGCTGGCGCTCGATCCCTCCAATTGCGCCCGCGCCTGATCGACCCGAGCCTGAATCTCGTCGCGGTCGAGTTCGGCGAGCACTTGCCCCTTCTTCACTTTGTCGCCGTAATCGACGTAGAGCTTTTTCACGATGCCGCTGGCCTTGGACTTGATTTCGACCTTGGTGATGGGCTCAATCTTGCCGGTCGCCACCACGCTTTTCGCCAAGTCGCCCTTCTCAACCTTGGCGAGCTTCGAAGGGTCGATCTTGGTGCCGCCGCTCGTGGCTGCGATCAAAACGCCGGCAACTACCAGAACCAGAACGGCCGCTATCGAGCCCCAGATGATCCGTCTGCGCCGTTTTCTCTTCGCGTTGCCGTTGCCATTGCCTTCCACGACCGCCTCCTGCTTTGTTGTCAAACCTGAGAACTGCCATTCACCTGTTGGTACGGGAGAAAGATTGGAATAGTTCCTCGAAATGTCAGAGTTCTTTCGCCCGTAGAGACGCGGCAAGCTCTGCTCTGCGGGAAGTCAGATGCGCGCTCCGCGGCCCACGCATACTTAGACCGCCGGGGAACGAAAAAGAAAGCTATCCAGTTTGCGCCAGCAGTTAATGGTTCCTTTTGATTGTACCGCCAGCAAGTTCGCGCAGCCGCTGATCGTCTCCATGAATTCTGCTCCGCCGAACGATTATCCCTTTGGAATGTTAGAATTAGAGTTCCATGGTTGCATACGTGCTGCTGCGGGTGTTTGTCATCCTGCTCCTGGTGGCGGCCAATGCCTTCTTCGCCGCGGCCGAGTTCGCGCTGGTGAGCGTGCGCGAAACCCGCATCCAGCAGTTGATCGAGGCCCACCGCGTCGGCGCCCGCACCGTCCTCAAACTTCACCAGCAACTCGGCCGCGTCGTAAACGGAGTGCAACTCGGAATCACCGTCGCCAGCCTGACCCTGGGCTGGCTCGGCGAGCCGGCTCTGGCCCGGCTATTCGAGACCTGGATCGGCAGCATCCCGCATGCGGTGACCTACTCTCATACCATCGCCGTCGCGGTGGCCTTTGTGCTGATCACCAGCCTGCACGTGATCCTGGGCGAACTCGTTCCCAAGTCGCTCGCCTTGCAACGAGCCGAGCGCGTCGCACTGGCGGTCGCGGCGCCCATGGACGTTTTCCTGACCGTCACCGCCCCCCTGACGATTGGCATGAGCCGCGCGGCTGGTTTTGTCCTGCGCGTCTTCGGGACCCGCGAGGTCCGGCACGGTTCGGTTCACTCTCCCGACGAACTCAAGCTCATCGTAACCGCGGCGCGAACCTCCGGACAGCTCTCTTCCGCCCAGGAAGAGATGCTGCTGAATGCGCTCGCCCTGGACAACATCACCGCGCGTCAAGTGATGGTGCCGCGCACCAGAATTTTTTCCTTGCCCTCCGACCTCACCACGGATGAAGCCCTGTCGCGCGTGGTCGACGAACAACACTCGCGCGTCCCGGTGTATGATCCGCAGCGCGGGCCCGAACATATTATCGGCGTGCTTTACGCCAAGGACTTGATGCGTTGGACGCGGCTGCGCTTAGGCCACATCGCCGCTCCTCCCGCTGCCATGCGCATTGCCCAGATGAAGATCGGCCAGATCATGCACGATGTGCTGGTGGTGCCCGAAACCAAGTCATTGCTCGACCTGCTCGGTGAATTCCAGCTGCGCAAGCGGCACTTGGCGGTGGTGGTCGATGAATTCGGCTCCACCGCGGGAGTCATCAGTGTGGAAGACGTGCTCGAGCAACTGGTCGGCGAACTGGAAGACGAATTCGACGTCGCTTCCACGCAGCCCGTAGTCATCGATGCCAATGCGCCCCTCGTGTTAGACGGAGCAATCAACATTCGCGACCTGGAAACCCAATACGAGCTGAAACTTCCGCAGGACGAAGGCTACGAGACTCTCGCCGGCTTCCTGCTCTCACGCTTGCAGAAAATGCCAGCCGGAGGCGAAGCGTTTGACTATGAAGGCCGGCGTTTCGTAGTAGAGAAAATGGAAGGCCATCGCATCGCCACCGTGAGGATCGAACCAGTGCCCGCGCCCCCGGCTGTGTCGGCAGCGGTGCCGGCAACCCCTGTGCAGCGGGCCGGAGACTAGCAGCCCGTGGTACAAGTGAATCCAGCCCCGCAGGGGCGAACCAGCTTAGCCCAGCGCTTCAGCGCTGGGAAAAGTGGAAGAAGAGACTCAAGTCCCGGAGGGACGACCCAGTTCTCGCGTACACTCTTTGGCCCCTGAGGGCCGGACATCGCGGCCTAAGAATTATCTATGAGACAGCTATATTAGTTCCCGATGCCGCGCTACATCATCTCCCGCGTCCTCTACACCTTGCCGGTCATCTGGCTCGTCGTCTCCACCGTCTTCCTGCTGATCCACTTCGTCCCCGGCGACCCCATCCAGCAAATGCTAGGAGAAGGTGCCGCCGCCGGAGACATCCAAGCCGCAAGACACGCCTACGGACTAGACGTCCCGCTAGGCCAGCAATACCTGAATTACTGGCGAGGCGTTCTCCACGGAGATCTAGGCCAGTCGCTGCGTTTCAACCAGGGAGTTACAAGCCTGATAGCACAGCGCTATCCCTTCACCTTGCAACTAACCCTGGCGAGTTTGTTCGTAGCCATCGTCCTGGCCATTCCAGCAGGAGTGCGCTCGGCCCAGCGTCGTAATCAATGGGATGACCGCGTGCTAAGCGTAGTCAGCCTCTTCGGCCTGTCCTTCCCAAACTTCGCGCTAGGCCCGGTGCTGATCCTGTTCTTCGCGGTAGAGCTGGGATGGCTCCCCGTCTCCGGTTCCGGCAGCATAGCCCATCTAGTGTTACCCGCCATCACCATGGGCGGAGCGCTAGCCGCAATTCTGAGCCGCATGGTGCGAACCTCAATGCTCGAAGAGTTAGGCCAAGACTACATTCGCACCGCCCGCGCCAAAGGACTGCCCGAGCGCACCGTAGTCTATCGTCACGCCCTGCGCAACGCCATGATCCCAATCCTGACCGTACTAGGCTTACAATTCGGGGCCCTATTAGCCGGAGCCATAGTAACCGAAACAATTTTTAGTTGGCCCGGCATAGGACGCCTAACCATCCAAGCCATAGCCAACCGCGATTACTATCTGGTGCAGGGATGCATTCTGGCGATTGGGCTGACCTATGTAGCCGTGAACTTTCTAACCGACTTACTGTACTCAGCGGTGAACCCGCGGATCAGACAATAATCCGATGTGTGTGGGGCGGACACTCCTGTCCGCCGCCTTTGACCTTGATTTTTTCGAACCAAAAACGCCCGCGGGTGCCCCATGCTTGCGCGTTCTGTGCGCAAGGGTGGGATTCAACGGAAGCGTCGCGCATCGGATTTGTGTTGCAAGTGATTTTGGGTGGCGCAGCGCTTCAGCGCTGCGGTAAAGGGCCGGGTGCCCCACGTCTCGCGGTTTTCGAGACGTGGGATGCCGCGAGCGTCTCCTTTCTGGAATTCGACGCTCGACCTTTTTTCATCACAAACAAGCTGTTGTGTCCCATCACAGACCCCCAACGCGAACTGCGCGACAATGAATCTCATTAGGAGCAGCGAAGAGCTGTGTCCATAGGTTTGGCAGTTACTCTTGTGATAACTAGATGACTGATTCTTGAAGCGGTCACCGAGCCTCAAAAGCCGCCGAAACTATGATTTTTAAGAGAATTCAGGGAGAAATCGAGCTAACTCCTTATTCCGGAATATTTTGAAAATAAGTCCTTGGCGTTCTAGATTTTGGCGGGAAGAATCCCCCTAACCCCATGATTCCACTACCAAGGGGGTGGGGGGTGGTAGTAAACCCGGATTAATATCTTACTGGTAACTGGCAGAGGCTAGGGAACAACCGACTAGCGCCACATTGCTCCGCCCGAGCATTTTCTATATAAGTGAAGCCAAGTCGTATTCGATGTCCACCCTAGCCATCTCGCTCCCCCGCATAGCCCGCCACAATCCATTAGCGGCCATCGGAGTCCTGCTGGTAACCATCTTCGCCTTCTCCGCGATCTTCGCGCCCTGGATTGCTCCGCAAGATCCCGCGCATATCGATCTGCCGAATCGCCTGCAACCGCCCTCAACGCAGCATTGGTGCGGAACCGATGAACTCGGACGCGACATCCTCTCCCGCCTGATCTGGGGCGCGCGCATATCGCTCTTCGTCGGCAGCAGCGTGGTGGCGTGTTCGCTTCTGCTCGGCCTCATCATCGGCAGCCTTGCCGGATACTACGGCGGAGGCATCGACCGCTTCGTCAACGTCGTGCTGATGAATGCGTTTCTTTCATTTCCCGGCATTCTCATCGCGATCGCTTTCGTGGCCTTTCGCGGCCCCGGCGTTTTCAATCTCGTTCTTGCCCTGTCGCTAGGAGGATGGGTAGGTTACGCCCGCCTGGTGCGAGCGCAGGTGCTGGCCGTGCGCGAACGCGAATTTGTCGAAGCGGCGCGCGCGCTCGGCGCCGGAGATCTCCACATCGTGGTCAGGCACATCCTGCCCAACATTATTCAGCCCGTGATTGTGCAGGCGGCCATCGGCATGGCGGGCGCGGTTCTGGCCGAAGCCACCATGAGTTTCCTCGGCCTCGGTGTGCCGCCGCCCACCGCGAGTTGGGGATCGATGCTGAACGACGCCCGCTCGCACCTCTTCGACGCTCCTCATCTGGTGCTCTTCCCGGCGGTGACGGTGATGCTCGCAGTCCTCGCCTTCAATTTTATCGGCGACGCAATGCGTGACCTTCTGGATCCAAGATCCAGGATTGAGGCGGGGTTGTAATTTTAAAAACTGTTTACAAATTCGTAACAATCAAGAATTTGTTATCCGCTAAAGTTGTCTTCCGTTGATGACCTTTCCCTTTTTTCCACGTCCAATTCAAAGACAACAGATTGGGGAACTTTTTCCAGAGCTGCTTCGTACTAATAGACATCAAGGCGGGTTCGTATGAACACACATATGGAACTGAAAATTCAAGTCGAATGCTTGCAGGATTTGGCGGCCGTGAGATGCTCGGGACGCATGGTGCGTGGGGCAGCGCTCGACCAGTTCCGGCGCCGGATTGAACAGCTGTTCGAGCAACTCCAACCTGTCCGCGTGCTGGCGCTGGATGTTTCGGAAGTCGAGCAACTGGATGCGGCCGGCTTGGGAACTTTGCTGCTGGTGCGCCGTTGGGCGACGCAGAGGTCGGCGAGCGTGAAACTGGTGAATCCGCCGTTTTTCTTCCGCCGGCTGTTAGAGGCCACGCATCTCGCGCCGATGTTTGAGATCTCTTCCCTGAAAGAAGCAATCTGCATCCTGCGCGCAAACGAATTCCCGCAGCGCTACGCGGTCGCCTGAGCCAGCCAGCCACAAGGGTGCGATGCGATATAATTCGCGCCAATAAAGATGAGTCCGCCTTCCCACCCCACACGTAGGGACAGCCGCCCTCGGCTGTCCAGCCGAGCGCAGCTCGGCAGGCTCTAGCCGCTCCCGATGACCCAACTAGCCCGCAAATTGCGCGTCACCGATTACTTCTCCCTCGGCTGGGGAACGATGGTTGGCGTTGGCTGGCTGGTGGTCATGGACGATTGGCTGCTACGCGGAGGCCCGCTCGGCGGTATTCTGGGCTTCGCGATTGGCAGCATTCTTCTGCTGCCCATCGGCTATGTGTACGGCAAGCTGGTGATGGCTATGCCCGACGCGGCGGGCGAGGTGGCCTATACCGCGAAAGTTTTCCCGCGGCCGGTCAGCTTCTATACCGGATGGATGATGATGCTCGCCTACTTCATTGTCTGTCCGTGGGAGGCCGTGGCCGTCGGCCGCATCGCCGGTTATATTTTCCCCGCGCTCGATTCCATCGAGTTATACCGCGTGGCGGGAAAGCCGGTTTACCTGCCGCACCTGGCCATTGGGCTCGCGCTCACGGCGCTGGTCACAATGGTGAACTATCGTGGCATCCGGCTGAGCGCCACGTTTCAAAAGTGGACCACGTTCGGCACGCTTGGGCTTTTCGTGCTCTTCGTTGCTATCGGCGTCACGCGCGGATCGCCCGCGAATTTTCCGCCTTTGTTCACGCACACTCCGTTTGTTTCCATTTTGCTGGTTCTGCAGATCGTCCCTTATTACATGACGGGATATGAATCGGTGACCAAGGCCGCCGAGGAAGCCAATCCACAATTTCGCGCCCAGGGATTCTCTCGCGCCATCTTTGCGGCGATCGTCGTCGGCGCCGTCTTTTACATCATCGTGATCGCCGCAGTGGGCTTCGTGGCGCCGTGGCGTTCTCTGACCGGCGAACCATTCATGACCGCGGTCGCGTTCGAGCATGCTGTCGGCTCGCGCTGGATCGTGAGCATCATTCTGAGTGCCGCACTGCTTTCGCTGTTCAAGGTATTCAACGGTAATTTCATCGCCGCCAGCCGCTTGGTGTTCGCCATGGGACGCCGCGGATTGGTGGATGCACGACTGGCCAGCGTGCATCCACAAAATCAGACACCGGCCGCGGCTGTCGTTTGGGTTGGCGTCGCCACGGCTTTGTGCATGTTTCTCGGCAGCGCGATTCTGGTTCCGATCTCCGAGGTCGGATCGGTCGCTTCGGCGACTGGATGGTTTGCGGTGTGCGCCGCCTACCTTTGCATGAGGCCCCGAATCGCCGACCGCTTGATCGCTCTGCTGGGGGCGTTGGTCGGTTTAACGATGGTACTGATGAAGTTTGTGCCCTTTGTGCCGGGAAGCTTCTCCGGTTGGGAATGGCTCGCGCTTGGGCTCTGGATTATTCTGGGCACGATCGTTGGGCGCCCACGGATTGGCCACCCGCGCGGCTGACAAGGTGCTGCCGGCGGAAAACGCTGAGGCCTTATTTAATTTACGGTTTGATGGTCTTTACGTTTACGTTTGCGTCGGTACGCTTGGCTACGGTGCGACTGCCCGCCGTAATGCGCGGTTTGGCGAGTGTCCCGGTGAGCGTCCACGATTGCTCGTCACCACGGGCCAAAACAAAGTCGAAACCGCTGCCCGGGGAATCGGTCCCACTGACCTGATAAATGCCGTCGCGCGATTCCAGTCTGCCGGCGGAGAGCTCCCAGACACCTTTCTTCAGATGGAGTTCTCCCGTAAACCGGTGAACCGGCAGAGGCACGGGCGAGCCCGGAATTTCAATATGCGGCAGGCTCCCGTTCCTCATTACGAACTGCAGCTTGCCGTGAGACTGCGCCGATAGCTCACGAAAGCTGTCTCCGGATCCTTCGACATCGAAATTCCCGTCGACCGTTCCGGCAATCCACGCATCGTTCATCAACATGGCCACCCGCGCCAGCGAAATGTCGTTCAACGTGCCGGCGCCGCGGTACCGGACGCTCGGCGCGGACGCGTCGTCGGTGGATGCATCAGAAGTCGACATGTCATGATTCGACACATCATGATTCGACAGATCATGCTTCGAAAGATCAATGGTCCAATTCCCCTGATGCGTGCCCTGCAGCAGTTGTGCGCGCAGAGCGGTTAGTGTGATCTTGCCTCGATCCAGGTTCACTTGTGTCGCAACCTGGGTAACCGGTACCTTCTTCAATCCGAACTCGCCAACGTGCAGGTTTCCTTGCGCCTGAATTGCGAGCAGTGGCGAAGGGCCCAGCGGCTGATTGGAATTCAAGAGGCGGTACCAGGGACGTTTGGCGGGATGCGGCGTGAACCATGCGGCGAGATCTCCAACCGAAAGCTGGTCGGCCGTGAGGTCGAACTGAAAGACACAGTTCAAAGCGGAGCCTGGGACTGGGCCTGGAACTATGCCTGTCGGGGCGCAATGCCGGGGCGCTGTAAGCCTGCCGTTCCAATGAGTGCTGCCTGTGCGGGCGGAAATCTTTTGCATCAACACTGCGTCCGGCGCGAGAGTTATGGCCGCTGAGCTAATCTCAATCGGCGTGTTCAGGCCGCGCATCTCGGCGCGCACGTTGCGCAATTGAGCGGTCCCCATGGTGGCGGGGGCGGCAAATCCCTGCCACGGTCCGGAGACGCTCACATCTAACTTGGCCGAACCTTCCGCCGGCGGGCGCATCACCGGCAAGGCCAGCACGCCCTCCAGACGGAACAGGTCTTTCAGTTCCATGTCGCCAAGCAGAAAAAAGCGATAACCGGTAGCGGACACCCACCCACCGGCCTTCACCGGAGCGGAGGCGTTCATGGAAAGCGCGACCGGCCCAATCCACAGGTGAGTTTCAGTGGGCTCCTGGTCTTTTTCTTCCTTTGTCCTCGGGTGGCCGTGCTTGGCCGCCTGCGAAATGGTCCGTGAAACCAGAGCCAGTGGAATCGTGCCGAGGGCGATCTCATCCTCCCCCGCGTTCCCGGCGTTCGACAACAGGTGTACGTTAGTCGCCGAGCCGTTTCCGGTCCATTGCTGCAATGAGCCGGGCCCTGCCGCCCCGGGAACGCTGCGCGTGGCGTGGAACTCCGCATTCAGCAATCCACTCGCCGTAAGATCGCCGGGGATTTGCTTTTTCGCCTGGCGCAGCAATCGCACTACGGAAGTCAGCGGTACCTTCTCGGCCTCTAGCGTCAGATCGTAATTGGGCACTTGGGCCACCAGCGACAACGCTCCGCGGAGGCGGAGCATCCCGTCGCTCACTGGCGATTCGCAGAGCAGGTCGGCAAGTGCACTGGTGGTCGCGTTGTACTGTCCCGAGCAACCGGTTGCCAGTCGCACATTTTCGCTGCCAACAATGTCGTAGCGATGGAAACCTTCGATTGCAGTCTCGCTCTCGATCCGCAGAGCCTCCGGAGTGCCCGATAACTTCGCCCTGAAACTTACGCCGCCGCGCCATCCCCGGTCTCTTCCGCTTAGCAACTTCGTGATCTGTCCCAGTTGCCCATTCTGCCATTGCACGGTGAGTTGCACCGGGGTCAAACGTAAACTCTGAGCGCGCTGCCACGTGGCGTTAATCTGGACGAGCCCGGTATCGGTGAGATTAAAATCGGTGCGCACAGGCTCGGCCTTGATGCGCGCGGCCCATGAATTCTCGGAGTCCTGCCAGAGCGCCACATCGGCATCCATAAGAGCGTAGGATTTCTTCGTCTGCCCAATCTTGAAATTGACGCGAGCATGGCCGGCTTCGAGATAGGGGAATGCCGGGCGCCGCTCGGAGGCGGGTTTTCCGGTCGGAGCCGCGGGAATTTGCGCGTTGCGCTCGATCAGGCTCGCCAGGTTCCACCGGCCCTGATCATTGCGCACCAGGTTGATGCTGGGCTCGGTTGCGCTCAGGGTGGCGATCTCGAGTCGCCCGCGAAGCAGAGAACGAAACCGGATGGCGGCGGAAACTTCCTGCGCGCGGATCATCGGCTCCGCGCTAAACGCGGGATCGTCGTAGATGACGAGTCCCTCAAGATCGAAGCCCGGCCGCGGCAGTAGACGCAAGCGGACGCTGTCGAGTGCGACTCTGCGGCCGAGGCCGCTGCCGATGGTAATGGCAATCCGGTTCCGCAACCGGTACACGCCCGGCCGGAACAGAAACAGGATCAGCAGGAGAGCCGCGATCGCCGCCACCCCGCGTCTGGACCGGAGAAACTTCACCGCACGATCCTGAGGGTACGCGACCAGCGCGTTTCATCAAAGAAGTGAATGATGATGTGCGCGATGAATCCCAGCCGGTCGCCCACACTGCGCATCTGGTACTGGTCGGGTGGAGTTACAAACGACCAGTAAATGAACATGGGACGGCCGATCACGTTCTTCCGCGGAATGAAGCCCCAGTAACGGCTGTCATAACTCACGTCGCGGTTGTCGCCCATGGCGAAGTAGCTGTCCGGGGGCACGACGATGTCATCACCTTCGATATGCGAAGGCAGTTCCTCTGTCCATTTTTCGTTACGTACCCCGTACATTTCCGAAGGCGGCACGGCAGGGAAGTTGTCGCGGTAAGGGTTGTAGTCCGCCAGTTTGTGCTGGGCATACGGTTCGACGAGTTTTTCGCCATTGCGATAGACGACGCCATCGCGCAAATGTATGTGGTCGCCGGGGACGCCGATGATGCGTTTCACCACGAACAGACCTTGTTCCTCCGGCGACAGGAACACCACAATGTCATTGCGGTGGACGTCGCGATAGGGCATCAGTGGCCCCACCCAACGCGTCGGCGGCGCGAACTGCTCGCGGTTCACGAAGACGTGGTCGCCGATGAGCAGCGTGTTCTCCATGGAACTGGAGGGAATCTCAAACGCCTGCAGAATAAATGTGATAATGAACAGGCCGGTGACCAGCACTCCCGCCAGCGAGGCGAGGAATTCTACTGTCGTCTCCCGCGGCTTTTCGTCTACGATGACTTCTTCTTCTTTCTTAGGCACGTTTGGCATCCGTTTCCGAGGATTTCTTTCCCAGCGTATCTTCATCAGCATAAGTTCTCACCGCACCAGCCTGAAAGTCCGTTCCCAGCGCGTGATCTGGAACAAATGGGTCACCGCGTAGGCAAGGTGATAAAGTCTATCACCCACGGTTGGCGATCCGGGAAGATCATTGTTCAAACTGCCCGATGACCAGTAAATCAAGAGCGGGCGTCCGACGATATTTTCGCGGGGTACGAATCCCCAGTAACGGCTGTCCTGGCTATCATCGCGATTATCACCGAGAACAAAATAGTGGCCCTCGGGGATGATCAACTGGTGGTCTTCCACCAGTTTCGGCATTTCTTTCCACCATTTCGCATCCACTCCGTAGTCGGGAGAGTCGGTGCGCGGAAAGTCGTCGCGATAAACATTACGCAACGTGGTGATGTACTGCGCGTAAGGTTCCTGCAGCGGAGCGCCGTTGATAAAAACGCGCTTGTTGATGAGGCGCAGGCGGTCTCCGGGCAACGCCACGACTCTCTTCACGAAGTCCTGCGCGGGATTCACCGGGTAATGGAAGACGATGATGTCACCGCGCCGGACATCGCGGTAAGGCACCAGACGGTTCCACCCGGTGCCGCCGTAGCAAAATTTATCCACCAGCAGGTAGTCGCCGATGAGCAGCGTTTGCTCCATGGATTCCGAAGGGATGGTGAACGCCTGTACCAGAAATGTGACCACGAACACGGCAATCACGATCGTTCCCGCAACCGACTGAACGGTCGCGGGCCAATCACCGGCGGAAATCTTCTCACTCCACGACATAACGTAAATTCGCAAATCCGACTGGATTTACGCAGCGCGCTTGTGGGACGCCACACTACGCTGTGCCCCCGTCCTTCCCAGTATTTGGATGCGCGCCGGGCAACGTGGCCAAATGCTCCAGCACCTGGCGCGCCGCTTCCTGTTCGGCCCGTTTCTTGGTCGCGCCTTGGGCGCGCCCCACGAATTGCCCCATGGCAGGCTCCGGCAGTCTCACCTCGACCGTAAAGGTCTTCTTGTGTTCCGGGCCTTCCTCCTTGACCAGCGCGTAAACCGGCTGCGGTCCTCCTCTGGCCTGCAGCGCTTCCTGCAATGCGGACTTGAAATCCATCACCGGGATGGCGCTGGTCTCCAGTTTCATGTGGGCCAATTCCGGCTCCACGATCACGCGCACGATAAAGTCTCGCGCCGCCGGCCACCCACCGTCGAGATAGAGCGCGGCCAGAATCGCTTCCAGCGCGTCCACCAGCAGGCTTGCCTTGTTGCGGCCTCCGCTTTTTTCCTCGCCGCGGCCCAGTCGCATGTAACGACCAATCTCAAGCTGTTCGGCCACGCGCAGCAGATGCCGCTGCCCCACCAGATGAGCACGCAGCTTGGAAAGGTGCCCTTCCTGGAATTCAGGAAAGCGATGAAACAGCGCCTCGCTGGTGACGAGTCCGAGCACGGCGTCGCCCAAGAACTCGAGATTTTCGTTATCACCACCGGACGATCTGCTAGACGATCCGCTGGCAGAGGAACCACTTCCCGCGCCCAGCGCCTCTACCTCGCGCGCTTGCGAGCTGTGTGTAAGCGCCTGATCGAGCAGTTCGCGGCGCTGGAAGTGGTGACCCAGGCTTTCCTCCAGCGCCATGATTTCACGTGACTTCATCACAAAGCGGGGCCGTTCGATGATCAACGGTCAAAGGTCAATGTCAATGTCAATGTCAATGTCAATGTCAATGTCAATGTCAATGATCATCACTCAATGATCGACGATCGTGCGGCCCGAATTTTGGTAGAGACGCGACTTGCCGGGTCCGAGACCAGGCAAGCCTCGCATCTACAGAAACGGCGGTTAGTTCTTTGGTGGACTCTGCGGTTGGGACGGGGCCGCGCCTGTGAGCTGTTGCAAGCGGTCGCGTTCGCGCCGCGCCGTGGTTCCAATAACGGTGTTGTCCTGCGACATTTCCACGGCGCGTGTGGCCACCTTGAGCGCCTCCGCATATTTCTGCTGCTTATCGAGCGCCAGGGCCAAGCGCAGAACAACCACCGGATCCGGGTCGCTCGGGTACGCGTCGATAGACTTCTGCAGATTCTCCTGCGCTACCGCATAATTCTCCTTCTTGTACTCAATGGTTCCGATAATCGAATACGCCTGCGAGCGCAGATATCCCTTGGCGGCGTCGATCTTCGCCTGCGGCGTGCCGGTTTGCATGGTCAGGTCGGTGTCCACCGTCTGCGTCGCCTTCTGCGCCATCGAGATCGCTTCGGCGAAACGCTGATCTTTGTCGATATCGGCGTCGCGCGTTCTCTCGGCAATCACCTCAGCGACGATTACCAGAGCCTCGGGATTGTCCCCGTCAAGGCTGATCACTTTGCGGCCCATGGCTTCGGTCTTCTCGGCGTTGTTCGCAGTCTGGTAGAGTCGCATCGCGTTCTGATAGAGCAGCAGGCGAATTTCGCTGTCGGGAAACTTGGTGGCGAAATCGGTGGCCGCTTTCTCCATTGCGGCAGCATCGGTATTGGCCATCGCCGCTTTGTAGGCGTCGAACTCCGGTTGGGTTTTGGCTTGCGGCGGACGCTTTGTCGGTGGTGCCGTCGCACCCTGCGCTGGCGCCGCCTGACCCGCCGCCGGTGGGTTCTGCTGCGCCGTCGGTCCACTGTTCCGGGCCTCCGCCCAAACCGCTATGCTCAGTATTCCTAGAATGACTGCTGCTCGCTTCATGATCTCTCCCCTAATGCGAAATTCAAACTTAAGATCTGCTCACGCCTGTGGAAAAGGGGATTGCCCCGTTTCCGGAGACGCAGCAAGCCGCGTCTCTACAAAAAAATCTACTCCGGTTGCTTGGCCACTGGAGGCTCATAGGGCTGTTCCAGACCCCGCTGCGCCGCTAGCTTCGCTTCCGGAAGCGCTCCTCCCGCCGCGTTCAGGGCCGCCCGATACTGGTCCAAGGCCGCGTCCCGATTCTCCTTCAAATCAAAAATGCGGCCAAGATAAATATGGGACCAGGCGATCACCTTGGGTTCATGGGCCGTCTGCAAAGCTCGTTCAAAATAGGTGAGAGCCCCTTCCATGTCCCGATTCGCGGTGGCGACTTCCGCCAAGATGAACAACGCGCGTCCCGAATCCTCCTTCTGCTCATCGAGCGCCTTTTGCGCCAGTTTCTTCGCCGTTTCCAGATCGCCCGCCGCCAGTCGCCGCTCCGCGTTCAGCAGCAGGTTGTTGTTCTGGGGACGCGCCAGGTGCAAAAGTTCAGGCGCCGCGTTGCTCGCGAACTGGATTTGGGACGCCCGCTTCATTTCTCTGCCGACATCAATCGAGCGCAGCAGGTCAGGATACGCGTCGCGCAACCCCTCGGGATCATGTTCGAACCTGCCCAGCGTATCGTAGAAATAGCGAGTCAGGACGTACCCTTCCTTGCCGGCTTGCTCAATCCCCTGGGCTCGCTCGGCCTCCGGAATCTTGGCCAAGCGCTCTTCAATCGCTCGGATCAGGCATTCGGTTACCAGCAGCGAAATGTTGCTCTTGAACGCCTCATCCATCGGAGCGTCCTGCACGGCGCCGAGCAACGGGTCGAGACGCTCGAAGGCGCCGCCGTATTTTAACGCCAGCGGATCCAGAAGATAATGCAGATACGTGTGCCGAATCTGCTGTAGCTTGATCGCCGTCCCCGAGGTCGGTGAAATCACGACGTAGTAATCCGAAGCATAGTTGCGCGCATTAGTCTGCCCCGGCGCGCCCATGGCATCCAGATAGACGATGAACTGGCGTCCCAAGTAACCCGCCGATGGTATCTTCAGATAGATCTCGGTGTCGAACGTCATCTTCGCCAGCGGATCGTGATAGATCACGGTCAATTCCCGGTAGCGCTCGCGGTGGCGCTCCCAGATGGCGTGCAGCCCAATCTTCTGGTAGAAGGCCTGCATCAGCGGCACTATATCCGCCACCACTTCCGCATCGGGCGGTAACTCCGTCTGCGGCACTTTCAGTGCGAAGGCCGGCGGCTCGTCCAGATAAAGCGCCAGCGATACATAATGGGACAGGTCGTGAGCAGGCTCCGCCGCCTGGTGCTGCCGGTAGAACAAGCACATCGGACCGACCACGTTCTGAGCTACGGCAGCATCTTCCACTGCCTTGCCAACTTCCGACCGGATCTGCGCCCGCAGTGGGTCAGAAACACTCAATTCCTGGTCATAGCCGCACGTGTTGATGGCGGTCAGCACCGTGAACAGCGTCTCGCTGGTCTCCAAAGACACCAGCGGCCGGTTCTGCGCAACGCCCGACGCCGCGACCAGCACGACCGCCAAGCTCAGAGCAAGCGTCAGTCGTGCGGGTTGTCCCAGGAAGTTCCTTCGGATATCAGCCATAGACGGATGCGCTAGAAGTAGTGTACGAACTGGTCAATTTGCGGTCAAACCGACAGGGATAAAAACGCCTGAAACGCTCGTGTAGGGACGGGAGCCTTCGCCCGTCCAGGCCGAGCGAGGCTCGGCAGCAACCCGGAGTTACCGGCGCAGAAGGTTCTTGGCGATGAACAGCACGTTCGCTGGGCGCTCGGCCAGCCGCCGCATGAAGTAGGGATACCACTCGGTGCCGAACGGGATGTAGACGCGCACGCCCCAGCCATTTTTGACCAGGCTCTGCTGCAGGTCGCGCCGGATGCCGTGCAGCATTTGAAATTCAAAAGCGTTGCGCGGAATGTTCTCACGGGTGGCAAAGGCCTTGGCTTCTTTGATAATGGCCTCGTCGTGGGTCGCTAGCCCATGATAGACGCCGCTCTTCATCAGGATCTTCATCAGCTTCACGTAGCTGGCGTCAACCTCGGATTTCTTCTGAAAGGCGACCTCTGCGGGCTCTTTGTACGCGCCTTTGCAGAGCCGTATGCGGATGCGTTCGGAGAGCAGCTTCTCGATGTCGGCCTCGGCGCGCCGCATGTACGACTGGATCACCGCCCCCACGCTGTCCTCGTTCCCCGGAACCCGGTGAAGCTCGTGAACGAAGTCGAGCGTGCGCTGCGTGTGTGCCGATCCTTCCATATCGACGCGAATAAAATTCCTGGGCGACATGTGGGCAGCCTTGGCGACCAACCCGCGGACGATGTCGTAGGCCAGGTTCTCGTCCACGTCCAGGCCCATGTGGGTCAGTTTGACGCTCACATTCGCGTTCAGCTTGGCGGCGGCGATTTCGTCGAGCAGATGGTGATAAAGCTGGGCGCTGGCGCGGGCTTCCTCAGCGTTGGTGACATTCTCGCCCAGATTGTCGATGGAGACGCTGGCGCCAAATTGATTAACGGCGGTGGTGGCGCGAATTGCGTCCGCAACTTCTTTGCCGGCGACGAAGCGGGCGGAAATGCGCTGGCCAAAGCGGGAGTGTTCGGCAACGGCGCGCAGCGACCGGCTTTCCGACAGCGCTATGAACACTGCCCTCAGCATGGGAATTTAAAGCCGGTCCGTTCTGGCATTGGCGTACCCGTTCTAGCGGGGATACCTCCCGGTAATGTAGCCCTCCAGTTCCTGAATCGTTTGCGCCTGACCCGAGATGATCCATTTCACCAGATCGCCCAGCGACACCACACCCACTACTGTGTCCCCCTCCAGGACAGGCAGATGACGAAAACGGTGCTTGGTCATGATGCCCATGCACTCGTCCACTGTGTTTCGCCCAATCACGAAGACCACTGGGCTGGTCATGATTTCCTGGACCAGTGTCTCTTTCGAGGATCGGCCTTTAAGGGTGACTTTGCGGGCATAGTCGCGCTCCGACAGGATGCCCACCAGCTTGTTATTGGATATCACCAGCAACGCACCTATACCCTGCTCAGCCATCTTCTCGATGGCTTCATAGACAGACTGGTCCGGCGTTACGGACAGGACTCTATTGTTCGGCTTCTGCTTTAACAGCAATTCAATTGTGTCGGTAAATGGCATGAGGAATCTCGCGCGGGAGAACCCTGAGCAACGGGTTCTCGGTTGCCTGAGGTTACGTGACGATAAGGCCGTCTACTCACGGATTTCTTGGCGCGTAAACGCTGAGTCGCGCCCACCCGTAACGCGTCTTTCCGTGAATGCTAAAACCACAAATCATACTACACCGATCTCGCTGTTCGCGACATCGTGAAATGATTTTTATCGGGAGCACTCGCCACGGTCTGCGCCAGGGGCGGCAAGTGCGACCTGCATCGAGAACCGACTGCAGAGCAAGCCGGCTCGGAACTCAAAACTTTCGGAACGCCCAGAACAGGAAACCCGACAGCATCATCGAAGCCGGAAGCGTCAGCACCCAAGCCATCGCCAAATTTCGTACCGTCGACCATTGCAGCCCGGAATGGTTGGCCGCCATTGTGCCGGCGACGCCTGAGGACAGCACGTGCGTCGTACTTACCGGCATTCCGAACCAGTCCGCCAGGCCGATTGTGAACATGGCAACGATCTCTGCCGACGCTCCCTGACCATAGGTGAGGTGGTCCTTGCCGATCTTCTCCCCGACCGTAACCACGATCCGCTTCCATCCGATCATCGTGCCCAATCCAAGAGCTATCGCCACCGCAACCTTTACCCAGGTCGGGATGAATCGGGTCGACGCGTCCACGTGCTTCTTGTAGTTGTTCAACACTTCCCAATCGCCCGCGCTGATCGCCGGTTGCCCGCTCTTCTTCATCAGGCGCAGGGCTTCGCTGGCGACGTACATATCGTTGCGGAAGTTCCGCACCCGGTCGTTCGGAATCTTTGCCAATTCTCCAAACAACGCCGTTTCGTTCCCGATGTCACTCACCATCTGACGCAAGGCCAGCATGGTGTTGGGAGTGAATTCCTTGGTGCGAATGTAATCGGTAAGCTCGTCCCGTTCATCGCTGATGACTGCGCTTGGGCTGACATACTTAGACAATACCCCAGCCGCCTGTTGAGAAACGGCAATGAAGTCATCCGAGTCTTTGTGAGTGATCGCGTGGTTCAAGGCGTAGGCCGTAGGCACCGTCCCCACCAGGATCAGCATGATCAGCCCCATGCCCTTCTGTCCATCATTCGAACCATGCGCGAAACTTACTCCCGTACAGGTCAGCACCAGCAGGGCCCGAATCCAGAACGGCGGCGGTTCCGTTCCTACCGGAGCCTCGTATAGCGCCTTGTTCTTGATCACTGCCTTCATCAGCCACAACAGCAGAAACGCACCCACAAAGCCCACGATGGGTGACAACAGCAGCGACTTCCCGATGTTGGTGGCTTGCCCCCAATCCACGCCGCTGGTGCCCGTTTTCGGAGACATCAGCTGATTCGCGATGCCCACTCCGATGATCGACCCGATCATGGTGTGCGAACTGGAAGCAGGCAAGCCGAAATACCATGTCCCCAGGTTCCAGATAATGGCCGCGACCAGCAACGCAAAAACCATGGCGAACCCAGCCTTGCTCCCCACCTGCAGAATCAGTTCGACGGGCAACAAAGAGACGATCCCGAAAGCGACCAATCCACTTGAAGTCAACACCCCCAGGAAGTTCCAGAACCCGGACCACACCACCGCAATATGCGGCTCCAGCGAGTGCGTGTAGATCACGGTAGCCACCGCATTCGCCGTGTCGTGAAAGCCGTTCACAAACTCGAATCCCAGAGCCACCAGCAGTGCGATACCCAACAAGACGTAAGGCAGGATCGATCCGCTATGCACGGTGGAGAGATCCGTGAGCAAATGGAACGCAGAGTAAACGACCCCGACGACAATGACAATCCCGAAGCCCACCATCCCGATCATTCCCGGACTTCTATTCAGCTTTTCATGAATCGCCGGCGCGGCGGTGGCCATATCGAAAGTCTCCTCTGCTCACAAGTAGTTTCAGGATTCAAGTACCCGGGTACCCACCCCAGATGAAGGCGAACTATACGGGAGAATTGTTAAACCACGGTTAAATCCTCGCGTAGAAACCGCTGCCGCCTGATTTGGTTGAGTGCGATGCAAAACTGATGATCGCAACTAGATGCCATAGTTCGCGCCGCGAAGTGCGTCCTGGTAGGCTTCGCGCGCTTCCGTGGCTTTGGTGTGTGCGTCGTGCTCCCTGAAGTGGGCGTCATCCCACGCCTCCATGGCAATCATCGAATGGTCAGGAGTGGCTAGCGCTTCCTCAGTGCGAATGGCGTCAACCCATTCATCGACAGCCTTTTTGTAGACAAGGCGCAATTGATCAAGATCGGCTTTGCTCATAGCCAGAGGAGATTAATGCCACCCCGCAGCCCGGTCAATTGGAGAGGACGAATTTAACGGAAAATTAACGTCGGGAGAATTCTCCTCGTTGGTTGCCCACTATGCTCCCGCCGCCCGGGCTCGAAATCTGGGTACCGGGTACTGAGTACTTTTCTGTCCTTTTTTCATCACATTCTTCTCGTACCGTCATCACAGACCCGCACCTCAATCGATGCGAAGATACCTCGACAGTGCACCATCGAGAACTGCGCCAGTCTCCAGAGACGAACGCATTTCCGGCGCAAACTTTTTACGTGCTCTTTGACAACAAATGTTCCGACATATGGCCCCAGTCAGCACACCCGCAAGTGCACGCCAAACAGCAAAATTAAGAGGTAAGTCCCATGTTTTGAATACCTTGCCTCTAACTACCTTACTATCGTCAACTTAACTCATTTTAGGGGGGAAGGGGGACCCCTACAAATTGCCCAATTCCTACCCGCCAAAAGCAACTTGACGGAGCACCGACCCGCACTGGCACGCGCCATTTTTCGCCTGCTACAATCGCGCCATGCGAGCATCTATCAGAACCCGCACGGCGACCATGAGCTTCGTCATGTTCGGATCGTTCCTCGGTCTCGCCGTCGCCCATGCACAGAGCGTGTCTCCACCCAACGTCCCGGATGCAATTCAGGCACGCCCCGGTGAAGAAGTTGTCTTACTCGCCCATGCCTCCGGATCGCAGATCTATACCTGCCGCGCCGGCGCGGTTAATTTCGGTTGGACCTTGAAAGCGCCCGAGGCCGAGCTGAAAGATCAACAAGGCAACGTCATCGGAAGCCATTTCGCCGGTCCCACCTGGAAACTGAAAGACGGCAGCGAAGTTACGGGTAAAGCCTCCGCCCACGTGGACTCCGAGGATCCCAATTCCATTCCATGGTTGCTGGTGGATGTCGTGACTCACTCCGGCGTTGGCCTGCTCGCGAAGGTGACGACCATTCAGCGCGTTCACACTCACGGCGGTAAGCCGCCCGCCCAGGGATGCGACGAGTCCCACCATGACACCGAAATAAAAAGCCCGTACACAGCGGACTACTATTTCTACGCGCCAGCCAAATGAACCGTACAAGTCGAACAGCTGAAGGTGTGGAAGCAGAAAACAGACGAGAATTTACTGCGCGAAACATTCTTCTCCTAGATAATGCGGTGGAATCAGGTCAGGGGCCCGGCTTGGACCAATCGCAGAGCGACTAACAACTTCGTCATTGGCCTAAGACGCCTGCTTTGCTTGACAGCCCTGAAGAGTCACTTGAGAATGAAGTCGTGCCGCAGTCAATGAGTGAGAAGCTCGCGGGAATAGTCTTGCCCGACTCTGGAGGACATCCTGTCAGACTCGGCTCGCTCTGGACCAACACCCCACAGTGATCGCCTTCCTTCGCCACTACGGATGAATCTTCTGCCGCGAGCACATCGCGCAGTTGCGCGACCACGAACAGGCATTCCGCGATAAAGGCGCTCGGCTGGCCGCCATCGGCTTGGGCGACGCACACTACGCCCAAGTCTTTCGCGAGGAGACTGGAATCATGTTCCCACTTCTGGTTGATGCCGAGCGGCAGGCATATCGTGCTGCAGGTCTGCTGCACGGCTCACTCTTTCATATCTTCCGCCGAGATAATTCATTGGCGCGGAACCGAGCCCGTACCGCCGGACACCGACAGCACAAACTGGGCAAGAATCCGTTTCAGCTCGGGGGAAGCTTCGTTTTCGGTCCCGGCAATGTCGACGTATACATGCACGTCAACCAGACTTTCGGGGACAACGCTCCGACAGCGGATTTGCTGGGCGCGATTCCGTGAATCAGCTCTGAGTTCCCCGCCACAGGTACGCTTGGCGATTCGTGAATTGCGAACTCGGTGAGGCTTGCGGACCTCGAAGAGTTGGAGCGCACCCTAGCCGCGCCGAGTGTGCGCCAACAATCGTGTGGCTGGGTCTTGTGGATGTGTATGGCAAAGAAAATTTCCGAATCCGGGCATTCCATCCAGGAATCGAAAACGAGGAAACGTAGGGTTTCACATGCACTTCGTCCTGGTAGTGTTGCCAACGATTGCACGCGATAACGAGGTGATCGATCATGACGGACAAGGCAGCGTCCAACCCGTTCGAAGACGTGCCGAAATCGGTTTCAAGGCGCAACTTCATTAAAGGGGTCATCAGCGGCGGCGTGGCGGTCTCCTCCGCGAGCTACCTGTTTCGCGCCTCATCTCTTCTCCATGGCCAACAAGCGGTTACCGGCGTAGGCGAGCGACTGATTACCCTCAACGTCAACGGGCAACAGCGTCGTGTCGATGCGATGAAGCAAGAAACCTTAGCTTCGACGTTGCGATACAAGCTGGGCCTCACTGGTACCAAGCTCGGATGCGACCGTGCGGAATGCGGATCGTGCACCGTCCTGATTGACGACATACCATACTATTCCTGTTCTGTGCTCACGCACACCGTGCGCAGCCGGAAGGTTCTGACCATCGAAGGACTAGCCGGCGCGGACGGCACGTTGCATCCGGTGCAGCAGGGCGTCATCGACGAACAGGGCTTCCAGTGCGCCTTCTGTATGCCCGGCTTCATCATGACCACCGTGGGGTATCTGAAAACCAAGCCCGCTCCTACGCGCCAGCAGTTGGCGCACGGCATCTCCGGATGCCTCTGCCGATGCCAGGATTACGACAAGATTCTCACCGCCCTGATGCGCGGCGCTGAGAATTTGCGGAGGTCCCAGATTGGATAACAGAAGCTTGGATAACAAAAACTTGGATAACGAGAGTGCCGTTGCGGCTGACAAACCTGGCGAACGCCAATACGGAGCCGGCTACAAACTGATCGGCAAAAACTATCCCACGCCAGATTTATATGCGAAGGTCACAGGCCAGGCGAAATATGCCGAGGACTTTCGCGCCGACGGCATGTTGTTCTGCAAGTTGCTGCTCAGCCCCATGCCCCATGCGCGGGTCAAGCACATTCATGCCGATGCGGCGCTGGCCATGCCCGGCGTCAAGGCCATTCTCCTTGCCAACCATCTTCCCGCTCCGGCCGATACGCTTACCGACAACGGCGCCGTGATCAAGGCCAGCAAGTGGGGCGAACGTGGGCTCACCAACGAACCTGTGTATCAGGGCGAACCCGTTCTTGCCGTTGCTGCCGTCGATGAACTCACCGCCGCGGAAGCCATCGAGACCATTCAAATTGATTTTGAGCAGCTTCCGTTCGTGATCGATCCGCTCGATACGCTGCGGCCGGGCGGTCCCAACCCGCGTACCGATGGCAATGTCTGGACCCGGCCTGGGGGACCGAACCCGGGTCCGCCCGCGGTCAGCGAACTCAAATGGACTGAAGCGGACTTCGCCGAAGAAAAGCACGGCCGCTTGCCCATGGGCAAAGTTCCCGACGAGTGGTCGTATGGCGATCTGGATTCCGGCTTCAAGAACGCGGCGCTGGTTCTGGACGAGACTTTCGTGACTCCCGACACCAGCCATCAGACCCTAGAAACCCGCAGCGCGCTGGCTTACTGGCAAAACGGCAAAGTCTATATTCACACCGGCACGCAAAGCACGGCGCAAACTCTGCCTGCCATCGCGCGCTGGTTGAACATCAACCCCGATAACGTTGTTTTCATCAGTGAATACACCGGAGGCGGATTCGGCAGCAAGATCACCGGCGGCGTCTCGATGATTATCCCCGCGCTTCTGGCTAAGAAGACGAATGCCCCGGTGATGATGCGCATCAGCCGCGAGGAAGAAACCTTCATCGGACGGGCGCGTCCCGGTTTTCAGGGACGGATGAAGGTCGGCTTCTCGAAGGAAGGGCGCATTACGGCTCTCGACATGTTCGTGATTTGCGACAACGGGCCCTACGAACCGGTGGGCGATGCTCCATCCTCGGGCCGCATCGTTTCTCTGTTGTACCAGCCGCAGGCCATGCGCTGGCGTGGGGTGACGGTAATGACGAATACGCCGCCGCGCAGTGCGCAGAGTTCTCCGGGCGGGCTCCAGGGGATTGTCATTATCGAACCCATTATTGCCAAAGCTGCGCGCCGGCTCGGAGTTGATCAGGTGGCGATCCGTCGCGTCAATTGTCCCGAGGGCAAGGCGCCGTTCGGCCCCGCAGTGCAGGGCAAGCGGCTGTATGCCACCAGTGCATTCCTTAAGCAGGCGCTCGACAGCGGCGCGAAGCAATTCAAATGGAGCGAGCGGGTTGCGCGCACTCCGAAAAAAATAGGAACGAAAGTTCGCGGTGTCGGCGTGTCGCTGAGCTGTTACGTGGGCGGCACCATCGGATTCGATGGTCTTCTAGTCATTAGACCGGATGGCCGCATTACCTTCCATTCTGGAATCGGAAATCTAGGGACCGAATCGGTGATCGACGTTCACCGCGCGGGCGCTGAAGTTCTCGGTGTCCCCTGGAAAAAATGCGCAGTCGTGTGGGGCAACACGACCAAGGATCTCCCTTTCACATGTGTGTCCGGCGGCAGCCAGACCACTCATGCGATGACGCGCGCGGCACACGCTGCGGCCATGGACGCGAAGAAAAAACTTCAGGAAATCGCAGCCAGGAAATTGGGCGGTAAACCCGAGCAGTATGAGGTCGCGAACGAGCGCGTTTTTCGCAAGGGCGGCGGTGCCGGAATGACGATGGCGCAGGCCGCGATATATGCGATTGAACTGGGTGGCATCTACGATGGCCACGAGGCGCCGGCTGATGTTCACAAACTGACGAAGGCATCGGTTGCGGCATTAGCCGGTCAGGGCTTGGTAGCGGCAGCCAAGGACAACTATCCGCGCGATGGCTCCACGTTCTCCTACGTTGCCAGTTTTGCCGAGATTGAAGTGGATGTCGAGACCGGCAAGTACTACATTGTGGATTTCCTTGCCTCCGGCGACGTCGGGACAGTAATTCATCCTCGTGCCTTGGGCGGGCAGATGCTCGGCCGGTCGACGCTGGGCATCGGCCATGCCATCGGCCAGAAGTGGGTGTTCGATCCGCATTACGGCCAGATGGTTTCCAAGCGATTCCATCACAGCAAACCGCCGACGATACTCGATGTCCCCGTAGACATGCAATGGACGGCACTCGATATTCCGGACCCGGAGACGCCGGTGGGCGCTCGCGGCGTGGGCGAGCCCCCGGTTGCAGGCGGGTGTGCTTCGGTTTTGAATGCGCTCTCCGATGCGTTGGGGGATAAGGTTTTTCAGCGCGCGCCGGTCAACGCCGACACGATTCTGACGTCTCTCGAAGCGGGCCGGCCGATGCAAAATCCCCTGATGGCGCACGTTTGATTTTTAGCAAGACTTGAGGAGAGCTATGGCTGTCATACGAGACGTAATGGCTGCTTTCGAGCTGTATCAGCCCACTTCCGTCGCCGACGCGCAGAAACTTCTCGATCAGCACGGGCCGGATGCCTGGGTACTGGCCGGAGGGCTCGACAGCTTCGACTGGCTCAAGGATCGAATCCGAAAGCCGAAGGCCGTCGTTGATCTGAGTGGCATTGCGGAACTCCGCGGAATTCGCGCGTCTGGCATTGACGGCAGCGACGGCATCGAGATCGGGGCGATGACCACGCTTACCGAAATCGTCAACCATCCGATCGTCAAGCAGAAGTATAACCTGCTGGCGCAGGCTGCGGAGGTCGTGGCGTCGCCGCAAATTCGCAATCAAGGGACCATCGGCGGCAATGTTTCGCAGGACACGCGCTGCTGGTATTACCGCGGAGGTTGGCCGTGCTACCGCGCCGGCGGGAACATTTGTTACGCCGATACGCCTGAAGGGCGCAATCGCGAGCATGCGATTCTGCACGCCGAGCGTTGCGTTGCCGTGGATCCCTCCGATTCGGCGCCAGCCCTGATCGCGCTGGACGCCAAGTTCGTCATCCGCACCCGAAACGGGGAGCGAGTCGTGGATGCAGAGGATTACTTCATCGGCCCGGATATCGACATCACTCGCCTGCACATCCTGGAGCCCGGCGATCTGTTGACGGCCATTCGAATTCCGTCCACGTGGGCAGGCGCGCAATTCTACTTTGAGAAGATACGAGACCGGAATGTTTGGGACTTTCCGCTGATGAACGTAGCCTCAGCCATGGTGACGTCGGGAGACAATATCGACCGCATCCGCATCGCAGTGAACGCCGCTGCCGCGCGTCCGCTACGGTTGAAGGCAGTCGAAGATGCAGTTCGCGGCAAGCCGCGTAACGCGGCAACGGGTGAGATGGCGGGAAAACTCGCCGTCCAGGGGGCAGTCCCGTTGCAGTTCAACGCCTACAAGATCCCGTTGATGAGAAATCTGGTAAAGCGCGCCATCGTCGGAGCTGGATCGAATGTCGAGGAGGCGGCATGGACTTCTTAGAGTGGGCGACGAATCCGTGGGGACAGGTTGTCCCGATCCATATTGCCTGGTTCTTGATCTGGGTTGCCGTGATCGCCGGCTTGCTCTTCCTGATTGTTCATGCCACTTGGTTGAAATATTTCGCCAGGGAAAAACAATTTGTAAGCGAGGCTTCCCCGGAGGCCGTTGCGAGAATCCCCAGGCGCGTGCCCCGCCATTCGCTGGTGGCTCGCTTGTTTCATTGGATCATGGCTGCGTCCATGTTCACGCTCCTGTTTACCGCTTTCCTCCCGAAGGTGGGCGTGAGATTTAATTGGGTGACCTATCATTGGATCGCCGGCGTGGTGCTGGTGGCGTCCATTCTGTTTCACGTGATCCATGCTTCATTCTGGCTGGACTTCTGGTCGATCTGGCCCGATAAAACGGATGTGCAAGACGCAGGGAAAAGAGTGCGCCGGTTTCTCGGGATGCCCGCGCCACCTCCTCGAAAATTCGCCAAGTATCCGCTGGAGAACAAGCTTTACCATGGCGCTATCATGCTGAGCGGTTTAGCCGTGATTTTTACCGGCGTTTTCATGATGTTTCGCGTGCGTACAATATTCTTTCCCCGCAATCCATATCTGTTCAGCGATATGGCATGGGGCCTGATGTATGTCCTACACGGACTGGCGGGTCTAGGACTGATCGCACTCGTAATGATGCACGTCTACTTCGGACTTCGCCCGGAAAAACGCGACATCACAAAGTCTATGATCTTCGGCTGGATGGACCGCGACTTTTATCTGCAAGAGCACGATCCCGAGCGCTGGCTGGTCGACATGCCTTCTTCGCCATCGACACATCCAACCGCGTAGAACGCCAGGACTAACCGATGCTCGATGAGATCTCGAATCGTTGTAACGCTGTCGAAGAGTGCTACGAGTTAATGCTGGCCTACGCGGCGCAGGGACTATCCAGTGACCAGGGAAACAAATCTGGGTTGCAGCTCCGTGATCTTCTGCATCGCGCCGTCGCGGCCCTGACCGGACTGGCGCAAACTTGCGCAATCGCATTCAAAAATGAAGGCCTTGAGCCCGCCGGCAAATACGCGGCGTTCTTTGCGGTTCTCGATCGCGACGCTCGCGATTCTCTCGCCGCCATCGAACTTGTTCTAGCCCAACCCGCCATCAGTTCCCAGCTGATTGACAATCTGAACGCTTCCATCCATCTCCGCGCCCTGCTTACAGACTTGTTTCTCATCGACGAAATCGTGAAAACGCAGGCCAAACCGACGGTGCAAGTGCTTATGAACGAAAGTGAGTGAGTGCGATGTGATGGATGTCCCTCCTGCAAAGAAAGGGGGATCAAACGGCTGTTTCTCAGCACAACACGGTTCCGCGATTCCGCGATTTATCCGCACGTGGCCGGCGGTCTGATTCATGAGAGATGCAGGTACCACTCTTTCATTTGGTTCCTCGAAAGTCCAAGCGACGACCTTACGCAATACGCCGGCCGCTCACCAGATTGCCCAACCACCGGCAACAGGTGCCAGCACGCATGCGGATTCTGGGGCAATGTGAGTTGGCAGCGCTTCAACGGTCTGGAAGTGACCGGACTCGTCGCCAAGCGTTTTCTGAGCCTGCCCTATGGCATCGTTTCGGCACATTCACGTCATCTTAATCTCCACATGTGAGCTATCTTGCTCAGACGCGAAAGTCGATACCTGTCATTCTCAGTTTACTGAGTGTGCAGACGGAGCCGCGAGCGCTGATTCGTAGCTTTGATTCCTGGGTCGCTGTGAGCGGGTTCATGAATAAGTCACAGTGAGGCGACCACATCCAGACAATCGGCATTCTTTATCCGTGTGTGCGCCGCGAAATCTTGCGGCGAGGCGCGAATTCGACCCTGAAAAGTCCCGCACGTCGAAGTCAGGGCAACACCTCTAGGCGGATGAGAGGCGTCAGCCCGGAAAAAAGGAAGGTCAACAATCATGCCTTTAATTCAACTGCTGGAAGTTCTGATCGTGGTGGGTGTCCTCCTGTGGCTGGTGAATCGCTTCATCCCGATGCAGTCATCCATCAAGTCGATTTTGAACGGCGTCGTGGTCATTGCCGTGGTTCTGTGGCTCCTGAACGTCTTTGGACTCTTTAATTCGCTTTCCCGGCTTCACGTTGGTACGTAAAGCACAACAGGCCAGGGAACAACCAACATTTTGCGGGATAGCAGCAGAGCCGAGAGTCGACTTTTTTTGTGTCCGGCGAGGCCGTCAGCAGCCCGGTCAACGCTACAACAGTAAGCTTGCAGGAAGAGCTAAGGGCAAGCTGCGCAACAAATCAATAATGGAGGCAACACCTATGAAACTAGTTGGAGTTATCAGCACAGCAGTTCTGTCTTTAGCACTCGGAGCCGCGGTTCCGGCGTTCGCCCTGCAGGAGCAACACGACCAGCAGGAAGAACAGAAAGCCAAGCCCGCCCAGGACGAGAAACAGGCGCAACCAGCGAAATCCGCTAAGCCAGAGGAAAAACCAGCGGCGCAAGAGCAGAAGAACACCAATCCGGCAGAAAACAACGCCAAGCAAGAGGACAAGAACGCCAAGCCGGCAGAGAAAAACGCAAAGCAAGAGAACGCCAAGCCGGCGGAGAAAAACGCGCCGGAACAACACGCCGCTGGTAACCCTGGTGGCCAGATTCCCGCAGACAAATTCAAGGCCAATTTTGGACAGCAACACTCGTTTCGTGTCACCCAAGCCGACTACAGCAATCACCGCTTCCAATACGGTGGCTATTCGTTCGGATTCGTTGACCCGTGGCCCAGCAACTGGCTCTACACGCAAAACGTTTATGTTATCGAAATAAACGGCGTGTATTACCTGTGCAACGCATCGTTTCCTGGCGTTAACCTGGTACTTAGCTTCACACTGTAGCCGGCTCGTTTGGCGGCGCCTAAGGGCGCAACCAGCTCTAACTGCTCGGCGCGGGTCCAGTTCTTGGGCGCGCGCCGCTTTTTTGTCGGCGCCAGCAGGCCACCCCGAGAAAACCAGACAGGCGACCCCGAGAAAAATCGTCTAACCGATCCAATGAGAACATTCGCGGAAGAGAGGTAAAGAGTAAAGTGCTAACATATCGGTCCAAGAATGGCTTCAATCGATTCCTCTAACTCTCGAACGCTTGGAAAATCAGTCAAAGAGGGTGGAGTTTTAGAATTACTACGCAAATCAGAGAATAGCGCATGTACATCGGGAGCGCGTTTTTCAAGAGATTCAGTCAGAGCTTTGTTGTCTATAGAAAGTTCAAATAACCGGTTCCGTAGGCTGCCGGTTATTTTGGTCAAACGCAAGAGCAGAGAAACGAGCTTCCGCTGATCCGCTTCGAGTGATGTGGTTTGACTCTTGGACTTTTCGAGACTTCGTGCGGATTCACTGGCCAAATCTATCAACTGCTCTTTACTCATGTGCTGTGCATCCATAAAATTGCATCATCCTTTGGATAGAGTTCTTGACAGTCCTGCCAAAGCGCCACCACTACAGTCGGCACGTTGCACGGGGCCGTCAACGCAGGGTCTTTAGATACTACCGGGCAGCTTCACGGACGTTATCGTTTGCCGATTTCTTTTTTCCACAGCTTCGGCTGCGAAAAGTTTCCGATCCCGGTGCGGCTCGGTGCGCAGGCCTCCCGAGTGCAGTTCACAAGCTTCCCCGATTGCTGCGCCACAGGTGGTGCAAGGCACAGACACCATTTGCTTTGCGGTGAGATCTTTGGTCTTCACAATCGCATAATGCAACGCTCCACAACTGGAAGATGCTCAATATTGCTCACTCAGAAATCCATCAGCCAAGCGGCAGGGTTTGCGCCTCGTTTTGCGAATTGTGTGCAAAAGTGACCATCTTTACCGGTTTCAATATGGCAAGCTTTCTGGGAGTGTGTTTCACTCCGAGGGAGACCGTTGATGACAACCTCAATCGCATTGGTTAAAAAGGGGCGCGACCTCGACCCAAAGACTTTCCTTGCTACTATCGGCGGGGGGAGGAAGGTCGTGGTTTTTCCCAAGAACCAAGCAGTCTTCGCGCAGGGAGATGCGGCGGACTCCATCTTCTACATCCAGGAAGGCAAGGTTCGACTCACTGTCGTATCCAAGAATGGCAAGGAAGCAACCCTGGGTATATTGAGCGAGGGAGAGTTTTTTGGAGAGGGTAGCCTGGCCGGACAGGCTCTACGCATGGGGTCCGCCACCGCCATGACGGACTGCGAACTTCTGCGCATCGAGAAGAAAGCCATGATGGAAGCGCTGCATCGGGAACACGAATTTTCTGACATGTTCGTGGCCTATTTGCTGGCACGGAACATCCGCTACGAAGAAGATCTGGTTGACCAGCTCTTCAATTCCAGCGAAAAGAGACTGGCTCGCATTCTGCTCCTGCTCGCTCATTTCGGCAAGGAAGGCGTGCCCGAAACGGTAATCCCCAAGATCAGTCAGGAGACCCTTGCCGATATGATAGGCACAACCCGGTCGCGAGTCAGTTTTTTCATGAACAGATTCAGAAAGTTAGGTTTCGTCGAGTATAACGGCGGGAGTGGGTTGCAGGTTCACAGTTCACTTCTCAACATTGTTCTTCACGACTAGCTTCCGCTCCCCCAGCGCCGATTGGGAGGAAGATCGTCACACTCACAACAAAGACAAGCTGTGCTGCTGGCGATCTGTCTCAATCTTCCTGATTCATCCTCTTCTCACTACCGGGAACGTTGGGACGTATGGTCGGAAGTGAGCCTTATTGAACAGACTGCGACAACGCCGAAATGCGAAGCTTTCCGTGAGAATCGTTTGCGAGCGAGACGGAGTCTGCGGTAGGTTTCGTCCGAAAATTGGCTTTCAGTCCACGCAACCCGCGTCAGCAGAGCATCACCGGGCAAGCGAGGGATGATAACCAGAGGAATGACAATGCATATTCGTTTCATTCGTACTCTGTTGTTCGCACTTGTCGTGCTGTCGATCTCGGCAGCATCGTTTGCGCAAGTTGGCGTGGCCATTAGGATCGGGCCACCCGCGCTGCCCATCTATGAGCAGCCTCTTTGTCCGGGTGACGGTTATCTCTGGACCCCTGGCTACTGGTCCTACGACTACGACGTCAGCGATTACTACTGGGTGCCGGGCACATGGGTGATGGCGCCGGAAGTCGGTTTCCTGTGGACTCCTGCCTATTGGGGTTGGGGCGGCGACGGTTTTGTCTTCTATGACGGCTATTGGGGGCCGCACGTGGGCTTCTACGGCGGGATCAATTACGGCTTCGGCTATTTCGGTGTGGGTTTTGAAGGCGGGCGTTGGGACGGCGGACACTTTTTCTACAACCGTTCCGTGAACAACGTGAACATCGCCAACATTCACAATGTTTACGACACCCCCGTGAGGAATAGCAACGAGAGCCACGTCAGTTACAACGGTGGCAATGGTGGAATTAACGCGCGTCCGACAGCTGAAGAAGAGTCTGCGGCGCGTGAGAGACATATCCCGCCGGTAGCGGCTCAAACTCAACATGCGCAGGCGGCCCGAGCCAACCCGCAGGAACGCGCGTCGGTGAACATGGGCAAGCCAGGCATCGCAGCCACACCTCGGCCCGGAGATTTTAATGACCGTGGCGCTATACCGGCCAAAGAGGCAGGAGCGCCTTATACACCAGCCAATCGTGGCGGAAATCAGGTGCGTTCAGAGAACAACGGCGCTGGGGCCAGCACGGCCGTTCATCCTCGCGACCTTCCGCCCTTGGCAAAGAGCACACCAAATACGGGCAACCCGAAGCTGGACAAGAAGTACCAGCAGCAGCAGGAAAAGCAAATTGCGAAGCAGCAACAGGAACGAGACAAACTCCAGCAGAAGCAGGACCAGGAGCACATGAACCTGGATAAACAGAAGGCGAATGACGCGCAAAAGCAGCAGGTAGAGCAGAAGCACTCTCAACAGACGCAGCAATTGCAGCAAAAACACCAACAGCAGACGCAGCAGTTGCAGCAGAGAATGCAGCCAGCGAGCCGGGAGCCGGGCAAGAGGTAGAATCGGCCTCCGACGGGACGACAGGATTTTGGTTCGGATCAGACGGGCATGGTGTCCCGCAACAATACTTTACTTTTAGACAAGGTTTGAACAAGGAGAACAATGATGACGACGATTGAGCAGAAGAAATGTGCCCACCTGCCATGCCAGTGCGTGGTGCCACCTGGCGACAAATACTGCGGTCAAGCCTGTCACGAAGCGGGATCCAAAGAAGTTGAGATTGCGTGCCAATGCGACCATGGAACATGCCCACTGACAGTCTGAAGAACAGTAGCCCTATTGGTGCGCACGCTGAGTCTTAGATTGACCATGGAGAATTTGATATGAGGATGCACCGAACTAGGCTCTTGCTGTTGGTAATCGCTAACCTCGCAGTCCTACCCGTGCTGGTAAAGGCGCAGGCACTGGTCGATGTGGGAGACTCCTCCAGCAGCACTGTCGACTTGTCAGCCAGTATGGCAAACCCGCCACCGGATCTGACATACATACACCCGACCGAAGCAACGATGTTCCACAACTATCTTTTTGACGCGTTCGGCCCCTATCCCGTCGTTGGCGCTGGATTCTTTGCTGGCATTAATCAAGTGCAGAACACTCCGCCGGAATGGAAGCAAGGAGTGGATGGCTACAGCAAGCGATTCGGGTCCGACTTCAGCATCGCGGCGGTAACTACGACGACGCGCTATGCGCTCTCGGAGGCCTTACACGAAGACACGTTGTATTACCGCTGTGAGTGCAAAGGCGTGTTTCCGCGGCTGAGACATGCCGTGATTTCGACCTTTACAGCACGCCGCGGCGTCGATGGCCATCGCGTCTTTTCTTTTCCTGATCTGGTTTCTCCCTATGCCGGCACCATGACGGCCGTTTATGGCTGGTATCCCGGCCGATACGATTACAAGGATGCATTCCGAATGGGCAACTACAGCTTGCTGGGGTATGTAGGCGCAAACATCTCCCTTGAATTTCTCTATAGCGGACCACACTCTTTGCTTACTCGCATGCACCTCAACGATACGCACGAAGCGCCAAATCCGGGTTCAAGTCCATGATCGACCGGAAATTCAACGCGGTCGCAGGCGTGGAACCTCCACTTCCGGGGCCGCGGGCCTCATCCATGTTCCCCACGGTGAGCAACTCTTTCGGCCTGATCAACAAGTTTCTCGAGTGGTTCGGCGATCTGGGGATATTTTTCTGGCGGGTTCTGCGGGCCGCCGTGACGCCGCCGTTTGAATTCCGCGAATTATTTCGGCAGCTCGACGAGATTGGATCTATGTCCCTGCCGCTGGTCGCTTTAGCCGGCGCCGCCACCGGAGTTGTTCTCTCCTTGGAAGCCCGTTACAGCCTGACTCGTTTCGGGGCTAAGTCGCTGCTTCCCGCCGCGATCGTGTTCTCCGTTATTCACGAAACCGGCCCGATCATCACGGGCCTGGTAGTAAGTGGTCGAGTGGGCGCTGGCATTGGCGCGGAGTTAGCGTCGATGAAGGTTACCGAGCAGATCGATGCCATCGAGGCATCTGCGGTGAACCCTTACAGGCTGCTGGCGGCGCCCCGCATCCTGGCCTGCATCCTCATGCTGCCCCTCCTCACGCTCGCTGCCGACTTATGCGGCCTGTTGATGGGCTGGGTTGCCCAGGCCCTGGTTGAGCCGCTCTCGTTACACCAGTTCATTGATAGCGGTTTCAAGGGCGCCGACTTCAACGATCTCCTGCCACCCACGTTTAAGACCATGGTGTTTGGTCTAATCATTGGGCTGGTCGCGTGTTTTCAGGGTATGCGGACACGGGGAGGCGCTGCTGGCGTGGGCCGTGCGGCCACAAGTTCGGTCGTCTTGTCCTCGTTGTTCGTGATCCTGGCCGATGTCGTGCTGGTGAAACTCATTATCATATTTTTCCCGTGACCATTGACTAAATGGTTAAGCAGTTCGCGAAACAAGTATGGACACGATCGATCAAATCGCGATGAAGCCGGAAGAAGCCGCGAAAGACGGCACTGCGCCAGCTATCGCTGTCGAGGATTTGCACAAGTCCTTCGGAAATCAAGAGGTTTTGAACAAGATTAGCCTGACCGTGAGTCGCGGCGAGACTCTGGCGGTGTTGGGGCGCAGTGGGACAGGTAAGAGCGTCTTGTTGAGGCTCATCGTCGGCCTGGAGAAGCCTGACTCGGGATCGGTTCGCATCCACGGTCAAGACATCACCGGCCTCGGTCTCGACCAACTCGGCGAAATAAGAATGAAAATGGGTTTTCTGTTTCAGCACGCCGCGCTTTACGATTCGCTAACCGTCGAGCAGAACGTAGCTTTTCCGCTGCGGCACCATAGAAAAACGATGTCCAAGTCCGAGCGGGGTGACCGGGTCACGCAACTGCTGGCGGAAGTGGGCATGGAGGGCCACCTGGAGAAGATGCCTTCGGATATCTCGGGAGGCATGCAGAAACGAGTAGGGCTGGCGCGTGCTCTGGCTTTGGAGCCGGATATTCTGCTGCTCGACGAGCCCACCGCTGGTCTCGACCCCATCAGCGCCGGGGAGATCGACGATTTAGTGCTCAAGCTTCAGGCGGAACATCACATGGCGTCCGTCGTGGTGACTCACGATCTGCACAGCGCGGGAACGATTGCCGACCGTCTGGCCCTGCTCAATGAGGGAAATGTGGTGATCGAAGGCAGCTTTGAAGAACTTCAAAGAAGTGACATCGAATTTGTTCGGGAATTTCTAGGGCATTCGTAGGAGGGTATATGTCGAGGGCGGCGCGGTTGGGAGCTTTTATCGTTGCGACACTCGCAATTCTGGTGGCCGGTGTCTTCATCATCGGGAGCAAGCAGTATCTCTTCAGCTCCACATACCAATTGAAGGCGCAATTCGACAATGTCGTGGGCCTGGATGCGGGAGCGGATGTGCGGGTGGGCGGCGTTCACAGTGGAACTGTGAGCAGCATCGTGTTGCCCCACAAACCGGGCGAAAAGGTCATGGTGGTTATGGATCTCGGCAAGTCGACGCACGAGATTATCAAGCAGGACTCCGTAGCCAGCATCGAAACTGAGGGGCTGTTGGGCAACCAATATCTGGCGATCTCATTTGGATCCGCGGGGAAGGCCGACGTACGGAATGGCGATACCATCGCGAGCGAACCGCCACTCGAAATGGCAGACCTGCTTAAGAAGACGAGCGACATTCTGGATAGCAGCCAGCAAGCCATCCAGAACACGACTCGGGCGACGGCCAATCTAGACTCGATCAGCGCCAAGATCGATTCGGGGCAGGGAACCGCAGGAGCGCTGGTTAACGACAAACAGCTCTATAGCAACCTCGAACAGACGACGAACGCCATGCGTGACACGATGGTCCAGGCGCAAGCCGGCGTAACCGACTTCCAGGAAAATATGGAGGCGCTGAAGCACAACTTCTTCTTGCGCGGGTATTTCAAGAACCGCGGCTACGAAAATTCCGCTGATCTGGCACAAAATGAGATCGAACGCCTGCCGCAAGGCACAACAATAAAGGAGTTTACATACTCAGCGAAGCAACTTTTCGACAAGCAGGATTCGGCCAAACTGAAAAACCAGAAATCTCTAAACGCCGGCGGCGATTTCCTGGCAAATAACCAGTTTGGGTTCGCGGTGATCGTGGTATCCGCGGGCATGGAAGGCGATACCCAGAAGGACTTGGTGCTAACCGAAGCCCGAGCCATGGTGGTGCGCGAGTATTTAGTCGAGAACTTCGGATTTGACGATAGTCAGCTCAAAACTCTGGGAATGGGCAAGCAGACGGATGCGAGTTCGGATGCCAACTGGGGAACGGTCCAGATCTTCATCTATCCAGCTGGAACCGAAATTCCACCTAGGAAACAAACGCAGGCCGGCATCCTATCCAAAACAGCCTCAGACCAACCGGTTCAGACTTCGGCGACCGCAACATCGAAACCGCAGTAGCGGCTACCGTGACCGGTTAATGAGGCACAGTGACGTCCAAACAACCCTCAACATTTACGGCGGCATAGTCACGGATGAGATGGAGCGGGACAGTTCGAAAGTTGCGGCCCTGCGTTGAATCCTGATTCCAAACTGATTTCAGCAGCGGTAAGCCATTGAAAAATTGGCTCCTCAGGTAGGACTCGAACCTACCGACATACGGCGTTTCAAGAACTTAGCAGGAATGCGCGGATACGGAAAATAGCGGCTGGGAACGGACAGGAACGGCTAATGTTCCCTCTCTGTTCCCTCAATTAAGGCGTCGGCAGTTCAAAATTCACCGGCGGACGGATTGGCAACCGACGCTTACTCAGAATGCGTAAAGCATCAACTAAGGCATCGGCAGTTCAAAATTCACCGGCAAACGGGATTGGCAACCGGCGCTTACTCAAAACGCGTAAAGCATCAACCCATGTACGCAAAATGCGTATACAGGATTTGGTGAACGAGTAGGAACTATGCTCTGGGGAGTGACGCAAAATGCGTAAACATTCAGTAGCGAAATCTAAAGTCACAGTTCTTGATGCTCTGTTTCCCGCGGTACGGCAGCATATCCTCGGGACGATTCTCGCCGAGCCTGCCAGATGGTGGTATCTCTCGGAATTGGCGCATCATCTCGGGACTACTCCATCCAGCCTGCAAAGAGAACTTCCCTTGCTCGTGAATGCTGGCATTCTTGAGGAACGTCGCGACGGAACGCGAACGTACTTTCGTGCTCAGCAAGCCTCGCCTACGTACCGCAATCTGCGCGGCATTTTCGCGAAGACCCAGGAAGACCGAAAGAAATCTCAGTCACCGGTGCCAAAGAGACTTTCGCCTCTGCCGCTGGTCTCCCGCGAACTGATCTCCCGCTACAATCGCGAGGAACTTTACAAGGAAGTTTGGTCGCAGCCGATTCAGAGGCTGGCTGCGGCGTATGGGCTCTCAGACGTCGGGCTCGGGAAGGTTTGCAGAAAACTCTGGATACCGCTCCTTGGGCGGGGCCACTGGACCAAAAAAAAGGCTGGAAAACCAGTGGGAACATGTCCGCCCCTGCCATTCATAGAGGTTGAATCCTCCATGGAGACACGACCTCTGCGTAAATCCACACACACCGATGTCGAGCGACAAGCGGTTGCTCACCCTCGGGAGCCAGGGGCGGCGCGTGGGTGATTTTTGCCAGTTTCCTGCCGCCAGATTTCCGCTAAGTTTTTTGGAATGATGGTGGCCACGGACGGAGTTGAACCGCCGACGCCAGCCTTTTCAGGGCTGTAGTCACCCGAGCCTAAGTAGTTGCAATCCTTACCTTTATCGTCGTTTGTACCCCCATTTTTACCGAAGTTATTGGACCCATAACGGACCCACCAATCAGACCCATGCGGATTCCGGAGTTCGCCCAGATTCTGATCGCGCAAACGGGAGCTTGGTTGTGAAGAGGCTTGTACCGTGAGGCTCATGCCCGCCGTCGCGCCGAAATTGCCAGTCGCACCCTATTGCACCCAAAGTAGCTTGGGCTCAGCACGTTTTAAGCGCTTGAAGATATTGGTCGGGGAGAGAGGATTTGAACCTCCGACCCCCTGGTCCCGAATTCAGTAGAGTCAACAGCTAACTCATTGGTCTGGTATCGCTTAAGAATCTTGAATGCAAGCTCAGTTGCACCCATGCACCCAGCAGCCGATTTGCTCATCGACGACGAGGTAGTCGCATAGGGTTAGGCACGCGCCAACCATATCGCGGAAGCCGTACAATCCGCGTCTTAAGCGCAGGGATTATGGCTCAAACCGGGCAACAAGCTTCTGCAGGGCATTGGACCGGAACAGCCCTTCGGCAGCCTTGGGCCTGACTTTGTTGTATTCCTGAAGTTGGAAGTATCTCTTCCGGAAAGCATCGAGCAGTGCTGATTCAAGTTGTTTCCATGTTTGCACGTTCTTGCGCTTGGCGCCCCGGATCCACGGAACTAGGCAGCGTGAAAAAGCGGGTAAACTCTCCATACTGTCGCTCGACGCGACGGAAGTTCTCCTCTTTCTCTTCCTTTGACGGAGCGCTGACGGTCCTCATTTGCGACGTGTCGGGTCATGGCATCGGCTCGGCGCTGATGGCCAACCGGATTTACTCTGAAGCACTGCATCAGCTTGAACTCAAGGCGAGCCCGGGCAATTCGCTGCGGCACCTTCACGACTTCGTGCACGATCGACTCGCGACAGACGCCTTCTACTTCACCATGGCCGCAGTCAATTTCACAAGCCGCGGACGTCGCGCGACTTTTGCTGCCGCCGGCCATCCACCTGCAATGCTCGTCTCAAATAGTGGTGTCCGCCTACTCGACTCGCAAAACGGCATCCTCGGGTATCTCGCGGAAACAGCACCATCCGAGTCCGCAGATGAAATTGAGCTCGCACCTGGCGACCGGTTCGTACTCTACACGGACGGTCTTGCCGAGGTCTTTAACAGCTGCGAAGACCTGCTAGGCGTCGAGGGCCTGAAAACGTTGGTACGCCAATCGGCCAAACGAGCGCTTCCGGAAATGAGACAGGCCATTCTTGACGGCGTGGCTGCGTGGAGCCAAGAGGCCTCTCGCCGACGACGTTTCCCTGGTTATCGTCGAAGTTCGCTAATTCCCTCCAGCTTTCTCCAACGTCGAGCAATGCCAGAGAGATGACGGCGGTCGTACTCGCTTAGCAACCACACCGAATGTGACCGTGCAAGGCTGTCCGTATGGGGGCAGTGCCGCTGAAGCGGGCAGTGGGAGCCTGCAGCAGCGAGTCACAAAATAAAGCACTTATCTGAAATATGAATTGGCACCTCACCTGCCCTGTACATCGTGTAGGTAGTGGAGGTGGGAATTGAGAAGGAATATCCGTATCGGAGCTTGTGGGATGCGACGAGGCCTAGGTTTACTGTTATCACTTTCGCTGTTCTTGACAGCTTCGCCAGAAGGTCTGTGGGCGATGCAAGACGCATCGGCCCCGCCCACTAGCTCACGCGAGCCTCAATATGGAACCAAGACTCCCGAGCAGTTGCAGCAGTTGGTTGCACCTGTTGCTCTGTATCCAGATTCGCTCGTGGCCCAGATTCTGTCCGCCGCGACTTTTCCCGAGCAGGTTGTGGAAGCTGATCGCTGGCTGCAAACACATCCGAATCTCAAGGGCGACGCCCTTGCAAAAGCCGTAGACCAGCAGCGCTGGGACCCGAGCGTTAAGGCGCTGACGGCGTTTCCATCGGTTCTGGCAAAGATGGACAAGGACCTGTCATGGACCTCCACGTTGGGAGACACCTATTACAACCAGCCAGAGGATGTGATGGCTGCTGTGCAGGTCATGCGGAAAAAGGCACAACAGGCGGGCAATCTGAAGACGACCCAGCAGCAGGTCGTAACGACCGAAGGTTCGACGATCATAATTGAGCCGGCGAGTACGGAGGTGGTGTATGTACCCGAGTATGACGCGACGGTGGTCTATTACGAGGAGTCCGACGTCGCGTTTGTAGCTGGTGTTGCCGTTGGGTTCCTCGTAGCTTACGAATGGGGCTGGGGATACTGGGGCTGTGACTGGCACCACTACTATTCGGAATATCACCACGACCGGTATTACTCCCGAAGCACAACCTATTACAACCGGAACAACTACTACTACAGCAGCGGCAGCAAGAGCGGCAGCAGCAACAGTGGTAGCAAAAGCGATAGTGGCAGCGGTAGCAAAAGCGGCAGCTACAGCAAAAGCAGCAATGGTGAGACATCGAGCCGCGAAGGAAACCGAAGTTCGAATGGAAGTTCCAGCGAACGTGGGAGTACAAGCGCAAACAATCAAAGATCGTCTGAGGGGGACAATCGGGCGAATCGCGGATATGGCGACTCGCGAGGCGAAAGTAATACTCGCACTGGTGGTTTCAGTAACTATAACCATGGCGGAGAGGAGAAAGGCTACTCCCAAAGAGGAAGGCAGAGCTTCGGTGGCGGAGGCTTGGGTGGTTCCCATGGCGGCGGTTTCCCCGGCGGTGGTTTTCACGGTGGGCCCCCACATCGCTAATAGGGGTAACCGCTCGTACTTTAGAGATTGGATGATCTGAAAGGAGCAGGCAAAAATGCGGCAAGCAAAATTGAACTTCGAGAAGCTTCTTGACCGATTTCGAATATTAGTCACGGTTGTGCTTCTTTTAACTACTGGGATCCTCGCGAATCGGGGAGTGGCGCAAGAAAGAGGACAGAAGACTTTCTCCACGCCCGAAGAAGCAAGCCAGGCGCTCTACACAGCGGCAAAGAACAAGGATGAAAAAGTGCTGCTTGAAATCTTCGGCCCTAACGGAAAACAGATCATCTCTTCCGGGGACGAAGCCGAAGATGCGGAAAGTCGCGCCACGTTCCTACAAGCATACGAGGAGATGCATCGTTTCGTAAAGGAACCCGATGACACGGTGACTTTATATATTGGTGCCAGGAATTGGCCCGTCCCCGTGCCAATTTTCAACAAAGGTGATGTGTGGTATTTCAATGCTGAAGCGGGACTGCAGGAAATCCTGTTCCGCCGGATTGGCCGGAATGAAATATCGGCGATTCACGTCTGCCGGGCACTGGCAGCGGCAGAAAAGGAATTCTTGCAACAACGTCATGAATACGCGCAAAAGATTTTCAGCGATGAAGGACAGCAAAACGGTCTCTACTGGCAAGTAGCTGAGGGCCAGCCGGAGAGTCCGATCGGACCTCTCGTGGCCCAAGCCGTGACTGAGGGGTACGCGAAGGACGCCCGAGGCACCGAGGTCCCTTATCGGGGTTATTTCTTTCACATCCTTACTAGTCAGGGGAAGAATGCCCCCGGCGGAGCCAAGAGCTACATCACCGACGGCAAGATGACAGGAGGATTCGCCTTCGTGGCATTTCCAGCTGAATACCGGTCATCCGGCGTGAAGACTTTTCTGGTAAGCACGGACGGAGTTGTTTTCGAGAAGGATCTGGGCAAGAACACTGAAGCAATCGCTAGGTCCATGAAAGAGTTCAACCCCGACTCCACTTGGCAACAGGCCGAGGAACGAGGAAGATGAAGACGAAGGCGACAGCAACGGCAATCCATCAACGACGTTTTCCAGCGGCTCAAGGCTGGGAAGGTCAACGGGCGAGTCGTGCTCCCAATCGGGGCGCAAACGTCCCAGGAGGCATTCAAGAAATCCGCATGAGACTACTCCAGCGGGAATGACGGCACGAATTCGCGGTTGCTGGTGGACGACATATACCAACTGGAAGATTGTGCTTAGGACAACGAGGCTTTATTTCCACAAAGTGTCGGCGTGATGGTCAGTCACGTCCTCAGAGTGATGATGACCGAGACACACCTCGGCTGTGCCCTTTCGGGGCTAATGCACTGCCTCAAAAAGCTGCGTGCAATAAACTCCTCACCAGCCTGCATCATTTGCTTCCACATCTCGAACGCGCGTCCCTCCTGATTGAGAAATGCGAGAGCTTGCTCCCGGCTCAAAGGGGAGCCTTGTTCGGTGGCCAGTCGCAAAACATGTGAAAGTGTGATTTCGGCCATCACTCGGTCTCTATCCTTTTTTTCAGTCATGGCTTCTACCCCCTGTTCCGAGAGCTTCAAAACCGTTGATGCCTTTTAGCGCTCCTCGTGCACGGCGAAACCGCTGAGTTCAGTCTCGCTAGTTCTGGTAATGTGCTTTTGCGATGCCCAAGCGGCGAATCTTGTTTTGCAGCGTCGTACGTTTCAATCCGAGACGTTCGGCGGCTCCGCCCTTTCCTGCAATCCGCCCCGACGCGCCTCTCAAAGCCTCAACGATCACACTGCATTCCGCTTGTCGAAAGCTAGAGGTCGACGCAGCAACCAAAATCATTTCGGAAGAGGTACGGAGCTCCGATATCGGCACCTCCAACTCTTCACCGCGGGTAAGAATGACCGCGCGTTCGATGAAATTCGCCAAGTCCCGGATATTGCCGGGCCATGCATAGCTCGTTAACCTGTCCATTGCCTCCCGTGAGATCGAGCTAATCTGCTTGTGCATCCGAGCCGCGCACTTCGAGACAAAATAGTTCACGAGGAGTGGAATGTCTTCGCGGCGCTCGCGTAGAGGAGGGATCTCAATCGGAAAGACGTTGAATCGATAAAAAAGATCTTCACGGAACTTTTCCTCCTCGATCATCGCCTCCAGATCGCGATGGGTGGCCGCAATGAGACGAACATTGACTTGAATCGTCCGGCTGCTCCCCAGACGTTCGAACTCCTGCTCCTGCACAGCCCGCAAGAGTTTTGGCTGCACTTCCAGGCTGATGTCGCCGATCTCATCCAGAAATAGCGAGCCCCCATCCGCCAGTTCGAATCGGCCCTTTCTTTGGATCAGAGCTCCCGTGAAAGCTCCTTTTTCGTGACCGAACAGTTCGCTTTCCAGCAGCCCCGAAGGAATCGCAGCGCAGTTCATACGCACGTAAGGACGATTGCAGCGGGAGCTTAAGTTATGAATCGCACGTGCGACCAACTCCTTGCCAGTTCCCGTTTCGCCATGAAGTAGAACAGTGGAATCCGTGGGAGCAACGATCGCGACTTGTTCGAAGTCGGCGTGAATGAACTTTGCTTGCGCCTGGACGCGGAACAGAGCACGCTGTCGCAGCAATTAGCCGTCCTGAGGGCCCGCAGCATTGTTGTTGGCAGGAAAGACGGACAGAGTGTCATGTATTCGGTTCCCGACCCGGAAATCTTCAAGCTGTTGGATATCGCCAAGAAAATTTTTAACAACCACCTGATCGACGTAAAGGACCTGCTATCGCAATTGGCCGTCACGTCTGCTAGCAGAAGATAGGCCGTTTTTTTTGTGAGCATATATTAACATATCGTAATATTAGGTACTTCGGTTTTATTCGCAGGGGATCTGCCGCTGAAGCGAACCCAGGCAGTTTGTTCTATGGTGTCGCCTAGGTCACAAGCAGCAGCCTCTTTGGGGATGAGTCGTCCGACTGTGGTGTCTTCTACGGTATTCTTCAGTCAGCAAGAACCGAACTCCCGTCTCGAACAGTCCAAGACTTCTCGCAGTGTCGCCCAGTCACCGGCTGTGTCAATTGCGGAACCTCCTTTCCTTAGCAGGTTGCGGAAAAACTCGATGTGAAGCGGACGCAGTACCACGAAACTCTCTTGTTTCCACAGCACAACCTGATAAGAAGAAGGCATGCGCGGAAAAGACGAGCAACAGTTGGACGTGT
>Ga0187855_10000316_pt1 | contig 44165 bp, 37 predicted proteins | sample June2016WEW_8_10_2_FD_132969 | JGI IMG/M metagenome (GOLD analysis project Ga0187855, IMG submission 132969) | Peatland microbial communities from SPRUCE experiment site at the Marcell Experimental Forest, Minnesota, USA - June2016WEW_8_10 | ecosystem: Environmental > Terrestrial > Soil >... | reverse complement strand
TAGAGACTAGGGACTAGGGACTAGGGACTAGAGACTAGGGACTAGGGACTAGGGACTGAGAGACTAAGAGACTGAGGGACTAAGGAACAGCGATTAGCGGTGGAGCATGGCGTTGCGGGCGGAGTGGACTTCGGCGGCTAGTACGCGCAGGATTTTCAAGGGGAGCATGGGGTTGGATTGCATGAGGGCGGCGTAGTCGTCGCGGGAGATGAAGCTGAATTGGGCGCCGGTGTGGGCGACTGCGGTGAGGGTGTAGGGCTCGTTGGCGATGAGGGCGGGCAGGCCGAGGATGGAGCCGGCGGTGGTTTGGAGAGAGATGACGGATTCGCCTGCCCAGGTGCGCATGGTGAGAGTGGCCTCGCCTTTGTGGAGGATATAGAGGCCGGAGGGGGGGTCTCCCTGACGGAAGAGAGTGCGGTCCTGCTCGCAGAGGATGGGGGCGGATTGCTGTTCGAGCGCCTGGATCAGTTCCGGATCGCCGAGGAATGCTGTGGGGTCGAGGTTCACTTGCGGCCTCCATGGAAGAAAGCGGGGAACTAACGGATTGGGTGTTGCTGCATTCATCTGAGACTATGTTTGCACCGGGGGAAGCTTTCAGTTTGTGATTAGCGTCACGTAATTATGGTTAACGTTTTAAACGAAGTCCACAAGGCGGCGTGGCGGCAAGCCCCTTGCAGGTGGGAGTCACATTCTCGAAACGTCCTTGGGTGTATTCTGGGGCGTTCCTCAAAGCAGAGTGAAAGGAAGAACGGTGGATTCGTATAGCTGGCTGTGGCAAATCGCATGGGTGCTTGTGGTGCTGTTTCTGGTGGTGGTATTGCAGAAAGCGATCCTGCGCTACTTTTTTGGAACCGTGATTGTGTCGAAGGACCAGGTTGGCATAGTGAACAAGAAATGGGTCCTTATGGGCACGAACCGCACGCTGCCGGATGGGGCGATTGTGGCGCTGCACGGCGAGGCGGGACTACAGGCCGATACACTGGCGCCGGGAATTCACTTTGGGCTGTGGGCGTGGCAGTATGCAGTGACGCTGGCTCCGTTTACGACCATCGACAAGAATCAGATTGGGGTGGTGGAGGCGCGGGACGGAAAACCGCTCTCGAGCGGACGCGTGCTGGCCAGTGCGGTGGAATGCAATTCATTTCAGAATGCAAGGGCGTTTCTGGCTAATGGAGGCGAGCGCGGGCCGCAAATTTCGATTATTCCTCCGGGGACCTACAGAATTAATACGGGTTTGTTTACAGTGGCCGCGGCCGAGGTGCTCGAGATTCCCGACAACCAGGTGGGAGTGGTGACGACCAAGGATGGAGCGCCGCTGGTGACTGGGGAGATCGCGGGCAAGGAGATTGCCGGGCACAACATGTTCCAGGACGGCGAGGCGTTTATCCGGGCCGGCGGGCACAAGGGATTGCAGGAACAGGTGATGCTGGCGGGGCGGTACTTCATCAATCCGCGTTTTGCGACGGTGGAGATCAAGCCGATGACCGACGTTCCGATTGCCAACGTGGGCGTGGTGATTGCTTATGTGGGTGCGGAGGGCGTGGACCAAACGGGCGAAGAATTCAAGCACGGCAACCTGGTGAAGAAGGGGCAGAAGGGCGTGTGGGTGGACCCGCTCGATCCGGGCAAGTACGCGATCAATTGTTATACGCACAAGGTGGAACTGGTGCCCACGGCGAATATCGTGCTGAACTGGGCGACCGGCAAGAGCGAGGCGCACAAGCTGGACGAGCGGCTGTCGACGATTACGGTGCGGTCGTCGGATGGGTTTACGTTCAATTTGGACGTGAGCCAGATTATTCATGTTCCGCGCAACGATGCGCCCAAGGTGATTGCGCGCTTTGGGACGATGGCGAACCTGGTAACGCAGGTGCTGGAGCCGACCATCGGCAACTATTTCCGCAACGCGGCGCAAACTTCAGATGTGATTGAGTTTTTGAAGGGGCGCACGGAGCGCCAGAAAGAGGCGAAGGAATCAATCCAGGCGGCGCTCGTGGAATATAACGTGAACGCCATCGATACGCTTATCGGCGATATTACGCCGCCGGAGGCGCTGATGAAGACGCTGACCGACCGCAAGATTGCCGAGCAGGAACAGGTGACCTACAAGACGCAGCAACTGGCCGAAGAGACGCGCAAGGATTTGCAGCAGGCCAGGGCGATGGCGGATACGCAGGCCCGGGTGGTGGATGCGGAACGAAGCGTTTCAATTGCGGATTTCGCGGCTCAGGCGCAGGTGAAGCAGGCTTCCGGAGCGGGGCAATCGAAGACGATTAACGCGGAGGCGGATGCGCGGGTGAAGACGATTAACGCCGAGGCCGATGCGCGGGCCAAGACGATCAATGCGGACGCGGACGCCAGGGTGGTGATCACGGTGGGCAACGCGGACGCCGAAAAGGCCAGGGCTGTCGGCACTGCCGAAGCGGATGTGATCAAGATGAAGATTGCGTCGATGGAGTCGGGTAATTACGCGGCGGTGCAGATTGCTACGGCGCTGGCTTCGAATCACGTCAAGCTGGTTCCGGATATTATGGCCGGCGGCGGCGGAGATCAAGGAAGCTTGATCAATGTGCTGATCGCTAAGATGCTGCAGGCGGATCATGGCGTCGGCAAGGACGCGTCGCGAGAGGAGCCGGGTAAGGCCAAATAATTTTTTGCATTTCTGGGAACCCAGGTCTCAAAAGCGAGACCTGGGCCACCCACCACCCACCGTACTTTATCTTTTTCCGCGCTCAATCTGCTTTTGATTGTGTGGGCTGGTCTTCGATTTCGTACTCGAATTTGCGGAGATTTCTCATGCACTCGGCCAGGGCGCTGAGGAGGGTTTCGCCCCATCCTATGGGTTGGAACTTTAATGTTTTCTGATTCAGTTCTATATCGGCGGTGGCCAGAAATTTCATATCGCTGGTCTTGGGAGTGGCGAACTCCTTTACGGTGATGCGCGCCTCGATCTCGCCGCAGGCATGCTTCTTGGTGACGGAGTAAAAGTGTAACTGGGCGAGAGCCTCCGAGGGATCCCTCTGGACGTACTTCCAATCGTTCATCGCGTTCCCCTTTCATATATTTTCAAAATTCAACAGCGGAGATTCTGAGATAGATTACGATAACATGCTTTGAGCCGGCGTTAAGGAACCTCAGATTAAGTTCCATTTCTAACAGAGCATTCCCTCAGGGGCTAAAGCCCGCGTTCATTCCACTGCAATTGCGGCACGACTGAAGTCGTGCCCTTTCAAAACATCGACCTATCCAGAGGTTCCTTAAGTCATTTTTCAGAATTTATCAGGTGCGTTTGTGGCGGGTTGCGGCAGCGATGGTGAGCCCGGTATCGTAGTCAAGCTCGCGGGGGAGATAGCCGTCGTCTTCGCGCTGGCGGGTGTAACCGTCATTGTCCCAGGTTACGGAGAATTCTGGACGCCAGGCGCGGCGTCCCCAGTAATATCCGCGCATGGGATCGCGGGTGACGTTCATCCAGTTGAGAAGCTGGTCATGCATGCCATTGCGCAGGGCGGCGTGTTCTGATGAATCGATGAGGTTGATCAGCTCGGAGGGATCGGACTGGAGATCGTAGAGCTCGTCGGTGGTCATCAGGTTGATGGTGAGTTTGTAACGGCCGTCGCAGACACAGCGGATGGGCTGAAACGCGCCGAAGCCGTCGTGGTCCACTTCATAACGGCCCCACTCGATGAAGGCATAATTGCGGACGGTGGAGGTTGGATCTTTGAGCAGCGAAAGCATGCTGCCGCCTTCGAGCGTTTTTGGAACTTCGAAGCCGAAGAATTCCATCAGCGTGCCGCTGAGGTCGATGTGCGAGACGAGGCTGGAGGAACGGACGTTGACGGGCGCGTGACCGGGCCACATGGCGAGGAACGGGACGTGAGTGATTTCGTCGTACATCGCGGGGCCCTTGTCGGTGAGGCGGTGGGATTCGAGAAAGACTCCGTGGTCGCTGGTGTAGAGGAACAGTGCGCCGGGGGCACGATTTTGAGCGGCATCGAGGACGCGGCCGATCTCGGCATCGACGAAGGTATGCGCGCCAAAGAACTGAGGACTGGAGATTGGCGGCGGGATGCGATTCATGTTGGGCGTTGCCCACACGCGCTGTTCCTCAGGTTTGTTGGCGAGATCATCGCGGGTATTCAGATTCATGGGGAAGACAAAGTTCTCGTACATCTTTGTATATTCGATGGGGCATAGCCAGGGGTGGTGCGGCTCATCGTAGGAGATGATGAGAAGAAAATCATCGTTCTTGTGTTTCTCAAGAAACTCAAGAGCGTGATTGGTGACGCGACGGCCATAGCAATCATCGGCGGTCCATGATGGGTCGAGGCCGGTGGCGGGATTCCGTGAGCGGACGCGGTCGGCGGGCGATAGTTCGTCGAGATAATCGCGCATGTCGTACCAGCTTTCACGGTCCCATCCGGGAGCGGGGCGGCCGGTATCAAAATAGTCTGTGCCGCTGAGGTGCCACTTGCCCATGAAGCCGCAGCGGATGCCTTTGTCAGTGAGTCTCTGGCCGATGGTGAGCGTGGTTTCGCCCAGCGCCATACTGTTTCCCCAAACGCCGTTGCTGTGCGGATAAAGGCCGGTCCAGAGAGCGGAGCGGGCTGGGGAACAGACGGGTTGGCAGTTGTAGGCGCGTTCGAAACTAATTCCGCCAGCCGCGATGCGATCGAGATTTGGAGTATGCATGCCGGTTTTGGTGTTGCAGTTGAGCATGTCGTAGCGGACCGATTCACCGAGAATGACGATGGCCTGGCGGGGCGGCGCATGTGCGGCGAGGCTCAATGGGGCCGCGGGCCGCTCGGCGGCTGCCATGCCTGCTACACCTGCCATTTTGATAAACGCTCTGCGATCCACTTGCGGGCCTCCGGGATCAGTATATGGCCGACGCGTGCATGTTCAGGAGCTTTCTCTTTGGCAGCAGTGCTTGAATTTGCGCTCGCTGCCGCAGGGGCAAGGCTGGTTGCGGAGCGGTTGCTGCGGAGGCTTGATATCGGGCTTATGTAGAAACTGCATGATGTTTGCCGGGGCGCGTTGGCTGCGCAGTTCGCCGGCCATGAAGCGCATATATGGATCGATGTGTGAGAAGAACATCTTGTAGCCGGCGCAGAGGTAATTGAGGCCGGGCTCTCCATCGGGTGTGGTGATAAAGCGATGCTTGGGGCACTCGCCGTTGCAGGCGAAGCGCACTTCACACTTGCGACAGTATTGGGGGAGCGTATTATTTTTGCCCGCGCCAAAAGCTCTCTGCTGGGGCGAATCTGCCAGACTCCTAAGGCTGGATTCCATGATGTTGCCTAACTTGTTTTCGGGATAAACGAAGTGGTCGCAGGAATAGACGTCGCCGGAGTGCTCGATGGCAAGCTCGGAACCGCAGGTTCTGCGGAAGACACATAGACTGGCTTCCATTCCCATCCACATCTCGAGAGATACATCGAATAGCTGGACGAAGACGCGGCCAACGTCGTTGTGCACCCACTCATCGAAGATGGCGCAGAGAAAGCGGCCGTATTGCTCCGCCTCGACCGACCAGGGAGCTATGGTTGATTCTTCTTTATAACTCGGAGTTATCAGAGTTAAGCCTTGGGACGTGGGTGACGCGGAGATTTTTTCGACGATGGGAATGAATTGCATATAGCCGCTGCCATTTTCGCGCAGAAATCGATACACCTCGAGTGGATTGGATGCGTTGGCGCGATGAACCGTGGTGAGAGTATTGAATTCGACTTTATGACGCCGGAGCACTTCGATCCCGCGCAGGACTCGGTCGAAAGTCGGCTGGCTGCCTTTGTCCACGCGATAGGCATCGTGCAGTGCGCGGGGGCCATCGATGGAGATTCCGACGAGCCATTTGCGTTCGGAAAGAAATTCAGCCCACGTATCGTCGAGCAGGGTGCCGTTGGTTTGTAACGCGTTCTCGATTGTTTTGCCGTTGGCGTAATTGGACTGGAGGCGGACAACCTTGCGGAAAAAGTCAACGCCGAGCAGAGTGGGCTCGCCTCCCTGCCATGCAAACTGAACTTTATCAGCGGGCTGGGCCTCAATATACTGGCGCACGTAGTCTTCAAGTAGGTCATCCGACATGGCCCATTTCTTTACGTTGGGATATAGAGCTTCTTTTTCAAGATAGAAACAGTACTTGCAATCGAGATTGCAAATGGGGCCAATCGGCTTGGTGAGAGTGTGAAAGCCTGGCATAAAGGCGCCACCCATTGAACGATGTTATAACGGACGCATAATTAGATGCGATAGAATCGGGGATTTCCCTCAGGGGCTGAAGCCCGCAATTCTTGTGTTCCTCAGCTGCACGGCACCCAGAGGGTACTCGGCCGCGCCCTTTCAAATCCAAATATACCTGTTGGGCCTATTTGTGTTTCAAGTGGGATTGTGCGCGATCGAGATTGCGCTTTGCATCGGCGTTGGCCGGATCAATTCGTAGCGCGTCGTTAAATTGCTCGGCGGCCTTCTCATTTTCGCCTAGTTGCATGAGGGCCGTGCCGAGATCGTTATGCGCGGCGGCGTTTGCTGGGTTAAGCTGTACCGTCTGAGCAAACTCTTCCGCAGCTTGTGAGATCTGATGCGAATTTATATATAACTTGCCGATGATGGTATGGGCCGACGGCTGATTGGGCTGAAGGGCGAGAGAAAGACGGAATTCCTTGATTGCTTGCTCGGGTAACTGCTGCCGTTCCAGGATAACTCCGAGATTGTAATGTGCAATGTAGTTATTAGGATCGATGACCAGGGCCTGATGCCACTCCCTGGCTGCATCGTCTAACTTGTTCTGCTCGGTAAGAGAGTTGGCGAGATAGAGGCGCGCCTTCAAGTCTTCGGGATGTGCGGCGACGGCTCGTCTACTATAGGCTTCTTCTTCCTTGGAGCGGCCCATGATGGCATCCCATAAAGCCATGTTGGTGAGAATATCCGGGTCGTCGGGCGAGAGGCTCAATGCACGATCGAGGCGCTGTTTGGCGAGAGGAAGATTGCGGGGATCGTGAGACTGCATCTCATTCTGCATGATGCAGAGGGCGGAATAAGAGAGAGTGAGAGCCCAGTCGGGAGCGTATTTGAGGGATTGCTCAAAGTATTGACCTGCCTGCGCGAAGTTGCCCTGCCTCTCATAGGCTACGCCGAGGCTGGAGTTGGGGATTTCACCGCGCGGGTCCACTTCGAGAACGTGGCTGAAGAGTGTGATCGTATTTTTCCACACTCTTATCTGGGCATCGGTTTTGACGGCGCAGGCGACGAGGATTGCGAAGGCGAGAGTTTGAGCGGCGACTTTCAGGCGAGTTGATTTGGCTACGGCATCCGCAATGAGCCAGACTACGGCGATGAAGAGGCCGATGAGCGGGATATAAGTGTAGCGCTCGGCCATGGCCTGATCGCCTACCTGCACGATGCCGATGGCGGGCGCGAGGGTTCCAAGGAACCACAGCCATCCGAAGAGTAAGTACGGCCTCTGCTTGCGGAAGCACCAGCAGAGGAGAGTTACCAGGATAAGTGCTATGGCCGATAGCACGGCGAGAGTAACACTGATGTTATAAGTCTCATGGTAATAAAAGATTCTGAGCGGATTTGGCCAGAAGGCTAGCTGGACATAGCGCCAGTAACTAATGGATGCGTTGCTTAGCCTTTCCCACAAGGGGAGGGATTCAAGCGACCCTACCGAGCCGCCTGACCGCTGTGCCATAACGGTGAGGGCACTGGAGATGGTGGCGAGGAGAAAGAGAGGCAATTTTTCGACGCATAACTTCAATGATGAAGAGAACCATTGCGGGCGGGTTTCAGGGGTGAGGGTGATGCGGCGCAGGGGCCAATAGTCGAGTAATAACATGGCGAAGGGAAGCGTGACGGCCATGGGCTTGGACATAAGAGCGCAGGCGAAGGCGATGAGGATCACTGCGTAACGCTTCCAGGAGGGTTTGCGGAGATACCAGAGATAGGCGAGCAATGCGGCGAAGGAGAAGAGCGCACATAAAAGGTCTTTGCGTTCGGCGAGCCAGGCAACGGATTCGACATGGGCGGGATGCAGGGCGAAGAGAGCTGCGACCAGTGCGGAGCGGCCGAGGTAGCCAGTCATGAATAAGAGCAGGAGGAAAAGAAGGATGGAGTTGGCGGCGTGGAGGAAGACATTGGTGAGATGGTGGCCAACGGGATTTTTGCCATAAAGCTGCCAGTCGACCATGTGGGAGATCCAGGTGAGCGGGTGCCAGTTGGAGGCGTGGAAGGCGTCGAAGGCCCAACCGATGCTCTGCGCGTTTATACCCTGATGGATCGGGGCGTTATCGACGACATAGCCGTCGTCGTCGTAGATGAGGAAATCGTTCGAGCGCACTCCGCGATAGGCAAAGATGGTGACCGCGGCAAGGATGAGGCAGACTGCGGCGATTTGCCAGGGTCTGTGGGTGGAGGGCGCGGAGGGAAAGGCGTTTGTGGCCGGAACTTGCGGCGGGCGTTTGCCTTCGAGTTTGTGGCGGCGGGATTTCTTTGCCATGGTTGCAGCCTGCGATCATATTAATGCTTAGGGTTCTCGCCCTTTCGCCCAAAAAAGCGAAAGGATGGGGCACGGAGTGCGTGGATCGATTTTGGATTGCTTCAGGGGCTAAAGCCCACATTCATTTTTATGGCGTTTGCGGCACGACTGAAGTCGTGCCCTGATACAAAGCTTTTGGGATTCGGGGTTGGGAAGATTTATTGGGTGGGGGATTATTGATATTTAAACTTGCTTCATTTCTACATCAGCCAGCGGCGGATCAGGTCGAGGGATTGCTGGGTGGCGTATTGGCGGATGCGGGAGCGGTCGCCGCGGAAGGTTTTTTCAATGGACTCGGTTTTCTGGGAGTCGCTGAGGGCGATGTGGACGAGGCCTACGGGCTTGTTTTCTGTGGCGCCGGTGGGGCCGGCGATGCCTGTGATGCCGAGGCCGAGGGTAGCGCCGGTGCGGAGACGGATGCCGGTGGCGAGGGCTTTGGCTACCTGGGCGGAGACTGCGCCGTGCTGGGCGATGAGCTCGGGGGTGACGCCGGCGAAGGCGTATTTGAGCGAGTCAGAGTAGACGACTGCGCCGCCGAGAAAGGAACGGGAGCTGCCGGGGACACAGGTGATGCGCTGGGAGATCATGCCGCCGGTGCAGCTTTCGGCTACGGAGAGGGTTGCCTGGCGGAGGCCGAGATAGTAGAGGACGATTTGCTCGAGGGAGTCGGCGGATTCCTTGCCGGTGGAGTAGAGCCAGTCGTCGAGGGCTTCTTCAATGCGGCCGGCTAGCTCGTCTACGCGGGCCTGGGCGGCTTCGGGGGTGGGCTTGGCGCAGAGGAGGGTGAGTTGAATGTCGCCGGCGTGGGCGAGGATGGTGGTTTCTACATCGTTGTAGGTGGTGTAGATGGGGGCGATTAGCTTGTCGGCCTGGGATTCGGCGATCATGGCGGCGCGGAGGGTGCGGCGGGCGATGGCTCGCGGAGGGACGATCTGGGTGAGGCGGGGAAGGCAGGCTTCGTCGAAGAGCGGGCGGCACTCGTTGGGAGGGCCCGGGAGCAGCATGACGATTTTGCGATAGCCGGCGAAGGTGGTCTCAAGCCACTGGCCGGGGGCGCTGCCATTGGCGTTGGGAAGGAGGGTTGCGCCTTCAAGAACGTCGGCTTGCTTGAGGTTGTTCTCGGAGATTGTGATGCGGAAGGAGGCGGCGCGGGCGTGGAGGGCTGCGACTTGCTGGGCGTCGCGGCGGAGGGTGAGTGCGAGGGCTTCCGCTACGGCTTCGCGGGTGAGATCGTCTTCCGTGGGTCCGAGGCCGCCCATGAGGATGAGGATGTCAATGCGGCCGAGGGCGGAGTGAATGGCGTTGACGAGGTCTTTGCGGCGGTCACCTACGATGGTCTTGAAGCGGACGGTAACTCCGATTTCGTTGAGTTTCTCGGTGAGATAGAGGGAGTTAGTGTCCTGGCGGGCAGGGGTGAGCATCTCGGAGCCGACGGCGATGATTTCGGATTTCATAAGAAAGCAGGGATCAGGGGTCAGGGATCAGTAACTAAAACAGATTCTGGCCTTCTACTCCTAAGTCCACATCATAAACGGAGTCGTTGGTGGCGAGGATGGTGGTGCCCATGGGAGAAAAGGCTACGCCTACCAGATTGGGGCCGGAGAGGACTAGGGTTGCTTCGCCCTGGGGGGTGACGCGGACCAGGCCGCAGCGGCCGTGGAGGCAGGCGGCGAGATAGACGTCGCCTTCCTTTGATAGGGCGAGGCCCATGGGACGGCCGAGGCCGCGGAACCAAGGGCGGGTTTCGCCGTGGGGGTTGATTGCGAAGATGGCGTCGTTGGAGGTGAGGGTAGGGGCGGTGACAAAGAGGGTTCCTTCAGCGTTGACGGCGACGTGATAGGCGGCAACGCTGGGCTCGAGAGTGGCGTGGACGAAGATTTGGCGCTGGGGATCGATCTTGAAGATGGTGCCGCTGCGGTCTCCGACGTAGAGGTTGCCGTTTGGGTCAAAGGCCAGGCCGGTGGCTACACCCATGCCTTCAACATAGACGGTGGGTTCGCCTTCGGCGTCGATGCGGTAGACGTTGCCCTCGGCACGGGAGGTTACGAAGAGGTCGCCGTCAGGATTGAAGGCGAGGCCGGTGGGGTTGAGGATGCCGGTGACGAATGGGGTCCCGCGGCCGTCAGGGCTGACGCGGACCACGGAGACGGGAGTTTGCTTGCCACGGGGGCCGGAGATGGTGGCGTAGACCATGCCGGAGCCGCTGACGGCGGGGCTGGTGACGGGGTGGAGATCGGCGGAGAGCAGATGGGCTACACGGAGGGGGACGGGGTTGCCTGCGCCGTAGGGGTTGCGGACTTCGATTAGGCCAGTGGAGGCCTGCTCGGGGACGCGGAAGGAGAGGCGGGTGGGGCGGCTCATGAGGACCTGGGCGGGGTGACCATCGACCAGGACGGCGGGTAATACGCCAGTTTGCTCCAGGGTGAGCGGGCCGAGATGGTCGCCTGCGATTTCGATTTCGCCGGAGGGCAGCGCGGCGGCGGGATCGATAGAGTCGATGCGTGGGGCCGAGGCGGCGGATTGGGCGGTGGTGGGGGACATGGTTTTATCCTGCTTGACTTGGTTGACCGCGGAGTCGAGTTACATACAAATGCAGGTGCTTCGACTACGCCGCGCTTCGCTCAGGATGACAGTACCAAGGGAAAATGGAAACCACGATTGAGATACCGCAATCCATCCAGCCGGATCAATGAATCCATAAATGCAGCAAAGATGCTACACACAAAGCATACAGGCCGGCGCCTACGTCATCGAGTACTATTCCCCAGCCATTGGGGAGTTTTTCGAGTTGGCGGATGGGGTAGGGTTTGGTGATATCGAAAAGACGGAAGAGGATGAGGGCGATGAGGGCGTGACGCCAGTTGGCCTGGCTGCCAATAAGAGCGATGGCTTGGCCGGCGACTTCGTCGATGACTACGAATTGAGGGTCGTGGCGGCCGGACTCGCGGGCGACGATGGTGGAGGCAGGGATGCCGACGAGCAGCGTGAGGACGATGGCTGCGACGAGCGCGATGAGCAGGGTTTGCGGGGCGGGATGGAGGAGTTTGGCACAGGCGGCCCATATCAGTACGGCGGCGACCGAACCCCAGGTGCCGGGGCCGGGCTTGCCGCAGCCGGCGCCGAAGAAGGTGGCGATTGTCCAGGCCCAGAGGGTCCTGCGGACGGGAGGCGGCTGGCAGATATTGCCCTGGTTGTTAATCATCGTTCGGGTCACCGGAGTGGTGCGGGTCCAGGCCGCCGAGGTCTTCGAGGACTTCAGGGTCGAGGACGGGGGAGCTGATTTTGTAGACGCCGGAGGCCCACTTGCCGATGTCGATTTTGCGGCAACGGTCGCTGCAGAAGGGGAAATCTTCGTCGTTGAAGCGGACCAGCATGCCGCAGGCGGGGCAGCGGAGAATTTTAGCGGATTTTTTCTTTGCGGGCATTGAAGATGTTCCTGCCTTGGGGCAGTTGTCCCTAATTATGTTACAGCTTCGGGTGAAGCGCTTGCGGTAGCGGTGGATTCTCCTGTAGGCTGGTCGAAATCCAGGAGAGTGCAAAATTGTTCGATGCCAGGCAGAGCAATATGCAGGATATGACTACCTATGCGCCGATTCGCGTTGCGTTGGCGGGGATTAGGCGGATTGTGTTCGGACTGCTGCTGGGCATCATTCCATTCGCGCTAATTTATGTGTTGGCGAATTCCTCCGGGTCCCTGACATCGGACGCGGAAGGAATGCAGCGATGGTGGGTGTTTGTTCTTGTCGGAGTGTTTACGCTGGTCTCCCTCTCCTTTGTGCTGGGAGGGGTGGGGCGGGTGATCAGCGCGTTTGTGCGGGGCTGCTACTTTCGCGCGGGGGCGGAGGGAATGGCGATTCGGGTACCCGAACAGGGGTGGTTTGGGCGTTTCAAGGTGATGGAGTATCCGTACAAATGGGAAGAGGTTGAGCGAATCATGAACATTACGCGCAGCGTCAATTTCATCCCGATCGCAAGCGAGTTGAATATTCGCGTCTACGGAGGAAAGGAAATCACGATTGAGCGCTATTATTTTTCGTCGAGCGCCAAGAAACTTTGCGCGGATTTTCTGGCGGTGCGGGCGCGGGCCGGTAAATAAGGTGTGGGCGATCCGGATGCCAGCAATAGAACGGATGGTTAGAGAGAGGATTCAGGCAATTATGGATCGAATTGTAAAAGGATTCATTGTTACTTTATTTGGGATTGCGACTACCGTTCTCACGGCGGCGGGCCTGGTGTATATGGAGCTGCATTATGACTGCGCTATCTACGGATTTGTTTATGCGTTTGTGCTTCCATTTGGCGCATTTATTTCCGGAGTGGTGGCCGCGAGCGGGTATTACTTCGGATCAAGGCTGTTGAGTTTTCGGCCAGGGCGTGGCGTGCTGCTGAACATGGTTGCTGTTTCAGGAGCTAACTTCTTTTTTATTTATTGGCTGAAATATCAGTATCTGACGGTGGATGGAGAAGCGATTCGCAAATGGATTTCCTACCCGGCCTATCTTACTTTTACGCTCTCACATACTTCGGTGACTTTTGACCAATTCACGCGGGATACGGTTGCCTTGGGGTTTTGGGGCTATGCGTATGCTGCGCTGCAGATTGCGGGCTTCGCCTTCGGCGGATATTGCATTTATAAACTGGTGCGATCGGCGCCTTATTGCGATGGCTGCGGTTTTTATCTCAAGTTGAAAGGGAAACAGACGCGTTACTTTGAACGGCTGGAGAAGCTTGCTGACTGCCTTGCCGATTTTCGGCTGACGACGGGACGGGGCGAGTTCAGGAAGGCGATGGATGAACATGCGGACGCCGGATCGAAGATGGTGGACGACGCGAAAGGGTATTCCGCGGTGGTGGAAGTGCACGAATGCAAGGGGTGCGGGAAACAGTGGTTCGATTTGCACGCCAAGCAGCGCGTGAATAAGAAATGGCATGAGATTGCGAAGCTTAGATATTCGACGTTTAGTTCGGAAAAGGTGGATGCGCTGGAAGAGATGACGGGTGCGGCTTAGAAATGAATTTTCATTTTTAGATTGGGGCGGAGAGGATTTTTGCTACCAGGTCGTAGTCGTGGGCTTCGGTGATTTCGGCTTTGTAAAAGCTGCCGGGGCTGAGGGATTCGTTTGCGCCGAAGTCGTTGATGTAGACTTTGCCGTCGATTTCAGGGGCGTGGAACTGGGTTCGGCCTTCCCATAGGAGTGGCGTCTCTTCGCTTTCGCCTTCGGCGAGGAGGATTAGCTCGCGGCCCACCCACTGCTGCTTGGCGCGCTTGCTGATGGATTGCTGGAGTTTCATCAGGCGGCGCTTGCGGGATTCGATAGTGAGCTTGGGGACTCTCTGGTCGAGCGAGAAAGCGGCGGAGCCTTCTTCGTCGGAATAATTGAAGACGCCTAGCCAATCGAATTTTGCTTCCTGGATGAAGTCTTCGAGGAGGGTTACGTCTTCAGGGGATTCTCCTGGGAAGCCGACGATGAAGGTTGTGCGGAGGGCGATGCCGGGGACGGCGGCGCGAACTTTTTCGAGGGTCTTGAGGAAGATGTCTGCGCCAGCGCCGCGCTTCATCCGTTTGAGGACGGCGGGCGAGGCGTGCTGAAGGGGGACGTCAAGGTATTTGCAGATGTTGTCGTGTTTGGCGATCGTGCCGAGGAGTTTGCCGGTGATGCGGTTGGGATAGGCGTAGAGGAAGCGGAGCCAGCGGAGGTTGGGGACGGCGGCGAGGGCATCGAGAAGGGTAGCGAGACCATCTTTGAGGCCAAGGTCTTCGCCGTAGCAGGTGGTGTCCTGGCCGATGAGGGTGATCTCCTGGACGCCGCGGGCGACTAATTGGTGGGCTTCGGCGATCACGGATTCGAAACGGCGAGAACGGAATTTTCCGCGGAGGTTGGGGATGACGCAGAAAGTGCAGGGGTGGTCACAGCCTTCGGCGATTTTTATGTAGGCGGAAGATTTGGGGGTGGTTAGGAAACGTGGGGTGGTTTCGTCGTAGAGGTAGGTGGGAAGGAGGTGGGTTGCGCCTTGCCAGTCGTCGCGGCGGAAACGGCCTTGTTGTTCGCGGTGGTCGCCTTCGGGTCTGAAGGCTGGCTTGTGCGTGCCGGATTGGGATTCGTGGCCTTCGCGGGTTTCGGCGGATTTGGTTGTGATGATGTTGAAGAGAGAAAGTGCGGCGGGCGGGGATTGGAGGCCAGCGGCGGCGAGGATGGATTCCAGTTCGCCGGTGCCGATGACGGCGTCTACTTCGGGGATGGATTTCTGGATTTCGTCGCGGTAGCGCTCGACGAGGCAGCCGGCTACGATGAGCTTGCGCGCGGAACCGTTGGTTTTGAAGCGGGCCATTTCGAGGATGGTGTCTACGGATTCCTGCTTGGCGGTGTCGATGAAGCTGCAGGTGTTGACGACGAGGATTTCGGCTTCTTCGGGATGGGAGGTGAGGCGCGCGCCTGCGCGATCGAGCAGGCCCATCATGACCTCGGAGTCGACGAGGTTTTTGGGGCAGCCTAAGGAAATAAAGCCCACGGTGGGGGCCGTGGGTGGGGATGGTTTGGTCACTTGTTCATTGTACCGGGGGACGGAGTTGACTGCTGCGTGGCCACTGGAGGCTGATGAGTGTGGCGAAGGCGAAAGGAGTGCGCGAGCTGAATGAGCCGGTTGGATCGCGCCGCCGAGGGGCCACCCCCCTCCCCCCCGTATGCTTGCGGGAAATTCCTTATTTTCAATAGCATACGGGGTGGGTATCCTTTTCAAACGACTGAAAACAAAGAGGTTACTTCCAGATTCCTGATTCTAAAGGTGGTTAGGGGTGGATTCTGGCTTTTGCAAGGGATCTGGAGCGAACATATCGCAAAGAATTTGCGGCTGCTGCCGATGACATTTGGGCTGCTTGATTCGAGTGTAGCCAAATATGAGGTAATTATCTGCAAATGTTCGGGCGGATCCGATGAGAGCAGATTATCGGCATTGAGCGCTTCCATGATGGATTCAAGATGGGCGGCGCGAGTGGTCATGAGTGCAAGGACTGTTTGCTGAACCCAAACATTGTGGAGTGTTAAAATCGATCAGTGCCGGGTCCTACGCGACGTAATCCCGCCAAACCCGCCAGGTCCGGAAGGAAGCAACGGTAACGGGCTAGTACGGGCGCAGTAGGTCACCCGGTACTTTTTTTGTGTGGAAGAATGCCGCAGGGGCTAAAGCCCACGTTCATTTTGCAGTATTTTGCAGCACGATTGAAGTCATGCCCTGACACAAGGCGCGAGTTTGAAGTTGAGGCGGAAAAGCAAACGCAGGTCCTTCGACTTCGCTCCGCTCCGCTGAGGATGACAATCTGAAGGTTTTAAGGAGAGATGCATTGAGCCTTATTGTTCGCCCCGTGGTGGGCCGGCGCGCTAAGATTTCGGCGCTTGGGACCTACGTTCCTCCGCAAGTACTTACCAACAAAGATCTCGAAAAAATGGTGGATACGAACGACCAGTGGATTATGGAGCGCACCGGGATTCGTGAGCGGCACGTGCTGGCCAAGGGGCAGGGCGTGAGCGATATATGCACTGCGGCGGCGAAGAAGTGCCTGGCGGCGAGGGGGATAGACGCTAGCGAGGTCGAGGTCATCATTGTGGGCACGGTTACGCCGGACATGATGTTTCCCTCGACGGCTTGCCTGGTGCAGGACAAGATTGGGGCGAAAGGCGCGTGGGGGTTTGACGTTTCGGCGGGGTGCTCGGGATTTGTGTTTGCTCTGCAGGCGGGCGTGAAGCTGGTGGAGAGCGGAGCGCACGGAAAGGTTCTGGTTTGCGGGGCGGATGCCAATACACGGATGACGGATTATACGGACCGGACCACTTGCGTACTGTTTGGAGACGGCGGCGGGGCAGTCTTGCTGGAGCCGGCGGAAGAGGGCGAGATTGGATTTATCGATTATGTGTACGAGATCGATGGGTCGGGGGCGGCTGCGCTGAATCTGAAGGGCGGCGGGAGCTTGAATCCGGCCAGTCACGAGACCGTGGACAAGAAGATGCACTACATCTACCAGGATGGGCCGGCGGTTTATAAGTTTGCGGTGCGGAAGATGGCCGAGGCTTGTGCCAACGTGCTGGAACGGAACGGCGTGACCGGGGCCGACCTGGGGTGCTTTATTCCGCACCAGGCGAATAAGAGGATTATTACTGCGACGGCGGATCGGCTGGGGATGGATCCGGAGCGGGTGATTATCAATATTGAGAAGTATGGGAATACCTCGAGCGGGACAATTCCGCTGGCTATGGAGACGGCGATTGAAGAAGGGAGGCTGAAGAAGGGCGACCTGGTGCTGATTGCCGCGGTGGGAGCGGGGTTTACCGTAGGGGCGGCGCTGCTGCGGTGGGAGATTTAACGGCAGGGACTAGGGACTAGGGAATAGGGAACAGCATCTGGCTTCCAGATGGATTTTTGTTGCGCAAGTTGGCAGGGCCGATCCGCAGCGCGGATCGGCCCTTTTTGCGAGTTGGCGAGTTGGCGGCGGAGGGGATGAAGAGATGCGCGTGTGGATTGTTGCTGGATTAGTTTGTCAGGAGTTTGAAGGCGTGGGTCCAGTCGTTCCGGAGGAAGCCGGGGATGCACCACAGCAGGCATAAGGGCTCGATGGCGCGGGCGGCTTCGGCTTTGCCCATATCGGCGATTTCCCAGCCGAACTGATCGAGGACTTCACTTACCTGCTTCTTTGACTGGTCATTGTTGCCGCAGATGAACATGGTAGGTTTGCCGGCCCTGAATTGCGGATTCACCATCAAGGGGGCGCCTACCGAGTTGAAGGCTTTGACGAAATGCGCGGCTGCGAACTCGTGCTGCAACTGCTCCATGAGGGATTCGTTGGGAGAGGTGAAAAAGCGGAGGACTCCGTTGACCGGCGGGGCATCCTTAATGGGATTGCAGGCGTCGATGATGGTTTTTCCTTTGAGGTTGGCAGCGCCAGCGAGGCGGAGTGCGTCGGCTGCCGCTTTGCCCGAGACGGCGAGGACGATCAACTCGCCAAAGGCAGCGGCTGCGTCGAATGCGCCTACGGAGGCGGTGGGATTCTGCTTCGCCCAATCGGCTAGTTTGGCGGAGGTTCTGGCGCTGATCATCACTTGATGGCCGTGCTTGAGGAAGCCGCCAGCTAAGGCTCTTCCTACGTCACCGGAACCTATGACTCCAATTTTCATTTTTGCCTTCTCCTGTGGAATGAGATTAGTGCGGGAGGTTCGCGGGTTCAAAGTTTGTGCGGGCCGGGGAATATACCTCAGGCTGTCGGTTATCTCCTTGCGCCGTCCCTACGGGACTCCGTAACAAACCTGTGGAATTTCTTCCCCACGCTGAAGCGCGGGGCTAACAAACTCTGCGCCTCCGGCGCGATTTCGTTCCGCGGCTCGAGCTCGATTGCACGGACATTCGTTATGCAATTCTCAATAAAACCCTCGGATTTTCTGAGGACATTCCTTTTGCACTTCTCAATAGAACCCGCGGATTTTTTTAGCTTCTCATGGTGCGTGACCCGACCCAGAGGGTGCCCCGGCACCGCAGCCGTTTCTTTTCAAAATATTGAGTTGCTTATGGATTATTCAGGATACGGGCTCGGGGACGGGGAGAGTGTAGGCGGGGAGGATTTGGAGTTCGGCGGCGGTGCGGAAAAAAACTGCCATGCCTTCGAGACACTCTTCATCGAGAGTGTAGTGGATGTTTGCGGTGAGGTATGTGCGGATAGTGGATTCGGAGATGGGGAGGCGAGTAGACCACTCGGCTGCCAGGGCATCGATGTTCTGAAGGCCGTGGATGCGGGATTTGTTGAAGTCTTCGGTGATTGATTCCCAGGTCTCAGAATCGAGATCTCCACCCAGTGAGTTTTTGGCGACAGCTGCCCAGACGGCGGAGACAAAGGGCAGGCCGGTAAGGGCACGCCACTCTTCAGCCAGGTCATGGTAGACGAGCTCTTCACCGGTGCGCTCGAACCGGTTGGCGCGTTCTTCGAGGGCGAGCAGGGCGGGATCGCCGATGAGAATGGCGGCGTCGGCTTTCTGGAGCATGGAGTCGAGGTCGGCTGCCTGGGGCAGGAACGGGACGGTGGGGTTGCCCCATTTGTGGAAGAGGATGCGGGCGTAGGCGAGGGTGGTGCGGCTGGCTGTGTCGGCGGCTACGGAGCGCAGAGCGGTGAGCGGCTGAGAAGCGCGGCGGACGAGGAGCAGAGAGCGAACGCGGGTCTTGGAGGCGATGGTGCAGCCGGGAAGGATGCGAAGGCCGGGAGTGGTGGCGAGGGCGGCGGTGGGGATCAGGCCAATATCGGCGGTTCCGCTGGCCAGGCGAGCGGCGCATTCGGAGGGGGTCATTCGGTCGATTTGATAGCGGAGGGCGAGCGGGGCGCTGAGGGGGGGGTGCTCGAAGTCCCACATGAGGGGAGCGGGGTTGAGAAAGTTGATGGCGGCTATGCGAAGACGGGAATTCGAGGTGGTGCTCACATCTCTTAGAGTACTCGCGATTTGTGAAAGATTCGTGAGGGCGTATATGGGGCGGCAATGGGGGTGGGTGGTTGAAGTGCGGTTGGCTTGTGGCGAGCGGGCGTGTTGGCGAGTTAGCGGGTTAGTAAGCTAGCGGTCTTTGCGTTTACCAAAGCGCGGATGAAATCGGGGGTGGAGCCGCAACAGGCGCCCAGGAATGATGCTCCGGTGTTGCGGAGGGCTGCGTAGTGGGAGGCGAAGAATTCGGCTGAAGTGTGGTAGCGAAGGGATGTACCTTCGATGGTGGGCAGGCCGGCGTTGGGCTTGATCCAGATGGGGAGATCGCAGGCGGCGTGGAGGCGTTGGCAGATGGGGATAGACTGCTCGACGCCTACGCCACAGTTTGCTCCTACGGCGCTTGCGCCGGCTTCTACCATGGCTTCGGCAACTGACTCGGGGGTTGCGCCCATCATGGTGCGGTCTTTGTTTTTCCCGGAGTCGAAGGCGAAAGAGGCGATTACGGGCAGGCCGGTGAGGCGGGCGGCTGCGACGGCGAGGCGGGCTTCTTCAATATCGCTCATGGTTTCGATGAGGAGTGCGTCGGCGCCGGAGGCGGCGAGCGATGCGGCCTGGGCGGCAAAGGCAGAGGAAACTTGATCGGCGGAGACCTCGCCGGAGAGGAGGATTTTTCCGGTGGGACCGATGGAGGCGAAGACTAGCGCCTGGCCTGCGGCGCGGCGCGAGATTTCTACGCCGGCGCGGTTGATGGCGTCGAGATCGGATGCGGAGATGCTGGACATGGCGACGGCGTTGGCGCGGAAGGTGTTGGTGAGGACGACCTGGCTCCCGGCTTCAGCGTAAGCGCGGGCTACGGATTCGACCCGGTCGGGATGGGTGAGATTCCAGAAGTCGGGTTTTGTGCCGGAGGGAAGGCCGCGGGCCTGGAGCTCGGTTCCCCAGGCGCCGTCGGTGATGAGAAGGTCGTTGGAGATCCAGTTGAGCAGGGGATTGGTCTTGCTTTGATCGGTCATGAGAAGCTCCGTTCGATCGGTGGGCAGCTTTTTCCGCGGTTGAATTTTTGATATTTCGGCTCCGCGCCAGTATATCGTTTGCTGCGTTGGGTGGGGGATGAGCGGGCGCGCATCTTGACTTCTGAGGCGGGTGGGGTTAGTGTTGGCGAAAATCCATTAGAGATTTGTGATTGGTTTCCTCAGACGAGGCTGTGCTGTGCAAATTATGGATTTCGGCGGGGATAAGAGATGACGGCGATGCAACAAGGCGCGGTTTTAGCAGAGGCGACACAGTTGGACGAGGAGCGGCTGGCCTGGCTGGCGCTGGCGCTTTCGCCGGGACTGGGACCGAAACGGATTCTGGACGCAATGAAAACTCTGGATGAGCCGGGACGGATTCTATCGCTGGGGCTGACGGAGCTGGAGGGGCTGAGGTTTCCGGCTGAAGCGGCGCAGTTCATCTTTGACGGGAAGGCTCGCCGGGCTGCCGAGGAGGAGTGGACGCGGGTTGTGGCGCAAGGAGCTACGGTGGTGAGCTTTGGCTGCCCGGATTATCCGGAGCGGCTGAAGGAGATTTACGATCCGCCACCCGTGCTGTGGGTGCGCGGGGATGCGAGCTTGCTGAGCAGGCCATCAATTGCGGTGGTGGGGACGCGGCATCCTACTCCGTATGGAGCGGGCGTGGCAGAGATTCTGGCGCGAGATCTGGCGGTGCGGCGGTTGCTGATTGTGAGTGGGATGGCGCGGGGAATTGACTCGTGCGCGCACCGGGGTGCTTTGGCGGCGAGGATGCCTACGGTGGCGGTTTGGGGAACGGGGATCGACGTGGTCTATCCCAAGGAGAACAAGAAGCTGGCGGAGGAAATTTTGACTACGGGCGGGGCGATTGTGAGCGAGATGCCGATGGGGACGTTTCCGGCACCGCAGAATTTTCCCCGGCGCAATCGGATTTTGAGCGGGCTGAGCATTGCTGTGCTGGTGGTGGAGGCAGGGGAAAACTCGGGGACGCGGGTGACGGCGCGGTGCGCATCAGAGCAGAACAGGGATTTGTTCGCGGTACCGGGGAATGTGACCAACAAAGGATCGTGGACGCCTAACACATTGATTAAACAGGGGGCTAAGCTGGTGGCTACCTGGGAGGACGTGTGGGAGGACCTGTCCTCGGGGGTGCGGCTCGAGCTGGAGGCTGGGGTTCCGGCTGAATCGAAATCGGAGACTACCGCATCTCTATTGCCTGATCCGGTTTTAAGACCCCAAGAGGCGATGGTGCTGGAGGTGCTGCGCTCGGACGAGAGCTCGCAGATCGATGAGATTCTGGAGCTGCTGGAGACACAACTTACTTCTTCAGAGGTATTTACGGCGCTTTTTGAACTGGAGATAACGGGCCGGGTGAGGAGCATGCCGGGGAAGAATTACGTACGAACGATGTGATAAGAGCAGGGAACAGGGACTAGGGGCTAGGAAATAAGCGGTGTGAGATCTTATTGGGATTCGTGGTTTCCCGGTCCTCAAAAACGAGATCTTGGGCAACAGGCTGTGCGGCAGATTTTAAAATGTTAGAATTTATTTTCCCGTCATTTCGATTCGCTGGCCCCTGCGGGTTTGTCCGTTTACTCTTTTGAAAGCAAATTGTTTTGGAGGATACGGCACGATTGCGCGGCGGATTTCGCGCCGCGAAAGAGATTCTACGTCTTGAGAATGGGACGGCTGACGAGGGGAAACTTGCCGGACGAGTGGAAACGGGATGGTGTTCCGTGTTAGGGTGCAACATTTGCGGGTAGTTTTTCCTTGAGGGGAGAATTACCGGGTACGTGCAGGATTTGAAATGTCAAAAGAAGATGAGGAAGGTCCTGTTTTCGTGACGAAGAGAGCTGACAGGGTAGAGTGGGTACTGTATTAAGGATGGCAATGAATAAATCACTGGTGATCGTCGAGTCCCCCGCCAAGGCGAAGACGATCGAGAAATATCTGGGCAAGGGTTTTGAAGTATTGGCGTCGGTGGGTCACATTATGGACCTGCCGAAAAAAGAAATCGGTGTGGAGCTGGAGAACCGGACATTCGAGCCGACGCTGGTTGTGTCTCCGGGCAAAGAAAAGGTTGTGGCGCAGCTGAAGAAGGCGGCCGCGAAGGCGGACGAGATTTTTCTGGCGCCTGACCCGGACCGCGAAGGTGAGGCGATTGCGTACCACCTGGCGCTTCAACTGGGAACCAACGCGAAGGAGAAGAAGAAGATTCGCCGCGTGACCTTCAACGAGATCACGAAGAAGGCAGTGCAGGAGGCGTTCAATCACGCGCGGGACCTGGATCAGAATCTTGTAGACGCGCAGCAAACGCGGAGGGTTCTGGATCGGCTGGTGGGATACCAGATTTCGCCGCTGCTGTGGGACAAGGTGCGGCGGGGGCTTTCAGCGGGACGCGTACAGACGGTGGCGGTGCGGCTGATTGTGGAGCGGGAGCGGGAGATTAGCGCGTTTGGTCCGGTGGAGTATTGGACGCTGGATGCGCAGTTGCATCCTGAGAAGCAAAAGGATAAAAGCTTCAAGGCGCGCTTTGTTGGGATCGATGGAGAGCCGGCGAGAGTTGTGAACGGGCAGGACAAGGATGGGAAGGCGCAGTTTATTTCAAGCGCACTGCCGGATAAGAAACAAATGGACGAGGTGATGGATGCGCTCGAAAATGCGCGGTGGTCGCTGGCCTCGGTTCAATCAAGAGAGCAGCAGAGAAGGCCATTGCCGCCCTTCATCACCAGCCAGTTGCAGCGGGATGCGGCCAACAAGCTGGGCTACAACGTGCGACGCACGATGGGAGTAGCGCAGCGGCTTTACGAAGGGATTGATGTGGGCGCCGAGGGAACGGTGGGCCTGATCACTTATATGCGAACCGATTCTCCGCGCGTGGCGCCGGAGGCGATTGCGGGGGCGCGAGAGTGGATCGGCAAGGAACTGGGTGAGAAGTATCTGCCCGAGTCACCGAATTATTACAAGGGCAAGAAGGACGCACAGGATGCGCACGAGGCGATCAGGCCAACGGATGCATCGCGGACGCCGGAGTCGATTGCGCGCTATCTGACCGAGGAGCAACTGAAGCTCTACCGGCTAATCTGGCAGCGGTTTGTGGCCTCGCAGATGGTGCCGGCCATCTATGACGTGACCACGGCGAAGATTGCTGCGGTGAGCGCGAAGACTGGCAAGACCTATGACTTCAGAGTCAGCGGATCGGTGCAGCGGTTTGACGGGTTCCTGAAGGTCTACGAGGTGATTGAGGAAAAAAAGGACGAGGACGACGAGGGAGCCGGCAATAAGCTGCCCAATCTGGATAACGTAAAAAAGCTGGAGATGGAGCAATTGTTTGAGGAACAGCATTTTACCGATCCGCCTCCGCGCTATAACGAAGCTTCGCTGGTGAAGGAGCTGGAGGAGCGAGGCGTGGGACGGCCATCGACTTATGCGTCGATCATCAATACGATTCAGGATCGCGAGTACGTGGTGAAACACGGCGGGTCGCGAGGACGGTTTTATCCCACCGAGATTGGAGTGGTGGTTTGCGATCTGCTGGTGGAGAACTTTCCTTATATCTTCGATACCGCATACACGGCCAAGCTGGAAACGGAACTGGACGATATTGAAGAGGGCAAGGAGAAGTGGATTGATCTGCTGACCGGCTTCTATGGCTACTTTGAAAAAGAGCTGAAGGTAGCCGAAAAGCAGATGCGGAACATCAAGCGCATGGAGGAGGAGACGAAGGAGAAGTGCGAGCTGTGCGGAGCGCCGCTGCTGCTGAAGTGGGGCAAGTTCGGCAGCTTCTATGCGTGCTCGAAATACAACAAGAAGGATCCGGCGAGCTGCACGTTTACCAAGGAGAATATTGCGGCCAAGCCGGACATGAACACGCCGGAGGCACAAGAGGCGGGCGAGACCGAAGAGTATTGCGATAACTGCGGGCGGGTGATGGTGCTGCGGCGGGGAATTTTTGGGCCGTTTATGAGTTGCCCGGGGTATAACGAGGATCCGCCCTGCAAGACATTCAGGAAGCTGAGCCAGAAGCAGCAGCAGAAGCAGAATACTGCGCAGCCGACGGGCGAGGATTGCCCGGCTTGCGGCAAGCCGCTGGTGCTGCGGCAGGGGGCTTTTGGGGAGTTTGTTTCGTGCTCGGGGTATCCGAAGTGCAAGTACGTGAAGCAGAACATTATTGAAGGTTTGAAGTGCCCCAAGTGCGGGACCGGAGACCTGGCGGAGCGCAAGGCCCGGCGGGGCAACATGTTCTGGGGCTGCACGAATTATCCGAAGTGCGACTTTACGTCGAACAGCAAACTGGTGCCGGAGAAGTGCCCGGAGTGCGGAAGCCCTTACCTGGTGGAGAAAACGCTGCGGTCGGGGATTTACCTGGAATGCCCGAACAAGAAGAAGACGGCCGAGGAGATTGCGCCGAAGAAGCGCACGAAGAAAGTTGCGGAGCCGGAAAAGACTGCGGTGGAGTGCAGCTATTCAAAGCGCATTGGGGATGCGCCGGCGATGCCGACGCCGACGGCCGAGACGCATGGGCCGGTGGTGGAAGAAGCTAAGGCCAAGAAGAAGGGCAAGAAGGCGCTACAGCCGGCTTAGAGTCGTTCACCTGAAGACATAGAGTGAGAGTGGACCGGGAGGTCCACGCTGCAGCCGGCCGGGAGGCCGGCGCTCCTCATTTTTGCCGGCTCAGGATGTTGGTTGCTTTTTGGCTTTTGGTTTGGGAACTGGATCTGGCCACTTTTTCTTCAGCTCACCAAAGAGCCTGGCGACCGGCATTTCCCGATAGTGCTGCAGGTTTTCATCTAACTTGAGGTTTTCATAGTGGGGCGTGCCCTTGGGTCCGGCAAACAGAGTGTCAACGATATGCTGTCCTAACCGGCGGTAGCTTTCGAATTGCGATTCCGTGAACCACTGGTCGGTCGTTGACTGGTGGGGGAACGTGGGGTTGCCTGTCTGATAGTTGAGCACGTCCGACGGTTCGTCTCCTGTCAGAGAGGCTTTGATATAGATGAATATTCCATTTGTTCCGTCGGGATCGGCCATGTCGTAGTGGATTGTACCTACCACAAAATGCTGTGAGCATAACTTCTTGGCATCGCTGTTGTTTTTTCCCTCGCTTGCGCCGCTGCCTATGGGCACCAGGGGCGACGTGTCCAACTCGATCTCCACACCGATATCTTCGCGGCACTTGCGGATGGCGTTTCCAAGGTCATCGAAGGCGTAGTTGGGATCAGCGCCGGCGTCGCACGCGATGATGAATTTGCAACGACGCTTGACCAGTTCGTAGACGCCGAGATTTTCAAAGTGTCCGCCGTCAGAGAGATAGACGTACTGTGCGTTGTCGTTGGTGAGGCCGAGCAATTCGCTTATAAGTTGGTTCAGACCCACGGTCGGCCCTGGTAAAAACCAGGTATCGTTGTTCCTGGGGTTGCCCGCCCAGAATCCCAAGCGCACGTTGAAAAAGGTCATCAGAATCGCGAGAGACGGCGACGTGTGGTAGCCCATGTTAGGGCATGCGGCCGCGCCGGAGATGCTCATCGCCGTTCCGACGAAGAATCCGCCTTGCTTGTAGGCGTAGTGCTCAGTCATGCGGTATGCGTATTTGGAAATGTGCTCGACCTCTTTCTCGCGCTCGTAGTCTGTCTCAAGGTTTGCCTGCTCGATCCAGGTATCGAAGCCGCAACGAAACGGGGTCATGGGAAAGGATTCCGCCTTGCGCTCCTGCCACGCGAGTTCTCTGGAATTGACCAGGTTCAGCGTGCTATTGAGGATGGGCAGCGGGCCGGAATAGAATTTTTTGCTGCGGAGGCTGGAGAGAAATAAATCATCGCGGCAGTCGAGCCCTGAAAAGGGATTTTCCTCGCGTCTCTCGTGAGTGGCTCCCAGATAGCAGCGCACCAGGCGGTTTCTGTACATCAGGTTCATGGAAAATTCGTTGAGGTCTACTCGATAGGATAGCCACACGCAAACGCCGAAAACCAACAGGCAAGCCAGAATCAGCCAACCGTTTGTGGCCTGGCGGAGCAGCGTGAAGTGGGCATCGACATAGGGATAACTGGTTGGAGCCGAACCAGCCGTGGTTGCGTTGCCGCTTAGCGTCAGCGTTCCCGACGCCAGATTTCCGTTGACCTTCAGCACCCAACCGGCAACTTTTTCAACGGCGGGGCTCTCTGCAAGGAAGGTATTCCAGGCGGCTTGCATGCCGTCTCTGGCCAAATAGATTCGTGCCAGCATCAACTCCAAAGAGAGCGCCAGGAGCGACAGCAGTCCCACAATGAAAACGTAGGGCGTGAACGAGAGCAGCCTTGAGGTTATGCTGTGCGGGTCGTCATCGGCAGTCTTCTCGCTTTTTCCTCCCAGTACACCTGCCAAAGTAGTGCCAGCCCAGGTTGCCAGTCCCGCCGCCTTCACCCATCCGCGCAGCCACAAGAGCCCGAGCGGTGCGTAGATGGCGACGGAGAATCCAGCCGTCCAAAAGATGGTGAGGAGGAGAACCCATCCGGCGACGCGCGCCCACCATTCGCGGTACGGGTCGGGGAAGGACCGCCCCATCAAGCCCACTTTGAGCATGGTCGCGGCCAGGAAAATGAGCGACGTGAGCGGGAATGCGAGGCTGAGTTGGTGCCAATCCGCTCCCGGCCAGGAGTGCATCGGCGTGAAGAACTGACGATAGGCCGCGAGCAGGACCAACCCGCTGACCGCTCCCGTAAGCAGGGAAGCTGAAACCCACCACAGCATTTTCAATTCCGGGTCGTCCTCGGGATGCAGGAATGCCGTAATTGTTGAGGCGATGGAGAGCGGCAGGCCAAGCAACACCATTCCCCACAACGGCCACCAATACGTATTCTGGGGCGCGTCCCAGTTGCCAGCGTTGCCGGTGTGTATCCACAACCAGGCGGTCAAAATCCATAGCGCAAGAAGGACAGGCGTCACAATTGTGAGAAGCACCCAGCGCTGATCCTGGGGCGGAAGCCACGGGCGTTCCTTCCCGGGATTCGGTGCTTGCTGTGGCCGCCGCACAAATTGGTTTCCGTCCCAGGCATCGATCAGGTCCCTCAGGTTCCAGGCCCCGATTGACAGCGCGCCGGTCAACAGCAGGAAGACCGCGATTGGCGCCAGCCACGAGCACACAGAGGACCTAGACAAAAGATTCGTGAGCCAAAGCGCGATGTAGGGAAGCAGCAGGAGCGTGAACGAAAACAGAATCAGAACGGACTGATTGAGAAACAGGTTGCGCAGGTAAATGGCAATCACTGTCCAGGTATCTGCACCGAAGGCTCCGAGCCGCGGCGTGAGGTAGTTACTGTAATCGCGCAGGAAGCGAATGGGCGGCGGCTCGGTATGCGATTTCTGATCAGTACGTTCGCGCATTTCCACGGTTTTGGGGCGCGCGGTTCGAGTTGGCCGGAGTTCTTCCTCTACGGCATCAATTCCCTCCTGAATGTGCGGGCCCGCTGCATGTCCCTCATCCTGCGTTGGAGCGCTGCGGCTGATCCAGGCCTCGAGCCAGTTTCCGATATAGCCGCCGCCCGAAACTGTGGAGAGGTAATCGAAGGCTCGCACCTTGTTGTATTGAGCCAGTCCCTGGAGGACTCCCAGATTGAAGGTTGCGCTACGAATGCCGCCGCCGGAAAACGCGAGACCGGCGAGCTCCATCTTTCGGGCCTGGCCCACGACGAATTTTGCTTCTTCGGCCGCTTCCTTGCCTTTAATATTGTCGCGCGTAGTTTCTCCGGCCCTATCGGCGATCTCTTTCAGATGCTCATGCTGGAGGATTTCTTTTGGCGTGAGCGGATCGGAATTGACTCCGCGGCGTGCGCGCAGGGCTTCGACTTCTATAAGCTCCTCGGCCAGAGCCTCGGCGAAACAAATTGCATGGTCCCTGGTGATCGCTGCGTGGTCACTGGTGATCGTTTGGTTATTGGTCAACGGGTCTGCCATTTGGTCCTTCTTCTCCGCCTTCGTTCAAGGGGGACGATGATTTGGGCCGTTTGCCGGGCGGTGCCTGAAGCGGTGAAGCAGGGGACGGCTGGAGAACAGGCGTTAACCGGCGAGATTTCATGATTTTCGCATACTTATTTATAGGGGCGTAATACAAAAACATAATTACCGGGGAAAAGGCAGGAGTTTCTCAGCGGGCAAAACCCATTTTGTGAGACTGGATTATGCGGAATGAGGTACGGGAAGTGTTGAGGGCGGAGATCGAGGGCGGCGCATGGCCGGGGTTTGCGGGCGAAGCTAGAGGGAAGCGTTGGCGCTTCCCAGGTCCGGAGATTTGGACCTGGGTCGGCCAGTAAGCGATTTTTGGGAATCAAGCATTCGAACGGCGATGAGCGTCTTTCTTGGCATCGTGCTCCGCCTTCGTTTCGTGCACGTCATTCTTGAGATCCCGCGCTGCATCCTTCACGTTGCCCCAGGCTTTCTCTGCTTTGCCTTTCACCTGCTGCGCGGCGCCCTCTGCCTGTGTCTTTGTATCGCCGGTCCACTCGCCAACCTGGCGCTTCGCACGCCCAACCGAATCATCGATTGCGCCTTTTACTCTGTCCTTGTCCATTTTTCCCTCCGGGGATGTCTTGATGTAACTAAGTTTTGTTGGCATGGAATTATGCCCGTTCATTGGCCCGTATTCAAAACGAACCCGTCTTAAATCGCGGTCATACCACTGGCCTGCGGCCGGAAATCAACTGAATAAGAAGCACGACTACCGCGATCACGAGCAAAACATGGATGAACCCACCCAGCGTGTAGGAACTGACTACCCCCAGCAACCACAGCACCAGGAGGATTACAAAGATTGTCCAAAGCATGTGTTTTTGCCTCCTCCAGGGTTTACGACACCTATTCGGAATAGGTGCAGCAGTGCGACAACAAGAACTTTGATGCCAGATAGAAGATTGCGGTTTCTTGTATTTGCGAAGAATTTGTGACACGGCACGACGAGGCGTAATCGAGTGTCTGAAAGGATACAGACGGCTTGTAGATTGATCTGATCTACTCAGTGCGCAAAAGCAAAAACGCGCTGAAAGCCTGGCTGGACGCAGTCGAAGGGGTGGAAGACCCGGAGGGGCAAATTGGTCATATACAGGGCTGCATATTGCTTGCAGAATTGCTTTCGCGATAGCATGATGGAAGCTGATTTGAGCTAGCGATTCCCCTGGAGGTTTCTCGTGAAGCATATTCTGTCAATGCTTGCAGTTGTCCTTGCTTTGGCCACGATCACGGCCAAGGCTGCAGATTCTACTACCATCAACGGCTGGATATCAGACTCCATGTGCGGAGCCCAACATGCGGGAAGCGGCGCGGCGTGCGTGAAGAAGTGCATCAAGAACGGCGAAAAGCCGGTGTTTGTGGACGAGGCTAAAAAGCAAGTGTGGACGATCGACAATCCGGATGCCGTGAAGGCCTTCTATGGCGACCACGTGACCGTGTCCGCGACCGCAAATGCCGCAGCAAAGAGTATGCATATTGAGTCGATCGCGGCGGCGCATTAGGAGCGTGGCGGCGATTCGGCTGCTTTGTTGATTGCGAAGCAGTTACTTTTTTGTGCAACTTCCGAATAATGGACTGAATTGCTTGACGCGACAAGGGCGCAGCCGATTGGCTGCGCCCCAGACTGCTGACAAAGTCCAATCCGCGATTCTGAGGAAGGATCCGGGGCTAAAGCCCGCGACGATTCTGTTGGCTTTATGCGGGGGTTGAAACCCCCGCCTCCCTCGGGATCGAGTTTTTCCGCAGCCTAGACTTGCGCGGAGGTTCCTTAGACAACAAGGGCGCAGCCGATTGGCTGCGCCCTTGTTTTATTGCTTCGTGTGATGAGTTACTTGTTGGAGTGGCCGCCTGAGCCCTTTTCTTCGAGAGCGGCTTGCGCGGCTGCGAGCCTTGCCGTGAGTAAACGGAAGGGCGAGCAGGAGACGTAGTTGAGGCCGATCCTGTGGCAGAACTTGACGGACTCGGGATCGCCGCCGTGCTCGCCGCAGATGCCAACCTTGAGGTTGGGGCGGGTTTTGCGGCCGTTGGTGGTGGCCATCTGGACCAGTTGACCTACGCCGGCCTGGTCGAGGGTGGCGAAGGGATCCTGCTTGAAGATGCCGTACTTGAGATAGGCAGGCAGGAAGTTGTTGATGTCGTCGCGGCTGATGCCGAAGGTGGTCTGGGTGAGGTCGTTGGTGCCGAAGCTGAAGAACTCGGCTTCTTCGGCGATCTGGCCGGCGGTGAGGGCCGCGCGGGGCAGCTCGATCATGGTGCCTACCATGTAGTCGACCTTTTCGCCCTTTTCCGCGAAGACTTCCGCGGCGACGCGGCGGATGATAGCGGACTGGTTGCGCATCTCCTCGATGGAGCCGATGAGCGGAACCATGATTTCGACATGCGGATCGCCGCCCTTTTTCTTGACCGCGACGGCGGCCTCGAGAATGGCGCGAACCTGCATCTCAGTGATCTCGGGGAAGGCGATGCCGAGACGGCAGCCGCGCAGGCCGAGCATGGGGTTCTGTTCGTGCAGCTCTTCAACCCGCGCCAGCAGCGGACGAAGTTCCTTGAGCTTGGGCGAACGGGGCTTGGTGTCCTGGAGGTGCTGAATTTCAACCAGCAGGTCTTCGCGCTTGGGCAGAAACTCGTGCAGCGGCGGATCCAGGAGGCGGATGGTTACCGGTAGCGACTCCATGGACTTGAAGAGGCCGACAAAATCGGCGCGCTGCATGGGCAGGAGCTTCTTGAGGGCGGCGCGGCGGGTTTTTTCGTCCTGTGCCAGGATCATGGTGCGCATGTGCTCAATGCGGTCTTCAGCAAAGAACATGTGCTCGGTGCGGCAGAGGCCGATGCCCTCGGCGCCGAAGAGGCGAGCATTTTTTGCGTCGCGAGGAATGTCGGCGTTGGCGCGGATGCGGAGGCGGCGGACGGGATCGACCCAACTCATGAACTTGACCAGATCGGGATCGTCGGGCTGGGCATCGAGGGTCTTGAGCTTGCCATCAATGACGCGGCCGGTTGTTCCGTCTAGCGAAATCCAGTCGCCCTGCTTGAAGACCTTGCCCTTGACGCTGAGTTCCTTCTTGGCTTCGTCGACCTTGAGGTCGCCGGCGCCGGCTACGCAGCACTTGCCCATGCCGCGGGTGACGACAGCGGCGTGAGAGGTCATACCGCCGCGAGATGTGAGGATGCCAGCGGCGACTTCCATGCCGGCGATATCTTCAGGGGTGGTTTCGCCGCGGACAAGGATGATGATTGGATAGCTGCCGTCAGCGTGGCGCTTGACGGCTTCTTCGGCGGTGAAAACAATTTGTCCAACAGCGGCGCCAGGCGATGCAGGTAATCCGGTGGCGAGGACTTCAATCTTCTCGCCCTTTTCAACCAGGCGGGGTACCAGGAAGTCGTAGAGCTGGTTGGGCTCGACGCGGAAGATGGCTTCGTCCTTGGTGATCAGGCCTTCCTTGACCATGTCAATGGCGATGCGGACCGCGGCAAGACCGGTGCGCTTACCGTTGCGGGTCTGCAGCATATAGAGCTTGCCATCCTGGATGGTGAACTCGAAGTCCTGCAGATCGCGATAGTGCTTTTCAAGCTTGCCGGTGATGGTACGCAACTGCTCGTAGACCTTGGGCATGGCGCGCTCAAGCTCGCTGATGGGGAGCGGCGTGCGGACGCCTGAGACGACGTCTTCGCCCTGGGCGTTCATGAGGTACTCGCCGAAGAACTTGTGCTCGCCGGTGGCGGGATTGCGGGTAAATCCGACGCCGGTGCCGGAGTTTTCACCCAGGTTGCCGTAGACCATGGCCTGCACGTTGACCGCTGTGCCCAGCCAGTCGTCGATGTTGTTGATGCGGCGATAGGTCTTGGCGCGCTCGTTCTGCCAGCTGCGGAATACGGCATCGCGGGCCTGGGTCAGTTGGTCGAGCGGAGCCTGGGGGAATTCCTTGCCGGTTTCCTTGAGGACCAGCTTCTTGTACTCGGCGATGATCTGCTTGAGGGCATCGGGCGTGAGCTCGTAATCGAACTTGACCTTCTTTGCGGCCTTGACGGCGTCAAAGATATGCTCGAACTTCTTCTTAGGAATATCGAGGACGACATCGCCGAACATCTGGATGAGGCGGCGATAGGAATCATAGGCAAAACGAGGATTATTGCTGAGTTTGGCCAGGGACTCGACGGCCTTGTCGTTGAGGCCGAGGTTGAGGATGGTATCCATCATGCCGGGCATGGAGAACTTGGCGCCGGAGCGGACGGAGACCAGGAGGGGATTTTCGCCCGAACCCAGCGTCTGGCCTTGGAGCTCCTCTAGCTGCTTGAGGGCGGCGTTCATCTCGGCGTTGATCTTGGGACTGACGGCGCCGCGCATGTACTCGCGACAGGCCTCGGTCTGGATAGTGAAACCGGGAGGGACGGGCAAACCGGCGTTGGTCATCTCGGCCAGGCCTGCGCCCTTGCCGCCCAGTACATCCTTCATTTTGCCGTTTCCGTCGGCCTTTCCGCCGCCGAAGAAATAACAATATTTGATTGGGGTTGAGCTCGAGGCCGCCTCAGCGACCGGTAGTTCCATCACGCCCTGCGTCATGGGTAAAGCCTCCTCGTATTAGGATTCCGCAACGATTATCCATGAGAAGGTGGTGAAACAGGGGCTCGTTGCTTCAACGAGAAGAACAATCAAGAAGCATAAGAGCGTGCGAGTCAACCAGACATCCAACAGCGCGTTGCGGGTTGATTAATCGTGATTACGAATATCTTTATAAGTATACAGTTGCCGGGTGTTGAAGGTCACATGCGGGGGGCGGGGGAGTTTGACGTTTGTATCATTTTAGGATGAAAATTTCGCAATTTGAGATAGGGGCCGCTGAAGGGCTTGGTTTTGGAGGTAATGAGGCAGAGAGTGGGGGGCATCAGGGTCTGGATTGTGAATGAATGGTCACATTATGGGATAAGAGGATCCGATCGAGGCCGACGAGCGCAAGAGTTTTCTCGACGCGAGGCGACGCGTTGGAGACGGTGAAGCGGTGGCCGGCTTGACGGGCGGAACGGTAGAGAAAGATGAGAGCGGTGATGCCGTCGGCGTCGATGCGCTGAACCGCGGAGAGGTCGAGCGCGAGGGATTGGCTGCGGACGAGCGGCATGAGACGGTCGAGGAGACGGCCGTCGTTTTCGCGAACGAGATCGGTGAGGATGAATTCAGAATGGCTGGCGGACTCGGCGGTTGCGATGAAGCCGGAGACCGGGTGGTCGCAGATTGCGATGGACATGTGAAACCTCCATGGAGAAATTTGCAGTGCGCGGGAGCTGGGAATGGCTCTTATTCCGTGCAACGTTGAACCGGCTGGCTGGCGGCCGGAAGCGGACATATTTCCATACGCGGATAGGGTGCAGAAGGTTCCGTGAACGGGTAGTTATTTTATGCACGTCCAGAGCCCGCGCGCTTTGCCTCATGTGGAGGAGGCAAAGCGCGCGGGGCGGTTTGAGGGTGGGCGAAAATTCTATTGGTCTACTGTGAGGACGAAGGTGGCCGTGTGCGTGTCCGTCGATACCGCTGTGGCCGCTACGGTGACTGTGTAGATAGCGCTTTGTTGAGTCGTCACAGTGGAAGTAGAACCGCAGCCGTTGATCAGGCTCAGGCCGGTTATGCTCGCCGCCAGAAGGAGAATCAACTGTAAACGCCGCCGCTTTTTGAAGCCGAACAAGCAGAGGACAACCGCAAGCGCTGTGCCGGGTACGAATGGGTTAGATTTCTGGCGGTGAGAAGCGGACGACGCGGTGGTTACTACGGTGAGGGTGGTAGTAGGCGCGGAGGGGGTTACGGAGGTCGGCGACAAGCTGCATGTGGGGCCGGCGGGCTGCACGGCGCAGGTGAATGCAACTGCGGAATTGAAGCCGTTCTGCGGGGTGACGGTGATGGAGGTTGATCCGTTCTGACCGGCGGTTACGGTTTGTAATGATGGACTGGCGGCGACGGTGAAGTCCATCACTACCTGGTTGATTGCAGTCGAGGTGCTTCCGGCAAAGCTGGTATCGCCGCCGTAGGCCGCGGTGATGGAGTCGGGGCCGGCGGGGAGGGAGGTGGTGGTCAAGGCGGCTACGCCGCTCTTTAGCGGTGCCGTTCCCAGTGAGGTTGTGCCGCTCAAGAACGTAACATTCTCACCATCGGTGGGAATTCCGCCGTTGGAAGAGACGTATGCGGTGAGGGTTACAGGCTCGGTATAGACGGATGGATTCGGTTCGGGTACGGGTGTGAGCACGGTCCTTGTCGCCTCAGTTGGTGGAGTGCCAACAAAGCCGTGGAGTACGGAGTTTGTGTCAACGTAGGTTCCGGCAATGGTTCCAGCGGCGTTGATGCTGAAAGCGCCGGTTCCGGTCAGCGCGGCTGTGCCGGCGCTGGAATCGTTGAAGGTGGTGAAGTCGCCGTTGGGAGAGCGTAGATAGCCGTGACCTACGCCATCCAAATCGATATATGCGCCGACGATTTGCCCAGCGTCGTTGATACCGATGGCTCCGGAGCCGCAGGCGATGGCGCCCAAGCCCGTGGCCGGACACGGACTGTTGTCAGTGCCTGGAGGATCGAAGGTGGTTATGCTGCCATTGGCCGGGAGCAAAAAGCTGTGGCGTGCGCCGTTTGTGTCCGTGTAGGTGCCGACGATATCTCCAGCCGTATCGATGCTGGTGGGGATGGTTCCGAAGCTGCCGTAACTCGTGCAAGTGTGGGTTGTGGCTACGTTTGGAGGATCGAAGGTTCCGATGGTGCCGTTCGTTGCTCGCACAAAGCCGTGAGAGATGCAGTTCCCGTCCATGTATCTTCCCGCGATTATCCCCGCAGTATTGATGGCGATTCCTACGGTTCCATAGAAGGTGGTTTTTCCAGGAACCGGAACCTGGAAGGTAGTGATCGTGCTATTGGCTGACCGTACAAAAGCAGTCCCACTCTCTTGATATTCCCCCGTGACAGCCATCGCCGAGTTAATTCCTATGACATCGGTCCCTTCCCCCTGCCATCCTCCCGTCGAGACGGTGAATGTGGAGATTGTGCCATTGGCCGTGCGCACAAAGCCGTTGTTCTCTGTCCCGGCAATTGTGAAGTAGCCGGCGACATCTCCTCCTGCGTCGATGGCGGTGACGAAGGTGCCCATATTCTTTCCTGTATTAGCGCCAGCGATGTCGATGACGGTCAACGTGCCTGCGGCTGAATACAAGAAGCCGTGGCTTGTATCAGTGGCGTCGACATAAGTTCCCGCCACGTCCCCAGCTGTATCGATGCCGACAACGGCGGTTCCCTGAAGCGAGCCGGTGCCGGCGGCCGGTGCGGTGATGTTGGTGAATGTTCCCGTTCCCTGCGACAGTGCGGGCAGGGTAAAGGCAAGCAAACAGGTCAGCAGAGTGCCGGATGACGAACGATGATTGCTCAAAAGAAGTTCTCTCCTCAGAAACGGCGCGTACGCTCGGGTAGAAGAAGGCGCGGCCCGCGCACCACGTGCAGAACGGCCAGCATGTTATGGGGGAAGACAGATGAGAGTATATCAATATTGCGTCGATTGAGAATGTGATCTGAGTAATGACATCATTTGACTTCGATTGGCATGGGGACATACTTGAATTGAATGTGAGCAAGTGGTTTTGAATCAGATGACTAACATTTTCATGGCGGCTTAATAGGTAGCTTGGCCGGAGAGGCTATGGAGACGCGATTGGGTGGGAGTGGCGAGAATTTGAGGGACGGAGGAGAGAAGGCGGAGTCTTGCCTGAGCAGGAAAGTTGTGCGGGAGTTTGCGCTGGAGGCGGGGTTTAGTGAAGCGGGGTTGGTGGCGCTGCCTTGTGCGGACGAGGGGCGGGACGCAGAGCGGTTTGAGGAGTGGGTGAGGGCGGGACGAGCAGGGACGATGGGGTACCTGAAGCGGACGGGCGAGGATGGACGACTGCTGAGGGCGCGGGTGAGGAATGCGTTTCCCTGGGCGCGGTCGGCGGTGGTTTGCTTTGCGAACTATGAGAGTGCGCAACCTCGGTCGACTGAGGCGGCTGAGGATGGTGCGGGATGGATCGCGCGGTATGCGTGGTCGGGACAGGTGGATGCGAATGGGGTGCAGAGGCCGAGCGATTATCACAAGGTGCTGAGGAAACGGATCAATGCGGTGGAGGGACGGATTCGAGGGGCGCGGCGGAGCGATGGGTTGGGCGAGTTTGAGGCGCGTGGGTTTGTGGATACCGGGCCGGTTGTGGAGCGGGCGCTGGCTACGGCGGCGGGTGTGGGATGGACGGGGAAGAATACTTGCCTGATCCATCCTCGGCTGGGATCGTTTGGATTTCTGGCGGTTCTTCTTACCTCGCTGCCGGTCGAAGATGAGAAAGTGCCCGCGGCACCGCCGGACCGGTGCGGGAGTTGCAGGCGGTGCCTGGAGGCTTGCCCGACGGGGGCGTTGACGGCGCCTTACCAGATGGATGCGGCGCGGTGCATCTCGTACTTGACCATCGAGCATCGGGGGACGATTGATGCGGGATTGATGGAAGGGATGGGACGGCAGGTCTTTGGGTGCGATATCTGCCAGGACGTTTGTCCGTGGAATTCGCCTCGGCGGGCGGTGGTGAGTGCGGACCCGGAGATGGAGGCGCGAGATGAACTGGTGAATCCGACTCTGGAGTGGCTGGCGGGTATGGATGAGGCGGAGTTTGAGCGGTGGTTTAATGGATCACCGGTGCGGAGGGCGGGGTTTTTGGGGTTGCGGCGGAATTTGGCGGTGGCGATGGGGAATAGCGGGTTGCGGAGGTTTGTTGCCCGGCTGGAGGAGTGGGTTGGGGATGCGGATGAGGGGGTGCGGTCAGCGGCAGTGTGGGCGCTGGGGAAGTTGAGGGTTGTGCGGTGAATGCTGGTTGTTGAGTGTTGTGGTATCCCATCCGCTCCGCAAAGAACCCGGAATGGATGGGGCGCGGGGCTTTTGTATTTAAGATTGTCTGCGGCTCGCACTTCTCGCTGCGCTTCACCCTCAGCGGCTATCCTTGAAGATGAGATCCATCGCAGTCATGTGCTTTGCGCATAGGGTGGTGGTGTCCTGGCGATCGTTTGAGTGGGACACGTTTTGCTTTTAGAAGGGGAGTACTACGTGAGTGATGTTTCAAATATTGATGTGAGGAACGAAGCGGCGACCGAGGTTACCAAGAGCTCCGATGCACTCGTACCGGTTACCGAGTCGAAGTGGTATAGCTGGCGCAAAAATGGAATGGCGCTGATTAACTATCTGCTGGACAGCGAGGTCCATACCTATTCCTTCAGCGTGGCGGCCAATGCAATTATTTCGTTCATTCCATTTATTGTGCTGCTCTACACGATCTCTCATTCGATCTTCCACTCGACGATGATGGAGGGCGTGATTGGGGACATGGTGCACTACTTCATGCCTTCGAACCAGGATTTTGTGGCGGAGAACCTGAAGGACGTGGCATTCGCAGCCTCGCGGCATGGGGTGCAGATATTTTCGCTGGGCATGATTGTGGTGGCTTGCACGGGGATCTTTTTACCGCTGGAGGTGGCGTTAAACCAGGCTTGGGGAGTGGCCAAGAGCCGCAATTACCTTTTCAACCAGGCGGTGGCGATTGGGCTGGTGCTGCTGATGCTGGCGCTGGGTATGGGAAGCATTTTGCTAAACGCTGGTCTGCGCGATTTTCTGACCGCGGTCTTCTTTCACCACGTGGATAACTTTGTTTTCCACGTGATTTGCTTTCTTTTGCTAGCCGCAACCACGGGCGTGGCTTCGATTCTATTTTTCTTTTCGATTTATTGGCTGTTGCCCAATTGCAAGGTTCCGTGGCGGCCGGTACTGCGCGTTTCAATCTATACCGGAATCATCTGGCTGGCAGCGAAGTACGTTTTTATGGCTTTGCTTCCGCACATGGATCTGAAATCGCTTTACGGACCGTTTTATGTTTCGGTTGGATTGTTGTTCTGGGCTTATGTTTCGGGGTTAATTCTGTTTGCGGGAGCGCAGTTCAGCGTGGCACGGTGGGGGCAGAAACAAGGATAAGCAGGCGGGAAGATGACTTTCTGCGAATCAGATTGAAAGGACTAGTTATTTATCATGCGGATCAGAGTTATGAGGTTATTGGTACAGGGAGTTATGGCGGCGTTGTTTGTAACTGGAATGATTCACGGGCAGAATGCGGCCGCACCCGCGGGACATCTATTGCGCGCCAATGGAGATCATTTCGAGCTGGATGGAAAGCCGTTCCAGATTATCTCCGGGGCGATTCATTACGAGCGCGTGCCGCAGGGTTATTGGAGGGACCGGCTGCGCAAAGCTCGCGCCATGGGGCTGAACACGGTGGAGACGTATGTGTTCTGGAATTTTCATGAGATTGGGCCTGAGACCTATGAATTCAGAGGTCAGAAGGACGTGGCTGAGTTTATCCGCGAGGCGCAGCAGGAGGGACTGTGGGTGATTTTGCGGCCCGGGCCGTATTCGTGCGCGGAATGGGAGTTTGGCGGGCTGCCGTCGTGGTTGCTGACGGATCCGAAGATGGTGGTTAGAAGTTCGAATCCGGAGTTCATGGCTGCGGCGTCGAGATGGATGAAGCGGCTGGGAAAGGAACTGGCCCCTCTGCAGAGCGCCTACGGCGGGCCGATTCTTGCCGTGCAGGTGGAGAATGAGTACGCCAGCTTTGGGAACGACAGCGCATATATGCATGGAGTGAAGCAGATGCTGCTGGACGCGGGCTTTGACAAAGCGATGCTGTTTACCGCCGATGGGGACTCTCAAGTTAGTAAGTCGCTGCTGCCGGAGTTACCGGCGGTGATTAACTTCGGGCTTCCTACGAGAGCGGAGACGGCGTTTGACAGATTGGCCAAGGAACGGCCGAATGGTCCGAAGATGAGCGGGGAATACTGGGACGGGTGGTTCGATAGCTGGGGAGAGAAGCATCACACAACGGATGCAGTTACGCAGGCGGCAGATCTGAAATGGATGCTGGAAAAGGGTTACTCAGTCAATTTGTATATGTTTCATGGAGGGACCAGCTTTGGCTGGATGAACGGCGCCGACATGGACGAAGGAAAGTACAAGCCGGACGTGACCAGCTACGACTACGATGCGCCGGTGAGCGAGAGCGGGGAGTTGACGCCGAAGTTCTATCTATTCCGCGATGCGATTCACGAGGCTACGGGAAAGACACCTCCCGCACCGCCGGAGCCTCTTCCGGTGAGGGTTTACGCGCCGGTAAAGCTGAAGGATGCGGTTTCTCTATGGAGTAATCTGCCGAAGCCTATTCAATCGGACAAGATACTTTCAATGGAAGACGTGAATCAGAGTTATGGCTACATTCTGTACCGCACAACGATCGGGCACGCACAGAGCGCGGAGCTACACATCGATGAGCTGCACAGTTATGCGCAGATCTACCTTGATGGCGAGTTGGTTGGAACGCTCGACCGGCGGCTGAATCTGTCGACGCTGCCGATTCACACGACGCACGACAATGCCAGGCTGGATATTCTGGTTGAAAATACCGGGCGGGTGAACTACGGCCGAGAGTTTGTGAACGAGCGCGCGGGAATTACGAAGCGGGTCACGCTGGGGGATGAGACACTCGCAGGCTGGCAAATTTATACGCTGCCCATGGAAAACGCCGGCTCAGACAACTATGGCTCTGATACCTGCACTGGCGCTTGCTTCTATCGAGGGAAGTTTTTCGTGCCTCAGCCTGCGGATACTTTTGTGGATATGAGTCAATTTGGCAAAGGCGTTGTGTGGATCAATGGGCAGCTTATAGGTCGCTTCTGGAATATCGGACCGCAGAGGACTCTCTATGTGCCATCGACGATCATCGATCAGCGGGGGAACGATATTGAGATCTTTGATTTGAATGGACAGCCGGGGCGGACCGTGCATTTTTTGAATAAGGCGATATTGGACGATAACAAGTAGAGTCGAAAACAAAGCGGCATGTTAGCACCCGACGCGCGGGGTTCGCGGGTTATTTAGAAAGTTCGATGTCACGGCGAAACTGACAACACGAGAGCGGAGTGCGAACCGATCCCAGGTCTCAAAGGCGAGATCTCCGCCCCACGGACCACCCAGAGGGTACCCGCCTGTCCGTGGGGACCCCGGGCCTGGGGCACCCGGTCTTTTTTTTCTTGAAATTAGTTTGGGAACTCAGGGTAGCTTGAAGGATTTTACTGCGATGGCGTTTGGGGTACGGCCGGTGGGGATGAGGGTGAATAGCGAATTCGTGGCTGTGCGTACTACGGCTACATCGGCGGAGCGGGTATCGACTGCAAAGAGCAAGAGGCCGCTGCTGGAGAAAGCCAGTGCAGACGGACCATCGCCTACGCGGATGGAACCGATCCGCTTGCCGTCGTCTATGGAGTAGACGGTGACGTATTGGGAGCGGAGGTTGGCTACGTAGAGGAGGGCGTTGTCGCTTGTGACGAGACCGCGGATGGGGTTGTCGCCGATCATGGTTGCGCCGCTGATGTCATTGGTGTTGGTGACGACCTCGGAGATGGAGTCGGATTGGGAGTTGATGACGAAGAGCTCGCCGCCATCGGGCTTGAGGGCCAGTTGGATGGGGGCACGACCGACGTCCATGAGGGCTTCAAGGCGATCAGGCTGGTTAGGATTGGTTTTGGAGTGGGCGAGAGCTATTGCCATGACCTGATGGCCGGCGGCACAGGCGATAAATGCTTTGGAGGAGTCGGGGAGGATGACGGCATCGGACGCGCCGGGGCAGCCTGAGAAGACGGCGCGAAGGCTGTGGTCGGCGGGGTTGATGATGTTGACGCTGTTGCCGCGGCGGTTGGCGACGACGAGGGATTTCGCATCGGGGGCGATGCGGGCCGAGACGGGCTCTTCACCGGCGGGTATGACGGCCATCTCACGGCGGGCGTCGAGGTCGAGGACGGAGATGGAGTTGGATCCGGAGTTAGCCACATAGGCCAGCTTGCCGGCGGGGTCGAGCTCGATGGAGACGGGCTGGCGCTGGACGGGGATAGTTGCGGCAACGGAGTTGTTTTCAGCATCGATAACGGAGATGGAGCCCTGGCCACCCGTTGCGCCAGAGTTGACTACGTAAACTTCGTTGCGTGTGGAGCTGGAGGCAACGGCGACTGGATTCTGGCCTACGGGAAGTTCGCGGTCGAGGCGCATGTTGATTGCGTCGAGGATGGTGACGGTGCCGCTTTGGCCGTTGGTGATGTAGGCGTATTCGCGAAAGTTGGGTGGGTATTGAGGGAAGTCGTGATGGTGGCAGGCCGTGAGGCCTAGCAGCGCGAGTGCTAAAAGGCGGGCTGGTCGGACGTACTTCTGATTCATGGTTTAAACCGCAGCGACGGCGTGGATGCCGCGGGGGAGATGGCGGTCGACCACGGGGGCGATCTGTGCGAGTTCGTCCATCATGACGGCGAACTGGTCGGGGTAGATGGATTGCGGGCCGTCAGAGAGGGCTTTTTCCGGCTGGTGGTGGACTTCAACCAGGATGCCGTCTGCGCCGGTGGCAATGGCGGCGCGGGCCATGGGCAGAACGCTGTCGCGACGACCGGTGCCGTGGCTGGGGTCGACCAGGATGGGCAGGTGGCTGAGGCGCTGGATGGCGGGGATGATGCTGAGGTCAAGGGTGTTTCGGGCGTGATCGGCGAAGGTGCGCACGCCGCGCTCGCAGAGGATGACCTCGTAGTTGCCTTCGCTCATGATGTACTCAGCGGACATGAGGAACTCTTCCAGGGTGGCGGAGAGGCCGCGCTTGAGCAGGACAGGCTTGCGAAGACGGCCTGCCTGCTTGAGCAGGGAGTAGTTCTGCATGTTGCGGGCGCCGATCTGGATGACGTCAGCCCACTCGGCGACGAGGGCGAGGGATTCAGTATCGATGGCTTCAGTGATGATGCGCAGGCCGAAGCGTTCACGGATCCGGGCGAGGATGCGGAGGGCATCGAGGCCGAGGCCTTGAAAGGCGTAGGGCGACGTGCGTGGTTTGTAAGCTCCGCCGCGGAAGAACTGCGCGCCAGAGGCTGCGACCTGTTCAGCGATGGCGAAGGCCTGTTCTTGAGTTTCGATGGAGCAGGGACCAGCGACAATGGCCAGGTCGCGACCTCCTATGGAGGCGTCGGTTCCGGGGAAACGGATGACGGTGTCTTCTTCTTTAACGTCGCGGCTGGCCAGTTTGTAGGCTTTTGAGACGCGGATGACTTCGGCGACGCCGGAGAGGGATTCGAGGTTGCCGCGATCGACTTCACCCTGGTTGCCGGTGATGCCGATGGCGGTGCGCTGGGCTCCGGGAAGGGGATGGGGCCGAAAGCCCAACTGCTCAATATGGTCGCAGACCGCCTGGATTTCTTCCGGCGTAGCGTGCGATTTCATGACAACTAACATGAATGGCCCTCGAACCACCAGTCTAATTGGTGGGAGGAGGAAGGGCAATTACTTCATGAGCTGGCACATGGGCGAGTTCTAACGAACTGATGCTGAGAGCTCCAAAGCCCGAATCATTGTTGCATTTTGAGGCACGCGGCGCAGGGGTGGCCCGATGGTACGGTGATGGATTCGGGCGATTACCAAGGAAGGACCGCCTTACTTCCTGTGGTTTTTGTTAGTGGGCTGTGGTTTCGGCTACGGAGTTGGGATCGGCGTCAGTATCCATTGGGTCAAAGTCGTGCCGGTATCCATCGGCGGCTTCTCCTACGGTATTGATGGCGACGATGGCTGGGGCAAATACGATTCCGAAAAACGCTAGTAACACAAAGAAGTCGTGCATCTTTTACTCCTCACGCGCGTTTAGTAGAGCGCAGGAACCCATAGTCGAATGGATTAGAAAAAAATAAAATAGTACTTATCAGTCACTTGCGGGCTGCAAGTGCTATGGGTTTAGTACTTAAGTGGGATGGGTACAAGGCATCCTGCAAGGTTTTCAAAGTCGAACCGTGGTGCAATTGGGCGATTCTTATGCAGATGGCTAAGAGTTGCGTATCAAATTAACGGACTAATTATGGATGAGCTGGTTGCGGGCCAGGGGCTGCAATTATTTTTCCTTCTTGGCGGCGGAAATGGTCTTTGCGGCTACGATGGCGGGGGCAAATAAGATTCCTAAAAAGGCTAGGAAAATCATGAAGTCGTGCATTCTTTCACTCCTTGGGCCCGGTGTGTTCAGGCGGCTCAAAAAATGATCATCGGCTTTTCTGGGGGAAATATGAATAGCACTATGCAGTGCTACTGGCCTAGCACCCAAGTTGTATGCGCGGGGGCTAGCGGGAGTTGCGGGTGGAGCGGGAGGCTTCGCGCTTTTGCGCGCGCCACTTGAGAGCCAGCCAGGCCAGGTAGCCGAGTTGGATGGCCCAGGTGATGATGTAGGCGGCAGCGGTGAACTGGTGGTCGAGAATCGCTCTTGGGTCCATTTTTTTCCTTTTTCCCTCGTCTTGGAGTCGTTATGCGTCCAACGCGTCTTGCGCTTCCTGCGCGGCGAATTTCTGGTGCTGGCGTTCTACGTGGTAGCGGAGGGCGAGGATCAGGACGCCCCAGGCTAGCCAGGCGAGGACGTTCCAGCCGAACGCAGCAAGCATTGCGGGATCTTTGATGCCGGAGTCCGGTCCGCCGCCGAAGACGGGGGCCGGGTGTTGAGTGCGCCACCAGCGGTTGGACATATAAACGATGGGGACATCGAGGGCGCCGAAGATGCCGAGAACGGCGGCCAAGGTCTGCATCTGCGGGCCGGCGGCGAAACGGCGCAGAAGCAGGTAGCTGACGTAGATGAGCCAGAGGACGAGGGTGGTGGTGAGGCGTGCATCCCATGTCCACCAGATGCCCCAGGCGCGGCGGCCCCAAATGGGTCCGGTGATGAGGACGACAGTACAGAAGACTACGCCAACTTCGGCTCCGGCGAGGGCCCAGGCGTCAGAGATCTGCGCGTAGGCGGGACGGTTGCGGCGGAAGGCGAGGAATCCGATGGATCCGGCCAGGGAGATGGCGAAGAAAAGGAAGGCGACCATGGCCGAGGGGACGTGGTAGTAGAAGATGCGCTGGACCTCGTGCATGGTCTGCTCTTCAGGGGCGACGTAGATTGCCTGGTAGAAGCCCCAGATCATGAGGGCTACGGTGATGGTGGCGTAAAGGCCGATGGCTGCTTTCTTCATGGCATGTTTCAGTGTACTAAAACAGTTGTCAGTGGTCAGTTGTCAGTGGTCAGTGAAGGCCCGGGTGGGTCAGAATCGGTAAAACAGTAGTCAGTGGTTAGTGGTCAGTAAGC
>Ga0187855_10000314_pt1 | contig 44215 bp, 46 predicted proteins | sample June2016WEW_8_10_2_FD_132969 | JGI IMG/M metagenome (GOLD analysis project Ga0187855, IMG submission 132969) | Peatland microbial communities from SPRUCE experiment site at the Marcell Experimental Forest, Minnesota, USA - June2016WEW_8_10 | ecosystem: Environmental > Terrestrial > Soil >... | reverse complement strand
TTCGCGGTCCAGCAGCGCCTGCGCGATACGCTCGAGCTTGTCCCGCTGCGTCTCCAGAATGTTGCGCGCTTTGCTGTAGCCGTTCGTGACGATGCTGCGAACTTCGCCGTCAATCTTGATCGCAGTGTCTTCCGAATAATCCCGGTGCTGCGCGATTTCACGGCCCAGGAAAATCGCTTCTTCCTTCTTGCCGAAAGTAAGCGGCCCCAGAACGCTCATGCCCCATTCGCAGACCATCTGCCGCGCGATCTCGGTGGCGCGTTCGATATCGTTCCCGGCGCCGGTGGTGATGTGGTGCAGAAAAATTTCCTCGGCCGCGCGCCCGCCCATCAGTACGGCAAGCTGCGCTTCCAGAAATTCCTTGGTGTATGTGTGCTTGTCGTCGATTGGCAATTGCATGGTTACGCCCAGCGCCATGCCGCGCGGAATGATGGTCACCTTGTGCAGCGGATCAGCGCCCGGCGTCATTGCCGCCACAAGCGCGTGTCCGGCCTCGTGGTACGCCGTGTTGCGCTTTTCTTCGTCTGACAAAATCATGGATCTTCGCTCGACGCCCATCAGGACTTTGTCCTTGGACATCTCGAAGTCCACCATCGCTACAAACTTGCGGTTCTGCCGCGCCGCCCACAGGGCCGATTCATTCACCAGATTCGCCAAATCGGCGCCCGAAAAGCCCGGCGTGCCGCGCGCAATCACCGAAAGATCAACATCCTCGGAAAGTGGCACCTTGCGCGTATGCACGCGAAGGATTTCCTCGCGCCCCTTCACGTCAGGACGCGGCACTACCACTCGGCGATCGAAACGGCCCGGCCGTAGCAGCGCTGGATCCAGCACATCAGGGCGATTCGTGGCCGCAATCAGAATGACGCCTTCGTTTGATTCAAATCCGTCCATTTCAACGAGCAACGCGTTCAAAGTCTGCTCGCGTTCGTCGTGGCCGCCGCCCAGTCCAGCGCCGCGATGCCGCCCGACCGCATCAATTTCATCAATGAAGATGATGCAGGGCGCGTTCTTCTTGCCTTGCTCGAACAAATCGCGCACGCGGCTCGCGCCCACGCCCACGAACATTTCCACGAAATCCGAACCGGAAATCGAGAAGAACGGCACATTCGCCTCGCCCGCAATCGCGCGCGCCAGCAAAGTCTTACCCGTTCCTGGAGGTCCCACCAGCAGCACACCCTTCGGAATGCGCCCGCCAAGCTTCTGGAATTTCTGCGGGTCCTTCAGGAAATCAATAATCTCGTACAGCTCTTCCTTCGGTTCATCGATTCCGGCGACGTCCTTGAACGTCGCTTTCTTCTGCTGAGCCGTCAGCAAGCGCGCGCGCGACTTCCCGAAACTCAGTGCCTTGTTTCCGCCCGCCTGCATCTGCTTCATCATGAAAACCCAGAAAAGCACCAGCAGCAGCAGCGGCCCGAAATTCACCAGGAACGTCAGCCAGTCCGCGTTCTTCACTTCCTTGTAGTTATAAATTACGTTGTGGTCTTGCAGCACCTTGGTGACGTCCGGAATCGCGGTATTGGCGATCGTCACGCCGCGAAATTTTCCGCCTTCGCGGTACTCGCCCTGCAATTCGGCGCTGTTCGGCGAAAGATAAATCTGCACATCTTTGACGCCGTTGTTCTGCACCTTCGCCAGAAAATTCGTGTAGTTGGGTTCGTCATCGTGCGCGGATTGACCTCCCGTCGAGGCCATCCTCCACAACACAACCGCCAACAGGATCATTAAGAGCCAAAATAAAATTGTTCGGACTGTTGAGTTCACCTGATTACCTCACCTGTTCCAACCTGACCGATATCATGCCAAAAACGGCTGCAACCACTTCTTAGATGCGAAATACGCCCTGGGATATTCAAACCATCCGGCCGCTTTCGAAGCCTTGCTCCTCGATCACAACTCCAGTTCGCGTGTTCTCTCTCGCTCGGAAATCGTCTGCGGCAGGCATCCCTTGAGCCCAGATTACTCGCCCGCCGCTTTCCAGCACCGGCCACGCCGCGCGCTCGCCGCTCGGAACCCGCCCAGCCAGGAACATGCTCTTTAACTTCAGTTCGTGGCGCCGGCCTTGTGGCCTATAGGCGTCGCCAGGCCTCCAATTCCGTAAAATCAAAGGAGAGCGCAGGAGGTCTGCATCGAGGGCGCTGGCGTCCCTCTTAGTGTCGCTCTCCGTCACAGGCCAGTCAATCACTTTCAGCCGGAAGCACTTTCCAAGTTCCGCAACCGAAATAGTCGCTGTCTCGCACAGCGGCAGGCTCACAACGTACTGATACGTTTTTGCTCGTTTCGCGGTTCCATCGCCGCCAGAAAGCTCGGCAGCTTCCCGCAGCGAAAAAATCAGTTCGCCAAAAGTTCGCCGAACGATAATTCCGCCCGGAAGTTCCACGTAGTGGCCGCTGCTGGATCCGCTCGCAAGCTGAACCACTTGTTCCACGTGGTTCGCACCCAGCTCCCGCCGGTGCCCCCGCGCTCCTTCATAAAGACGGCGGACCAATCGTTCCGTAAGCATGCGCAACGGCCCGGGTTGATTGCACTTCGGAGAAGTAAGGTTTTCACTGGCGCCCATCTGAAGAATTAGCGGCCTAAGAAGTGCATCAACAGCGACGTGGATTTCGTCGCCGTGCATCTGCGCGAGAGCTTGCATCCGGTCTTCCACAAGGGCGTCCCAGAAAATTTCTTCTTCCCGTGCAAGACGCGCCAGCTCACTCAAGTGATCCACAATCGCGCCCGAGAAATCGCGCTCCAGCACCGGCAACAGCTGCTCGCGAATGCGCGCGCGTGTCCGTCGCACGTCTCGATTCGTTGAATCTTCCCGCCATGTCTGGCCGTTCGCGCGCAGATACTCGCGCAGAATTTCCCGTCGCGTACCGAGCAGCGGACGCACAATCGCGCCGGCGAGGGGATGAATTCCCCCTAGACCGGTCGGGCCAGTTCCCCGAATCAGGTGCGCCAGGACGGTCTCGGCTTGATCGTCCGCCGTATGCGCTACCGCGATGTGCGTTGTCTGCCCCTCTTCGATGAGGCGCTCGAAAAATGCATAGCGCAGCCGACGCCCCGCGTCCTCCAGGTTCCACCCCTGGCGTCTGGCCTCCGCTCCAACATCCTCGCGAGCAATCAAAAGCTCCAGCCCAAAAGACCCCGCCAGCTCTGCCACGAAGGCCGCGTCGCCTTCGGACTCTGCGCCGCGCAGCTGGTGATTGAAGTGCACAACCGCCAGCGTGACACCCAGGTCGTCGCGCAAGCGATCAAGCAGGCGCAACAGCGCCACCGAGTCGGCGCCTCCCGACACAGCTACGCCCACACGGTCGCCCGCCGCCAACATCCGCGACGACTGCACGCTTGCCAGTACGGATTGTTCCAGCGGAACTCGCACAGGCCGGTCCCCTCATGAGCTCTCGACCAGGATACTCCATGGTAGCAGTGCGATTGTGTAGGGTCGAGGGCAGCGCTACTGCGGACCCACCAGCTCGCTGCGCAGATTCTGCAGGCTCAGAGCCGGTCGGTAATTTGTTGAGTGAAGAGGTCTCGGCTATAGGAAATGCGCCGGTCCAGTGCCACGGCAGCGAAATAAGAACAATTCTTGCGTTCCTTCTCCAACCAGGCTGAAAATCCGGGCGCCATAGGGCGCGAAACGCGATTCAGCACCGCAAGCAAACCGTAATACGTTCCTACAGCGCGAATTTCTGACTGATCGTCGCCCCTTTCCGGGCACAATCGCACCAACTGCAACAGGCGATTGAAATCATCAGCGCCCACTTCCTGATTGGCCAGGCCAGTGACTTCGCGCACTCGGTCGGAAAGCGCGATGTTCCGGCTGGAGGCCAGGATCGAACGGCAATAGGACACAAAGAATTGCAGAAAGATCGCCGCCGACACCACGCAGATAACTGCCGCGATCATCGCGCTCTCACCAGCAAGCGCGCCGGTTCCAGACGCGCATCCTCCTGAACGTGCGCGAACGTGTAAGCCCATGCCAGCGGCAACCACACTCCCACCAATGGCGGGAACCAGCGCAGAAGGTTCGGTTCCAGCCCCGGAAACAGATTACGCAACGCGTACGTGCAAGCATCGGCGCTGAAATATATTCCAAGCGCCAGAACTAATTGGATCAGCCGCGTTCGCGTCTCGCGCAATTTTAATATCGCACCCCACAACAGGTACGTGAGTACGACTCCCACGAAATAGAAATTTTGGCCGATCTCCACAACGAAATGACTAGTCAGGTGCGTCCGATTTTGATGCACAACTGCGTAGGAGAAAACGGCCGTCAAAAGTATCAGCATCACGGCGGCCCCGCGGATGTACTTGCTCACACCCATTTCCGCGAAGGTTTCCTGGTAGAACTTAATAATGACCCAGAACATCAAGACGTTCAGCAAGCTGTCGGTGTAGTAGTAAAAATAGACGTATGTTGTGGAGTCAAAGCCAAAATGGTGGACGCAATAATATTGGCCGCAGGTGACCAACGCATCGCATAACATGTAGAAAGCAATAGGGAAGTGACGAAAAGCCTGCTTGCGGGAGAGCAGGTACACCACCACGCCGATTTCCGCGAGGAAACCTACAAGCCAGATCAAATAATCGAGTGGTCCAAGCATCGAAGTTTCGTTTCCGGTGCTCGACCACTCAACTCCCGGCTAGCGGGAGTTCCCTGACTCTAGTTCCAGGGTGTGGGTGGCACCGGGGCCGACGTGCTCTTCCAAGGAGTCGGCGGCACGGGAGCCGACGTACTCGCCCAGGGAGTTGGCGGCACAGGAGCCGATGTACTCGCCCAGGGAGTTGGTGGCACAGGAGCCGACGTACTCGCAAGCGTGATGGCCTTTAGACCGACGGCGCTGGCCAATACCAACATGACCAGAACCGCTACAGCTAACCACTTACTCATTGACCCCTCCGAGTAGGGACACTACGCGGCGGAGTCTATAAGTGTTTAGTTGCCGTCAAGAGGTAAATTTTCAGGGTGTGTGTCTAAACGGTACACACCCCTACCTCTTGGCCAGTTTCAGGCCTTTCCTGATCGTCCACGTCAAACTAGCCGTTGCGATTGCGTTGGGTCAATGGTCCGAAAGTACCAGTGCGGCGGGACTTTCCAAGGCAGTATGAACTCCGGAAATAATCCGCTCTTGCCACCAAGCAGCTCCAGTTCGAAATGTTGTTTCGCTCCGGCGCGGCGCCCAAAACTCTTCCCGCTATGGGCAGACTCTGCTAACATACATTCGCAAGCAAATCGACAATTTATGATGTGCGGAGTGAAGCTACAATGGCACTAGCATGTGAAATGTGCGGTAAGAAACCGCTGTACGGCAACGCGATCAGCCACGCCCATAACGTGACGCGACGCCGCTGGAATCCCAATCTGCGGCGCGTCAAGGCTGTGGTCAAAGGCGCTCGCAAGCACATCCGCGTCTGCACTTCCTGCATCCGCTCCGGCCGCGTGCAAAAGGCCGCGTGAAGGCGGCCCTCCCCTGGAAGGAGTCCAGTTTGTCACGACGAATCTTGGCTGTCGCTCTCGTGCTGGGGAGTGTGTGCGTTGCCGGTTGCAAGAAGGAAGCCGCGCCCGGACCCGACGTCTGGGCCGTCGTCAATGGCAAGGAAATCCAGCGCTCCGAGGTGGAGAAGTACTTTCGCACGCGTGTTAACGCGGAAGGTCCCGCGCCCTCTCAGGAAGAGGCGCTCTCCCTGAAGCTGAATATCCTCGATGAACTCGTGAATAACGAAATTCTGCTCGAGCGCGCCAACAAATTGAATCTGGTCGCCAGTGATGCGGAAGTGGAAGACAAATTCACTGAGTCTAAGAGCCCCTACACTGAAGAAGAATTTCAGAAAAAGTTGAAGGATTCTGAACTCACGGTGGACGACTTAAAAGCGGACATCCGCCGCCAACTATCGGTGCAGAAGCTCCTGAATCGCGAGGTGGTGGCAAAAATTTCGATCACGGATCAGGACGTCCTCGACTTCTACAACAAGAATCGCGCGCAATTCAATGTGGCTGAACTCCAGTTTCACATTGCGCAGATCGTCGTTACGCCGCACCCTGACCCTACTGTCCACAACCGCAAGAACGATAAAGCCACCTCCGAACCCGAAGCCAAGCGCAAAATTAGCTTGATCGAGCAAAAACTTGAAAGCGGCGCCGATTTTTCCCAGCTCGCGATGGACTATTCAGAGGATTCGACGGCCGCCACCGGCGGGGATCTCGGATTCGTTCCGGAGTCTGCGTTGAATCAGTCGGATCCGCTGCTGAAGAAGACGGTTCTGGGGATGAGGCCGGGCGACGTCACGCAACCCATCGGCGTGAAGAACGGCGGGTACCGTATCCTCAAGCTTGTCGCCAAAGAGCCCGCAGGTCAGCGCGAACTCTCCGATCCGCAAGTGCAGCAATCCATTCGCGACATGCTGCGCAACCGCAAGGAGCAGCTTTTGCGTTCGGCGTACATGATCGAAGCGCGTGACGATTCACACGTCACCAACTACCTGGCCCGGCAAATTCTGGAATCCGCAGGAAAACTTCCCGCCTCAAGATAATCTCAAAGTCGTAGCGAAAAAATGCTATTGCTGGGTTTAGGTACTGCAGTGGCGGGTAAAGCCTATCCGCGGCCGACGTCGTGCGCTAGAGGCCGCTCTGGACGAACCATCCGGGCGATAAAAATTACGATCAGTCCGGCCAGCGGGCTCAGCAACATCCCTACGAGGAAGCCCTTCCAGAAGGTAATCCCTTCCTTTTCCATCTTCGTCGCTGCAAGCGCGCATGCCATCACCCAGATCAGGCCCGCTATCGCTAGCAAAAGCCAAGCGGCAACCGCCGCAAAATGCACGTGTAAGTACATCGCGAATCCCCCAGTACCCTGCGCCTGCCAAGCCCTCAATCCCAGCTCGGATTGGAACTATTCTGGCGAAAGCAAGGTGCTAGGGAAAGGCACGAGAAGAAAAAGGGAACTTAAAGGTTACTAATGAAGCCGGAACAACCGCTCAACTTACTACGACCACCACTTCACCTGCGTTCACGGTTTGGCCCTCGATGACACGCACCCGGTCAATCGTTCCTGACTTGGGCGCGCGAATCTCGTTCTGCATCTTCATCGCCTCTACCACCAGCAGGCCCTGGCCTGCGCGAACCGTATCGCCCGCTCGGACCAGGACCCGCACGATCTTCCCAGGCATTGGCGCCAAGACCTGCTGGCGGCCCTCCGCCTCGGCGCTCCCACCGCGATCGCGCCGCCATTCGCGTTCATCCTGGACTACGATCCTGAATTCCCGGCCGCGTGTAACAGCTCGCAGCTCTCCACTCAAGCGCTCCATGCGCACATCGAACGATTTTCCATTTATAAGAATCGAATAGCTCCCGGGCGACACCTCAGTCGCGTTCGCTTCCAGGCGCTCGCCGTCAATCGCCCATAGCGGGCGTTCGCCCACGGTCGTGAGCTCAACGCGGCGCTTTTTTCCGGCAACCTCAATCTGCAGTTTCACGATTCCTCTGTTCGTCCCGCGGCGACGTCTAGGCGGCTATGGTTCGCGATCGACTTGTTCCCGCCGACCCTCCGTCTTCCATTTTGATTCCGGAATCGCCAGCGTTTCGGAAGCGCTCGCGCCCAGAGCGTGCGACGTATGCCACAAAAATGCGGCAATTGCTGCAGCTTGCTCGGTCGCGGTATCTTCGTTGCCGTCGCGGTTTTCCGTAGTAGGTGCAGCGCTCAGAAAATCATCCAGCCAGCGTGTGTAAATCGCGCCTTCTCGGAAATCCCTGCTCGCCAGGATCCGCCGAAACAGCGACACGTTGGTCTTGATCCCGCTCGCGTAATATTCCTCCAGCGCCCGGCCCAGTCGCGCGAGAGCTTCCTTTCGGTCGCGGCCCCACGCAATCAGCTTTCCCAGCATCGGGTCATACTCGTTTGGCACCGTCCAGCCCGCGTAAATTCCTTCATCCAGCCGAATCCCGGGCCCGGTCGGAACTCCGCAATCCAGGATTTTCCCGGGCGATGGAAAGAAGTTGTTGTCCGGGTCTTCGGCATAGATGCGGCACTCAATGGCATGGCCGCGCAATGCAATATCCTCCTGGCAGAGAGGCAACGGTTCGCCCGCCGCGATGCGCATCTGCAATTTCACCAGATCAAGTGAGGTCACGATTTCAGTCACGGGATGTTCCACTTGCAGCCGCGTGTTCATCTCCAGGAAATAGAAATTCCTCTGCGCGTCCACCAGGAATTCCACCGTGCCCGCGTTCGTATAATTTCCCGCGCGCGCCAGCTTCAGCGCCGCTTCACCCATCGCTTTCCGCAGCTCCGCCGTCATAATCGGCGACGGCGCCTCCTCAATCACCTTCTGGTGCCGTCGCTGCACGGAGCATTCCCGCTCTCCCAGATAAACAAAATGCCCGTGTTGATCTGCCAACACCTGAATCTCGATGTGTCGCGGGCGCTCCAGATATTTTTCCAGGTACACTCGCGCGTCGCCGAACGCGTTTTGCGCTTCGGATGTCGCATCCCGCCACGCGGAGGCGAGTTCGCCCTCGCTCGCGACGCTGCGCATCCCTTTGCCTCCGCCGCCCGCCACCGCCTTCAGAATCACCGGAAACCCGATTTCCCGTGCAATTTCAGTCGCCTCGTCCACAGAGTTGATGGGATCCAGCGTTCCGGGCACGGTTGGCGTGCCCACAGCTCGCGCAATCTGCCGCGCTGCGGTCTTCGAGCCCAGCTGCTCCATGGCTGCGGCCGAAGGTCCAATAAAAGTCACCCCGGCCTCCACGCAGGCGCGTGCGAGCGCGGGATTCTCTGCCAGAAAACCGTATCCCGGATGAATCGCGTCGCAGTCCGCAAAACGTGCAACGCCCAGAATCTTCTCAATCACCAAATAACTTTCGCGTGAGGGCGCCGGTCCGATCCCGTACGCCTCATCCGCCATACGAACGTGCAGCGACGCGCGATCCACGTCGCTATACACGGCGACCGCGCGCACACCCAGCTCCCGGCACGCGCGCGCGATGCGCACCGCAATCTCGCCGCGATTGGCGATCAGCACCTTCTTGAACATTGCTGCTCCCCGGGCAAACCCGAAATTCTAGCACCTTGGCCGGCAGCTCGCCCGCGCAGAACGCCGGGCAGACCCAGCCTGTTTCGTTGACACCCATCTGGGCCGCTGTTAGATTGCATACTTTGTGTTCATAGGGCGGCCCAAATTCAGTATCCGGCGCATCGTCTGGATAGCGTCATCGGCGGCATTGCTTGCCTCCGCCTTCGGCTGCGCTGTCAGTCACAAGACCGTGGTGCAGCCCTCGCAGGCGCCGGCTACTCTGCAGACTGCGACGAAAGAGCAGCTCGTCGCTAGATACAACCGTCAAGCACAAGCGATTCAATCTCTGAACGCCGGCGTGAGCATGAAGCTCACCGCAGGTTCTGCGTATTCCGGTGTCATCGAGCAATACCATGAAGTGAACGGTTTTATCCTGGCAGCCAAGCCCGCCAGCATTCGCGTGATTGGCCAGGCTCCGGTCGTTGGCAAAAATATTTTCGATATGGTGAGCGACGGTTCGACGTTTAGCATTTACATACCGTCGAAGAATGAGTTCATTGTCGGCCCGGCCAATCTGGAGCGTCGTGCCGAAAAACCGATCGAAAATCTGAGGCCGCAGCACCTGGTGGATGCGCTCTTCTGGCCGGCGATCACGGATCAAATGCCGGTATTGTTTGAACAAGCCAGTGAAGGCGTCGCGCGATACTACATACTGACGGTGGTCAGGCCGGCCGCGCAGCAATCAGCCGCCGGAGCAAGCGACGCCGGGAGCGATGCTCCGGATCACCAAGCAAGCGCTCAGCGTGCAGCTTCCAACTGGGAAATCGCGCGGAAAATATGGTTCGATCGTGTGGATTTGCGCGTCTCCAGAATTGAGAATTTTGGCTCGGGTGGAAACGTGGCTTCCGATGTGACCTACGCAAACTGGCAGGCCGCAGGTGCCGCGAACTATCCATGGCAGATCAACGTCACCCGGCCGAACGACGACTATCAATTGCAGATCACGCTCAAGAAGCTTACTGTGAACGAGCCGATTGCCCCAGACCGCTTCGTATTGTCGCAGCCACCGGGCACGGATCTGGTGCACCTCGGCGAAAACGCTGGGGATGACACTCACAAAGACTCTGGCCCGATCGACAAGGAGCCGCATCCGTAGCGCCAGCGAAATTCTCTAAGCGCCGCGAAAGCTTATGATTCGTTACATGATTCTGCAAAACGTGCTGCACCGCCCGCTCCGCACCTTCATCACCGTGCTGGCCGTAGCCGTCGAGGTCACGCTCGTCATCATCGTCGTCGGCCTGACCAGCGGCCTGCTCTCGGAATCGGCCAAACGCATCGAAGGTGTCGGCGCGGACATCATGGTTCAGCCGCCCTCCGCTTCCGTGTTCATGGCTTTCAGCGGCGCACCCATGCCCATCGCTATCGCCGATAAATTGGCGCAGCTCGAATACGTCCAGGCTGTCGCCCCAGTCCTTCTGCAATTCAATTCCAACGGGCTGGAAATCATTTATGGGATTGACCAGGACAGCTTTCGTGCCGTCACTGGCGGATTTGTTTTCCACGAAGGCCATGACCTGCAGGGGCCAAACGATATCCTGGTAGACGACGTTTACTCCAGATCAAAAAAGATAAAGCTCGGTCAGACCCTGCGCCTCTTCGATCACGATTTTCATGTGGTCGGAATCGTCGAGCACGGCAAAGGCGCCCGCCTCTTCGTTTTCCTCTCCACGCTTCAGGAGATGGCCGGCGCGCACGACAAGGCTTCCGTCTTCTTCATCAAATGTGATCGTACCGATCATACGCCCGCCGTGATCGATGGGATCAAAGAACTCCTACCTCGCTACGAGGTCCGCCCGCTCAAGGACTTTATTTCGTTGATGACTTCCTCGAACCTACCCGGCTTAGGCGCTTTCATCAACGTCATGATCGGCATCGCCGTGGTGATCGGCTTCCTGGTGATTTTTCTCTCGATGTACACCACCATCATCGAACGCACTCGTGAAATCGGCGTCCTGAAGTCCCTCGGCGCCTCCAAGGGCTACATCGTCCGCATCGTTCTGAGCGAGACGACGCTTCTCTGCCTGGGTGGTGTTGTTGGCGGGATCGCCCTCAGTTTTCTTATGAGAGCGATCTTCATCAAGCTGTTCCCGTCGCTCACGATTCTCATTTCTGTCGAATGGGTCCTGCGCGCTGGCCTGATTGCCATTGTGGGCGGCCTGCTGGGCGCTACCTACCCCGCCTGGATGGCCAGCCGTAAAGATCCCGTCGAGGCTTTGGCTTACGAGTAGCTCAATCCCACTCTTCCGCTGCGATTCGGGCGTTTCGGACAATCTGCGCCCGCCCATCCGCGCTAGGCAGAAATGCTAAAGCCGACTAGAATATTTCCATCCTCGCATTCGCTGACGCTTGAAGGGGAGCGGCTGTTGGAGCCCATACTCAAGACTGAAAACCTATGGAAGGTGTATCGTCAGGGCAAAGTGGAAGTTCCCGCCCTGCGCGGCGTCAGCATCGAAATCTTTCCCGGTGAATTCGTCTCGATCATGGGCCCTTCCGGTTGCGGTAAATCCACCATGCTGCACGTAATTGGCGGCTTGGCCCAGGCTACCTCCGGACGCGTGCTCCTCGATGGCAACGACCTCACCACCATGAGCGATTCCGCGCGCACTCTACTGCGCCGTCACAAAGTTGGTTTTGTCTTTCAGCGCTTTAATCTGCTGCCCACTCTCGACGCTTATCACAACATCACCCTCGCCCAGCATATCCACGGCAACGGCTTCGATCCGCATCGCTTCCAAGTAGTCGCCGACCTTCTCGGCCTCAGCGGCCGGCTGAAGCACAAGCCCTCGGAACTTTCCGGCGGCGAACAGCAGCGCGTAGCGCTCGCACGCGCCATTGTCAGCGAACCAAAAATCGTCTTGGCCGATGAACCCACCGGCAACCTCGACACCCGGAGTTCCGAAGCCGTTCTCGGCCTTCTCCGCCAGCTCAATCAGGATCTCGGCCAGACCATCGTCATGATCACTCACAATCCCGAAGCCGCCGCCTACGGTCATCGAGTCCTGCACATGCGGGACGGCGAAGTTGTGGACGGTTCCTCGGTTCACTGATATGCGCACTCTCTGGCGGGGAATCGTCCGCACCATTTTCTGGTCCTACGACCGCGGCAGTTGGCCTTACGACTTAGCCGTAATTCTGATCGTTCTGTTTGTGCTGGTCACCCCGTCCCACTGGTTCCACGACCAGCCCCAAAACACCGCAGCGTTCGCTTCCAAAGTCCAGCTGGAATCAGAAGATCCCGCCAGCCAGACGCACACTTATCGCCTGGATGCGACGGTGCTTCCTAGCGAAAAGCGCGCCGCCCGCGCCACTCCCGAACTTGAGCGCGAAACGCATGACATCCTCGCGCGCACCGTCGCCGAACTCAAAGACCAGACTTTCCAGGTTGTGCACATCGAGCCGGTCGCTGCTCAGGATGGTTCGATTCTGTACTACGACGTCACCATACATCCGTCCCCGCTAATGTAACATTTTCTCCCCGATCACGGCCCTATCTGGAACCTGGCAACTGGCTCGCTACGTCCAACCAATGTAGTATTATGAACGCCTTGCTAACGGCGCTCACCACTCACTGAGGGAAATGATTTGATCGTAGGACGCTTCTTATCGGCAATTGTGCTAATCGCCATCATTTCGGTCGCTTGTATTGCAGCATTTCCTGCTGCTAGCCAGAATCACAGTCCGGCTACGCTGGATGGCACGCTCAGAGAACTCGATCGCTCCGCCAAGGGTTTTCATAGCCTTTCCGCCGATGTCGAACGCACCAAAGTTACCGTCGTCGTCAACGATCGCTCCACCGAAACCGGTTCCATCCTGGTTCGCGACGATAAAATGCTCCTGGAGATGAAGCCTCCGGACGCCCGTACAATTCTGCGCACAGGCGACAGCCTTTACATCTACACCCCAGGTCTGAAACGCGTCGAGGAATACAACCTCGCGCAGCATCGCGCCCAGGTGGATCAATATCTTCTGCTCGGTTTCGGAACGCAGGGCAAGGAACTTCAGAAGTCGTACCTGGTAACGCTGCTCGGTGAGCCCACGCTGGATGAAAAAAAGACGGTCGAACTGGAATTGACTCCCAAGTCACAGGAAGCTCGTAACCAGATCTCTAAGATTCAGATCTGGTTCGACGAAACCTCTTGGCTTCCGGTGCAGCAGCAGTTCAACGAGACCGGCTCGGGCGATTACTTCGTCATTCGCTATTCACGTATCGTGCGCAATCCCGATCTCGGCGACGCCCACTTCAAACCCCACTGGCCCAAGGGCACCGAAAAAGTCAAACCGCAGGGCTAGCGCCTATTTCGCACCTGCTCGTTGCTTCTTCTCGCCGCGCGCAACTGATTCGTGCTCCAGCAGCGCGAGCTTGCGCTCGAGTCCCCACCGATAACCAGCCAGATTGCCGTCTTCGCGCACCACGCGATGGCATGGCACCACCACGGACACTGGATTCCTAGCGCACGCCCGCGCCACTGCTCGAATCGCCTTCGGCTTGCCAATCGCCCGCGCCACTTGGCTGTACGTCCGCGTCGTCCCGTACGGGATCTTCCGCAATTCTTCCCACACTCGCCGCTGAAACGCAGTCGCCTGCACGTCGGTCGGCAAATCGAGATTCGGTTCTCGTCCGCGCAGATGTTGCAGTATTTTCCCCACCCAGCCTTCCAGCCCGTTCCGGTCGCGCTCGATCTCCGCGCGTGGATATTCTTTCCGCAGCGAACTTTCCAGCGGCCCGTCATCCTTTCCCAGGTACAGCGCGCTGATCCCGCGGTCCGTCGCTCCCACCAGCAATCGCCCCAGTGGCGAATTTACGATCGTGTAGTGAATCTTCATTCCCGCGCCGCCCTGCCGATAGGTAGCAGGTGTCATCCCTAATTGCGCCGGAGCGCGTTCGTACAATCGGCTGCTCGATCCAAATCCCGCGTCATACAATGCTGTCGTCACATCGTCTCCTTTTCGCAACTTGGATTTCAGCCGGCGCATCCGTCGCGCATCGGCGTACTGCCTTGGTGAGATTCCCATCACGCTGCGAAACGCGCGCTCCAGCTGATGCGCGCTCATTCCCGCAGTCGCACTCAGTGTGCCCAGCGTCAGGCGCGCCTCGCTGTCATTCGCGCCGGCGGCGCTACCGCCATCCGCATCAATCTGCGCTTCGATCTGGCGGCATACCCTCGCCACCGCCGCCGTTCGCGGGTCGCGCAAACGCGCCAAGTGTGGCCGGCAACGCAGACAAGCGCGAAATCCCTTCTGCTCCGCCGCTTCCGGCAAAGGAAAGAATTCCACCTGCGCGCGCTGCGGCTTCCGCGAAGGACACGACGGCCTGCAGTAGATTCCGGTCGAACGCACCGCGTATACAAACGCACCATCCGCCCCACGATCGCGCGCCTGCACCGCCCGCCATTGTTTCTCGGTCGACGTCATCCCGAGCATGCTGCCGACGCTCGCGTTCGAAGTTCTGGTCATAAGTTCGATCATTGTATGAGCCTCGCCCTCAGGTCGAAACTAGCGAAACTCAACCAAACCTGCTATCCGTTTCTAGCGCGCGAACTCAACAAGAAATTCCTCACGTCCGTATCACTAAGGAACAATGTGCCGGAGGCGAACACCTTCGCTTTCGTTTGTCCTTCGCGCCCAGCGAACAAACAACAAACCGCGAATCGTGCCCCTCAATCAGCCCAAAGATCGCAACTCCCGCCTAATCATAACTATGTGCCCCAGCTCTTACTGTTGTATGATAGGGCACCCGCCCATCACTCCGCTTGACGCGGTTCCAGACTCCGCGCATATTCGCTCTACTGGCTTGGGGGAAGTTTAGGCTGTTCTTGGGGGATCGTCCATGGGGGCTGCTCCGGATTGGCAGGGGCCGCGGTCGGTCGTGTCGCCGCTGCGTGAAGTTGAAAGCCACACAGTAAGCGTTGCATCTCCAAAAGGGAAGCCTGGGCCACAGCGTTTTGCGCGAGTTCCTACCCACGCCATTGGCGTCGCGCGCGAACGCCGCAACAATCCGCGCGCATCGCTTTCGCTGCCCCTGCGTCTCACGCGCGTCGGCGATCATCTTGAGCCCATTCCGGTCACGCTCGTAACCCGCAACATCAGCTCCAGCGGCGTCTATTTCCTCGCTCCGCGCGATTTTCAGCCCGGCACCGCCATCGAGCTTGAAGTTGCGCTCATTGAGCGGCCGCTTGGCCAGGGCAGCGTGCAGATGTGCACCGCCGCTCACATCGTGCGCGCCGAGGAAGTAGATATGCCCGGCTGGCGCGGTTACGCCGCCACTTTCGATGACTTCGCTCTGCGCCGCGACGACATCGTCCCGCTGCGCTATCGCAGTCACTAGAAGCCATCGCTGACATGTCTAGCTCGGAAGGATGAAGCTTCAACGTCTGACTGGGAAGTCGAAAATCTCTGTAGCTGCTTCTCGCCACTAGCCGCTAATCACTAGCCACTGCCTTTTTCCCTAACCGTTTTGCGCCACGACCCACTCAAACGAATCCAAAGTCAGCGTGATTCGCAGCGGTCTGATACGATTCCTTCGCCGTGAAAATCGCACAGTTCTCGACGCGAGCGGTCCTGTTCGACTGGGACGGCACGCTCCTGAATTCCTACGAAGCCGATCTGCGCGCCTATCTCTCGATGTTCCACGCCCTGGGCATTCACTGGACCGAGCGCGAGCTCGCGCAACACTATTCCCCCAATTGGCTCCGCGTCTACCGAGCCGCTCGGCTACCTCGCTCCAAATGGCTCGAAGCCGACCGCCTCTGGACCCTGGCCTATAAAAGTGAAAACCCTCCGCTGCTCGGCGGCGCGCGAGGTGTCGTCCGGCTCCTCGCCCAAAAATTTACTCTCGGCATCGTCACCAGCGGCAACCGCCCCCGTGTTCGCCGTCAACTCCGCCAGCTCGAGCTCGCGAGCTATTTTTCGGCATGCGTCTGCAGTGAGGACGCCGCGAAAAGAAAGCCGCATCCGGCCCCGCTGCAACTTGCGCTCAAACGACTGCGGCGCGACCCCGAGCACTGCGTATACGTCGGCGACACAGCCGAAGACATCGAAATGGCCCGCCGCGCCGGCGTCCGCGCTATTGGTGTCCTGGGCCCGTTTCCCACGGCCGCCCGCCTACGCGCCGCCAAACCCGAAGTCCTTCTGAATTCAGTTCGAGAACTCCCTCAGTACTTGCGCACGATGTCATGAAGTCCGTTCGTGATCAGTCCGCGGAAAAAAACGCAAGAGACGCAAGGCTGCGACTTTGTAGCGGCCGGTTCGGGTTCATCGAACCGGGCAGCAGTTGCCTCGGTGTTGCCTTCCTAGCGGCGCACTTCAGTGCGCCGTCGTTTCTGCGGCAAACGCCGATGGCCATCTGAAGACCGTCACTACGAAAGCTCGGCGCCATTTACCGCAAACTAAATCCTGCGCGGAGCGCGCTGCGTGTACTACGTCGCCAAATTACGTGTGTTTGATCGTGCGGAAATTATCGTTGTGGAGAGGACAGCGGAACGCTCGACGAAGAGCCTGAATCGGCTGCAGGCGGGGCCACTGGGCTGCTGGGACCAGCGGCCGGCGTTTGCAACTTGAAATCAGTCGCGCGAACCACCAGCCGCAACGGCAGCTCGTCATTTCCTTCGCTCTTGAAATAATCATCGGACCGCGTATAAGTCGGCAGCCAATACTTGCTCTGGAAATTCTCGCGGTAGGTTTCGAACATCGTGAACGGCAGCGCTGTTCCGTTTCCCTCCAGCTCGCTCACGAATTTTCCGTAGCTCTTTACGATCGCGAAATCGTGATCGTCAATCCAGATCACGCCTTCGAAAAACCGCTTCTTACGGCTCAGCGTCTTCGGCTTCACCTGAAAAATATAAGTATTCAGCTGGTCCAGCTTTTCCTGCCCCGCGTATTTGAAGTTGTAATTCCCGATCTCCTCACTCGTTAGTGGAAATTCCGGCATGCTGGCAATCACTCGCACGTCCTCCAGCGAAAAATGCATCAGCTTCAAGCTGGATTCCGCCGGTTTCGTAACCCGCAGGTATCTCTGTCCGTCGGCCTTCGTGTATACCTCGCCGGTCACGCTGAACCTGCCCCCCGGATCGGTCAGCTCGTCCAACCGGATGGATTGCGTGAAGTCGTATGTTTCGTAAACCTTCTTCATCACATCTTCATTCGCCGCGAATTTCTGGATGATCTGTTCCACCGGCAGCGGCGGCGGCCCCGGATGCGGCTCCGCCGGAATCCGCTCCACCTTGAACGTCGGCGGCGGTGCCTGCGGCCCAGGATCTTGCGCAGAGACATCCGTCGCGCTCAAAAATAGCGCCGCCACGCCGATAAACGCCAAGCCCATCGCCCGGCATCGCGCCGGCAAGCAAAAAGTTAGCCGTTGTTTGGAAAGTTCCAGCATCAATTCCTTGGATGCGAAGTTTGCCCTTCGCGTCTAATCCGCGACCGTTTCCTACTGCGCCATAGAGCAGGATTCCCGCCGGTTGGAGTACAAAACGAATCCTCGCAATTTAGAATTAATGGTCTTGCCAGAACGCCAAGCCAATCACACCGAACTTCCGTCCAGCGACAGAGCCAAACAATATTCTATCGCGGGCGTCCGCCTGACAGCAGTCCGCACTACCCGATCCATTGAGCTAATTTACAGTCAGAAAGATGCGCGGTCTTTCGGGCTGTGTGAAAGCGCTAAAGTAGCTAAATCTCCCCTGCAAGGATTTCGCGTAGGGAACAATAACACCCTGCGAGTCGCCGCTCTTTTGCTCTAAGATTATCCAGATAGCATCCTTTCCGACGTCCTGTTTCCGAGGAGCCGCCTTCAGTCGCGTGTCAATGGCCATACCCGCAGCTCGACACTTACCTTTTGCAGCCATAATTCGGAGACCACCTTCCAGGAGCTCCAAAGCTTTGTGCGCACCCGGCTGTTCGCCTTCGGGATGAGCCGCGACGTGGCCGAGTTTGCCTTCCGGGAGCACGATTGCCCCAATCGGCAGGAAGGAGCCCTGTTTCTCTAACAGCTGCTTCGCGAGCTTGAGCAACCAGTCAAATAGAAGTTGAAAATCTGTACACTCAAGATTCATTTGCGGCCTCCGATACAGATTTTGGCTCGCGAGCGCGAGGCGCATTGTACATCGTCACTGGGTCAGAGCTTAATCCACTATGTCTCGATCTCGTTGCATCTCTTCCAATGGCCTTAATCACGGAACGTAGACGGCTTTCCTTCATGGTGCGCCGAGCACGCCTCTGTTAAAATCACGCGTTTGCGGATTACGCTTCCGCACGCTCGATGCCAGACACGCCGCCAACCCGCGAGCCCAGACGTTATTTAGTCAGCGGAATGGTGCAGGGAGTCGGCTACCGTTATTTTGCCATGCGCGCGGCGCAACGCTTCGGCATTGGCGGTTATGCGAGGAACCTGCCGGATGGCAGCGTGGAGGTCTACGCAGTCGGCAGCGCTTCAAAGCTGGCTGAATTTCGCAAGGAGCTGGAGCGCGGCCCCCAAGGTGCCTCGGTGGCCAGCGTCGCCGAGGAAGAAGCGTCGCTGCAACCGGAGTTCGGGCGAGGATTCTCGATCGAGCACTGACGCGCAACCGCCAGCAGCGTGTTTTCAAGCGAATAGTTTAGTTCGTTAGCGCAGAACCGCATCACCGAACGAAGGAGAAGCATGACCGACCTGAAATCGCTGATCCGCGAAATTCCCGATTATCCCAAGCCGGGCATCCTGTTCTACGACCTCACCACCTTGCTCAAGGACCCGGCCGGCTTCCATTCCCTGGTCGATCAGCTCTGCGAACAATACAACGGCACCAAAGTGGACATTGTCGCCGGCATCGAAGCCCGGGGTTTTATTTTCGCCCCGGCGCTTGCCTATCGCCTAGGCGCCGGCTTCGTTCCGGTGCGCAAACCGAAAAAACTCCCCGGGATAACGACCTCCGTCACCTACCAGCTCGAATACGGCACCGACCAGCTCGAACTCCACCAAGACGCCATCAAACCCGGCCAGACCGTGCTGATTTGCGATGACCTGCTGGCGACAGGCGGCACCGCCGCAGCCACCGTGAAGCTAATCGAACAACTCGGTGGCAAAGTAGCCGGCGCAGCCTTCGCCGTCGAACTCACGTTCCTCAACGGCCGCGCCAAACTCCCAGGCCTGCACGTCTTTTCGCTGCTGAAGTACGACAAATAGAATCCCGGGCCAGGCGAAAGGTGGATTGCAAACAAAGACTGAAAATGCGGCAGGTTTTGAGCAGTTATCTGTTCAAGGTTTTATCAGTGTTCATCTGCGTTCATCGGTGGTGATTATGATTTTGCTTTCCCGCGCTGCCGCACCACCTCAAACAAGATCACCCCAGCCGCCACCGATACATTCAACGACCGCACCGGCCCAGCCGTAGGCAGTGAAACCAGAAAATCGCAACGTTTGCGCGTTAATTCGTGCAATCCCTCGCCCTCGCTCCCCAACACAATTCCGATCGATCCCTTCAGATCCACTTCCGTATAACTTTTCTGCGCACGCTCGTCGAGCCCCACCAGCCAATAGCCAGCCTCTTTCATCTCTTCCATCGCGCGCACCAGATTCTTCACCCGCGCAATCGGCAAATGCGCCAGCGCCCCAGCCGATGCCCGCTCCACCGTATCGGTCAGACCCGCTGCCCGCCGCTCTGGAATCACCACGCCGTTCGCTCCAGCCGCCAGCGCCGTCCGCACCACCGCACCCAGGTTGTGCGGGTCCTCGACGCCATCCAGCAGCACCAACAATCCCTGCGGAGTCTTGGCGGCAAGCAGATCCTCCAACCCCATCGCCGGTTTGGCCGCACCGAGTGCCGCCACTCCCTGGTGCTCGCGCGTCCCCACCAGCCGGTCAATCTGCACGCGCTCTTCAAACCGCAGCGGCACGCCCTTCGCCTTCGCCAGCTGCACCACGGCCTCCACGCGCTCGCCGTGCCGCCCCCGAGCGACAACAATGCGGTCCAGCGCTCGCCCGGCCGCCAGCGCCTCCTCTACCGCATGAAATCCCGTAAGCCAGTTCATCGCCATTCGATTTGCAATCGCACGTTCGCTACCGCGCGTCCCAAGTAATTTTTGTTTTGTGTTTTCTCTGCGAACTCTGCGCCTCTGCGGTGAACTTAGCCTTCCAGCGTCGCAATCGTGTGCGCCGCAATCGCCTCACCGCGCCCGATCTCCCCCGTGCCCTCATTGGTCTTAGCCTTCAGGTTGATCTGCTCTTCCCCAATCCCTAGTGATTTCGCAAGCGCAGCGCGCATCGCAGGGAAGTGCGGCCCCAATTTGGGCCGCTCGCAAATCACCACCGCGTCCAGATGAGCAATCCGGAGCTTGCGCTCGTCCAGCAACTTCCGCGTGTGCTCCAGAAACAAAAGACTCGCCGCACCCTTCCACTTCGGGTCCGTATCCGGAAAATGCGTCCCAATGTCTCCCAGGCTTGCCGCCCCCAACAACGCGTCGCACAAAGCATGCGCCAGCACATCGCCGTCGGAATGCCCCACGGAGCCTTTGTCGAACGGCACCTCGATTCCGCCGATCATCAGCTTTCGCCCCGCCGCCAGCCGGTGCAAATCGTATCCAATTCCCGAACGTGTCATTCAGCTTCCTTGGTTCTAAGTTTGGAAATTCTCAGGGAAGAATTCATCACTGCGGCGCCTTGCGTTCCTGCTCCAGATAAAACCGCGCCAAATCCATGTCCGCCGGCCGCGTAATCTTGAAATTTCGTTCCGAGCCCAACACCACAAACACTTCGCGCCCAAATCGTTCCACCAGCGCCGATTCATCCGACGCCAGCACTCCATCCGCCTGGGCCTTGCGAAACGCGTCCCGCAGCAACGCATAGGAAAATGCCTGCGGCGTCTGCGCCAGCACGATCCGTTCGCGCGGAATCGTTGTTGAGATCAGCGCCATGTCTTCCGGCAAAGTCCCGCGCTTCACTTCCTTCACCGTATCAATCGCCGGAATTCCCAGAATCGCGGCGCCGCGCTTGCGCGCCTCCGCAATCACACGATCCAGCTGCTCCGCTGTCACAAACGGCCGCACCGCGTCATGCACCAATACCACTTCCGTCGAAGGGTCCACCTGCGCCAGCGCGTTCGCCACCGACTGCTGCCGTGTATCTCCACCATGCACCACTCGCGCCGGCCGGCCGAGCGCCGCCTTCGCGACTTTGTCCTGCAGAGACACCACATCGTCGGCCCGTGTCGAAAGGAAAAAATCAGAAATAGCGCTGCAAGCGGCCAGGCGACGCAGCGTGAAAATCACCAGCGGCATCCCGCCCAGTTCGAGGAACTGCTTCGGCATTTCGGCGCCCATGCGGGTGCCCAGACCTGCGGCAGGAATAATGGCAGCGACTCGGCCCATAAAGGGTAGACAGTCTATCGCAATCCAGCGGCCCAGCACACGCACTCTTGTTTAGCTCAGCGGAACCATCGCAGGTGCTACACGCAGCGGCAAGGGAGGGGTAAGCGGTTGTAGCGGCGCACTTCAGTGCGCCGTTGGAGACGCGCGGCGGATCGCACAAGAAGGGCCGCCGCCGCTAACTCCTGCCGGTATCCGGATAAAGCGGCCGCGCAGGCCGTTCACCCCCAGGAGTAGCCCCCTCGTTCGCTCGTGGCGCCGATGGAGGTTCGGAGTGTGGTGCGCCCTGCCCCGCAGCGCGAGGAATCTGCTGCTCGCCGCGCTCATCATATCGTCCAAAGATCATCTTCCCCGCGGTCGTTTGATGCACCGAAGTCACCGTGATATCGATCGTCTTGTTGATCATCTTGCGCGCCCCATCCACCACCACCATCGTCCCATCGTCCAGATAGGCCACGCCCTGGTTGTATTCTTTTCCCTCGCGCAAAATGAATACGCGCATGCTCTCGCCCGGCAGCACCACCGGCTTCAATGCATTGGCCAGCTGATTCACATTCAGAATCTCGATTCCCTGCAGCGCGGCAACCTTATTCAAATTGAAATCGTTGGTGACGATCTTCGCGTCATAGCGTTTGGCCAGCTCAATCAGCTTCAGGTCCACTTCCGGTATCTGCAGAAAATCGTCATCTGCGATCTGCACTTCCAGATGCGCCATCTTCTGGATTCTTTGCAACACTTCCAGCCCCCGCCGTCCGCGCTGCCGCTTCAACGGGTCGGCCGAATCCGCCACCAGCTGCAGCTCGTGCAGCACAAATTGCGGAATAATCACCGTCCCATCCAGAAATTGCGCGTCCGCGATGTCCGCCACCCGCCCATCAATGATCACGCTCGTATCCAGCACCTTAAAAGAGTGCTTCAAGCTGCGCTCGCTGCCGAACAACCCGCCCAGCGCCTGCAGATTCAGCATGTCGCCCTTATTTGCGCCTAGGATCAGCCCGATGTACGCCATCACCAAAAACGCCGCCAGGCTGAAAAATGACCGGGTACTCTCCGGCATGATGGTATGCGTCAGGATCAGCGACGTCAGGTAGGCTCCCAGCAACCCCAGGATTGACCCTATCGCCGCTCCAATCAGCCGGCGCAAGCTCGCGTGTCGGAGGCGCAGCTCAAACAGGATCACTGCAAGGCCAAAGAGAAGCCCGACCGCTGCTCCTGACTCGTGGGACACACTGAACGGCCTGAAATGAAAGCCGGCCGCCACGCATACGGCCATGAAGACGATCCGTATTCCCAGCATGTCCCAAAACGTGCCTACGTGATCGTGCGTTGCGCGCGAGGGCGATGCCGGCTTGGCTGGGAAGTTTTCTGGAGACGTGACGCTAGGAGGACGAATCTGAGACCCGGGGTTCCTCTGCATGGTTCCACCTTATGAATATGAAAAAGACGAATCGCGCTCCCTTACTTCGTCTCGAGTTCTTTTTCCGGCCTATTAAATTTTGAAGCGCCCCGCCGGGATCATGAGACTTACTTTATAAAATCCTTATGAACCCCACAGTATAGCACCGCGCGCGAAGCCACAGTCAACGAGCAGTGTCCGCTTGCGTATCAATCCACGGTTTTGGCGGGGTCGAGGGCCGGGGCACCACTCAGCCGCCTCGCCGGCAGCATCAGCTAATAGAATTGGACTGTTGCAGGGCTGAATGGTTAGGGAACCAGCACTGAGGTATCGGGCGCCTGGGCGAGATCTCGCGAATCTTTGTGGGTCGTGGCTCTAGCCGCTGACGCTCCGCCGTTGGGGTTATCACAGGGGCCCGGCCGCTCGCCCCCGAACTCAGTCAGCACGATAGGTAGGGACGCTGCTTACTTGATTTTGGCCACTCGCCCAACGGTAGGAAACTTCTGAAACTGCAGCGCGTCATGCCCGGGCACCACTCGATCCGCTGACCCGGCCAACTCGATCATCCGTGACTGCGCCGCGATGTTCGCGGCATGATCGGCGTCGCTGAACGTGGCGCTGGCTAGGTGAGAAGAAAGGTTAAGGTAGAAATAACAATTATCCGAAGCCAGTACGAATGTCGGATTCCCCTCGACCCTCAGATATTGCGAAGCGTACGTGTGCCGCGCGCCGGTATAAGCGCGAATGCCCGGAAAAATTTCGACGTTATCGCCATCCACCAGATGCACGTGCCCTTCGGTATTCAGTCGCACCAGTTCCTGGGCGTCCTCCGGATCGATGCCGCCATGGTCTCCGCCCGGCTGCCACGCATCCATCGTGTAATAGCGGTATTCCTGTTTCTGAATCCAGACGTTTGCCTTTGGGAACAAGTCCATCCCGCCCATGTGATCCCAGTGTGCGTGGCTTATGACGATATCTGTGACGTCCTCGGGCTTCACGCCGGCGGTTTCCACTGCCTTGTCCGGTCGCAGATAATCCTTCATCGGATAATCCTTCACAAAAGTATCCCGATGAAAGCCGCTGTCGAACAGAATCGTATGTCCCGCGCCGCGAATCAGCCAAACCACCATGGCAATTTCGACTTTCTCGTCTTTCGGTCCGCCCACCACCAACTCCGACACCTGCACACCCGGCGAACTGGCGTAACGTATCGCTTGAATTGAGTACTCGGGCGTCGCAGGCGCTCCCAGCAGCGAAGCAAACAACGCCAAGATTAAAAGTGGTTTCATATCGGCATGATGATACGGCGAACCGCGCCCACTGCAAGAGGGAAATCAGAGGTTAAACGTAGAACTTCGGAACGCGCCGCCCCAGCGCGCACAACAAATCAGACGTCACAGTCCCAATCTCGTGCGCCACTTCAGAAACCTCGATCGAAGCGTCGCCGTCCTTACCGTAAATCGTTACCACGTCGCCCAGCACCGCTTCCGGCACGTCAGTCAAATCCAGCGTGGTCAAATCCATGGAAATCGTTCCCACCAGCGGCACGCGCCGCCCGCGCACCAGCGCCCATCCGCGGTTCGTCAATGCGCGCACCACGCCGTCGGCATACCCTGCGTTGATTACAGCAATCCGCGATGGCCGCTTGGTCACAAACCGCGCCGCGTAGCCGACGCCTTCTCCCACCGGCACATTGCGCAACGAAATGATGCGCGCCCGCAACGAGAGGCAAGGCTGCAGCGCCACCTGCCCCATCACTTCCTGTTTTTTCTGTGGCGGGTCAAACGACTGATAATATCCGTAAAGAATCGCGCCCGGACGCACCATGTCCGCCCAGGTGCTCGGTCGCGCGCAAATCGCTCCACTATTCGCCATGTGCACGATCCCAGGCGAGACGCCCAGCGCCCGCAAGCGCTCCAGGCAACCCAGAAAAACCTTCTCCTGCTCGTTGGTCTGCTGCGCCGTGAAATCCTCCGCGGACGCGAAGTGCGTGAAAGTCCCTTCTAGCTCGATGTGCTTGCACCGGGCCAGGGTTCGCGCGAAGCATTCCACTTCATCCGCCGCGATCCCCAACCGGTTCATGCCCGTATTAATCTTCAAATGAAATCGCAGCCGCGATTTGCCGCCTGTGGCTTTGGCGCTGCGCTCCAGATGCCCCAGATCATCCACGCGCGTCACCGTAGGCGTCAGATTATTCTGAATCAGGCGTCGTTCTTCCCCCGGCCAGAAGCCCGTCAATATCAAAATCCGTTTGCGGATGCCCGCCTCGCGCAGTTCCACACCTTCGTTCGCGCAGGTTACGCCGAACCACTCCGTCCCGGCCTTCTGCAAGGCCTTGGCCACCGGCACCGCGCCCAATCCATAGGCGTTGGACTTCACCACCGCCAGAATTTTTCGCTCTGCTCCCACTTGTTTGCGAATCACGCCCAGGTTATGCAGGACCGCCTTCAGCGAAATTTCCGCCCACACCGGGCGTCCCGAAAATCGAATTGTTTTCGCCATCGTCATTTAGAATGCCAGACTCCTCGCCGCGCGCGCGAACGAAATTGCCATTCGCAATTCGCTTCGCGCCGTTTAGGTAAACATCCAGATTGGAATCCTGCAGGAAGCCTGCCATCGGCAGGCGCGCCTTGGCGACAGGCTCGCGTCCACCGCAAGTGGCAGAAACAAGATAGCTTAAGGGAAGACTCACAACGCGGTATAGATGTCTCTAAGAAGGATCACATCTCAGAACCTGCGGTCATTCCAACACAAGCGTGGCCCGGTGCCTACGATTCGGGCAGCGATTACTCTTCCGGCTCGCCCCCAGCGCTCCAGGCATCCGGCGCTGCCTCTTCAAATCGCGTATGCCGCGCCAGAAAAACGAAATTCAGATTCCCCGTCGGACCGTTGCGCTGCTTGGCGATGATCAATTCTGCCTTCGCGCGATCTTCGTCCGGCAAATCCGTCTTGTAAAAATTCGGCCGGTTGATGAACAGCACCACGTCCGCGTCCTGTTCGATTGCGCCCGATTCGCGCAAATCCGCCAGTTGCGGCTTGCGCTCTTCGCGTTCCGGCGCGCGCGTCAACTGGCTCAGCACCACGATCGGCACCTTCAATTCCTTCGCGAGGCCCTTCAGCGCTCGCGACATGCCCGAAACCTCTTCCTGCCGGTTGCTCTGCCGCCCCATATTCGTCGGCACCACCAGTTGCAAGTAATCCACGATGATCAGCGAAAGCCCGCGGTCGCGCTTCAGCCGCCGCGCCTTCGCGCCCATTTCCATCACAGTCGAAGAAGCCGAATCATCAATCCACAGCGGCGCCTCCGCCAGGTTCGTCAACGCTCCGGTCACCTTGCCCCAGTCGTCGCGATTCATGTGCCCCGTGCGGAATTTGTGCGCATCCACCCGCGCCTCGGACGCCAGCAAGCGCAACAGCAGCGACTCCTTCGACATTTCCAGGCTGAAAATCGCCACCGGCTCGCGATGCCGCACCGCCACATTTTCCGCGATGTTCAGCGCCAGCGCCGTTTTTCCCATCGAAGGCCGCGCCGCCAGAATAATCAGCTCCGAAGGCTGCAACCCCGCCGTTTCGTTATCCAGGTTCGCGTAGCCGGTAGCAAGGCCGGTAATCCGCCGCCCCTCGCTGAATATTTTTTCCAGCCGCTCGAAATTGTCGCGAACCAGTTCTTTTACGCCGATCAGCCCGGCCTTGACGCGATCTTCCGCCAGCTGAAAAATCACCGACTCGGCGCGGTCCAGAATCACGTCCGCATCGTCGCCCGCCGCCAGCGCCTGCTCCTGAATCGCCGACGCCGAAAAAATCAGGTTGCGCAGCACCGATTTTTCTTTGACGATCCGCGCGTAATGCTCCACGTTTGTGATGCGCGGCAGTCCGTCCGCCAGTTGCGAAAGATAGGCGATTCCTCCCGCCGCTTCCAGCTCGCCGCGCCGCGACAAATCTTCCATCAGCGTCACGATATCGATCGCCTGCTGCTTTTCTCCCAGCTGCACCATGCGCTCGAATATCTGCCGGTGCTGCGGCAAAAAGAAATCGTCCGAGCGCACCTTCTCGATCGCCGCATTCAAAGCGTGGTTATCCAGCAGAATCGCGCCCAGAATGCTGCGCTCTGCCTCCAGATTGTGCGGTAAAGGTCTTTCGAGAGTTGCGTCGCCTGGCATTGTTTATTCTTTTGCTGCGTCGTCGACTATCTGATGATTTGCGGCTCGATCGATTTTGCACCTATGAGCACGTGGGCGCAAGCGCTCGACTTGGTGTCATGGGGGCACGGCATGCCGGGCCCGCGTATGATGATTCAAGCGCGCCGGCAGCGAGAGGGATTGTGCGCATTCAACGCGCGCGCGTCAACCGTACCCCCCTGTGCAATAAATCGGAAAAGTGGAAAAGCACAAGTCCAAAAAAAAGAGGGCGCCTCAGATTTTCGAGACGCCCCGCCATCTTACAATCCCTAAAATCCGTGCGCGCACCAAAGCGCACGTCACAAAAGTAGAGCCGCGTTACTCTTCCTTCTTCACCGCGACCTTCACATTCACGATCACTTCGCGGTGCAGTTTCACCGGAACCTCGTACTCGCCCATCACCTTGATCGGTTCGGCCAGCACAATCTTCTTGCGGTCGATCTCGAAGCCTTTGCCAGCCAGCGCCTCGGCCACATCCAGCGAAGTCACCGATCCGAACAGCTGGTCGTTCTCCCCAGCCTTGCGCGTGAATTCCAGCGACACCGCCGCGAGCTGTTCCCCTTGCTTCTGCGCCGCGTCCTTCTCGGTCGCTTCCTTCTTCGCGAAGTGCGCCCGCATTCGCTCCAGCCGCTTCAAATTGCCGGCCGTAGCTTCCAGCCCCAGCTTGCGCGGCAGCAGAAAATTGCGCGCGTAACCCTCGGCAACTTCCACCAATTCGCCGCGGTTTCCCAGCTTTTCCACGTCTTCCTGCAAGATGATTTGCATTGTGTGCGGACCTCGAATCCTTATCGTCGTTTCGCTCTCACTGCCACTGCTTCTGAAATTATCGCGTTGCTGTAGGGGCGGGTCTCAGACCCGCCCTTTCTAACTTATCGCGAACTACAATTCCGCCGCAAACGGCAACAACGCAATATTCTGCGCTCGCTTGATCGCCACGGTCAGCCATCGCTGATGTCGCGAACAGGTCCCGGTCATGCGCCGCGGCAGAATCTTCCCGCGCTCCTGAATGAACGGCGCCAGAATCTCAGCCTTCTTGTAATCAATGAAATCGGCCTTGTCCACGCAGAACCGGCAAACCTTCTTCTTGCGCACGAAATTCCGCTTCCCGCGCTTCGCTGGTCCCCCAGGCCGTCCCCCGCCCGGACCGCCCGGCCCGCCGCCCGGTCCCGAAGACCGCATCCCTCCCGAAGAGGGGCCGTGCGATTGCTGCTGTGGTGCGTTTTCTTCTGCCATTCGATTCTCCTGACTAATTTCCCGTTGGTGTCCATCGGGCTGACGGCCCGAGTCGCTTGCTCGTGCGGAAATCCCTTCGCTCGTATGTCCTTGGATTCTGTCGGGGCGGGTCTGAGACCCGCCCCCTGCAACCAAAAACGTCTCGCCGCCTACGCCGTGGGCGCCGACTGCTCGCTCGGTGGCGCGATCGGTGCCACAGGCGTCGCCGGTGCAGCTACCGCCTTACGCGGACGCCGCGCCGCACGCCGCTCGCGGTGCCTCTTCAGTTTCTCCTGCCGCTTCAATTCTTCATCCAGCCGCACGGTTAGATACTTGATCACCGGATCCGCCACCTTCAACCGGCGCTCCAATTCCTTCACCACTTCGCCGTGCGTGGTCTTGATGACCATGTACACAAAGTATCCCTCGTGCAGTTTCTGCACGCGGTACGCCATGCGCTTCCGGCCCCACTTCGCGACGGACTCGATCTTCGAGCCCTTTTCCGTCGCCGTGCTCTCGAGGGTCGCAATCACCTTATCGATGTCCGCCTCCGGCGTATCCGGCCGGCAAATAAAAATCAGGTCGTACTGACGCTCTTCCATATGTCCTCGATTCCTCGTCTTCTCGTTCCGAAATCCCGAGCCCTGAAACTAAAAACCCTTTATTCCGAATCCTCTTCGTCGGTCTCGATGCGCCGGTTGAATTTCGCCATCGCCTTGCCCGCGCCCTCAGCCACAATCAATTCCACAACCTCAGCCGCATCCGCCGCCATCTGCGCCGCAATCTCGCGCTCCGGCTTCCGCATCGTGTGCAGCACATACTCCGCCATGTCCTCCAGCGGATACTCGGGCTTCACTCCCAGCCGCACCCGAATAAACTCATTCGACCCCACCGACGCAATGATCGACTTGAGTCCGTTGTGCCCGCCGGCGCTGCCTCGTTCCCGTATCCGCAGCATGCCCCATGGCAACGCCGCCTCATCGCTCAGCACGATCATTTCGGCGGCCTTGCACTGGTACCGCTCGAGTAGCATCCGCACCGCCGTGCCGCTCAGATTCATCATCGTCTGCGGCTTGGCCAGCACCACTTCATTTCCAGCGATGCTGCCTAGCCCGACGTACGACTTCGATTCGGGCCGCGTCACCCGAATTCCCGCGCGCCCGCCGAGCGCACCCACCGCCAGAAAGCCCATGTTATGCGGCGTAAACTCATATTCCGGTCCAGGGTTTCCGAGGCCAACAATAAGTCTCATTTTTACCCTGAGCGTTCGCCGCTAGCGCCGCAATCCAAAAACTACTTCTTCTTCTCGGACTTCTCAGCTTTCGCCGCGGGAGCTTCCGCGGCTTCGCCTTCTTCCCCTTCCACTTCCTTCTTGCCCTTCTTCATCACTTCCGGTTCCGCCGGCGCCGCATCCGCTGTCACCGCCGCATCCGCAGCCGGTTCCTCTTCCTTCTTCAGCACAACCACGTGCGCGATCACGCGAACCGGGTCCGTCAGCAATTTAATTTTCGCTGGGTCAAACGGCAAATCGGCCGCGCGCAGCTGCTTGCCGATCAGCATCTCCGTCACATCCACTCTGAATTCCTCAGGAATGTCCGCGGGCAAGCACTCAATCTCCACTTCGCGCGTAACCGTCTCGAACACGCCGCCCTGCATCTTCACGCCTTGCGGCTCACCAAACGTGTGCACCGGCACCATCACGCGCATGCGCACATCCATCGCGATGCGGTACAGATCCACGTGCAGCAGTTTGCCGCTCACCGGATCCACCTGCCAATCCTTCACCATCGCCTTCTCAGCTGCGCCGGACGCCACTTGCACCGTGAAAATCGTGTTGTGCCCCGTCTCCGACCGCAGAATCCGCGCCACCTGCTTCGCATTTACGGAAATGGAAATCGAATCCTTTTTCCCGCCGTACAGAATCGCCGGGACCATTCCGCTCAACCGCGTGCGCCGCGCGGGACCTTTCCCGCGCCCTTCGCGTACCTGCCCTTCGATTGTAAATGTCTCCATGACTCCCTCGTTGCGCCGGCTGCTCCACGCGACTTCTCACCGGCTAGCTTGTACCCATCAAAATCCGCCGGCGCGAAGCCGGCCCTGCCACCAGATAAATAAATTAAATGAATAGTTCGCTGATCGAAGTCTCTTCGTGAATCGACTGAATCCCGCGCGCCAACAAAGGCGCCACGCTCAACGCCTTGATCTTGTCCAGCTTCTGCGCCGCTTCGCTCAACGGAACCGAATCCGAGACCACTACAGCCTCGATCTTCGACTTCGCAATCCGCTCGACGGCCGGTCCCGAGAGCACCGGATGCGTGCACGCCGCAAACACTCTCGTCGCGCCGTGCTCCAGCAGCGCTTCCGCCGTTTTCACCAGCGTTCCCGCGGTGTCAATAATGTCGTCAATCACCAGCGCTGGCCGTCCGGCCACGTCGCCGATCAGATGCATCACTTCGCTGACGTTCACATCAATCCGCCGCTTGTCCACGATCGCCAGCGGCGCGCCAATTCTCTTCGCGAAAAATCGCGCCCGCTCCACTCCGCCCGCATCCGGCGAAACGACCGTGATCGGACCCAGGTTCATCTTCTGAAAATATTCCACCAGCACCGGCGACGCAAAAAGGTGATCCACGGGAATATTGAAATATCCCTGAATCTGCGGCGCATGCAGATCCAATGTCAGCACGCGGCTCGCGCCCGCGGTTTCGAGCAGATCCGCCACCAACTTTGCCGAAATCGCCACTCGCGGCCGGTCCTTGCGATCCTGCCGCGCATACGGGTAATACGGCACCACCGCCGTTATGCGCCACGCCGAAGCCCGCTTGAAGGCATCAATCATCAGCAACAACTGCATCAGATGAAAATTCACCGGCGTGCTGCAGGGCTGCACCACGAAAACATCCGCCCCGCGCACATTCTCCAGTATCTGATAGCGCGTCTCACCGTCGCTGAACTGACCGTGCTCGGCTTCGCCCAGCGGCACGCCCACGTACTTGCAAATCGCTTTCGCCAGCGCCGGATTCGCAGTACCGCAGAAAATTTTGAATTTATCGTCGGTCAAAAATATTCCCTCAGCCGCGCACACTCAAGCCCGCATGCGCATCCGCACGCCAGCCCAAAGCACGGCCATAGTCTTCCCTGGATAGGGTTTCAACGACGAAAACCGAATCTTCCGGGAACGCACGAGCGGCTCGGCGCGCACGCGCTGGGTTTCGGAATATTCCGAACACCGCCGACCCGCTACCCGCCAGCGCGGCATCTGCGGCTCCTCGCTTGAGCAATCCGTCCCGGATTTCTCCAAGGCGCGGATGACGGTGGAAGACCGGCCCCTCGAAATCATTCGAAAGGCCTGCCCCCTGCCGGCTCCAGCACAGAGCGCAGAACCCCCAAATTTTAGGGGGTTCCGGGCGTTTTGTCAATTCCGCAGAAATCCACTGGAAGGCGTCCTTGGTGCTCACTCCAATATCGCGCGGAGACACCACCAAAATCCTCTGCTTCGGCGCATTCGGCAAAGGGTAGATTTCATCGCCGCGATTTACCGCTAGCGCTCGTCCGCCAAACAAAAAGAACGGCACATCTGCGCCCAAACCCGCCGCAATTTCCATTAGCCGCGCTAGCGGCACCTTCGCACCGGTCAGCCGCAGCATCCCGATCAGGGTCGCAGCCGCGTCGCTCGACCCTCCGCCCATTCCGCGCGCCACCGGAATTTTCTTTTCCAGGCGCGCATGCACGTCGCCGCGGAATCCGATCTCGCCGCGCATCGCTGCCACCGCTCGCGACACTAAATTTTCCGGGCCAAGCGGCAATCCAGGATCGTTCGACTCCAAAGTGAAAGAATTGCTCAACGAGCTCGGTGTAATAGAAAGCTGAAGCGTATCGCGCAGCGAGATCGCCTGAAAAATTGTACGCAGTTCGTGATAACCGTCCGGCCGCTTGCCCACCACGTGCAAACACAAATTAATTTTCGCAAACGCCGGCAGGCGCACCGATTTTTTCTTGATTGTCGCGCGAGTCATGCGGGGGAGCTTACTGCGGTTTCGCCGAATCCGGCGTGGTTTTTTGTGCGGTGCGCCGTTTCAGATTTTTCAGTTGCGCGTCGAGCTCGTTCACTTTGTCCGTTTCGTAGTCCGCCGGCACGGCCTTCTGCCATTCGGCGAGCGCTCGTTCCCAATAAATCGCAGCCTGATCGCTCTGGCCCAGCTTGGCATACACATCGCCCAAGTGCCCCAAAATTGTCGGATCGTGCTTCTGCCGCTCGCTCGCCTTGCGCAGACTCTCTTCGGCTTCGGTCAACTTATTCTGCTTGTAATACGCCCACCCCAGGCTGTCCAGATAAGCCCCATTGCTCGGCTCCTGCGTCACGGCCTGCTTGATCATTGCCGTCGCCTCTTCCAGGCGCACTCCGCGGTCCGCCAGCATATAGCCATAGTAGTTCAGCACCGACGCATTCCCCGGGTTCACTTCCAGAGCTTTGCGGAATTCCTGCTCCGCCTGATCGAATTTCTTCTGCCGCTCGTAAATCGCTCCCAGCATGAACCACGCGGTCCCTTTATCATCGTTCCCGCGCGCCATCTGCTCGGCCTTCTGCGCCGATTGCTCCGCTTCCGCGTACTTTTTCCCGCGCTCCTGCACCTGCGCCAGATTCAAATAAACTTCCTGGTCGCTGTCGTTTCCTCTCAGCAATCCATCCAGCAGCTTCGTCGCTGAATCGGCATCCGATTTCTCGCCATACAGCATCGCCAGCGTTACGGTCAGGCTTGGATCGTGCGGCGCAGCTTCCAAAGCCTTCTTGGTTTCGACGATGGCGCGATCCAAATCGCGGCTTTCGCGGTAGGTGTCAATCAGCAGCATTTCCGCGCGCTTTTGTGCATCCGCACCCAGCTTGCCCATTTCCTGGTAGGTCTGAATCGCCGCCGAATAATTTTCCTCTTCGCGATACGCATGCCCCAGTTGCTCGTAAAGAATTGCCAGCGCGTTCGGACTCGTCTCACCGCTCGCCGCGCCCTCCGCACCTTCGCCCGCAGCGGAGTTCCCCGAATTCCGCGCACTGCTCGATTGGCTCTTCATCCCGGCGATTGCGTCGGTCAGCACCTTCACCGCGTCGTCGTATCGCCCCTGATCCTCGTACAACAGCGCTTCGTTATAGAGAACTTCCAGGCTGCCCGGTGCCAGCTGCTTCGCGCGCAGCAGGCTCGCCTCTGCCTGGTCGAATTTCCCCAGCCGGCGGTAAAGCTGCGCCATCCGCAAATAATTTTCCGACGTGCTCGGCTCGATTTCCGTCAACCGCTTGAACTGCTCCAGCGCATCCGCGTACTTGTCCTGCGCCATCAGCGCTTGCGCCAGCCCGTGCAAGTGACCTGGATCGTCCGGGTCTTCCTCCACGGCCTTGCGATACGCATCCTCCGCCTTCGCGTAATCCTTCGCTTGCGAATAAGCATCGCCCAGCAAATCGTAAACTTCCGGCGAGGAAGATTCCCCGGCCGCGTCCGAAAGCAGTTTCACCGCTTCTTGCGACCGCCCTTCGTCCATTAGCAGCTGGCTCAATTGTTCCAGCGCCGGACCGTTCCCCGCATCCCGCGCCAGCAATCCGCGCAGCACGGTTTCTGCTTCGCTGTGTTTGTTTTCAAAACGATAGAGCCGCGCCAGCCACAGCCCGGAATAAACGTCATCCGCCTGGATCTTCAGAATTTCCTGGAATTGCGCGATCGCCTTTTCCAGCGTTTCCTTTTGCACGTCGCCGGCGCTCATATCGCCCAGCTCGCGCACGTAAATGCGCGCCAGCAACCGGTGCGCGTCCACGTTGTTCGGATCGCCCTTCAGCGTTTCTTCCGCCTGCTCCACGGCTTCGCGCAGGCGTTGCGACTTCGCATAGATCTCCGCCAGCCGCTCGCGAATCACTGGGGAATTCGGCGCCAGTTCCAGCGCCTTCTTGTAAGATTCAATCGCTTGCGTGGCCAGGTCCGCGCGGCCCGTCAGCTCGTATTGCTGCTCGTCCACATGCCCCAGCGTGAAGTAGTAATACACATCGCCCCGCGCCCCCTGCTCATCCGGGTTCGGCGAGGTGGACGCTGAATTCTTGGCAGGCTCCGCCGCTTTAGGAACGGCTGGCGTGGACGATGCAGGCGAGGAATTCTGCGCGCGCGCGGCGGGCGCCGCCGCGACAACCCCGATGAACGACAAAAATGCGATCGCTATTATTGTTTTCATGAGTCCGTCGCAAAACTCCATTATCGTACAGCGGCCCAAAGCGGTCAAAGCAATACGCTGTGCCCGTTCTTTACGGTATCGCACATTGTTTGGACGCAAAGAACGCGCCTTAGGATACCTCCGTGATAAAGTTCGCAGAGAAAATGCCTGGAATCAGCATAAAACGAATTAACGGCGTTATGAATCTTGTGGGAAAATCTGATCGCTGTATCTCTCGGAGGGCATGGGTGTTCCGCACCAAAATCGGTGTCCGCTTCCTTTTCGCGTTGGGTGCCGCGCTCATTTTCCTCGGCTCCTCGCCCGCACATTCCGCGCAACAGCCTGCCGGAGCAGGTTCGCAACCGAAGCCAGGCCCGGCCATGACCTCCGAAGCATCCATGTCGCAATCTTCGCCGCAAGCGCAGCCCGGCCCCAAGGTTTCAGACTTTGCCTGGCTCGAAGGCCGCTGGCGCGGCGAGTGGGGCCCGCGCGTAGCCGAGCAGGTCTGGATGGCGCCCAAAGCCGGCATGATGCTGGGCGATTTTCGCGTGATCGAAAACGACAAGGTTTTGGTGATTGAATTTTTCAGCCTGGTAGAAAAGCGGGGCGGCATCAATTTCTACTTCCGCCACTTCACGCCGGAACTGGTGCCGTGGGAAAAATCAGACGCCACGCTTCTGAAACTCACCACCGCCGATCCGAAAAAATCTGAATTCGAAAATCCCGCGAACGGCAAGCCCAAGCGCGTCGTCTTAACCAAGCTTGACGCCGATACCTACACCTGGCGCTCCGAAATAATTCCCGAAACCGGCGATACGCAAATCGTCGAAATCACGTACCATCGCCAACCGCTCGCCGCCATCGCCCCAAATTCCGCTGCCAACTCCCACCCCAAGAAAAAGTAGCCTCGCCAGCTAACAGGCGCGCCGCCGCGCAAAATAAAATCTGCTCCGCCGTTTTCACCAACCACCGCGCGCGCCCCAATCCTAAGGTAGGGGCGCTGCTTGCTGCGCCCCAGCTTGCCAAGATGTCAACCGGCGGTTCGCGCGCAGTTCCGTTTCTCACCGGCCTCCGCCTCTCCCCGCCCCCTCTAGTGCCGGAAGTGCCGCACACCCGAAAAAACCATCGCCATCCCCAATTTGTTGGCCGCCGCAATCACATCCGCATCACGCATCGAACCGCCCGGCTGTATCACAGCGACCGCTCCCGCCTTTCCCGCCTCCTCCACTCCATCAGGAAACGGAAAGAACGCATCCGATGCCACCACGCTGCCCTTCAAATCCAGCCCGTTCGTAGCCGCCTTGATCACCGCAATCTTTACCGAATCCACCCGGCTCATCTGCCCTGCGCCGACGCCCACCGTCTGCCCCTCGCGCGCAAACACAATCGCATTCGATTTCACATGCTTGCAGACTTTCCATCCGAAAAGCAGCGCGCGTGTTTCCGCCGGAGTCGGCGCGCGCTCCGTCACCACCTTCAAATCCGCTTCCGCCAATTCATGCCGGTCCGCTTCCTGTGCCAGCATCCCGCCCGAAATGCGCTTCAGATCAAGCTCTTCCACCGCTTCGCCGCTCTGCATTTCCAGCAGCCGCAAATTTTTCTTCGCGCCTAGTTTTTCCAGCGCCGCCGCCGCGTATCCTGGCGCCACGATGCACTCCACAAATAATTTCGCCACTTCCTCCGCCGTCGCCGCGTCCAGCGCGCGATTGAACGCCAGCACGCCGCCAAATGCCGACACCGGATCGCACTCGAGCGCTTTCAAATACGCATCGCTCAGCGATTCCCGCTCCGCCGCTCCGCATGGATTGTTGTGCTTGATGATTGCCACCGCCGGACGGTGAAATTCTTTCGCCAGCGCCCACGCCGAATCCAGATCCACCAGGTTGTTGTACGAAAGCTCCTTGCCCTGCCGTTGTTTCGCGCCCGCGAGGCCCGCCGCCGGATATCCCGCCGGAAGGTACAGCGCCGCGGCCTGGTGCGGATTTTCTCCATAACGCATGGACTGTCTCCGCTCCAGCGCGAGGTGAATGCGCTGCGGCAGCTTTTCCAACGCGCCGATGGTAATCGCACCCGCCGCCCCGTCGCTCACGCTAAGCCGTTCGAGTTCCGTCGCAATCTCCCCATCGTAGCGAGCCGTCCGCGCATAAGCCTTGCGCGCCAGATTTAACCGCGTCGCCACACTCAGTTCGCCCCGCTCGCGCAACTCCGCCGCAATAGCCGCATAATCGCTCGGATCCGTCACCACTCCCACGCTCTGAAAATTTTTCGCAGCCGAACGCACCATCGCCGGCCCGCCAATATCAATATTCTCGATCAATTCCTCCGGCGTCACTCCCGGCTTCGCCGCTGTCGCTGCAAACGGATACAAGTTCACCACCACCAGATCAATCGGCACGATCCCATGCTCGCCCACCTGCTTGCGATCCTCGGCTTTGCCGCGCTGAAATAAAATCCCGCCATGCACTTTCGGATGCAAAGTCTTCACTCGCCCGCCCAGCATTTCTGGCCACCCAGTCAGCTCCGCCACGTCGCGCACCTCGACGCCGCCCTCGCGCAGCAACCGCGCCGTGCCCCCGGTCGAAACAATCTCCACTCCCAGCGACGCCAGCTCCCGCGCGAATTCCACCACTCCCGTCTTGTCGAACACGCTGATCAGCGCCCGCGCTACCCCACGCTCCGCCCCACGTTCTCCCGTCACGATAATTCCTCCAGTCCAGAAAGCCTCGCCAGTGTATGCGTTTCGAAAAAAATTCGGAAGGGCATCGCTGCGCAAACCAGGATTCGTTCGAAGTGAACTGCAAGCCCAAGGTGTGAGGAACTAAATTGTTTTGTAGAATTCGCTGCGCTGAGGATCAAACTGGTCTGATCTGCAAAATTGTTCGCAACATCCACGTCACGACGAAAACGCTTAACTCGAAACTCTCGCCTTCAACTTCACGTGCCCGCCCTCAATACTGACGGTGTACTCAATCTCCCGCCCACCCTTCTCCTTCAAATCCTTCGTCTTCTGCCGCACGAACCGCTCGAAATCCTTCAGGCTAGGCACTCCAGCCTTCTCGCCCGTTTCCGTGCGCGCTTCCACCAGCCTCTGATAAAGCTTCTCCACCTTTTCGGTCTCGTGTTCCGGATCAGAAAGCGCCAGCGCAAAATCAGCAGCGTGCCGCACCTCCGCAGCGCGCGTCGCCGCATCCGCTGCAGCGTGCGCAATCGCGCTCGCCGAAGAAACTCCCGCGTCCTCCGTCGCCGCCTTCACCGCCGCTTCCGCCGCAATGCGCGTCCGCATCGCATCCTCGGCGGCCTTGCGCTGTCGCTCGCCTTCGATGGCCTTCGCCGCCGCGCCGTAATGATGTTGCGTGGTTCCAGATTCCTTCTGGATCAGCTTCTTCCGCCACATGTCCTGGTACTTCGCGTACGTCGACGCCAAATTGCTATAGCGAAATCGTTGCCCCGAAGAGAGCTCTCCGGCCCGGTCCGAGTAGCGCTTCAAGTTCGTCTCGAGCCGCCACTGCGTATCGGTAGGAGGCCGCGAACGTCCGCCGCCGAAATATTGCTCGAACTCTATCTTCAAGGTGCGGATGTCCCGCTCGATTTGTCCGAGTTCTTCGTCAATAGTTGCCATGATTTTTTGAGCCCTGGAGCGCTGCACCTGCAGAGCACATGCGTTTCAGCAAGTCGCCGTCGCGGCCAGCTCCCAGCTGCCTGTATCTCCAGCCTAGAGTGCGCACGCGACGGCGTCAATGTGACCGTCGGCCGATATGTCGCAAAGGGAAATGGCTCCTAACAAGCCTTCGATTGCCAGCCCTTATCATATTGTGTTCAAATGCCTTAGCGATGAACCCCGCACCAGAATCCGCGGCCAGATTGCAGCAGGATTCAAGCAAGCGCCTCCGCGCCATTCCTTCGGTCGACGACTTGCTTCTCCAGCCTAGCCTTGCTGCCCTGGCCGAAAAATCCGGTCGCGGCCTCGTCATCCAAGCTGTCCGCAACGTACTCGCCGAATTCCGGGCGTTCGTGAAAAACGAGTCATCGCAATCCGCTGTCCCGAGTCTCGAAGCGTTCGACCTGGCCCATTTCGAAGCTCGCGTCGCCGCCGACGTCGAGGCCGCCCTGGCGCCGTCTCTGCGCCGCGTCATCAACGCTACCGGCGTGGTCCTGCACACCAATCTCGGCCGCGCGCCACTCTCGCAAGCTGCCCGCGAACAGATCAACGCCACCGCCGCTACCTACTCGAACCTCGAATACGATGTCGCGCGCGGTGAACGCGGCAAACGCGACGTTCACACCGGACGCCTCCTCGCCGCATTGCTGGGCGCCGAATCCGCTATCGTCGTCAACAACAACGCCGCCGCCGTCTTCCTCGTCCTCAACGCGCTCGCCAAAGGCGCCGAAGTCATCGTCTCCCGCGGCGAGCTGATTGAAATCGGCGATGGCTTCCGCATCCCGGACATCATGAACGAAAGCGGCGCGCTGCTGCGCGAAGTCGGCACCACCAATCGCACTCGCCTGCGCGATTACGAACGCGCCATCACCGATCGCACCCGCCTACTCCTGCGCGTGCATCCTTCGAATTTCCGCATCACCGGATTCACCGAACGCCCCTCGCTCGCGGAATTGGTCGCGCTCGGCGAACGCTTCCATCTCCCCGTCTACGAAGATCTCGGCTCCGGCTGCATCGCCGATCTCTCCGCCCAGGGAATCGCCGAACCCGTTGCGCGCGCTAGCTGCGAAGCCGGCGCATCCATCATCACTTTCAGCGGCGATAAATTGTTGGGCGGCCCTCAGGCGGGAATCATCGCGGGCAAAAAAGAAATCGTGGAACGCATTCGCGCGAACCCGTTGTTTCGCGCGCTGCGCGTGGACAAGCTCACCATCGCGGCTCTGGAAGCCACGCTGCAATCCTACCTGCGCGGCGCGCTCGACGAAATTCCTGCGCTGCGCATGATCCGCATTTCCCAACAAGAAATCGCTGCACGCGCGCAAAACTTCTGTGAAAAGCTGCGCCGCGAGCTAGCGAATGATGTGAAAGTAGAAATCCATCCAGGTTTTTCCGTGATCGGCGGTGGCTCCACGCCCGATCAGCAGCTGCCCACCACGCTGATCGCCATCTCCACGCCGCGCCACTCCGCCGCACAACTCGAAGAGCGTCTGCGCAAGCCGCAAGCCCTCAGCGGGCAAGTCGGAATCTCCACGCCCTCAACGCCAGTCATCTCCCGCATCGAAGACAAACGCCTAATCATCGACCTCCGCACAGTCCATCCCAGCGAAGAAACCGAAGTTGCATCCGCGCTAATAGCCGCCCTAGCCTAAAGAACTCCCGATTTTCTCTGCGTCCGCTGCGCTCCGACCTCTGCGCGCTCTGCGTTAAATCTTTTCGCCTTGCGCGGGCAACTAAAGCCGGTTGATTACACTGGCCACGCAACCAGCCCCGAATCCATTATCAATATTCACAACGCTCACATTCGAAGCGCAGCTATTCAACATCGCCAGCAGGGCGGTCAATCCTCCGAAACTCGATCCGTATCCCGTGCTCGTCGGGACCGCGATCAGCGGCGCCGCCACGAGCCCCGCCACGACGCTCGGCAGCGCCCCTTCCATTCCCGCCACGCAAATAATCACACGCGCCGCCGCCAATTTCTTCCGATGCTCTAGCAGCCGGTGCAGCCCGGCCACGCCCACGTCGTAAATCGCCTCGGCGTGATTTCCCATGATCTGCGCCGTCACCAGCGCTTCTTCTGCCACGGGAATGTCGCTCGTTCCCGCGGTCACCACCAGAATCAAGCCCTTCCCGTGATTCGCCGTGCTGCGCGAAATCGTGATCGCGCCCGAAAGCTCATGGAAACGCGCCGCGCGCGCCAGCTTCTTCACCGCCGTAAAAATCTTCTTGTCCGCGCGCGTGATCAGAATGTTGTGCGAGGCCTTCGCGCGCAGCATCCCCCGCGCGATCTCCGCCACCTGCTTCGCCGTTTTCTTGCGCGCGAAAATCACTTCCGGAAATCCCTGCCGCAACGCGCGATGGTGGTCAATCTTGGCGAAACCCAGATCCTCGTAAGGCCACTGGCGCAGCTGCTCGATGGCGCTTTCCACCGGTAAACTTCCGCGCTTCACCGCCTCTAGAAATTTCCGTACGTCCCGTTCATCCACGATGTTCCCTCAAGAAACCGGACGTGCGGGCGGCGCGCGCGTGCGAACCGCGCCGCTTTGCCAGCGCAGCATTGCTGCGAACCGGATTCGTGCTAGAGTGGCGCCCAGTCAATCGCCCGGGCAACAGTCTCTGCGGCGCACGGCCTACACACAAATCTTGCGGAGGTGCACACATGGGATTGCTTTGGGAAATCATCATCGGCATTCTCGCTGGTTTTTTGGCGGGAAAAATTGTGAAGGGTTCCGGCATGGGGATTTTGGTGGACCTCATCGTCGGAATCGTGGGATCGATTCTGGGCGGCTGGATATTCGGTTTGCTGGGGCTGGCGGCATACGGGCTGATCGGACAGCTGGTGATGGCAACTGTAGGGGCCATCGTATTGTTGCTGATTGTCCGTGCGATCAAAAGGACTTGATCTTCGCGCGAATGCGCTTCACAGGGGCGGCCCCCGCAGACGTGGGACCCGCCCCTGGTGTCAACGGCCGCCTGAGCCATAAATCTAGTTTTCAGCCTTTCCCGTAACGTCCACCACATTCACCGTGCCGTATTTCTTCAGCACGCTCTCAATTTGCTTGCGGTCTCCCACGCATATCCATTGCAGGTGATCCAGGTCCACGAATTTCTTCGCCGAGGCCTGCACCGCCGCTGCGTCAACCCCGCCGATGTGATCGGGATATTTATCCCAATAATCCACCGGCAACCCGTAATACTGCACGGTCAGCCAGTCATTCAAAATCTGGCTCGGCTGCTCCAGCGAAAGTGCAAAGCTCGCGATGATCGCCCGGTGCGCGTCGTCCATTTCATCTTGCGGCACCGGCTCATTGTTGATCTTCTTGAATTCATACAGGAACCGGTCGAACGCATCGCCTGTCACTGCGGTGCGCACCGGCGCGGAGGCCTGCCAGTCACCGGGATAAATCTCTGCGTTGAACCGGCTGTAGGATCCATAGGTCAGGCTGTGCTCTTCGCGCAGGTCCAGAAACAGGCGCGCTTGCGGGCCGCCTCCCACCACCTGGTTCATCACGGTCAATCCATAGTATTCAGGATCCGTCCGGCGAATTCCCCGGTCGCCGACGATAATAAAGGTCTGCACCGAAGCAGGGCGATCCACCAGCGTGATTTTCGTCGGCTGTGGCGCGACGGCGGCCGCAAATTTTTCCTGCGCCTCGGCCGCGCCCGTCCACGCTCCGAAATATTTCTCGATCGTCGCGCGCATTTCACTCGCCGTGAAATCGCCGGTCACGCCCAAGATCGTATTTCCCGGCACGTAATGCTTCTCGTGGAACCGCTTCAAATCCTCCACGCTAATTTTCTCGATCGATTCCTTCGTTGCGGACGCCACCGCCATCGGAGTGTCGCCATAAATCACTCGCTTGAACCCCTCTTGAGCGAGAAAGCCGGGATTCGAGAGCCGCTGTTCCAAGCTTGCTCCCTCGCTCTGCTTATATTTGGCAAGCTCGCTTGCTGGAAAACTCGGATGCAGCACCACATCGCTCATCAAGTCCAGAATTTTCGCAGTATCGGTGATCAGTCCCGACGCATTCACTGACGTATAGCTCACGCCAAACCGCGAACTCGCGTCCAGCGAAGCGCCCAGCGAATCCACTTCGCTTGCGATCTGCTCGCTCGTCCGTTTCTCGGTCCCTTCGCGCAACATTCCGGCCGTGAAGGAAGCCAAGCCGGGCAACTCGCTTGGCTCCGCCAGCTGTCCCGGACGAATCCACATGGTGAACGCAACCGTCGGCAACTTGTGATCCTCTTCCAGTACGATCGTCAATCCGTTCTTCAGCTTTACCACCGTCGGCTTCGGCAGCTGCACGCGCAGCACTTCCTTGTTCACCGGCGCGCGCCCCAGCCGCTTCACTTGGCTTAGCGGCGCGCTCTTGTCTTGGCCTTGGCCCTGCGCAAACGTCGTTCCCGGCAACAGCAGGACTGCGAAAGCAGCCAATCCGACAAGCGTCGCCAGAGCAGCGAACGCTGCCCGCGAGCTCAGACGCACAATCCCGGCGATCCTCTTCATCGCGCTCTCTCTCATTGCGCCCCCTTTGACGATGCTTTCTCGTCCGCTGCTGGATACGTGATCACCACCGAGCGCTGGTCGCGCACCAGAAATTTCTTCGCCACCGCATTCACGTCTTCCACAGTCACCGCGCGTTCCTTATCCACAATCGTGTTGATCAGATTCGGGTCATTGAAATACACGGTGTAGTTCCCGATCAGAACCGCCGTGAACAACGCCGACCGTCGCCGCTCGATGAACTGCCGCAGCAACTGCGATTTCGCTTTCGCGAGCTCTTCCGGCGTCACTCCGCTCTTCACCACCGTCGCAATTTCCTCGTCAATCGCTTTTTCCAGGTCTTCCACTTTCACACCCGGCCGCGGATTTGCCGAAATGTAAAGCTGGCTGGTGCCGATCCGCGTGTCTGCTTGTACATTTACTTCCGAAGCGAGTTGCTTCTCCTTTACCAGGCGCTGGTAGAATCGCGAACTCTCTCCCTGGCCCAGCACGTAGGTCAATTGCTGCGCCGCGTAATTTTCCGGCGTGTTGCCCGCCGGAATGTGATAGGCCATATCAATTTCCGGCAGACGCGCCAGCGGATCGTAAACAATCTCGCGGCGCTCGCCGTAATGCGGCTCCTCGGACAAATCCACCTTCGGAGGCGTGGGCTGCGCCGGAATCGCGCCGAAATACTTTTTAATCTTGGCCAGCGCTTCATCCGGATCGAAATCGCCTACCAGCGTGAGCACCGCGTTATTCGGCGCGTAGTAAATCCGGAAAAAATCCTTCACGTCATCAATGCTGGCGGCGTTCAAATCCGTCATCGAGCCGATTACCGAATGTTTGTACGCGAAATTGTCATAGGAGAGATTGTCCACATCTAGCTGCGCGCGCCCGTAGGGCTGGTTATCAATTCCTTGGCGGCGCTCTTCCTGCACCGCGTTCCGCTGGTTGTCCAGATTCGCTTGCGTCACGTTCAGCGCCCGCATGCGGTCCGATTCCAGGAACAATGCCAAATCCAACTGGTTCTTCGGGAGTTCTTCGAAGTAGGTGGTGCGGTCTTCGTTCGTGGTGCCGTTCATATTGCCGCCGTTGTTGAATACCAGGACAAAGTGCTCGCCCTTGGCCACGTTTTCCGAGCCTTCAAACATCATGTGCTCGAACAAGTGAGCAAATCCGGTGCGACCCGGACGTTCGTTGCGCGCGCCCACGTTGTAGCAGACGTCAATTCCGAAAACCGGCGCCGAATGGTCGGGCACCAGAATGACGCGCAAGCCGTTCTCCAGCTTCAGGTCGCGAACATCCAGCTTCGGCACCTTCACGCTCGCGGCCTGATCTTGTGCGGACGCAGCGCTCCACACTCCGCCCAGGCCCAGCGCGAGACCCAGCCCCGCAAGCGCGGCTGCGCGCATCTTCCTCATAACACTCATTTCGAATCCTCCCGACGGCGGCAGGTATTCTCCACCTTTGGAGCATCTGACGCAAACGCGATGATTTAGGTAGTGGGGGAGTCGCGAGTGCATAGTGATCGGTGAGTAGTGATTGGCGATGCGTGATCCGCGCCACCTGTGACAGAGGCCTGCGTGCGGCGGGCGAGCCTGTGCCGCGAAAGTGCCCGAAAAAGTAGCGATTAGAAAATGTTTTCTCGTTCGTTGTGAGGGGCTTGGCTCGATTTCTAATTTTCGCCGAGTAGCGATCAGAAAAGGCAG
>Ga0187855_10000313_pt1 | contig 44223 bp, 45 predicted proteins | sample June2016WEW_8_10_2_FD_132969 | JGI IMG/M metagenome (GOLD analysis project Ga0187855, IMG submission 132969) | Peatland microbial communities from SPRUCE experiment site at the Marcell Experimental Forest, Minnesota, USA - June2016WEW_8_10 | ecosystem: Environmental > Terrestrial > Soil >... | reverse complement strand
GATTGGATCGGGGATCACGGTGGAGGGACAGAACGGGACCATTGGCTACAGCAGCGCTTATGGCGGCCCGCAGAATGTGTTGGTGGTCAATCAGGGGCTCATCTCGGCGGACGTCAGCGGGGGAACCATTCTTGTGGATGCGGAGCCGTTTGACAACAACGGCACACTGGCAGCGACTCTTGGCACTGCGGCGCTGGATGGGAGCTTTAATCTCGCGAGCGGGACGCTCGAATTTGGGTTGAGCAACACAAATACCTTTGGAAAAATTCAAATATCAGGAAGCGCCGCTCTGGCTGGCACTGTGGCCGCAACCTTGCTTAACGGTTTTATGCCAGCCGTCAGCAACTCGTTTCCGGTGCTGACCTACGGCTCGTTCACCGGGGCTTTTACGAATACCGAACTGCCATCCGGCTTCGTTTGGCAGACTAATTACGGCCCGACTACTTTTACCCTGACGGTGTCGGGTATGACGGTGTCGGGTATAAGCCCTGTTCTTAAGCCAATTTTAAATCCGTTGGGGCAGTTACTGCTGCAATTTACCGGCAGCACGAACGCCGAGTACACAGTACTGGCCTCAACAAACCTGGCCGTTCCACTTTCAAATTGGGTTACGTTAGGGAACGCCTCTGTGCTCTCAAACACTCTCTATCAGTTCATCGACACTAACAGCACGAACTTCCCCGCACGCTTTTACATGTTGCGCTCACCGTGACGGCACAGAAAGCGCGGATCTGTTGAAATTGTCCAAAAATAATTGACCGTGGTAATGGCGTTTAAAACGAGTTGTTTCATCAAAAACGCGCAAAGTCAAATTAAATGAACACCGGGCTGGTTCCGTAAATCCTCTGGCAGGTTTTTGTCCTTGGCATACACAAACGACCAGATCTCATCGCATTGGACGTGCTTGCATTTCAGATTACGGAAAACCTTGTCCTGATAGGCAGAGCAGGCCGCGCCAAGTTCAACCAGCAGCTTTTGAATCGTGGTGCGGTTACCCATTTTCGAACCGAAAATCTTCACACAATTGTCACTAAGCCTTGCTTGTGCCCGCCCGACCTTAGCCGGTAATTTAATTCGAGATTGGTCGGCTGGCGTTTTGAGGATCTATCCGAGCCGTTGACGCAGATTCAGCCGCAAGAAGCACCCAAAATTGGAACAGGACTTAAGTCGACCCTGCCCAAAAGAAACCGTGAAAACAATCTTATTCTCTTGGGTTTCTCAAATCCGCGCGTGTGGAGCTCGACTGACCGCCTGCGTCCTGTGGGCCGGCATCGCCGCTCATGGCTGGAGTCAACTAAACCCGGCCTGCACGACTGACAGCTACACAAATTCGTCTGGCGTGTGGTTCATCATCAATTCAGCACCGTGTGGAACTTATGGCGAGGTTTACAGCCGCTGGATGACGAACAACAATGTCGCGACCCTGGTGAAAATGAAATACATGGTGAACGAGCCGACGGGGACGGCAAAAGCGATCGTGCTGCTGTTCACAGGCGGTAGCGGTGACGCCGGGATTGTCCCCGGCACGAACGGCACGGTCGCGAGCACGGCCACGAACTTCTTGGTGCGAAGCGCCCAGCTGTTCGCGGACGACGGCTACCGGGCTGTGGTGGTGGACAGCCCGGAGGATTCTTTCGGCAATAAGCTTTACACGAACGGCCTCATCAACGCAAATGCGGCGTTCGACCTGTATCGTGTCAGCGTTACCAACGCGTGGGACGTTGAGAGCGTGATTCAACAGATACCGGGCTGGACGAATCTGCAAGTTTTTCTGGCCGGAACGAGCCGCGGAGCCCTAACGGCGGTTGCTCAATATCATCTCGGCATGGGCATCTGCCTGTCGAGCGCGGTCAATGTAGGGAACAACACTCCCGGCTACCCCCTGTACATCGGCGAACTCTCCGAACCCGCATTGCAGCCAACCAATGTGACCGTGCCCGTTCAGTTCCTGGTTAATGCCGACGATGCCTGTGACGAGGCCTCCCCGGCGATCACCACCAACACGCTGTGGCAGGAATTCACCAACGACACGGTGTTGAATGGGGCCTTGAATCTGGCGCCGAGCGTGGTGGTAAGCTCAAATTCCGACGGGACCGATCCGTGCGGTGACGTCGAGCCCCACGGGTACCTAGGGATTGAAACCGCCGCCGTTGGGACGATCACCTCATGGCTGGACCAGGTGCTCCTTCAACTGGCGGTCAAGAATGTGATCGCTATTGACGGGTCGTTTACCTTGACCAGCACAAACACCCTGACGATTGACTTGTCCCAGCTGATTTCCGTGCCTCCGGCGTCGTCCTCCGCCCTCTTCCTGCCTTATGCGACTTCGGTCTCGGGTGTTCCGATAAGTCTGGCGGGTACGAGGGTGAACTACGTTCCAAACGGTTCCGGAGCGGATGACGGATTCCTGTTTCAGTACACGGACACCAAAGGAGTGCGGAGCATTGGCATGGTGCGGATACGATTTGGAGAAAATCCCCAACTGTCGATCCAATCCGCTTCGCCGGTTGCGGTGACACTCTCCTGGCCAGGGCAAAGCGCCGGTTGGTTTTTGCAGGAAACTCCAAGTTTTTCGCCGATGACCTGGTTGTTCTCAACCAGCGGCGCAACGAATCCCGCCAGCGTCCCCGTGTCCTCCGGAGCGGATAAATTCTACCGCCTGTTCAAACCCTGACAGTCTTCCAAGGTAAACTCATCCACGATGACCATTTGAGAACTTCGTTTGATGTGTTCATAACCATTTACGATCCGATGCCAGCAGTTAGAGCTGGAGGCGAGGGTCGGAATCGGCCTAATTTCCTCGCGTTTGCGCCCCAATATGCCTGATTTTACTGGCTACTCAAGCATAATCTGCCACTACCCAGCTATACCCGTTTTAACTCCTTTGGTGTCCGTTTTGGTGTCCACCCCGATGCAAGGGAACAATTATATTAAAAATTTGTTGACACTGACGGCAAATCATGGATAATAACGACAATATAAGTCGTATATATGATTGATACTGACGTCAATATTTGGTTTATAGTGCACGGATTTTTGAGTCTTATTTTGAGTTCATAGGAGCAATAGGTTTTTTATTTGAAAAAAATAACGACATGTTTAGTCGTTAATAAAGCGAACAATAATTTGTAATATGACCGATAATCTTAAAGACTTGAAGGCGAAGACCAGTGACGAATTGAAATGGTTGGAATTAGTCATTCAACAAGTCGGTTCTTTGCGTTACGGCGTGGTGGAGATTGTCGTACACGATTCACGCGTGATTCAAATTGAAAAGACCGAACGGGTGAGATTGGAAAAGCAGGAACCGCCCAAACCAAAATAATTATCAGGAATAGTAAGCAGGCGCTGACCGGTCAACCGGAAGTTCCCATGAAAAAACAAAATACAAATCGTCCATGCGGAACTGGGTTCAAAACTTTATTTGCGCTTCGCTCGCGGCGGGCGGCTTGTTGTCGGCCGGCACGGTCCTCGCGGCTGACGTAAAACTTCTCAACGTTTCCTACGACGTAACGCGCGAATTCTACCAGGATTATAACGCGGCTTTTGCCGCTTATTGGAAGGGAAAGACCGGCGATACGGTAATCATCAGCCAATCGCACGGCGGTTCAAGCAAACAGGCGCAGTCGGTTATCAACGGCCTCGAAGCGGATGTGGTGACCATGAACCAACCGCTGGACATTGAAGTGCTGCACACGGCTGGTGGGTTGATTCCGGCCAACTGGGCATCGCGGCTGCCCAATCACAGCGTGCCTTACACTTCGACGATTGTCTTCGTCGTTCGCAACGGCAACCCGAAGAGCATCAGAAATTGGGATGACCTGATTCGCCCGGGCGTATCGGTAATCATTCCGAATCCGAAAACCTCCGGCAACGGTCGTTACAGCTATTTGGCGGGGTGGGGATATGCGTTGAAAAAGTCCGCCGGTGACGAACAGCGGGCGCGCGGGTTCGTGGCGAAATTATTCGCCAACGTGCCTGTGCTCGACACCGGCGGACGCGGCGCAACAACGACCTTTGCCGGGCGGGGAATCGGCGATGTATTACTGACGTTTGAGAATGAGGCGGCGTTGATTCAAAAGGAATTTCCCGGCGAACACCTTGAGGTCGTTCTCCCCCCTGTGAGCATTCTGGCGGAAAACCCGGTGACCTGGGTGGATCGCAATGTGGAGCGCCATCACACGGAGGCGGTCGCGCGCGCTTACCTTGAATATCTATACAGCGACGCCGGGCAGGAACTGGCGGCGCAACATTTTTTCCGGCCCAAAAACGAAACGATCCTTGCGAGGTATTCCACCCGTTACCGGCCATTGGAATTGTTCACGGTGGATGAAATTGCGGGCAGCTGGCAACAGGCTCAAAAGATCCATTTCGCTGATGGCGGAATCTTTGACCAGATTTACCAGCCGAACTGATGAATTTACCGACGCCAGCGGGGCGAGGCGCAACCTGGACCATTTACGAAGGCTGACCGGTTCACCGGAGGTTCTTCGAAGAAGAACAAATAGAAACCGTGTGATTGCGAAAGAGACAGCGGGCACAACATCGCCCGATCCCGTCCGTCAAGTTGACGTTGACGGGAACCGCCTCCTGCTTGTGCCGGCGGCGCTGTCCTCGCGCAGGCGCGGGTGTTTGTTCAACTGAAAAACCGAACCATAGCAAAAAATTGTGAACCTATGAAAACATCAAACCTTAACAAAATCATCATTGCCGGGCTTGCCTTTGCGGGTTTGGCATTCACTCCCCACCTGCGCGCAGATACGCAACTGCTCCTTTCCGGCGGTTCAGCCAGTTCGGGCGTGATCTTCGAACGCGCCACGAATCTCTTTGGTGGAACTTATACGGTCGTCAATGGAAGTTCATCCACGACCCGAACCTACTATGGCACCATTCCTGGCAACCCTGGTCTGGGAACCGTGACCCTGGCCATCAATCTGGCGGTGGGGGCCGTGGGTGCATTGAATGATATTTCCGCAGGGAATCCCGAACCAGTAGCGACAGGCGGAGGCATAACCAGCAGCAGTTTTACCCCGACCTTTGTTGATTCGAGCGCCACCCCTGGCGTCATTGGCGTGGATCCTTCCCAATTCGTGTCCTTGCCAACTTATATTGTTCCTTATGTGTTCATCAAAAACACCAATTCGGCGGACACGGTTGGCATCACCAACCTGACCCAAAATCAGGCGGCCGCCTTGGAGTCCTCCGGCGCCACCATTCCGGCCTCGTTCTTTGGTGGCAGCAGCACCAATGTCGTTTATTTCGTGGGCCGCAACCGGGATTCGGCTGTCCGCACGGAGATTGACCTCAATATTAACGCGACCGGCTTTCAAACCTACACGACCAATGGTTCGGGCCAAATCGTCCAAGATACCACCAGTGTGGATTTGGAAGGAAACGTGGACCCGGGCCAGTCTTCGGGTAGCGTCGAGGCTGGCGTCGTGGCTTATATCACCAATTCGATTGGCGAAGTTGCGGTTCAAAACATTGTGACCGGCACCGCCGCTTTGGCCTATAACGGTGTCGCGTATTCCACTAACAGCGTGATCGACGGCAGCTATGCGCTTTGGAATCCTGAAAATTATTATTACATCGCCGGCAACATCACCACGAACCAGCTGGCGGTTCTCAACCTGTTTTATTCCTCCATCACCAATTCAAGCTACTGGTCCAACAGCCAGTTTAAGAACAAATTCATTCCGACTCCCTGGGTGAATGCGAATTTAACCCGTAACGGTGATGGCGGTCCCATCAAGCCCAACCCCGGCTATATCGTCTATTAATTTCAGAACCTTCCAACGCATAAAATCATGAAAAAATTTATTCCATTAACGTTGGCCGCGCTGGGCCTGCTGGCATTGCCGCAGGCACGGGCGTGGACCTATTCGGACGGGGATGCGCTCCTGATCTTTCGGGACGGCGTCTATGATGTTGAGTTTGACCTGGGAAATGTCAGTCAATTTACAGGCAAAACCAACGGCTACACGGTGCCGGTGACCAATTGGAGTTCCAATCTCGTCGTCAGCACATTCGGCTCCCTGACGGCCAGCCCAAATGGTCCAGTGACGGTGCTGCTGGTGGCCAGCACTCCGGCCAATGCCTGGGTCACCAGCATTGATCCCAATATTACAGCCTACCAGCAAGGCCCGGCAACCTTCGGCGGCATTTATGGGGCGATCAATGGGGTGGGCAATTATCCGCTGTCTTACAACGTCCCGACCAATAGCGTGCCCCAGTCTTATGAACTGGCAGTCAGCGGTTCGAGCGGTGTAGCCGGCAGATATAAATATGCATCCTACGACTACATTGTTTCTGGCGGCACCTACAACGGAGTGACCAGTCTCGGCTATAACGTGCCGTTTATTGATGAGACAACCATTCCCGGAAGCCTGGACTTCTGGTTGTTGGCTCCCAACCCATCCACCACCCAGACACCAGATAATCTGGTGGGAACCTTCAGTATCGATGCCGACGGGGTGCTGACATTTGTGGCCGGGCCGCGCGCATCCACCATCACCGGACTCAATCACGCTGGTGATGTCAGTGCCATCCAGTTCACCACCACCGTGGGTAACACCTATTCCGTGTCCTACACCAACACCTTGGGCGGGCCGGTGGCCACCTGGCCGGTGGATACCAACACCCTGATTGGTGATGGAAAGGTGGATACCCTCAACCATACCAATTCGGGTGATCCCGCGGAATTTTACCGCATAAACACGCAATAAACCAACGAGCACAAAAGACTGAACAAAATACGCGGCAGGTCCGGCAAAAAGACCGGCCTGCCGCGATGAATTCGATTTGTCGAGAGGACAACCACAGCAAATGAGATTTCGAGTTGGGGTGATTGTGATGCTGACGTTGGCAAAAGTTTTCAGTGGACAGGCGGAAGAAACCAATTCACCCGCCGTCATTGAAAACCTTTTTGCCGCGCCCCTGCCTACCGCCGCGAACGCGCCTCCCCGGCTCCTGCACTCAATTAACGCACACGAGTATTTTATCGAAGGCAACACCGCCTTGTCGTTGGAAAAATTCAACCTGCTCACCAACTACCTCGGCGAATTGGACATCGCGAGACTCCGTGAAGGTTTGGGCAGGCTGCAAATGCTCTATCGCTACGCAGGATTTTCCAACGTCACCGTCACGCTGCCCGGACAAGAATTTACCAACGGCATCATCCGCGTCCAAATTGTGGGGCAGGAAACCAACGCGTCGACGGAAGCGGATTTGACCGCCGCCATCACCAATCTTTTTGTCGCCCCCAAACCGACGGTTCCGGTGCGCGGCTATCTGATTGAAGGCAACACGGTTTTGCCGGAGGAAGAATTCAGTTTCCTCACCAACTACATCGGAGATCTGGACTTCTCGCGCCTGCGTGAAGGTTTGGGCAAACTGCAACTGCGTTATCGGGAACTCGGTTTTGCTACCGTCGGCGTCACCCTGCCCCAACAGCGGTTGACCAACGGCATGGTGCGCGTCGTCGTCGTCGAGGGAAAACTGGGTCACATCGTTGTCACCGACAACCGGTATTTCAGCACGGACAATGTGCTTCGCGCTCTGCCCAGCCTGACCACCAATATTCTGTTGAACACAAAATGGTTTCAACCCGAACTTGACCGTGCGAATCTGAATCAAGACCGCCAGATTTATCCCGTCATCAGTCCCGGTCCTGAACCGGGCACCAGTGATTTGACGCTCAAGGTCAAGGATCAGTTCCCATTGCACAGCCACATCGAAATCAACGACAAATCCACGCCCAACACGCCGTTGCTGCGTCTGGATACCGCGTTGCAATACGACAATCTCTGGCAGCGCAATCATCAGGTCGGGCTCGACTATAACTTTTCGCCGCAATCAATGAAACCGGACGGAGAGGCGCCGGGTTTTTACGATCAACCGATGGTGGCAAGTTACAGTGGTTATTACCAGTTGCCGCTGGGGTCGGGACAAGGGTTGCGGGAAGATTACAAGAATTTGCCGGTGACTTTTGGTTATGATGAAGTCACACACAGATTCAACCTGCCGCCCGCAACGGGAAATCCCGATTTGATTGTTTACGCCTCGCGCGCCAACTCGGACACGCCGGTGCTCTATGGCCCGTTGCAAACAATTTTCACGAACGCGCTGGCCGAAATCAGCTCGCAGTCCGCGCAACACACGCCGACGATCAACGATGATGCCGGCACGCGGCTGACCGTGCCGTTGCGTGAATTTCTCGGAGTCAATTCGTCGGTGCAGCTTGGCCTTGATTACAAGTCCTACGAGGCGCAGACCTACAGTACGAATCTGACGTATTTCGATCTTTACGCACTTGATTCGTTCGGCAATCGCGTGCTGGTCACGAACCAGACCATCCGGCTGCCCAACAACAGCCAAAATTCGCTTTTCTACCTGCCGCTTTCTTTACGCTGGTCTGGAACACGGCCCGACAGAACCGGCAGCACCAGTTTGAGCGTTAGTGAAAACATTTTTCTCCAAGCGCTCTCCTCGGCGCGGTCGGGTTTTCAAGCTGTCGCCGGCTCGCCACAGGCGGGTGGAAACTACACCACCCTCAACGCCGGTTTGGTGCGCCTGCAAAATTTGCCGGGAAATTGGTCGGCATTATTCAATGCCAATGGCCAGTGGGCCAGTGAACCGCTCATCAGTAATGAACAATTTCCCCTGGGCGGTTTGGGCGGCGTGCGCGGTTATCAATCCGGCGAAAGTTATGGCGACACCGGTTGGCGGTTGCAGTTTGATCTGCGCGCCCCGCCCGTGAACGTCGGGTATTTTCCGGTCCATGACGACAATGTTCCGGCGTATCTGCGCTGCTCGGTGTTCATGGATTACGGCGAGGCGTACCATCTTGATTCCACCCTGCCCGCGATTCGACAATGGGGAACCGGTGCGGGGGTTTACCTCACGGCCGGCAACCATTTTGAAGCGCGTCTTGCTTTGGCCTATGCGCTTCTAGCCACCCCCACGACACGGGCGGGCAGCGCCCAGGCTTATTTCAGCGTCGGATTCCAGTTTTGAACATGGCCACGAAATTCAAATTCAAAAATTATTTTGCCGGCGCAGTGCTGTTTTTTGCCGGGAATGGTTTGCTATCGGCAAATCCAACGGGGATGACGGTGGTGTCCGGTTCGGCGACCGCCCAGCAAAACGGTTCACAACTGAACATCACGACCAGCCAGTCCGCCTTCCTGAATTGGAACAGCTTTGACATCCAGCAGGGCGAAACGACGACATTCATCCAGCCTTCGGTGAATTCCGTTGTGCTCAATGAAATCGGTGGCGCAAATCCATCGCAGATTTTTGGCAATCTTAATGCCAACGGCACGGTCATTCTCGCAAACGCCAACGGATTTTATTTCGGGCCGAATTCGATGATCAAAGTCGGCGGCAGCTTCATCGCGACCACCGCGCCGCTGACACCCGACTTTGGCGCGGACTCCGCATGGACGTTCACGGGAATGCCGCCGGCGGCGAGCATCGTCAATTATGGTCAGATCCAGGTCGGCAACGGCAAATCACTTTTTTTCATCGCCGAACAGATTGACAATCAGGGCCAACTGGACGCGCCCGGCGGGAACATCGGTCTTTGCGCGGGTCAAAGTGTCCTGGTTAGCGACCGGCCCGACGGACGCGGTTTGAGCGCGACAGTAAAGGTGCCGGGCGGCGTGGTGAACAATTTCGGGCAGATTACTGCTGACGCGGGAACGATTGCACTCCAGGCGCAAGTCGTGAATCAAAATGGATTAATCCAGGCTGATTCCATTCAAAATCAAAATGGCGTCATCGAACTCGTGGCTTCCGACTCGTTGAACCTTGGAGCGAACTCGCAAATTCAGGCACGCGGTGACAGTTCGGCTCCGAACAGTTCCGGCGGAACGGTCACGCTGCAATCAGGGAATAATTTCAGCGACAGCGCGGGCAGCCAGATTTCTGTTACAGGCGGTTTGCAAGGCGGCAACGGCGGTAGCGTGGAAATCAGCGCGCTGAATGTTTTGTCGCTGAATTCCAGCCTGGATGCGACGGCGCAATCCGGCTGGAATGGCGGAACATTTTTCCTTGATCCGGTCAACATCACGCTCGGCACATCCACGGCGAACGGCGCAATCAATGTGAATTCCGCGTTCGCCGGATTTTCGCAAATTCTGCTTCAGGCTTCGGGCAACATCGCGCTGAACGCAAACACCACTTGGAATTTGAGCGGCAGCACGGGTGTTGGCAGCGGCCAACTGACGCTGGAAGCCGGCGGCGACATCACTTTCGGGACGAGCGCCAGAATCACCGATGCGAACAACTGGTCGGTGACGCTGGAGGCCGGATATGATTTTGGAAACAACGCGGTGGTCTCCGGGGTGGGAAACATCAGCCTGCCCGGCGGCTCATCAAGCAGATCGCCGAGCAATCCCATCCAGCTTTCCGCCGGCTCGCTGACCCTGCTGGCGGGAAATAATATTACGGTCGGCAACGGCTCGGTTTTCACCACCGGTGGCGGCAGCATTTTCGCGGAGGCAGTGGCGGGCAACCTCAATGCCGGCACGGCCAATGGCGGATATGTTTACTATGCGGGCGGTGCTTCATCCGTACCCGCTCCCGGCGGAATTGCCACGGCAGCAGGTGGAGATGTGACGTTGATCGCGGGAAACAATATTACCGGCATTCCAAACGTCCCTCCTTCACTTCCGGATAACCAATCCGTGGGCGCCTCGGGAGCTTACGGTTCCGGCAATGTCACGGTGATTGCCGGCGACCAGATAACGGGCAACTTCACTTTGGCCGACGGCGTTGGCACCCTGCTCGCCGGCGTGCCGGTTACCAGCGCCCAGGCCGGCATATTGCAGAACCCCGGCGCCAGTCCGGCCAACTATGCCGCGACGTTGAGCGGCTTGGAGTCGGCGGTGTCCCTGGCGCAAAATCCCAATGGCAACATCGGCACCGGGCTGAGTCCGATTACCCTGGGTCTGATCCAGGGTTCGTGGAATGCCTGGGCGGCCAACAACATCGATCTCCTTGAGGTGCAGAATCCCAACGGCACCTACAATGGTAATTCCATGACCGTGCCGGCCGGTGAATTTGCCGGCAACGAGGGCAACGCGGTGGTTCCAACCAGCCTGCCCTATCTGTTTAATTATGCTCCCGATGCGGCGGTTCATCTTTGGGCAGACAACGGCATTACGCTGGGCAGCCTGAGCCAGCCGCTGGAACGCCAGTCCGGCAACAGCGCCATGCCGTCCATTTACGCGCCGATTCTCTCCCTGAATGCGGGCGCGGGCGGCATCACGGTTGACAGTTCCCTTTTTCTTTATCCGTCGAGCCAGGGATCCTTGCAGATCACCACGCAGGACGGTGGCAATCTGGTTGGCGCGGTGGCAAGTGGCAGCAGTGCGCTCACCACCATCACGATGTCGGGCAGCGGGCTGCTTGACTGGAATTCAATTGTCAGTGGCGGGCAAGCCATCACGCCGTTGCACCTGAACGATCCCAATCCCAGTCCGGTGACGCTGGACATTTCCGGCAGCATCGGCAGTTTCGGGCTGAATGTACCGACCTTCGCGCAAATCACCGTGCTCGGCACCGCGCCTTACATCGTCGGGAGTCAGGATTATTTCGGCACTTACAACTTTGGTTTTTCCGGGCGCAATTTGTCGCCGCTCCAGACGACGGCGATCACTGTCGCCGGGGATATCAATTATCGCGGCGACACGACCTCCGAGACCTTGAGCCAGTCGGATGCGCTGCCGTCCTCATTGTTCTCATCTAGCACGGACCCGGCGGTCACTGACCTGCTGGTTTACAACGCGGTGTCTGGCACGACGTCCGGCAACCTCATATTTGTCGGCGTCATGACTCAGGCCGAACGCAATTTCCTTTTAAACCCGACTGTGTTCGTGGTGGATAAAAATGGGAACCCGGTTCTTGATGCAAATGGAAACCCGGAGACGACACAACTTGTCCTCACCGCCACCCAGATCGCGACGATCAACCAGCTTTACACCGACAGCCAGAGCGCCGCGATCGGCAATGAAAGCTTGGCCCTGGCCGGGTCTGGTGTTTTCCAAGTCACCGCGAACAACATCAACCTTGGCAATTCCGGCGGCATCACGGTGAACCCGCTGGATGCCGCGCTGGCCAGCATTTCATTCGAAAGCGCGGCGCTGGATGTCCACGCCTACGGCGATCTGACGATGACCGCGAGCAAAATCGCCAACGAGAGCTGGCTGGGCGACATCAACCTGACGGTGGACGGCACCTTGAATGTCGGCGGCCAGTTTACCGCCTTTGACGATTCCAGCGCCGCCAAGGGGGTTTTCACCACCAGCGGCGGCAATGTTTCGGTCACGGCCAATGGCAATGTGAACGTCAACAGCTCGCGCATCGCCGCCTACAATGGCGGCGACATTTCGGTTGAATCCCTGACCGGCGATGTGAACGCCGGCGTGGGTGGAGCCGGCTATGTTAGCGTGAACGGGCAGCAGCTTGATCCAGATGGCAGTTTGGTTTCCATCTCGCAGAACATTCCCGGCAGCGGTGTTCTGGCAACGACGCTTCCTGGTTCTTCCGCCACATTGGGCAACATCACCATCGCCGCGCTCAACGGCAGCGTGAACGCGAGTCTTGGCGGCATTCTGCAAATCGCTTTCAATGGCAACGCGCCGCAAAATGCATTCGTGCAAGTCAACGCCGGAGAGGACATCAACGCCACCGGCTCGGGTATCATTGGCAGCAACATCAAACTTCAGGCCGGCGGCAACATCAACGGCCTCGTCATCGGCAGTGGCAGCGTTGACATCAACTCCGCTCAAAATGTGGACGTAACCGCATTCAGCGGCGGCGATGTGAACATCAACGCCGTCGGTGAAGTCTCCGGCACGGTTATCGGCGGCGGCAATGTGGACGTGAGCGGTGATTCCATCACGGCTTCATTGATTGCCAGTTCTGTATCCACTTCCGGTGATGCCAGCGGCGCGACCGAGGGAATTCCGCAGTCCAACGTTGCCAAAGATAATGCGGAAACCGCCGATGACGCCTCGACGGCTGTATCCAAGACCGATGACCAAACCGACGACGATCTGAAAAAGAAAAACAAAGGCATCGCCCTCAGCCAAAGAGTCAGCCGCGTGACGCTGCTGTTGCCCAGGAAAAACCAAGTCCCGGAAACCGAACCTGTTTCTCCAAATTATGATTACGCTCATTAAACCCCTGTTTGCCGCCAATGCGGCGATGTATGCCATTCAGAACGCCACCACCGAAGGCAAGGCTACCGTCCTTGCTTTGCTTGTCCTCTCACTGTTCAGCTGGACAATTATCATCAAAAAGTCCCACCAGTTGATGATTGCGCGCAAGGCGACCAGGAAATTTCTGGGTGCTTACGCTTCGACACGCGACCCGCTGGACATCCAGCGCAAGGGCGAGGAATACGACGGCGCGCCTGCCTTCCAACTGTACATTCGGGGTGCGAATGAACTGGCGTATCAATTGGAGCATAATCCCGTCACCGTAAAAGGCGAACGGCGCATCAGCACAGCGTCGTTTGATGCGGTAAAGGTCGCACTGGAAGAGGCTGCCAGCGGGGAGGCGATGGCGCTGGAAAAGAGCATGATTGTGTTGTCCACGGCGGTGGCGGGCGGGCCGTTCATCGGATTACTGGGCACGGTCTGGGGCGTCATGTCCACCTTCGCAGGCATCGCTGAAAGCCACGCCGCCACGCTCACCGCCATGGCGCCCGGTGTGGCCGCCGCACTGGTGGCCACGGTCACCGGCCTGCTGGTCGCCATTCCCGCCATGTTCGCCTATAACTTCATGGTCACCTCAATCCGCGCCATCACCCAGGAGTTGGATGGTTACGCTTCGCGTTACGCGACGCAAATCGAGCATAGCTATGTGGATAACCGCGATCTGGAAGACAAAATTGCCATGGCGCTGACGCGTTCCGAAATGGGCGAAAACACACCCGCCATCTGACCGATGAAGAAGTGTTCAAAATCGGCGCACGCGTCGTTGACGGAGTTGAACATCACGCCGTTGCTGGACCTGGCCTTCGTGCTGCTGGTCATCTTCATCATCACGACCATTCCGCCGGTCAATGATCTGGATTTGAAGCTGCCGACGGCGGCCAAACATCTGAAGGATCCGCCGCGCAAGGCCAATTACATCACCGTCCAGGCCGACGGCACGATGTATTTGAACAAGGCGAAAATCGCCAATGCCGCCGACATGCTCCAAACGCTCATCGGCTTGCGCACAGATGACCCGGACCTGAACATCATCATCCAAGGCGATGGCCACGCCAAGTACCAGCAGATTCGCGCGGTGCTCGATGTCTGCCAACAGGCCAACGTCCCCAAGGTGGACCTGGCCACGGAAATCGCCAACGGGAAATAACATGTTGTCGCATACCCAGCCGCACAAAAGGCGTAACTCATCAAAGGTGTACCTGCTCATCTCGTTCATCTTTCACGCGGTGTTGGTCTTGGCGCTGGTTTATTTTGCCGCCCGTCAGGGATTGTTGGGCAAACAAATCCAGAAAATTTCGGTGGAGATGATCAAGGAAAAACCGCCGCAGAAACCAAAGGAACCGGAGAAGCCGAAGGCCGAGCCGCCCAAGATCGAACAGCCCAAAGTTGCTGCCGCGCCCAAGGCCGAGCCGCCCAGGGAAGCACCGCCGGCCACGGCCCTGCCAACCGTTGCGCCGCCAGCGGCGCAGGTGCCGTCTTTTGAATTCGACGGCGGCAAAGCGGTGGAAACCAGTTCCGATCCCATGCAGCTTTACAAGGCCTATGTCGAATATAGCCTGCGCGGGAAATGGCACCGCCCTGAAAACGTCGCTGACGACAATTATGTTGTCGAAGTGGAGGTCAATATTGATGGGCAGGGCCGCATTAGCAACCCCAGATGGCTGAAAGGTTCTGGCGACAACGAATGGGACCAGAGCGTTCGCGCCGTTATTAGCACCGTAAATCAAATTGACCGTCCCCCGCCCAAAAATTTCCCGCAGCGCGTAACCATCCGGTTCGACGTGCAAGAGGAAACCCAGCCCGACTTCCAGTGATTTTGTGAAAAAAACGTCCCATAGCCATCACAGTTCGTTAAGCGAATTGAACATCACACCGCTGCTGGACCTGGTGTTTGTGCTGTTGGTCATTTTCATCATCACCACGCCGCAGATGATGAATAATCTGGAGATGACGCTGCCGTCGGGCAAACCGCCGCCCAAAACCAACCAGCCCAAACCCAAGATCAACAAGATTGTGGTGGACGCACAGGGGCGGACATTTTTGAACGATGAACTGGTGACCATTCCGCAGCTCAAGGACAAGCTGGAGCAATTGCAGGCGGACAACCCGGACTTGAGCGTGGTGGTCAAGGGCGCCGACGCGGTGGATTATCAGAACATGATCTACGTGCTGGACGTGCTCCGCCAATTGGACATCACCAAGGTCGGCCTGGCCACCGTAGCGGTGTCTGGCTACGGGCCGACTACGTCAAGATGACTTGCCCAAATGCATTGAACCGGAAATCGATGGAAACCCCTGCATTCCGCGCGTTTCCGCCGGAAATTTCCCACACGTGGTTGTCCCCCGCAGAACTGCGGGGTCAATTTTCAAAAAATACACACTAACCCGCTGTTCGCTAACGATTTGAATTTTTAACGGGGACAAATTCATTTTTCAAAAAAAACACCGTAATTATTGCGGGGATTATCAAAAGCATGACGTTATCGAATATTTACAGCGTAGTTGACCGCAAAATTCACGCAAAAATGCACATTGTGTTCGCAAAAATTCATTACGGGCCTTTTGCCGGGAATACCGGTCCTAATTTTGCGAGGAAGAGCCCGGAAATTACCGTTGTGCATTTCCCAAAAATTACAATTCCTGCCGCAAATAGCGGGGAAAACAATTTTCCCATACCAGAAAGCCGCTAAAAATGCGCCAATAATTCTTTTTTGCGGGATCACCCTCGCACAGCCCACCGATTTTTCGGGAAAATGTTGTGTGTTGACCCGCAGCCACCCCCGCAAACCCCCGCCGCCGCCGCCGCCCACCACGCCCCCGCCGCCGCCAGCGGCGTAGTTATGAAGTAAAAAATCCACGTCCTGTATTTTCATCTGCCGTGGCAATTCGCCTCGCCCGGCAAATAACCACCGACGGGGGGTGACGTTGGTATTTTCCTTCCGCACCAGACAAACCACATGTTTAGAGGTTTTTTCCTGCCTGCCTAGTTGTGGAAATAGGTTAGGGAAATGGGTTAGTAATTTCCACAACTTACCAAAAATCAAAAATGTGAAAATATTCAGGCGTATGAAAAATACGTCTATACCCCAGTTCGGCCCAACGGATACCAGGCCGACGGAAAAAACCTATCATTTTCTCAGTTCTGCTTCCGCACGTCTAGTTGTCATTTAAGACAGCTACTCAAAAGCACAACTTACGCAGAATGCAGATAAGTGAGAACATGCGGACGGATTAAAACAATTTGATGAACACCGAACGCAAAGAATTTTTGAGCGCGCTGCGGCTGCCACCCGCGCGGGTGGTAGCCGAGGAAGCGGCCTGGCTGTTGGGCTTCGCTCCACACGACATTCCTGTCCTGGTTAATGCCGGGCTGCTCAAACCGTTGGGGCATCCGCCCGCCAGCGGCACCAAGTATTTTGCCACCGCCATGCTCCTAAAACTGCGCGATGACCTAAATTGGCTATCCCGCGCCTCGGATGCCATTGTCCGGCACTGGCAAGACAAGAATGTGCGGAAGCCCAAAATTCAGGATAGGCGTTCCGTCAGACAGCCTGAGCCACCGCAGGCTCAGTTGGCACCACCGTCAACACTGGCGTCATCTTTTTCTCAAACTCCTCCAGTGGCGGCAACGTAACCTGTGCTTTCCGGGCATACGCCCGATGCACCGCTTTGCTGTTGTGCCCCAAAGCCAGTTGCGCGAAACGTTCGGGATAACCGCAAATTTTGGCCCGTTCCGCCCATGCGTAACGGTAGCTGTGCAGAGACACACCCTGAATGCCAAGGCCGACACAGCGTTGCTTAAACTCTGTTGCCCGATCCCCTGCCCGCACCGTTTGCAAATATGGAAACAACGGGCCGGCTTTCGGCAGCGTAGCCAGAATTTCCTCCACCTCCTCGCCAAATCGAATCTGCGGTGGTTGCTGGCCCCGCCAGCGCGTTTTCATCCGAACAAAGCAGATAATCCTCGCCTGCCAGTCCACGTCCTCGGCTTGCAGGTGTGCCAAGTCCGATTGCGACGCGCCCAAATGCCATGCCAATTGGTAAAACGCCTTCCGTTCCGGGTTCTGCTCGCGCGCTACAATCTTGCAGTGTTCCTCCCAAGTGATGGCGCGTTTGTCTTTGAACCTGACGGCAGGCCATTGGCGTTTGGGAATCAATGGCCATGGCAGCCAATTCATGTCCACGCAGAAGTTATGCAAGCGCCGGAGATAAACGTTCGTGGACACGGTGCCCACTTGCAGCACTTTCAATAGCAGTTCCCCCGGCGTCTCAATTATGACCCTTGGCAATAACGGAACCAGTGCCTTGTCTTTGGCTGCTGTTCGCCAGCGTTCCTGATTAGCTCCCTGCTTGGTGTTGGTGAGGATTTCAATGGCGTGCTGCCAAGTGCGGGTGGTGATACCGTTGTCACTGCCTGCCAGATACGCCTTGGCGATTTGCAGGTTGAGCACCGGCTGGCGTTCGGAATTGTTCTTGGCTTCAACGATCTGACGGGCGGCCTCTTCGCTGGTCGTGCGCAGGCTGGTGCGTTTGCCCGTCTGGGTGTCCACGCAATAGAACTTGTTGCCCCGAATGCCACGGCGGGTTAAGCGGTAACGTGTTTTCATATCATCTTTCACGCAACCGCGAGAATAACTGAAGCCGGTTCCGAAGAGTTAGCGAGTAGTGGGCGAGTTATCGCCGGTTACGCCAAGTTCTCACGGAGTAGGAAACTTGGTGTCCGTTTTGATGTCCGTTGCGGACTCCCTTCCCCCTAAACCGTTGCTGCACTCACAGTTCAGTCTGGAGGCGAGGGTCGGAATCGAACCGACGGATGAGGCTTTTGCAGAGCCCTGCCTTACCACTTGGCTACCCCGCCACACAGAAGACCCAAGCTAATTTCGATTTGTACCGGGAGCAAGTTCAATCGACATAACCCAGCCGGTGCCGGTGCCCCCACAACGCCTTGGGTTTATAAATCCCCACCGGCGTAATAATCCCCGTGATCAATTCCGCCGGCGTCACGTCGAACCCCGGATTGCGCGCACCGCTCGCCGGATTCGCCACGCGAACGTAAATCCGCCGGCCAGAGTTCGGAGTTCGGAGTTCGGAGTTCGGAGTTGTCACCCTTCCCCATGCACCCAGCACTTCGCTTTCGTGCCGTTCCTCAATCGGGATGTCGAAGCCGCGCTTCAAATGCCAGTCAATGGTCGAAAGCGGAATCGCCACGTAGAACGGAATCCCATGGCGCTTCGCCAAAACCGCCTTGGTGTAGGTGCCGATCTTGTTCGCAACCTCGCCGGTGCGCCCGAGCGTACGATCGCTGCCGACGATGACCAGGTCAATCTCGCCGCGTTGCATCAAATGGCCGGCCGCATTGTCGGCGATGATTTGGTGCGGGATTTTTTGCTGCGCCAGTTCCCACGCGGTGAGCGTCGCCCCCTGCGAACGTGGACGGGTTTCATCGCAAAAGACCTGAAATTTCTTCCCCTGCGTCTGTGCGGCGTACATCGGCGCGGTGGCCGTGCCCACATCCACGAACGCCAGCCAGCCGGCGTTGCAATGGGTGAGAATTTTTGCGCCGTTGCGAATCAGCTTCGCGCCGTGGCGACCGATGGCTTCACAATGCGCCACGTCTTCGCCGGCAAATTCCTCGGCGGCGGCCAGCGCGAGCCGTTGTTGTTCCTCAACGGTTTCGCCGGCACGCATCGTGGCACGCACTCCGTCCATGGCGTTGACGGGATCAACCGCCGTGGGCCGCGCGGCTTTGAGGGTCTGATAAACGGCCTCAACGTGACGGCGAAATTTTGGTAAATCGTGTCCGCGAAAGGCCAGCGCGCCCTGGGCCAGACCATAGGCCGCCGTCGCGCCAATCGCGCCGGCGCCGCGCACCACCATGTTGTGAATGGCCCCGGCGGTTTCGCGAAAATCCTTCGTGGCTACGATTTTGAATTCGTGCGGAAGCAGTCGTTGTTCAATGAGCCGGACGGCGTTCCGCGCGGGATCGAAAGCGACGGTGCGATAATGCCGGGTGCGTCCGCGGACGGTGACATTCATAGGTTTGCCGAAGCAGCGTTCAACCGTTTGACCGTCAAATCAAGCACGTTTGGACTCGGTTTGACGCCGTCATGCGGCGACCCTTCAACGAACCTCAACCTTCATCCGCCGGATTTTGGCCTGAATATCCCGGTAAACCGGTTGCTGACGGAGCTTACGGAGGTCGGGGTCTTTGGCGAGCCAGTCGAAATCGCGATAACCGAAGTTGAGCGCCTTCTCCAAGGCGAGGACGGCGCGGTCGAAATGTTCAGTGAGGGTGTAACTGCAGGCCAGATTGTAATAGACGAGCGGATTGCGCGGTTCGAGCCGGGCCAATCGTTCATCCACTTTCAACCCTTCCAGATAACGGCCCCGCTTTGTGAAATGGTCGCCCAAAAGCTGCAGCGCCTCCACATAATCGGGATCACGGCGAACCAGTCCCTCCAGGAATTGAATCTTGGTGTCGAGGTCGCGCTGGCCGGCGCGGCTCAACTTCTTTCTGGCACTGCTTTTAACCGGCATACAACAACAACAGTTTTTCGTAGTCATCGCTCCAAGTCAAGCGGCCGGATGTAAAAATTTTGTGGCATCTTCCGGAGCACGCCCTCAGAATCAGTCCAGTTTCTGCCAAAAATGAAATGTTTTGTCACCGGTGCCTCCGGCTTCATCGGCTCGAACCTTGTCCGCGAACTGCTCTCGCGCGGACATCGCGTCAAGGCATTGTTGCGACCGGGAAGCGACGGGCGGGCGCTCGCCGGCCTGGAGTTCGAACGCGTGACCGGCGACGTGAGTGGCGGGGCATTGTTGAGGCGCGAAATGGCCGGGTGCGATTGGTGCTTTCACGCCGCGGCGAGCTACCATCTGTGGCTGCGTAATTATCGGGCCATGTACACCACGAACGTCGAAGGCACGCGCAACGTGATTGAGGCCGCCGGCCTGGCCGGCTGCCAGCGCATTGTTTATACGAGCACCGTCGGGTGCGTCGGCCTGCCGCAACTGGTCAATGGCGCCACCGTTCCGTCGGATGAATCGGCAATCGTCCCCGAAGCGCAATTGACCAGCCCTTACAAACGCTCGAAGTGGCAGGCGGAAGAAGTGGCGGCCAAGTTCGCGCGCCAAGGCCTCCCGGTGATCATCGTAAATCCCTCCGCTCCCATCGGCCCCCATGATTTGAAACCAACGCCCACCGGCCGGATTGTCGTGGACTTTTTGAACCGTGAACTGCCCGCGTACGTCGATACGGGATTAAACTGGATCCACGTCCGCGACGTGGCGACCGGTCACATTCTTGCGGCGGAAAAGGGACGGATTGGCGAACGCTATATCCTGGGCCACGCGCAGGGTAACTGGACGATGCAGGAGACGCTGGCGGCCCTGGAGGAGATCACCGGTGTCCCATCGCCGAAAATCCGGATACCCTATTGGGTTGCTTTGACGATGGCGCACGTTAACGAGGGGATTGCCTCCCTCACCGGCACGTCACCCAAGGCCCCTCTGGCCGGCGTGCGCATGGCCCGGGACAAAATGTGGTATCACCCCGCCAAGGCCATCCGGGAACTGGGCCTGCCGCAAACACCTCCGAAACAGGCATTCGCCGACGCTGTCGACTGGTTTCGCGCCAACGGGTACGTGAAACCCTGACCGGCCGGTGAATTTGCCAATTTTTGTGGAGCAATTGACAAAGCTGTTCTTGCCTTTCCGCCGCGGGTCGTGAAAAATTTCACAAAGTTTATGGCGCACGTCAAATTGCACATTCCGGGGCCGGTCGAAGTGAGCGAGAAAACGTACAAGGCGTTCCGCAAGCCGATGATCGGCCATCGCGGCCAGGGGTTCAAGGACCTCTATGCCGCCATCCAACCGCAACTCCAGCAACTGCTTTACACGAAGCAGCTCGTTTACATCTCCACCTCGTCCGCGTGGGGTGTGATGGAAGGCGCCATCCGCAATCTCGTCGCCAAAAAGGTCCTCAACTGCATGTGCGGCGCGTTTTCGGACAAATGGTTCGACGTATCGAAACGCTGCGGCAAGGACGCCGAGGCCCTGCAGGTGGAATGGGGTTCGCCCATCCGCGCCGAGGCCGTGGACAAAAAACTGGCGACGGGCCAGTTCGACGCCCTAACCCTCATTCACAACGAAACCTCGACCGGCGTGATGAGTCCGCTGGCCGAAATTGCCGCGCTCAAGAAAAAATATCCCGACGTGGCGTTCATTGTGGACGCCGTCAGCTCGATGAGTGCGACGAAAATCGAATTCGACGCGCTCGGCATCGATGTGTTGCTGGCCGGCACGCAAAAGGCATTTGCCCTGCCGCCGGGCACCTCGGTCTTCACCTGCTCACCGGCGGCACTCACCCGGGCAGCCACTCTTAAGGACCGCGGCTATTATTTCGACTTTGTCGAATTCCAAAAGAACGCGGAACAAAGCATGACGCCCAGCACACCGAGCATCGGTCATGTTTATGCGTTGCAATCGAAACTGGAGGACATTTTCGCCGAAGGACTCGAAAACCGGTTTGCCCGCCACAAAAAGCTCGCCGAAATGACGCGCGCCTGGGCGGCGAAACATGGTTTTACGCTGTTTCCCGAACCGGGCTTTGAATCCGTCACCCTCACCTGCGTCAACAACGGCGCCAAACCCGGCGGCCGGTCCGTGGACGTGGCGAAACTGCAAAAACTTGTCAAAGACCAGGGCTTCCTGATCGACGGCGGCTACGGCAAAATCAAGGGCAAAACCTTCCGCGTCTCCAACATGGGCGACGAGACCGAGGCGACCATGAATCAGCTCTACGCCGCCATGGACAAAGCGATGGAACAAATCTGAGTTGCGCAACGGGCAAATCCCGCCGAAAATCGGTTACCGATGTCGGCGCCAGATCAAACCTCGTCTACGCCACCGCAGCGATTGCCCCACTGGGTGAGAGTTGTCGTGATCGGCCGTAATTGGAAATTCACCCTGGTGCGCCTCGTTATTCTGGTCGTCACCTGCGTCATCGTGTTCCCCTTTATCCTGTTGCCCGTCCGCATCGAGGGCATCAGCATGTTACCCACCTGCCGGAATGGCGCGGTGAATTTCGTAAACCGGCTCGCCTATCTGCGGCACGGCCCGCAACGCGGTGACATCGTGGGCATCCGGCTGTCCGATCCGAGCATTATGTGGCCGAGCATCATGTATATGAAGCGTATCATCGGTCTGCCCGGTGAAACGGTGGCCTTTGTTGATGGCCAGGTTCTGATCGACGGCAAGGTGCTCAAGGAACCTTACGAAAAAGAAGACGATTGCGATTGGACCCTGCCTCCAGTCAAACTCGGCCCCGACGAGTATTATGTCGTGGGTGACAACCGTTCCATGCCTGCAGAATACCATGTGTTCGGGAAAGTTGAGCGCGATCATATCGTCGGGCGGGCTGTCCTATGAAAATTGTCCTTCGCGTCGTGTGGCTGGCCGCCTTGGTGGCGGCCGGCGTCTGGCTGTGGACGGTGTTGTTTCCCAGCCCTGAAAAAGTCGTCCGCCAGCGTCTCGCCAGCGTCGCCCAACGCGCTTCCTTCGCCGCCGATGAAGGTGCGCTGGCACGCCTGGCCGATGCGGAAAGCCTGGCCGGCTATTTCTCCCCCAATGTCGAAATCAACCTCGACGTGCCCGGCCGCATCCAGCACACCATCCTGGGCCGTGACGAAATCACGCAAACGGCCGTGGCCGCCCGTTCCACGACCAGCAGTCTCAGCGTCAAATTCCTCGACGTGGACGTGACCATCGGCCCGGACAAACGATCCGCCGTGGCCGACTTCACCGTCGAGGCGCGCGTCGGAGACGACCAGGACCTGATCGTACAGGAAATGAAATTCACCCTCCAGAAAATCAGCGGCCAATGGCTCATCACCCGCGTCGAAACCATCCGCACGCTTTCCATTTTGGACTTTGAACTTCCGCGCGCTCCTTCCATAGTTTTGGCATGAACGTTTTTGTCACCGGCGGCGCCGGCTACATCGGTTCCATTTGTACGGAACAACTGCTCCAGGCCGGTCACCAGGTCACGGTTTACGACAATCTCAGCGAAGGCCATCGCTCGGCGGTGGATGCGCGCGCAAAATTCATCCTGGGTCAGCCGGAGCAGGAGGGCCACATTCTCAACGCCGTCAAAACCGCCCAGCCCGACGCCATCATGCACTTCGCCGCCAGCGCCCTGGTTGGCGAATCCATGACCAACCCCAAAAAATATTTCCACAACAACGCCTTCAACGCGCTCAAACTGGCCGATGCCGCCGTCGAATGCGGCGTGAAGAAATTCGTGTTCAGCTCCACCTGCGCCACCTATGGCCCGCCCGACCGGATTCCCATGACCGAGGATCTGCCGCAGCGCCCCATCAGCCCCTACGGCGAATCCAAGCTGATGTTCGAGAAAATCCTCCAGTGGTATCAAAGCATTTACGGCCTGGAGTTCATCGCCTTCCGCTACTTCAACGCCGCCGGCGCGAGCGAAAAATTCGGCGAACATCATCGCATCGAGACCCATTTGATTCCGCGGGTGTTGCAGGTCGTGCTCGGCCAGTTGCCGCAGGCCGAGATTTTTGGCACCGACTATCCGACGCCCGACGGCACGTGCATCCGCGATTACATCCATGTCCTCGACCTGGCCCAGGCGCACATCCTCGGATTGCAGCCGGGCAAAACCGGTTTCTACAATCTGGGCAACGGCGACGGCTACTCCGTGCGTGAAGTCATTCAGATGTGCGAGCGGGTCACGGGCAAAAAAATTCCCGTTGTGGAAAAACCGCGGCGGCCCGGCGACCCGCCCCGGCTCGTGGCCTCCGCCGCAAAAGCGATTCGTGAACTGGGCTGGAAACCGAAATACCCGAAGCTGGAAGACATCGTGACCACCGCCTGGGCCTGGCACAAACAGCATCCCACCGGCTACCCGGATTGACGCTGCATGTTTGATTTCGCTTTCACCTGTGGATGATATCCCGGTTCACAACACGGGTCTCCTGCCGATGGGCAGTCGTGCAAATAGTTTGACATCGAAGATGCTTGCCGGATTGAACAGAGGGTGGTAGGTGAACAAAGTGAGCTTTAAATCCTGTCAATTATGAAACCACATCGCGGCACACTCATTCTCGTCCTCGGCATCCTCGGCCTGGTCGTTTGCGCCCCGCTCGGTATCGCGGCCTGGATCATGGGATCCGGTGACCTGAAACAAATGGACGCCGGCACCATGGACCCCAGCGGGCGTGGCAACACCCAGGCCGGCAAAATCTGCGGCATCATCGGGACGATTCTCCTGATTATTGGAGTCATTGTCTTCGGCATCCTGTTCACCTTTGGTTTTGCCGCCGCCCTGGCACAACATCACAGCTGAGGCGGTTCGGCGCACTATTTCCCTTGAATCTCCGGCGAGGCGCGAATCCACTGTTTGTGGACACCTGTCTTTGACGCATTACGCCTTCACCGGGTTACGGCGCGACAAGACAACGCAGCGAGTCGTCAGAAAATGGCCGGTTTTCCTCAATCGGCGCCTAAATTGTTCTAAGTTGGCAAATCCTTGCCGGTGGTCGTCACGGTGAGCCTGCCGTGCTTCACGCCTTTGGCGGTGACCAACTCATCGGCAATTCTACGAATCACAGCCGCCTTGCCACGCACCAGCAGCACTTCGAGACAATTGTGGTGGTCCAGATGCACGTGCACGGTGGAAAGGATCACGTTGTGATGATCGTGCTGGATGGAGGTGAGCGTCGCCTGCAGGTGTGGCTTGTGGTGGTCATAGACCAGGGTGATGGTGCCGGCGATGTCTGCGTTGCCGGATTTCTGCCGGTGCTCAACCAGATGACTCCGAATCATATCGGCGATGGCCAGCGACCGGTTGTCGTAGCCTTTTTCGCCCGACATTTGGTCCAACTGTCGCAAGAGTGACGGGGGCAACGACACACTGAAACGGCTGACGGTTTCTTTTTTCACGCGCACTGACGGTAACAAAGCGATTCGCCACGTCAATTCGCCACGTCTGGCAAGATTGGTGTTACGAATAACAAAATTCGTATGAAGATTGGGCTTGCGCGGAAAGCGGTTAAGTTGAAAATTTTGTCATGCACATTCCCGGCGGGTTTATAGCAGGCGAGAAGGCAGCGGATGTTTGTGCGGGCATTTCATCCGGCGCACCACGTTAATTTCTATGGCAACAGTATCTTCTGCTTCCGATGCGGTTTCCACGTCTGTTCCTGGCCTTTCGACTGGCGTGAAGGGCCGGGTGGTTTCCCTGTATGCGTTGCTCATTGGCTTTAATGCCGGAGCATGGATTTGGGCGCTGATCGCTTTTTACAACCATCCGGTTCTGCTGGGCACGGCGCTCCTGGCCTACACCTTTGGCCTGCGTCATGCCGTGGATGCCGATCATATTGCGGCCATTGACAACGTGACGCGCAAGTTGATGCAGCAGGGCAAACGGCCGGTCGCCACCGGTTTCTTTTTTTCCCTCGGCCATTCGACCATCGTTTTTGCTCTATCGGTCGTTATCGCGTTGACTTCCGTTGCGATCAAGGACCATTTCGGTTCCCTTGAATCCATCGGGGGATTTATCGGAACGGCCGTTTCCGCGTTCTTTCTTCTGGCCATCGCCATCGCCAATATCATCATCCTTATCTCGGTTTATCGCACCTTCCAACACGTCAAGCGGGGGGGCCGGTTTGTTGACGAGGACCTTAACCTGATTCTCGCCCAACGCGGATTTTTCGGACGTATCTTCCGGAATTTGTTTCGACTGATTGAACACAGCTGGCAGATGTATCCCATCGGCTTTCTTTTCGGTCTCGGTTTCGACACCGCCACGGAAGTGGGCCTGCTCGGCATCTCGGCAACGGAAGCCACCCGGGGCCTCCCAATCTGGTCGATCCTCGTTTTTCCAACCCTTTTCGCAGCCGGCATGGCGTTGATTGATTCCACCGACAGCATTCTGATGCTCGGTGCCTATGGCTGGGCCTTCGTCAAACCGATGCGCAAAATTTATTATAACATGACCATCACCCTGGTTTCGGTCCTGGTGGCGTTACTGGTCGGCGGAATTGAGGTGCTGGGTCTGATCGGCGATCATTTTAAAATACAGGGTGCCGTCTGGGACCTGGTTGGCTCCCTGAACAACAACTTCGGCATCATCGGCTTCATCATCATCGCAGTGTTTGGGTTGAGTTGGACGGCTTCGATCATCATCTACCGCCTGAAGCGATACGATGAGATTGAGGTGAACACCGTTCCGGTCGATTGACGCCCCACTTTCAGCAAAGTTTTCCTGCCGGAACCGTTACAACCCCATTATCCCACGGAGTCAAATTGCAGCCACACATTCATTTCCATTAAAAATTGGCTTGCCAAAGGCCAGGGTCAGGCTTCATTTTCCGACATGGCAGCAACGCGGCAACCCGACAACTCCGACAGCCAGTTCTACCAGCCGGCGGAACAGTTCTTCCCTGCAAACAACAAGCTCGCGCTGACCTTCGACGACATCACGCTCGCGACGCTTTATTCGGAGATCCTTCCGCGCGACACGCACCTCGGCACCACGCTCGCGGAACATTTGCACCTGAACATCCCGGTCATTTCGTCGGACATGGACACGGTGACCGAATCGCGCATGGCCATCGCCATGGCGCTGAACGGCGGCCTCGGCCTCATCCATTACAACATGCCGGAACGCCAGCAGCTTTCGGAGGTCAGCCGCGTCAAGAACCACGTCCACGGCCTGATCCAGGAACCCATCCAGGTGGCGCCCGACCAGTTCATCGGCGACGTGCTCGCGTTGATTGAGCAAAAACGATTCGGCTTCAGCACGTTTCCGGTCGTGGATAAAAAAGGCAGGCTGGTCGGCCTGCTCTCCGGCCACGTCGTCAAGCCGCGCTATGCCAAAAAGAAGGTTGCCGAGGCGCTGACGCCGCGTTCGCAAGTTCACACCGTCAAGGAAAAGGAACTCGGCAAGGACCCGATTGCGCGCGCCGACAAATTTTTCACCGAGCATATTGGCATCCACAAACTACTGGTCGTGGATGATGATGACCGTTTGCAGGGCCTCATCACGATGAGCGACGTGGAGCGCATCACGCAGGAGCGCAACGCGCAGTTCAAGCCCGCCCGGGACGCCCACTTCCATCTCCTCTGCGGCGCGGCGGTCTCGGCCACGCGCAACGCCTTCGGCGAACTGGACCGTGAGCGCATTCTCAATCATGTCGGCGCCCTCGTCGAACGCGGCGTGGACGTGGTGGCGGTCTCGACCGCGCACGGCCACAGCAAGGGCGTGGGCGACACCGTGCGCGTGCTGCGGGATGCCTTTCCGAAATTGCCCATCATCGCCGGCAATGTCACCAGCGCGGCGGCCGTGGAATATCTCGCCGGCTGCGGCGCGAACGCCATCAAGGTCGGCCAGGGGCCGGGTTCCATTTGTACCACGCGCATTGTTGCGGGTGTCGGCATTCCACAGATGACCGCCCTTTATGTCTGCTCGCGGGCGGCGGCGAAAAAGAAGGTCACGATCCTCGCCGACGGCGGCATCACCAAATCCGGCGACATTGTGAAGGCACTGACGTTGTCACAGGCGGTGATTTGCGGCGGGATTTTTGCCGGTTGCAACGAAGCCCCGGGCGAGGTCATCGAGATCAGCGGCAAACTTTACAAGCAATACCGCGGCATGGGCAGTTTCGCGGCGATGAAGGCCGGATCGGCGGCGCGCTACGGTCATTTGCCGAACCCGACACAAAAAGTCGCGCCCGAAGGCGTCGAGGCGCTCAAGGAAGCGTGCGGTTCGGTGGACCGGGTGCTGGCGCAACTGATCGGCGGCATCCAGAGCGGCATGGGTTATCTCGGCGCGGCGAACCTGCCACAACTCCATGAAAAAGCGCGTTATATCCGCGTCAGCCCCGCCGGGATGCGCGAAGCCGCCCCGCACGATGTCGTAGAGTTAAAAACGGGGAATTGAAGTTATTTTCCCCGTTCACTTTTCCAATCGAGATCATCCAGATTTATCACGCGCGGCTGTTCCAACAGTTTTTTGTCGTTGTAATTGGAGTTGGTCGGCGAAGAAATCGCATAAGCCATGTTCCAATTCATCCACCACGTAATCATCGGAAAATGATTCTGGACTGCGCGCAGTAATTTCATGTTGTCCGCCGGCGGTTCGTCCCTGCCAGCCTGATCCTGTCCGCGGCGCGGTCCCCACTGACTGAATGCCAGTGGTTTTCCCAATTTTATCAGCGACTGGTAAGCCGGAACATCGGCAGGGCCAGGCTCGTGGTCCCACGGAACAAAAATGGAAATGCCAATCATGTCAACGTATTGGCTGCCGGGATAATACAAAGCGCCGTTCGGGTGACTGCTGCTGGGTTCGAACACGAACAACAGATTGTTCAGGTGCTTCGTCCGGACCAGATAATCGAAGGTCGCGCAGTAGAGTGCCTTGAATTTTTCCGGCTTTTGTCCGCCCCACCAGAACCAGTCGCCGGAGGCTTCGGCAAACGGATTCAAAAAGACCACCACGCCTCGTTTTTGCAATTCTTCCAGGCCGGCGGCAACCTCATCCAGTTCGTGAAAGAAGAAACGATGATATTCGTGGTTCAGATTGAGAACCGAATCAATGTCGCATTTCCCGCCACCATTGAATGAGCCTGGTGACGCGGGATTTCGCATGATGAGATAAATCTGAACCAAACCGCCCTTGCGCCAGTATTCAGCGCAGAGCTGGTTGGGCGCGTCAGGAAAAAGGCCGGCACTTTCATGATATTCGACACCGACCAGCCCGACCCACTTTCCGGTTTTTTCGTGAATGATTGCCAGATTGTTGCTTGGACTCGAAAGCGGCAGGACGGCCCGGCCCCAGGATTCAAATTGTCCTGAAATCAGCTTTTTGTCCTCCTTGAAAGGCAAACTTCGCAGATATTTTATAACGGCCCGGGCGTCGGGCGACGCGTTCGGATTTGCGGTTTCGGAAGGGTTTTGAGCCGCCGATTTGATTTGCAGCAGCGTAAACGCGAGCATGAACCACACGGTAAATTTGCCGAACGGCCGACCTGATTTCATGCAGATCATAGCTACACTCAAATTACCCGATCCAATTAAAACTCAATCGGCTCGTTCAGTTTGCCGCATTGGGAGCAGCGCGAACGGTCCACGTCCGGGTCGTCGGTGTAAACATAACCGCAGCTGGAGCAGCGGAAAATCCGGTCTTCGGTGTGCGTCGGCCAGAACCGGCGCCGGCGCATCTCGGAATAAATCCCCAGGGCGCACAGGGCCCCCAGCAGCACGGCCACGTAAATTACAATGAGCCAGTCAGTGGACATGTTATAAACCGGTGGGAGCGTTCGTCGCGGGCGGCACGACCGTGCGCCAACCGAAAATCAGGTTGCCGAGGGTCAAACCGAAAGCGGGCGCGAAACGCGCGGCCCGGGCCAGTTCGAGCGCCCGCTGGTCGGCATCCGCATCGCGGATTTCATCGGAATCATCCGACGGCAGCAAAACCGCCGAGACCACATCGCCGGCGGCATTGACCAGCACCTGCACCCGGCTCGGGGCGATCACGTCCGCATACGGCCACGCCGGCAATTCCATGGGCGTCAACAAAGGCCGCCGCGCCAGGCCGCCTTCGACACGCAAGCTTGAACTTTCGGTGAACTGTGGTTCCAGCGGCACAGCCGGGACGGTAAACCGGGGCGGCGGGGTCAATTCAAACCGGAATCCGGCAAAATGGTTTGTCTGCATAAATTCGCTGAAAACGGCGCCCAGGTCTCCGACCGGGAGTTGCAGCCAGCGCGGCGGTTCAGTCCATTCCAACTGGTGAAACTGCACGTGCGGCGGCTCCAGCCATGCCGGTCCGGCAAACCCTTCGCGACTGGGCAGTGCAAAGAGCGTCGGGTCGTTTAACAACAACCATTCGCTCGAACGGGTGGCCAGTTCCAGCTTCGGCGCGTCGGTCGTGGCGCGCGGGGTGATGGGCTTTCGCCCGCCGAACATGAAAATCAGCACGACGTGCGCGGCCAGGACGAGCACGATGAGCAGCAGCCAGCGGCTCAATGGCCAGGGACTTTTACCCCGGGGGCTTGGTTCCCCGGCCGAACCCAAATCGCCGGACCCGGTCTTCATGGCTGGTCGGACCCGCTGCTGACCCGCGGCAGCGTGGCCAGCAGGACGTCGCGCATGCCGGCGTCGCGCGCGAGCAGGGTCAACTGGACGAGCTGACCGTACGTCACCGCCTGGTCGGCCTGCACGATCAGTGTCAGCGGTTCGTGGGATTTTTTCGCGGCGTCACTCAGATGCGATTTCAACTCGTCTTCCGTGACGATCTGGTTGGCAAAGAACAGCCGGCCGTCGGCGTCGATCGCGACCGCCACGGTCGGCTGGTCGGTGCCGGGCAGATCGCCGGCGACGGGCAGGCGCAACGACAGGCCGGGCGTGGGCAGGAGCGCGGCGAGCGCCAGAAAAATGACCAGCAGGAAAAAAACCACCGCGAAGGGCGCCACATCAAATGTGCTGCGCAGCAATCGGGCATTGCGCGGGAATTTCATGGCGATTTCGGCCCGCCGTTTTCGGTGACAATGTTGACGATTTCACCGGCGGCGCGTTCCATGTCGAGGACGATTTTGTTGATGCGGCTGACGAGATAATTATAGCCGGCATGGACGGGTATGGCGACGGCGATGCCCGCGGCGGCGCAGATGAGCGCCTGCCAGATGCCCGTCGAGAGCGAGCTGATGTGGGCGTAAAGGCCCTCCGCCTGCAATTGCATAAACATGCGGATGAAACCGAGCACCGTGCCAAGCAGGCCGAGCAGCGGCGCCAGTTGCGCGATGGTCGCCAGCAAATTCAACCGTTCCTCGAGTTGCGGCACCTCGGCGAGGCCGGCCTCTTCCACCGCCTCGCGCACGCGGTCGCGCCCGCGGTCGCGGTTGAGAATGGCGGTTTTGACCAGGCGCGCCACCGGACCGGGCGTGGCATCACAGATGGAAATGGCCTCGACGACATTGTCGCGCTTGAGCACATTTCGCACGCCGTTGAGGAATTCAGCGGAATTGATTTGCGAACGGTGGCAGTACAGCACGCGTTCGATAAACACCACCAGCGCAATGGCCGCGGCGATCAAAATCAGCCAGATCACCGGGCCGCCGTCGGTCAGAAACGTTGGCAACATGTGACTTTTATAGGCCGTAGCCGACCAAGTTCAAAGCGCAAAATGGCGCGGTTTACTCATCCTCGTCGTCATTCTCGTTCTCGTAATCGAAAGTCCGGGGACGAGAACGGGGACGAGGAGGAATTTTTCCCTCGTCACTCGTCACTGAATTTGTATTCTCCGTCCATGGAAAAACCCGACCAACTTCGTGAATTGTTCCGCAGGGGCAACAAGGAAGAAACCACTTCGAGGCGTGTACTGAAAAGGAGGGTTGGATAATTCATGGCTGTTGCAGATGAAAAAGTTCTCGTTTTTCCGCGTTCGCTTTTTGAACAGCTAGGCGCCTTTCAGGGTTTCCGAAGTGATATTGATCACTATTTGCCGGCAATCCTTGATAAAAAGAATAACAGTTTTCAGCCTCGTGCCCAGGCCGAGACCAATCCGAATTTCAAACAGATCATCCCTTATGTGGTGGTCACTGATGGAAAGAGCATTCTTCATTATGTTCGCGGCAAGAAAGCTGGAGAACAACGTCTGGTTGCCAAAGGTTCAATTGGTATCGGCGGACACATCAATGACGAAGATCACACACTGTTTGCCTTCGGCTTGCAGGCGTTTCAAGACGCCGTCAAACGGGAGGTGTGCGAAGAACTGACCGTTCAGGGAACATTTGACGCAAAACCCGTTGGCCTGATCAACGACGATTCCACCGAAGTCGGACGGGTTCATTTTGGCGTGGTGCACGTGTTGTTTCGTACGCCGGAGAAAGTTAAGAAGAACGAGCAAGTCATCACGCAGGTTGAGTTTATCGCCATTGAAGAGCTCAAACAAAGACGTGAGCAGATGGAATCCTGGTCGCAGCTTTGCCTCGACAATCTCGATGTGTTGCTTAAGTAAATCGCGATTTAGTACATATTTAACTGGCATGTGAAAAACTGGATTTTCAAGGACGAACCGTCCCTGCCACCAGACCCCAAAGCCGCGCGCACGCGGGTTATTCTCCTTTCGCTGCCGTTTGTGCTGCTGGGAACGGCGGCGCTGGTCATGCTTGTGCATGACCTGATCGGCGGAATACCGCGGCAAAGGCTAATGACCATCCTGAGCTTTATCGCGGCCTGTATCGGGTTCGTGGCCCTCATCTTCGGCATCAACGCCAAAAAAATGGCGATAAAAACCTCCGGCCTCAAAACCGCGGCACCGGGAGCTTCAGAAAAACCCTGGCTCGAACGCCCGGACTGGTCGGCCGGCCGCATCACGTCCGGAGCGCGCAAATCCGTGATTTTACTGTGGATTTTTGTGATTTTCTGGCTGGCGGTCTCCACCGTTATCACCGTTCTGGCCGTGCCACCGGAATTGCAGCGCGGCAATCACGCGGCGCTCATCGCCCTGATTTTTCCCCTGATCGGCGTGGCCGTGCTGGTTTTTGCGGCCAACACCACCCGTGCCTGGCGGCGATTCGGAAAGTCCTATTTTGAAATGGCCGCGATGCCCGGCGCGCTCGGCGGAACTCTCGAAGGCATGATCCAGGTCAACGCGCGCCTGCGGCCCGAACACGGCCTGCACCTCCGCTTGAGCTGCCTGCGCCGCTCCACCTCCGGCACCGGCAACAACCGCTCCACCACCGAGAAGATTCTCTGGCAGGACGAAAAATGGCTGCGACCCGATTTGCCGCAAACCGATGCGAACGCCACCGGCATCCCGGTCTATTTCAAACTGCCCCTCGACCAGCCGGAATCCACCATCGCCGTGGGTGACGGCATTCATTGGAAACTGGAAGCCTCGGCCAAGGTGCGCGGGCCGAACTACCACGCCACGTTCGAAGTGCCCGTGTTCAAGGTGCCGGAAACACCCGTTCCCGCCGACGACCCGACCGCGCCCTACCAGATGTCGTTGGACGAAATCCGGAAGCTGATTCATTCGCACGTCCAGGTCAATGATCTGGCGGGCGGCGGAAAGGAATTCATTTTCCCCGCCGCGCGCAATCCGGGCTTCGCCAGCGGAGCGACCGCCTTCCTGCTGATTTGGACGGCGATCGTCGTCTTCCTGGTTTGGAAACACGCGCCGTTCATTTTCCCGCTCGTGTTCGGCGTGATTGATTTGCTGATGGCCGCGTTCGCGTTTGACCTCTGGTTCCGGCGCAGCCGCGTGGTGGCCACGCCGGCGCAGATACAGATTGAAACCGCGTGGCTCGGCATCAAAAAACAACACTCTCTCAAGGTTTCCGAGGTGGCCACCATCGCGACCGATGTCGGCGCCACCGCCGGCCATACCGCGTATTATGACCTGAAAATCCGGACGCGCGACGGACGGGAACTCGCGGCGGCGAAAAACCTGGGCAGCAAACCTGAAGCCGACTGGCTGGTACACCAAATGGCGGCGGCGGTGAAAAACTCGCCGTAAAAATGGCTCGCATTCGTCGCGGGCCTTTTCACAATTCACCCCGGATGGCCCAACCCCGTTCCATTCAGGTCCCGCCGCGCTGGCGCAAGGAAGTCGAGCGTGTGCTCATCACTGAAGCACAGCTCGCGCGGCGCGTCCGTACCCTGGCGCAGGAAATTGAGCGCGACTTTCACGGGCGCGAAACGGTCGTCGTCTCGCTCCTCAACGGCACGGTCATGTTCCTGGCGGATTTGTTGCGGCATTTGAACCTGCCGCTGCGGCTGGATTTCCTGGGCGTTTCCAGTTACGGCGACGGCCTGGAAGCGGGCCACCTGATTTTCACCAAGGAACTGCGGCTGGACGTGCGCGGACGCGACGTGCTGCTCCTGGACGACATCCTGGACACGGGCCAGACGTTGGCTCGCGTGCTGCCAAAAATTCGCGCCCTCAAACCGCGCCGCATCAAAATCTGCGTGTTGCTCGACAAACCCGCCCGCCGCGTTGAGAAAATCACGGCCGATTACGTCGGGTTCACCGTGCCGGACGATTTTGTGGTCGGCTACGGGCTGGACTTTGCGGAGCGGTACCGCAACCTGCCATTCGTGGGTGTGTTGCATTCGCACATCTACAAGCAGGCGTGCAAACGGATCAACCGGAAGTAAGACCGCCTGTTATGTCTGCTGAAACAACAGCGAGGGTTCAATTCGTCAAAGACGCAAAAAAAACTCAAAAGCATCAATAGAATCAATGGAAACTGAGTGTTTGACTCGGTGTTTACAGGTAGTAGGATATATAGGGAATATGTCATGAGCACTCTGGAAAAAGAACGAGCATTTTTTAAAGCCAATCAAGCGGAATGGTCCAAGGCATACTCAGGGAAATTTGTTTTGGTGAAGGACGACAAACTCATCGGTTTTTTTGATAATCCGGAAAAAGCAGTTTCCGAAGGGCTGCGCCGTTTTGGTGCTGAATCATTTCTGGTTCGTGGTGTAGATGAGAAAGAAGAGACGGTTCGTATTCCGTCCCTCATGTTCAGTTTTCTAAATGCCTATTCTACATGTCCAAGTTAGCGGACACCGGATTGGCCCTCAAGGACAGCCAGTTCCAATCGAGCCGAGCCAGCTTTTGGCTATGCGGGGACCGGTGGTGCAAGTTTCTATCAGAGTACCCCCTGAAATCGCAGAGAGACTAACAAACGCAGCGCAACCTGTTCCCCCTCCGATAGTGGGGTTTGCTTTAATTGATAGTGGCGCTGCAACTTCGTGCATCGACAATGCGGCTGCTCAGTCTTTGGGGTTGGTGCCAAGAAAAAGAATGCCGCTCGCGCTGGTGCTTACGGCGACGTTTGGACGTTTATCGCTTTGGACGCGGATACCAAGCTAAGGGTGAAGTCGAAGTGTTTGCTCTTTGCGGTCATAAAAAAGCCAAAATCTGTTACGGCTGGTCGCATCCCGATGGCCCAGACAACACCGGGGAGCGGTTTGTAACCGTGCTTGAAATTCCGCCTGTTGTTTCACCGAAAACGGCGGTAAAAATGGCAATCTACAGTGATATAAAAAAAGGAAAATTATGAAAATCGACGAATATAAGGTCTTGTCAGCATTTTTAACTGAGGCACTCCAAAAAATGGTTAATGAGCATATTAAAATGGGCTATCAACCATTTGGCTCTCTTGGTACGGTTTTAATACCCGAAGGCCGTGTCATCTATTGCCAGCCAGTCGTAAAATATCAGCTATCAAATTAAGGCACTACCGATTTACCCGTCGACTTGCTTCGACCCGTTCGTTGCCGTAGAGTTCACACCTTGGATTGTATTTTTGAATGAAATTAAAGTCATGGCCCATTTAAACGACAATTATCTCAAGCTCAAAGCCGGTTACCTGTTTCCGGAAATCGGCCGGCGCGTGAAGGCGTTTTGCGACGCCAATCCCGAAGCCGCCCAGCGCCTCATCCGCTGCGGCATTGGAGACGTGACCGAGCCGCTGCCGCCCGCCGTCATTGCCGCGCTGCACAAGGCGGTGGACGAAATGGCCGCGCGCGAGACCTTCAAAGGCTACGGCCCGGAACAGGGCTACGAGTGGCTGCGCGCCACCATCGCGCAAAACGATTTCCGCGCCCGCGGCTGCGAAGTGGCCGACGACGAGATTTTTGTCAGCGACGGCACCAAATGCGACACCGGCAACATTCTCGACATCCTTGGCCATAAAAACAAAATCGCCATCAGCGACCCGGTTTATCCGGTCTATGTGGACACAAATGTGATGGCCGGCCACACCGGCGAGGCCAATGAAGTGGGCGCCTACGCCAAGCTCGTTTATCTGCCATGCCGGCCGAGCAACGGTTTCATTCCCGAACCGCCGAAACGGCCCGTGGACGTGATTTATCTTTGCTCGCCGAACAATCCGACCGGCGCTGCCGCCAATCGGCCGCAGCTTGAGGCATGGGTGAAATACGCGCTCGAACACAAGGCCGTCATTCTGTTCGACGCGGCTTACGAGGCGTACATCACCGACCCGGCGCTGCCGCATTCAATTTACGAGATTCCCGGCGCGCGCGACTGCGCCATCGAGTTCCGCAGCTTTTCCAAAAACGGCGGATTCACCGGCACGCGTTGCGCCTACACGGTCGTACCGGAGCCCTTGCGGGCGGCCACCAAAACGGGCGAAATGCAACCACTCCATCCATTGTGGCTGCGGCGCACGACGACCAAATTCAACGGCGTGAGCTACATCGTCCAGCGCGGCGCGGAAGCGCTGTACTCGCCGGACGGCAAGGCGCAGGTGCGCGCGCTCATCGAGCATTATCTCGGCAACGCGAAGGTGTTGCGCGAGGGCGCAAAGAAGGCCGGACTGAAGGTTTTCGGCGGCCTGAACGCGCCGTATATCTGGGTGAAAGCGCCAAAAGGCGTCACCAGCTGGCAGGTATTCGACAAAATTCTTGGCGAAGCCAACGTGGTCATCACGCCCGGCAGCGGTTTCGGCTCGAAAGGCGAAGGCTATTTCCGCATCAGCGCCTTCAACAGCCGTGCCAACGCGGAGGAAGTCGCCCGCCGATTGCAGACGTTGAAGTGGTGAAAATCAGGCTTGCATACACATTTTTTCAAGTATAATGTGTATTCAATGAAACGAACCAACATTGTTTTGGATGAAGGCCTGGTGCGCCAGGGTTTGCGGGCCACCGGCATGAAAACCCGGCGGGCACTGGTGCATCGCGCGCTCCAGGAACTGGTCCGCCGCGAAAAACAAATGAGTTTGTTGTCGCTCAAAGGCAAGGTTCGTTGGACAGAAAATCTTGACGCCATGCGACGCAGCCGGATTTCATGAGGCTGCTCGTTGATTCGACGGTTTGGATTGATTTTTTCGCCGGACGAAAGACCGCCCAGACCGAGAAGCTGGAACAGCGCATCCAGAACCGTGACGACATCTGCTGCTGCGGTTTTGTGCTGGCCGAAGTTTTGCAGGGTATTCGCGACGAAAAGCAATTTGTCGCTGTCAAACGGCAGTTCGAAAATTTGATCTATCTGGAAGATGACCGGACGACGTTTGAGCTGGGCGCGACGATTTACCGCGAATTGCGACGCAAAGGGATAACGATCCGGAATTCCGTGGATTGCCTGATTTCCGCCATCACCATTCAGCATGGTGTGAATTTCCTGGAAAACGATCGCGATTACAAATTCATCGATCAGCATTATCCGCTGAACCGGGTTTGAAGCCACACTGGTCACGGGAGGACAAAACGGCAAAACAGGGCAAAATTTACTGCGACGTTGTGAACGGCAATTTGTGAACATCGTTGTCTGTTTAACGTTGGGGCTGATTCTTGCCCGGCTGGCGGCGGAACTGTGGCTGGCCGCGCTCAATCGCCGCCACGTGCTCGCACACGCGGGCGAAATTCCCGCGGCCTTTCGCGGAATTATTGATGAGCCAACCTATAAAAAATCGGTCGCGTACACGTTGGCCAAGGAACGGTTTGGAAACGTCGAGGAAATCTATTCCACCGCCATTTTGCTGACCATTTTGTTCAGCGGCGTTCTGCCGTGGGCATTTCAGATGTTTTCCCACGGGCTCGGCCAGTCGGCGTGGACGATGGCGGCATTTCTATTCGCGGTGGGTTTGGCGATGTCGCTGCCCGGACTGCCGTTCGATTGGCATGCCCAATTCCGGCTGGAGGAAAAATTCGGTTTCAACACCACGACGCCAAAAACCTGGTGGACCGACCGTTTAAAAGGCCTGCTGCTCGCGGTCGCTCTCGGTTATCCGCTGCTGGTGCTCATCCTGAAAATTGTCCAATGGACAGGAGCGTGGTGGTGGTTCTGGACATGGGCGGCGTTGCTCGCGTTCCAATTCCTGATGCTGGTGCTCGCGCCGGTTTTGATTCTGCCGTTGTTCAACAAATTCACGCCGCTGCCGGAAGGCGGCCTGCGCGAACGGTTGCTGGCACTGGCCCGGCGGACCCAATTCCACGCCCAAAGCATCCAGTTGATGGACGGCAGCAAACGGTCGCGACATTCAAACGCGTTTTTTACCGGCTTCGGCCGGTTCCGGAAAATCGTGTTGTTCGACACGCTGGTCCAGCAATTAACTGAACCGGAACTGGAGGCGGTGCTCGCGCACGAAATCGGCCATTTCAAAAAAAAGCACATCCCGAAAATGCTGGCCTTCTCGGCGGTGAGTTCGCTGGCCGGGTTTTATTGCATCTCCGTTCTGGCCCGGCAGGACTGGTTTTACCGCGCGTTCGGCTTTGAACCAGGGAACGTGGCCCCGGCGTTGTTGTTGTTTGGATTACTGGCCGGGACGGTCACATTCTGGTTTTCGCCGCTGATCCACTGGTGGTCGCGCCGTTATGAATACCAGGCCGACGCCTTCGCCGCGCGTGTGGTGAACGAGGCGCAATCCCTGATTGGCGCGTTGCGCAAGCTGAACGAAAAGAATTTGAGCAACCTGACGCCGCATCCCTGCTACAGCGGATTTTACCATTCCCACCCGACGTTGCTGGAACGTGAACAGGCGTTGGCGGGGAAAAACGACTAAAGCGGAGCGCGAATTGTCTCTACTCGCAGTGTCCCCCTGGCAATCACTTCGCCGTGGTTCAAGACTTCCTCTAAAAAGTTCGCGCATTGAACCCTTGAAAAGGCGCAATTCCTGGGAGCGCCGGCGTCTCGCCGGCGAGTTCCGGTTTTCGGCTTCCGACTGGCCGGCGGGACGCCGGCGCTCCCAGGAGGCTCAGGAGAACAACCATCCGCGCACCCGACGTCACTTGTCCACGTCCCTGAGTTGTGCCATATTCACTCCGATACTCTCGGGCAACGCAACCCAAAGCACTGATGTCAACCGTCGTGGACAGGCAGCCCGTGCCGCACAAAAAGTGCGTGCTCATCGTGGACGACGACCTCGAACTGGCGTCGATCTACGAACATCTTCTCGAAACCTTCAATTACGACGTCAGCACCGCGGCCAACGGCGTGGCGGCCTTGAAACTCCTGCTCAGCCGGGACGTGGACGCCATCATTTGCGATCTCCGAATGCCGGAACTGGAAGGCGATTTATTTTACAGCACCCTCGAGCGGATGAAACCGCATCTGTGCCGCCGGTTCATCTTCCTGACGGGCGCAGCGGACGATCCCAAATACCATTCGTTCCTCAAACAAGTGAAGTCGCTGGTCTTGCACAAACCGGTCCACCCGGAGCGGTTGCTCATGGAATTGCAACGCTTGCCGGAGACGTGACTGGTGGCGGCGCCATCCGCTTCCACTCACAGAGATCTCGCCTGCGCACGCCTGCTGCCTCCATGGTTGTGGCAAAAACGACAGCGTCCTGATTCTATTGTTGTAGTGTCGGCGCTGTCCACCCTCCGCAGTACTGCTACGGAGGACGGGTGCGCCGATTTCGAGCCACAGGCTCGACGCTACAGCAAATTCGAACAATATCGCAAAAATTTCGTCATTGCGGGAAGGATTTGACCTGCTAGACTGGTGGCTCGTTTTTTACCGACCATTTAACCGTTAACCGAAGAATTTTATGTCACAGCATCGCAGTCTGCGCGCGGCGTCCGTGTTGGGCGGCAAGCGCAATGTCCTCAAACGTTTCGAACGCACGGCGCTGCTCAAAAAGCGCGGCCAGTGGAAGGACGGCGACCGCATCACCGGTCTCCGCAAAACCAAACCCGAGGTGTGACGGGTGACGGGTGACGGGTGACGCGAGTTCCCGACACTCGTCACGCGTCACCTGTCACTTTCCGTGGTTCGTTTGCAAAAATTTCTGGCGGAGGCGGGAGTGGCTTCCAGGCGCGCCTCGGAACCCATCATTCTCGCCGGGCGCGTGCAGGTCAACGGCCAGCCGGTCCGGGTGCTCGGCACCAAGGTGGATCCGGACCGGGATGCGGTCACCTTGGACGGCAAACCCGTTCGGGCCCGGCGAAAGCTTTACGTGGCCCTGCACAAGCCGGTGGGTTGTGTTTGTTCGCGACAGGACGAGCTGGGTCGACCGACGGTTTACGATTTATTGCCCAAGGAATGGCAAAATCTTCATTCCGTGGGGCGGCTGGATTTTAACACGGAAGGATTGCTTTTCCTGACGAATGATGGACAATTCGCCCTGTGCCTGACTCATCCGCGCTATGGCGTTCGTAAGAAATACGTTGCGACGGTTGAGGGTAAAGCCGATCGGGCGATGTTGGAACGATTCTTGCGGGGCGTATGGCACGCAGGCGAAAAACTCCGGGCGCAGGCGGCGAGACTCATTTCAGCCGGCCGCATGCGCAGTGTCGTGGAGCTTGAACTGGCTGAAGGCAAAAACCGCGAAGTACGGCGGCTGTTTGAATCGCAGGGATTGGCGGTCAAACGGTTGCAGCGGACACAAATTGGCAAAATAAAACTAGGCGAATTGAAGCCCGGCCGCTGGCGGGCATTGACAGAAACCGAGATTAAAACTTTACTTGCAGAAATATGAAAACGAATTGCTGGTTGATGTTGGGCGTGATGCTGGTCACAAGCGCAGTCGCGCAGAACAACCCAAATGCGGGCGCCCCGGCGTCCGCGCCGACCACGCCCCCGCCGGCTGAAGCCGCACCCGCGACGGCACCGGCCACGGAAACCGCTCCGCCGGTGGAAAAACCCAAGCCCGCCAAACACAGACACCACGCCGCCGCCAAAGTCGTCCCGCTGGCCGAGCCGACGGTCACGCTCGTTCCCGGCCCGGCGCAGGTCGCCGTCAAGAGCCTCACCGCCCGCGGTCAGGCCGGCCTCAAGGGCGAAGTCGTGGCGCACCTCAAACAAGGCGATACGGTGACGGTTCTATCCCAGATTAATCTCGACAAACATAAGGCCAACGAACCCGCGCAATGGGCCCAAATCGCCTTTCCGTCGAGCGCCCATGTCTGGGCTTTCGCCAAATTCATCGACAAGGCGAACAACACGGTTGTCTCAAAGAAACTGAATCTCCGCGGCGGCCCGGGTGAAAATTACAGCGTCCTCGGCACCATTGAACGCGGAACGACGGTGAACATCATCCGGACCAAGGGTGAGTGGGTGGAAATTGAGCCGCCGGCCAATGCCTACGCCTTTGTGGCCGCCATGTATTTGACGCAGACCGCTCCGCCGCCGCCACCGACGCCCACCACCGTAGCCCAGCAGCAACCGCCGGCCACCCAGCAGACGGTCCAGGCGCCGCCAGTGGACCGGACGGTGTCGCATGAAGGCGTGGTGGGACCGGTCACCAGCCCGGTCGCGCCGACGAAATACATGTTGTACGATCCGGACACGTATCAAACGATTGACTACCTTTACTCGACCGCTCCGGATCTCGACCTGAGCCGTTACGTCAACATGCGGATCATCGTCACCGGGGTCGAAGGCATCGACCCGCGCTGGCCGAGCAGCCCGCTGATTGCCATCCAGAGCATCCAGGTGGTTGCCACCCAGGGCGTCAAACACGTTGACCTCAGCAGCCCCAGACAACGTGGGAACGCTCATTGATGGGCGCGCCATCGCGGCGCAAATCCTGCACGAACTTGCTGGCCGGGTGGCCGCGCTGAAAACGCGCGGGGTTTCACCCGGCCTCGCGTTTGTGCGCGTGGGCGAGGACCCCGCCTCCAAGGTCTATGTCGGGCGCAAGGAGAAGGCCTGCGCCGAACTCGGGATTTTTTCCGATACACACGTCCTGCCGGAGCCGACCCGTGAAGGTGAATTGCTCGCATTGCTGGAGAAATTAAACGCCGATCCGCGGGTGCATGGAATTCTGGTGCAGGCGCCGCTGCCGAAACAAATCCGGGAACCGGTGGTTTACTCGACCGTGTTGCCGCAAAAGGACGTGGACGGTTTCCATCCGGTAAACGTCGGCAAACTGATGCTCGGGGATTCAACGGGCTTCCAGCCTTGCACGCCGGCGGGCATTCGCGAGTTGTTGGCCCGCTCCGGGGTCAAAACCAGCGGTGCCGAGGTGGTGATTCTGGGCCGGGGCAACATCGTCGGCAAACCGATGGCCGCGATGCTTTGCCAGAAGGACAAAAACGCGAACGCGACGGTGACCCTTTGCCATTCCGCCACCCGTGACCTCGCGGCGCATTGCCGCCGCGCGGACATTTTAATCGCCGCGATGGGGGTCGCCGAATTTGTGAAGGCGGATATGGTCAAACCGGGCGCCACGGTGATTGATGTGGGGGTGAATCGCGTGAGCGATCCGGGCGCCAAAAACGGCTCGCGGCTGGTGGGCGACGTGGATTTCGCCGGGGTACAACCGGTCGCCGGAAAAATCACGCCCAACCCCGGCGGCGTTGGCCCGATGACCATTGCCATGTTGATGCAAAACACCGTGCGCGCGGCCGAATTGAGCTTGTAGCGGCGGTCGGTGACCGCCATTTTTTGAAAAACGTGAATAAATCCGGCGGCGCTTATCAGGCGCCGCCACAATGAATATCATCATTTATGCAACCCACTCGAATTCTGCCCGATTTGCAATGTTCGCTCGTGTGCGAAGAAGTCCGCCAGGAATCCAACGGCAATTTTTTCCTCATTGGCGTCATTAACTTCCTGCGCGTGCCGCAATTGCCGGTGGTCGCCGGGCGGTTGTTCGTCTTCAACCGCTGGACGGCCGGCATCGGCCAGTTCATCGAAGGCGTCAGGTTTATCGCGCCCGATCAGACGACCGTCCTCAGGAAGGGCGAAATGAGATTCGAGCTGAAGGATGCGGCGCTGCACGCCACCAACGTCATGGTCTTCGGCCAGATCGAATTCAAAACCGCCGGGACCTACTTCGTTGAAGTGCTCGTGGACGACGTCATGAAATTGCGTTATCCGATCCCGGTCATTCATGCGCCGCCGCCGGAGCAAAACCCGCCGCCCAAGCCGCCGGAACCGCCGGAAGCAAACCCGGCCTGATCAGTCCGGGTGCGTTGCCGGGAGCGCCGGCTTCCAGCCGGCGAATCCCAAAAGGAGCAGAACGTCAGCTTCGCCGGCAAGATGCCGGCGCTCCCGGCATGTCTCAACGCTTTAACGGCTGGCCCTTTTCAGATAATCTGCCGGTCGATGAGTGCGCCGGCCAGAGCAATCGTGGCGTGGGAACCTTTCACCCCGCGTGGCGTGGCGGCGTTTGCCAGTGCGGGGCCCGGGCGTCTGCTGCTCGTGCAGTTCCTGGCGGCGCTGCTCGCCGCCGCCGCGTTGGTCTGGTTCGTTGACAAAGGTTGTTTTCCCGTGGTGGGAGCCGCCGTTCAAAAACTGCCCGCCACCGGCGAAATCCGTTCGGGCCGTCTGGATTGGCCGGATCACTCGCCGGAACTGCTGGCCGGAGGCCGTCTCCTGGCATTGGACGTGGATCTGGACCACTCCGGCCAGATCGGCCCGGCCGCCGATGTGCAGATCGAATTTGGCCGGGAAACCATCCGTTCGTTTTCGCTGTTCGGTTATTGGGAATGGCCTTACCCCCGCGGTTACGTCATCGCCCTCAATCGCAAAACACTGGAGCCGCTCTGGGGCGCCTGGGTAACGGCATTGCTGGTCATTACGGGCGCGGTGGCAACGTTTGGCTTCCTGCTGAGCTGGTGGTTGCTGGCGACCCTCTATTTTCTGCCGGCCTGGCTGCTCGGCTTTTTTGCGAACCGAGACTTGAATTTCCGTCAGAGCTGGCGGCTGGCGGGTGCGGCCCTGATGCCGGGCGCGCTGTTGATGACCGCGGCCATCCTGCTCTACGGCATCGGCTTTCTGAATCTGGTTTCCTTCGGGTTCATCTTCGGCGCCCATTTTTTGATCGGCTGGATTTATCTGTTTGTGAGCCTGCTGTTTGTCCCGCGGGCGCCCATCGCGGTCAACCAGGGCAACCCGTTCCGCGCTCCGCGCAAGGAGCGCGCATGAGCTTCACGGGTGGTGTCCTAATCTCAAGATTTGGGTAGGGCGGGCAGTCCCCTGCCCGCCGCAAATAGGAAAACGGTGCGCACGGAGTGACGCGCCCTACCGAAATAAGGACACTGCCGTCACACG
>Ga0187855_10000312_pt1 | contig 44419 bp, 37 predicted proteins | sample June2016WEW_8_10_2_FD_132969 | JGI IMG/M metagenome (GOLD analysis project Ga0187855, IMG submission 132969) | Peatland microbial communities from SPRUCE experiment site at the Marcell Experimental Forest, Minnesota, USA - June2016WEW_8_10 | ecosystem: Environmental > Terrestrial > Soil >... | reverse complement strand
TCGCCGCTGCGGTGCTAATCTTCTTCATTGCCGGTCTCCTTTATCTCTTGCGCTTCAAAGCGCGTCGATAACTTGGGAGCGTACAGCATCCCGTCGGAGACCGGCCTTCTCATCCCATCTGATTACAACACCTGTAATGGCTGTCGGTGCTGCGAAGTGACATACTGGAACTTACGCGAGTAGAAAAGTTGGACAGTCATCATGCCTTGGTATTCACGCCAAATCGAGTCGCCGTATTATTTCTTGGTATTTGGGGTCATCTTTTTTATCGCGGCTGTGGTTTCGACGTGCACCGGAAAAACATATGGACGGTATGGTCGTGGTTTAGCCTCTCGCGCCAAGGAACCGACTGACTTTTGGTGGACAGTCGCAATATATTACATCAGTGGTGTTTGTTTCATTGGATATTTCTTGTATAAGGTGACGACCTGACCCCTTGCCAACTTCACCGAAGCGGCTTGCTCGTATCGCAGTTCAAGACGGTAGTTGGCGTAACATCCCGATAGCGCTCATTGAGGGGTTTTGAGTGCTAACGCTGATTGCAACAGTTACACTTCTTGGCAACACGTCATGGGCAAACGGTCAATCAGCGGGTTGAAGGTAGAAGAACTCATCCTAGGGACGGGTCCTGAAGCCTTGAAAGGGAAAACCGTAACGGTACAAGCGGTTGGCACGTTGAACAAGGGAGAGATGTTCCTTAGCACATACGCGTACGGCACGCCTTGGAAATTCAAAGCGGGTGGACATAAAGCCTACGCCGGTCTCGCAAAGGGAGTTCTTGGGATGCGGGTGGGGGGGAGCGCCGGATTCGGATCAGTCCCCACTTAGGTTTCCGCGACCAAAGCATGCCAGCGAATGAGCTTTTCAAGATTCCTGTTCCTGCCAACTCCGTCTTAATCTTTGAGATTGACCTTTTGTCGGTCGAGGATTTGTAGATCGTTGTTGTAACATCGCGATTACACTCATTGACCCCGTCGCGAGCGTAAACCCGATCGGTTCGTGTGGAAGTAGCCTGCGAGCGGATTTTGCGATGTTGATCTTGGCAAAGCTCGCAAGCTACTGTGCTTGTCGAGCCTTAAATGTTGACAGGGGAAAAACCGGGGGCGCCCCCGAGACGCAAACTCTTCGCGATGTAGCTTCGACGAAGAGACACTTCCTACTGAATCTGGATCACGCTTTCCGAACTCCCGGCTTTGATCTCCTCCACCCGCGCCGCCACTTTGCGGGCAAATGCGAACAGCGACTTCGCATGCGGCGAGTCCTCTCCCTGGAGCACGGACGGAGAGCCGCCGTCGCCTGATTTGCGAATCTCGGGATCGAGCTCGATGCTTCCGAGGAAGGCGATGTCGAACTGTTTCGCCGTCTTCTCCGCGCCGCCGCGCGAGAAGATGTCGATTTCGTGCTGGCAGTGCGGGCACACGAAGTAACTCATGTTTTCGACCATGCCGACGATGTCCACCTTCATCTGGCGGAACATCTCGATGGCCTTGCGCGCATCCTGCAGCGCGACGTCCGAAGGTGTAGAGACCACGATGGCGCCCGTCAACGGAACAGTCTGAATCAGCGAGAGCGCAACGTCGCCCGTTCCCGGAGGAAGGTCGATGACAAGATAATCAAGCAATCCCCACTGCACCGATCCCAGGAACTGCTTCATGATCGAATGCAGCATAGGGCCGCGCCAAATAAGCGGCTTGTCTCCAGGGTTGAGGAAGCCGACCGAGATAACCTTGAGCCCATGCGAGTTGATGGGCGCGAACTGGTTTTCGCCGATCACCTTGGGTTGCTCGTTGGTGCCGAGCATGAGCGGGACGTTCGGCCCGTAGACATCGCCGTCAAGCAATCCCACTTTGTGGCCCATTTTACTGAGGGCGATTGCCAAATTGACGGAGAGCGTAGTCTTGCCGACTCCGCCTTTGCCGGAACCGACGGCGATGATGGCGTTGACGCCAGGTAAAGGTTGCGGGGTGGGCTGTTGCTGGCCGGGTTGATGGGAGTGAGCGCTCATGGTCCGATTATACGGGAGGGAACGGGAAGCCATCAGCCATCAGCCGTCAGGGAAAGCAAAGCCATCAGCTTTCGGTCCGTCATGATCTGGACGACGGATAAGTCCCCGGTCTTGCTGAGAACTGAGAGCTGACAGCTGAGAACTGGCTCTCAGTAGTGCCCTTCCCCCACTTGCACCTTGCCCCGAAACATGCGGTAAACGAACGCAAAATAGGCCACCGCGAGCACCGCGGCGAACGTCCACCAAACCAGGCCGACGCTCAGTCCGTGACTGCCGGCGGCGGTGTTGTAGATGGTGAGGTTATATTGATGATCGCGGGCAGGCAATACCACGGGATAGAGCGCAAACGCCGCGCCCACCAGCATGCCGGTGATATACAGGCTGGAAGCTACGAACGCAAGTTTCTCTTTGCCCTTGGGATTAGCCCAGAGCATCACCGCCAGGCTGGCGACAACGACGATTGGAACCAGTATCCCGATCGGGTGCGTTTCGTAGTTCGCCATGACATCGGGCCGGATGAAATAAGTCGCAACCAACGCACTGAAGGTCAGAAAAAACTGCACCGGCCAGCACAGCAAGGCGAAACCGCGGGCGCGCCGGCCAAGGTCCTCGTCGGTTTTGAGGGCGACGTAGTAGGAACCGTGCGCGGCCAGGGTCACCAGCCCCATCACGCCGATGAGTATCGTGTACCAATCCAGGATCCCCGTCTGCGCGCCGAGTTTGAAGTTGGTCCAGAGCGGCTCAAAAAAATAGCCGGTTGCATCCAGCGGAACTCCGCGCACCACGTTGCCCAGCGCCGCCCCAAAAAACACAGCCAGCAGAATGCTGGAGACGCTGAAGATCACGTCGAAGAAATCCTGCCAAACGCGGCTTTCGATGTGAGTGCGGAATTCAATTCCGACGCCGCGCAAAATCAGCAGCCAAAGGACAATCGTCAGCGGAAGGTAGAACCCGCTGAAGCTCGACGCGTAGAGTTGAGGAAACGCAAAGTAGAGCGTGCCCCCGGCAGCCAGCAACCAGACTTCGTTGCCATCCCAGACCGGCCCGATGGCGCGCAGCACCCGGCGCCGTTCGTCGTTAGTCTTGGCCGCAATCAGATAAATCGCACCCGCGCCCAGATCGAACCCGTCGAGCACGACATAGACCGCGATCATTGCTGCGACAATCCAGAACCAAAGGCTCGCCATATTTACCTTGCCTTCGTCACCTTGCCTCCGCCGCCGGATGCAAATTGGACGCGGATTCGGGCCCGCCAAGAGGGCCGTGCTCAATTTCCCGCCGGATCAGGAACAGGAACAGAATGCCAAGCACAGTGTAAATGCCCATGAATCCCAAAAGAGTAAACATGCCGTTACCGGCCGAGACGGCCTTGGAGTAGCCGTTTTCGGTGCGCATCAACCCGTACACCAGCCAGGGCTGGCGGCCGAGTTCGGCGGTCATCCATCCCGCGGTATTGGCGATGTAAGGAAAAGGCGCTGCCAGCATCAGGATCCAGAGCATCCACCGAGCATTAAAGAGTCTGCCACCCCACAGCAGCAACAAAGCGACGGCCATCACGGCGACGAAGAACGTCCCCAGACCAACCATGATGTGGTAGGTGAAGTAAAGCAACGGGACATTATCCGGCCAGTCTTGCCTGGGGAAAGCATCGAGCCCGCGGACGTTGGCATTCCAGCGTTTATAAGTCAGCATGCTCAACATCTTCGGAACTACAATCGGGTTATCGATCTTGCCTTCCCGCTCGTTAGGCTGACCTATGATGACTAATGGTGCTCCGGCCTGGCCCTGAAATAATCCCTCCATCGCCGCCAGAGTCACGGGTTGCAGGTCGGCGACCATTTTGCCTTGTCTGTCGCCGGTCGGAAAAATCTGCAGCACGCTGAACAGGCAGCCGGCGATCACGCCGGCCTTGACGAAGATGCGGGCGTGCGCGGTCCACTTGCCGGAGAGCAGATAGAACGCGCCCACCGACGTCATGATGAACGCGCCCGTGATCGCCGCTCCGCTCATGTTATGCGCGTATTGCCATCCGGCCCAGGGATTGAGCACGAAATCCCAGAAGCTCGCCAGCTGCAAGCTCCCGTCAGAGGCCGTGGAATGGCCCACCGGATGCTGCATGAAAGCGTCCGTGGCAATGATGAAATAACCCGACAACCACGATCCCACAAAGACTGCGACCGCCGACAGCCAGTGCGCTTTCGGGCTCAACCGCTTTTCTCCGTAAAGGAATAATCCCAGGAACGCCGATTCCAGGAAGAAGGCAAACATGCCCTCCATGGCCAGGGTCTGGCCGATAACGCCGCCCGCAAATCGCGAAAAGTGCGACCAGTTGGTGCCGAACTGGAATTCCATCGGAATCCCGGTCACAACACCGAGGACGAAATTGATGCCAAAAATCCGTCCCCAGAAACGGGCCGCCTCGTGGTACACGGGATCGTTGCGCCGCAGTCCAATCGTCTTCAAAACAACAATTAGCAGTGCAAGCCCCATGGTGAGCTGCGGGAAGAGATAGTGAAACGTCGCGGTGAAGGCGAAGTGAAGACGGTGAACGAGAAGTGCGCTGTCCATAAGTGCGGCCTCAGCTATAGGCTCTCAGCTATCAGTTATCACTTATCAAGTCTTACTTCCTCACGTGTCTGCAAACTCGTTTCGTATCTAGGGAAGTTCTGATTAAGTCCCCTGTGTCCTCCGTGCACCTCTGTGTACCCTGTGGTTAATGCCTTTTGCCGGCACTTAACCAGAGTTTCCCTAACTCCGAACCTCTTTTCTACGCGCCGATTCCGCCCGCCGTATCTCGCGGCGGCGCAAGGCACCATCGTAGCGCCGTTTTTCCTCTTCAGTCTCAGGGATGACGGGCGGGACCGGCAACCGGTTCCCGGCAACATCCACAGCCACAAAGGTCAGATAGGCGGAGCTGACGTGACGGCTCTCTTCGGCGCGATAATTCTCCACCCAGACCTTCACTCCCACCTCCATCGAAGTGTGGAAGACGCGATTGACCGAGGAGCGCAGGATCACGAAATCTCCGACCCGAACGGGCACGAGAAAATCCAGATGATCGATGGAAGCCGTCACCACATGCTGGCGCGAATGGCGGTGCGCAGCCATGGCGCCGGCGAGATCGATCCAGTGCATGAGCCGTCCGCCAAGAAGTGCGTTCAGAACATTGGCGTCGTTGGGCAGAACGATCTCGGCCATTTCGGAGGCCGATTCCCGCACCGGCCGGGGACGCATGAACTTAGCTTTGTCATTGTCGTTCATAGAGTGTCAGTGGATCGTCCGCTAGCTGATCGTCCGCTCCTTGATTGTCCGCTCATCGATCGTCCGCCCAATCGGCCGTTCATAAATCGGCTCACGAATCCTTAGATGAGAACAGCGCTCCGCCGTGCGCGATATGTCTGGAGATAGCACGCTGCCAGCCCGAGCACACGCGGGTCCGGATGTGCATCGGAATTGAGCCAAACCTCGCTCGCCAGGTCGAAGGTCAATTTTCCATGTTCGATCGGAGCGTGCGCCAACTCGCAGACAAAGCAGATCGTGACCTGCTCCCGGCTAACCTGGGCCACCGAAAAGCGAATCGCATCCCAGTCGCGGAGCCGCGGAAGATGCGGACAGGAGTTTGCATAACCAAGGTTGCAGAATTCCCGGATGTGCGTGTCGGATGCCGCCACTTCCTGCCCCGAGGCGCGGCAGTTTCCACTCCACCCCGCTCCCAGCGGCAGACGCGAAGGATGCGGCCAGGAGCCGTCGTTCACAATTTTAAGCGGCACAAAAAAAGGGCAAGCCAAGTTGGTCCCTCGGCGACCAGCCATTGTAACGCGGGACGTGATATGAATGGAAAGCAGCTCTCAGCTGTCGGCTCTCAGCCTTCAGCCATTGGCGTCGGCTCTAGGCTTTTACTGAGAGCTGACAACTGAGAGCTGAGAGCTTCTTTATGGATCGCATTGGCATGCTGAGCGAAATTCTAGCCGCGAATCCCGAGGATTCGTTTGCGCGCTACGGACTGGCGCTGGAGTACTCGAAGGCCGGACAAATCGAGCAGGCGCTGGAGGAATTTAAAGCGCTGATCGCAAAAAATTCCGACTACACGCCCGCATACTTCATGGCAGCCCAGATGCTGGCCGGCGCGAGCCGCGTCGATGAGGCCAAGCGCATGCTGGTGGATGGCATCTCCTCCGCCCGCCGCACCGGCAACGCACACGCCCAATCAGAGATGACGGCCATGCTGGAAGAACTGGAATAAGGCGATTGCAGAGGTGAGGCGACTGCAGAGGTCAGACGTCAGATTGCAGAGGTGGGCGATTGCAGACGTCAGGCGATTGCAGAGGTCAGACGTCAGATTGCAGAAGTAAGAGCTCTAGCAGGCTGCGGAAAAACTCGGTCTCGCGCCTGATTTTGGGTGGCGCAGCGCTTCAGCGCTGCGGTAACCGCTTTGTTTCCACTTCGGCTTTAGCCGCTGAGGTTACACTCTCTGCTCGGAAGCCAGTTTTTCAGCAACCTGCTAGGGCTCATAGGGGCCGTTTGCGCTCGGAGTTCTTCGCCTCCGCAATCTGACCTCTAATCTCTGACCTCCCTCTGACCTCAGTGCTACACTCTCTTGTTCCGCGGAGGCCTTCATGCGCCGTCTTATTTTTCTTTTCGTTCTTCTTTTCTCCCTTCCCGCCTTCTCCCAAGCCAAGCACCCCTTCACGTTCGAAGACATGATGAAGCTGAAGCGCGTCGGCGAACCGGTGCCCTCGCCCGACGGCAAGTGGGTGCTCTTCAGCGCAGTCGACGTGGATCTGGCCGCGAATACAAAAACGCCGCACATCTGGATCGTCCCGCTGGCAGGCGGACCAGAGCGGGAGATCATCCCCGATCAGGACGGCGACCGTCCACGCTGGGCCCCGGACGGCAAGCGCTTCGCGTTCCTCTCGAAAAAAGATGGCGGATCGCAGGTCTGGATCGCGGACTTCGATAGCGGCCCTGGCACCGTCACCGGCATCCACAAGCTGACATCGATCTCGACCGGAGCCGGCGGCGAACTCTGGTCGCCGGACGGCAAGAACATTCTTTTCACCTCGGACGTGTATCCCGAGTGTGACGGCGCGCCCAGCGATGAGGCCGTCTGCAACGCGAACAAAGTTGAAGCGGCTGAGAAGTCCCAGGTTAAGGCGCTGACCTTCGACCGCCTGCTCTATCGCCACTGGAACGCCTACAAGGAGGGCAAGCGCACTCACATCTTAGTGATTCCCGCAGATGCCTGCGTAGGGACAGCCGCCCCCGGCTGTCCCGCGGGCGCAGCCCGCGACCTCACCCCCGGCGACTACGATGCGCCCGTATTCTCGCTCGAAGGGCAGGACAACTATGCCTTCTCGCCTGACGGCCGGGAGATTTGCTACACCTCGAACCACGACAAGGTCGAAGCCACATCCACCAACAACGATCTCTGGATCGTTTCGGTGAATGGAGGAGCAGCCAAGAACATCACCGCCGACAATCCCGCCAGCGACTCGACTCCGCTCTATTCTCCCGATGGCAAGTACATCGCCTACCGCGCCCAGCAGCGTCCGGGATACGAGAGCGACCGCTTTCGTCTTATGCTGTACGACCGCAAGACGGGGAGGGCAACCAGCTTGACAGAGAACTTCGACGGTTGGGTCGGCTCGTTCGCTTGGGACAGACACGACATTCTATTCACCGCCGAAGACGAGGGCGAGTCTCCAATCTACATAATCACGCCGGAAGTCTGTCTTGAACGCTGCCATCCGGTAAAACTCGTCGATGGTTTCAACGACGACATTGCGACTAGCGCGACGAAGCCCGAAGGCTACAAAGCAGGCGACGTTTGGGAACCGGTTCTTCTTTTCACCCGAATGTCCGTACAAGCGCCGACCGAGCTCTTTGTCGCTGCGCCCGGCTCTTGGTCAATCGGTTCCGAAAAATTGAAGGCGATGCTCCTTGGAGAGTCCAAGGAACCTCTGCCGCAGCGTGCGACACCACAGTCACGCCCACTCACGCACACGAACGACGCCGTCCTCTCCCAAGTCGCCATGTCCCCGCTGGAGCCCTTCTGGTTCGAAGGAGCCAAGGGCGACAAAGTCGAAGGCTTCCTCGTAAAACCACCGACCTTCGACCCCGCCAAGAAGTACCCCGTGAAGTTCCTAATCCACGGCGGCCCCGAGGGCGCCTGGGGAGACGACTGGAGCTACCGCTGGAATCCTGAACTCTTCGCCGCCAACGGATACGTGGTCATCATGATCAACTTCCACGGCTCGACCGGATACGGGCAGAAGTTCGTTGACGCCATCAACGGCGACTGGGGAGGCGCTCCGTTCGAAGACCTGATGAAGGGCCTCGACTACGCCGAGAAGACTTACCCGTTCATCGATAAAGACCGCGAGTGCGCGCTGGGCGCGAGCTACGGCGGATACATGGCCAACTGGGTGCTTGGCCACACCGACCGCTTCAAGTGCATCGTCTCGCACGACGGCATGTTCAACGCCGAATCCGCCTGGGGCACCACCGAAGAACTCTGGTTCAATAACTGGGAGTTCAAGGGCACTCCCTACACGAACCCCGATATGTACGAGAAGTGGTCTCCGCGCAACGCGGCAAAGAATTTCAAGACGCCGACGCTCGTAATCCACGGACAGCTCGACTACCGCCTCGACGTCAGCGAAGGTTTCCAGCTTTTTACCACACTGCAGACGATGGGCGTACCGTCCAAGATGCTCTACTTCCCCGACGAAGGCCACTGGGTGCTGAAGCCGCAGAATGCGCAGCTTTGGTACAAAACGGTCAACGACTGGGTCGATAGGTGGACGAAGAAATAGCCAAGGGGGCAGGCGCGCGTAGGGACGGGTTCGTGTGGGGACGGGCGTCTCGTCCGTCCCGGTTTGCGTCGGTTCCTTAAGGCGGACTTCCGATCATCGTCCCAAAGAAAGTTCCGACGTCACTCTGCGCAAAACGACAGCTTCTCCTGTCTTCAAGCAGCCTGCTCGCAGCAGGATTGTCAGATGCTGAAGGCGGGTTCGCTGAAGAATCGCTCGACGAGGGAGCGTCCGCTGCAGGAGCTCCACCGGGCTGCCCTGCAGCCCCGCCATCATTATCGCGTTGCGTCGAATCCGCTGGCGGCTTGGCTGGCGGCTCAGTTGACGGCTTAACCGGAAGCCGGGGAGCCTCGACCTTCGGCAATTCGGGAGTGGCCTCACAAGAAACCGCATTGCCATTCCCGAAATTTCCAGTCGCGCCGGAGCTTGCGTCAGTGCTGGAAGCCGTATCCTGACGCGCGCTGGAGCAGCGGCCCGCGCTCGCAACCGGCTCATCCAGCGGAGCAACTTCCGGCACGGCAAACGACACCTCCAGCGCGCCTTGTGGCGCGGGAGTTTGCGAACCAGAGTTCGAACCGAAGTTCGAACCAAAGTTCGAACCAAAGTTCGGAGCGGGCCGCGCACTCGGAGCCTTCGCCGGGCCGTTAGTCGACCCCGTAACGATCGCTGCCAGGCTCTCCATTTGCAGTTGCGCAGTCGATTGCCCCGCGCTCACCGTGATAAACACATCGCACGGGCCGACGTTTCCGGCAGAGGGCACGATGGCAGCGAGGCCATTCTGATCCGTCGCGACCGGCACCTGCGACGATCCGAGGAGAACGGGCATTCCGTTTTCCGAGACCCGAGCCAGCGTGGTCGCAAAGCTGACGTTCACTCCCATCACGGGGTTCGCGGCCGCGGAGCCGTCGGTCACGCGCATGACCAGCGGCTGAAACGCCTGCCCTGTCAGCAGAACCTGCGACGATCCGCTCACCGTCTCCACCGTCCACAGCGAAGGCGGCCAAGCGAACAAAGTAAAGGTCTGGCAGGGCGCATTGTTTGGAGCGACGCACGCACTCACCTGTACATTGGCGCTTAGATTCGTGAGATTTGCAGTAATGGTAGCGAATCCCGAGTTGTTGGTGGTCGCACTGCCCGCCGAAAGCGAAGCTGTACCCCGGACGATTGCAAAATTAACGGTCACATTCGCCATAGGCGCACCCAGGTCCAGCGCTTCGACTGTAAGAGGCAAGACGACGGTAGCGCCTTGGCCAACGTATTGCGTCGGCGCCACTGCGGCCAAGTCAAGCGTGGTTGATGTTCCCACCACCGTCGCCTGTTGCGACTGCGGCGGCGAGTACGACGCTGGCGCCAGAGCGATCGTGATCGTGCTCGGCCCCGTCACCGTGGGAGTCACCCGGCTGGAGGATTCTCCCGCTTCATCGCTCAGCACCGAACAGGAAGAGCCTCCGCCGCACGTCGAGAACTGCAAGCCGTTGGTCGCGGTCGAGGTCCATGCAATCGTCGCCCCACTCACCGGTGTGACGCCATCGGCGGCAACCGCGCGCACGCGGATGGCACTGGCAGCTTGAGACCCCACTGCAGTTGCCGGCTCCGCACCTTGCAGCAGAAGCAAGAGATCCGTGGCCGAAGCGCCATAGGTAAGCGCGCCAATCATTTGGGAAAAAGCGCCGCTAACCGGATCCGTGACCTGAATCGTAGCGGTTCCGTCCGGAGTACCCGAAGGCACAGCTACCTGAATCTGGCTTGCCGACGCAGAAAGCGTAGTGCCGTTGTTGCCGGCCACCGTCACCTGCAGTCCCGGACTAAATCCGATGCCATTGAGCGTGGTCACGCCACCCGCAAGACTAAGGCGCGCCGGCGTCACCGTATCCGAATAAAGGAGGCTGGCCTGGTAGAAGTAGTCCGGACGACCATCGCCTCGGAAATCGGCCACACCCACCCGGTACGCCTCCGACACGCCGAATTGCGCATCCAGTCGCGTCATTGCAAAAGTCATCGAGTTAAACGCCGAGGGCGTTGAAGCCGGCGCTGGATCCTCGCTCTGGTCGCTCAACTCCCAAATCCCGATTACGAGCAACAGTTTGGTCTCGGTCGGCTGGCCCGCTTCATCGAGGGCGGTCACCGCCACTGAGGCCGTCCGGTTCGCCTGCGCTCGGAACTCGAACCAATCGGTGCTGGCGTAACCGGAGATCCACGACCCCCATGCACCGCCCTGCGGCAGCGGCGCCGGATTCGCATAGCTCGACCCGCTGCCGGGATGCGTTTGCGCGATTTCATCCTGCAACATCAGGATGTCCTGCTCCGCGTTTGACCCATTGGATACCGTGACCGCAACCGGAGCGAACGAACCCGAGGGCGCTACCTGTGTGGGAGCGTATGGTTCGACGCCCGTGGACCAGTTCGGGTCCAGCGCTTCCACGCTTAACTGATACTCGGCGACGGTGTTCCCGTTCGGAATCATCAGTTGCCCAAGATCGAAAAAGCCTTCGAGCAAGGGATCATCGGAGCCCCACCGGTTATAGGGAAGCCCAGTTCCGTCGAGATATCCAACGATAATGTTCCCGGCGTTGCCGCAAAAGGAGAATCCAGAAACGGAAGTCACCACATACTGCCGCGAGGGCTGGCCGTTGATCATCAACCGGGCGACCACGTTGACCCCCTGCATGGGTTGCGTCGCATTGCCGGATGCATCGGTGAAGTACACGCTGCCGTAAACTCTGCCCGCCGGTTGCGGGGTACTGCCGGCGGGGTAAAGCCGCGCGAGGGCGTCCATATCGTCCATCGCAGGGACGCCCGGTTCTGGATAGCAGATCGTGACCGGCACGCAGTCAATCGGATCAGCAAAGTGCATTACCGGAAACCCCGCAAAATCGGCGCTGGTTGGAAGCGGGTTCCGCGTCAACACGTTCACGTTGGCCTGCGACCACCCCAAGCCAACCGTGCGCCCCAGCACGCGCACCAAACGATATTGAACATCCGGCAACTGCGCACTGGTGGCGGCGCAGACTCCGTTGATCACCACCAGCGCGTGCACGATGTTCCCGCTTGTGGAGAAGTTGTCCGGCCCGCCGTAAACGGCGTTGGTAAAGCAATCCTCCAGGTCGCCAGCGCCTTCGCCCAGAATTGCACTTGTGACCGTCCCGTCGTAGTCATACACAATTCCGACCGGAGTACCCGTACTTGAGGCTGTAATGTCGGCGGGCCGGTAACCACTCCGTAGCCGTTGGTTTCGATGTTGCTGCCGTTCACGTCTTCGGCAAGATGTCCGCCCAGCGACGCGGTGAGGGCAACGCCTGGAATGCTGGTCCAGGTGCTGAACGCGGTGGCAACGAGGGCGTCGGCCTGTGCGCCGGTAAGGATCGGGCTCAAATTTCCCTGGTCAGTAAAGTACTGCACGGTTGAAGTCGACCCGGTGCCAGTCGCCCAGATCAGCGCTTGGCCTTCGACTCCCGCATTGTAGCCGGAGCCCGCCACGAAAGCCGGGCCTCCGGCAAGGCTTGCAACAGCACTCGAAATCAGAAAAACGGCAACCCCCAGAATTCGCGAGCGCATAGCTCACTCCCCTCGCACGCCGCGGATGGCCCGCGCAAGTTGAACAACGCTGATGTTCGCGCCACCGGGGGACGCACCTGGCTGCGAAGGCGATTCCTTCCGCGGAGCTATGGCCATGGCCGCGGCAAGCTTCGGCGCATCCGGCTCCTCCATATCTTTAGGCACGTTCTGCCCGCTCGCGTCGAGAGCAACCTGGCCCCGCGATCCGCCCACCGGGCTGGTAAGTCCCAAACGACTCAGCGGATACAAAAACATCAGAAAGTGTTGGCCCTTGCTCATCGGGCGATGCATGGACCATGCCCCCGCCCACTCGTGAATGGTGAGAACTTGTCCGCGCTCGACCCCGGCAATCGCCTCGTCGACATGAAAACTCAGTTGCACTGCCGGAGTCGTCCCCGGCGCCAGCCGATCGGTCGCCGCCGTCTGGCTTATAACCGTCTGGCTTGTAACAGTCTGGTCTGTAACCGCCTGGGCCCCGGCGGTGAGCACCGTGCCCGCGAATATCATCCCGGCCCGGCGCGAGAGTTGTTTCCATCGCGGACCAAGGACGCGCTCGGCGATAACCTGATCCGATGGCTGCGCAGCTGCAAAGCTCGACAGCAAGGCAAGAGCAACGACCAACATGCATCTTGACGCACGCATAGCGATCTCTTTCTGGAGGGAACGGGACCGGGAGAGGTCCTGGAGTGGAATCAGAGTAGCGCGCTATGGATCAGGGGGATGTGCGAGCGGTCACTGTGGATTTGTGATGAATCGGCAGATGTGTCTTGGTCTTCCGCAATCCCGGGCCAGCATCAACGCGGCAGGCTACCTCTTATAGCTGTTCGCCTTCTTGTTCGCCTTCCGTTGCCTCTTCGCGGCTTTCTTCGCTGCTTTCCGCTGCTTCTTGTTTGCCTTGTTTAACATCTTTTGCTGCTTCTTGTTCGCCTTCTTGGATTCGCGCGCATTTGCTTGGGGACTCATGCGTTGGGCTTGAGCCGGTAGTGACCATGCAGCACTCAAGGCGACCAGCAGCAACATGAAAGTAACAATTCGCTTCATAACGTCTCCGAACGGAAGTCTTGCAGCGATCTTACACCGAAGCCGCGCCCATCCTCGCACCCAAGCCGTTACTTCTGTAATGTAACTAGCTGGCGGAGAGCCAGGCGTCCCCGCCCGGCTGGACGTCCGTCCCTCCAGCACGTGGTTACGGCTCTAGTGAATCGTCTTCGTCTTCCGCGACATGTAATCCATCAGCAAATACTGCCCGAGCGTATACGGCGTCGTAAAGTAGGCCTTGCCGCGGCACATCTGAGTCACTTTCTGGACGAACTGCACCAGCCCATAGTCCGACGCCAGCATGAACGTATTGATCAGCACGCCCGCCCGTTTGCACTTCGAAACTTCTTCCAGCGTCTGGCTCACCACCAGCGGATCGAGCCCAAACGCGTTCTTGTAAATGCGCCCGTCTTCGAGCGTCAGTGCCGACGGCTTGCCGTCCGTAATCATGACGATCTGCTTCATGTCCTTGCGCTGCCGCTGCAGTATGCGCTGCGCCATGCGCAAGCCCTCGCGCGTGTTCGTGTAGTACGGACCAACCTTCACCCGCGCCAGTTGCGAAAGCGGCACCTCTTCCGCCGAATCGTGAAACAGCACCAGCGACAGCGAGTCTCCCGGATACTGCGTCCGAATCAGCTGCGACAGCGCCATCGCAACTTTCTTCGCCGGAGTAAAGCGATCTTCCCCATACAGAATCATCGAATGCGAACAGTCCAGCATCAGCACCGTCGCGCACGACGACTGGTACTCGCACTGATGCACCTGCAGGTCGTTATATTCGAGGTTCAGCGGAAGCCCGAGCCCTTCGCGCTGAATGGCCGACGAGAGCGTCGCGGTGATGTCGAGATTCAGCGTGTCGCCAAACTCATACTGCTTCGAAGCGCCGCTCGCTTCGATGCCGGTCGCCATGTCGCGCGTGTCATGACGTCCAAAACTCGACTTGCCCAGCGACCCCAAAAGATCGCGCAGCGCCTTGAACCCTAAAAAATCAAGGCTCTTGTCCGTGGTCTCGAACTTCGCCTGCTGCTGAGCGTCGCCGACCTGTCCGCCAACGCTAGATTGCCTCGCCCGGTCATGAGGTTGATCGATTGAAATATAGTCTTCCTGCTGCATGCGCTCGATCAGCTTCTCGATCAACTCCTCAAGTTGGCCCTCCATCTGCATCTGCTGCAACCGGTCGCGCATTTCCTCATCAAACATCTCGCTATTGAGCAGCGCCTGTTCGAGAGCGCGTTTCAATTCGTCGAGCGTCTGCTCGCCCTCCGGCAGTTCATACCAGAAATTGTCGTTGAATCCGCTCTGCAGAAAATAGTCCGAAAGCGCGCCAAGCAATTCTTCCATGCTCATGTCGCCAGCCGGGTCGGGAACGTATTTAGAGTAGCGAATCCGTTTCATAAACAGCCTTCAGCCGTCAGCCATCAGCTAAAGCCAGTGCCGCTCGCGATCGGCTTATCCCTTCCTCGCGTTTCCTGACGGCTGATGGCTGACGGCTGAGCGCTAATTAAACCCTCTCTTCCGTCCAAACTCCGACTCGTCCCGCTCAAACGGAGGCTTCTCCGCGACCTTGATCGGCTTCTCTCCCGCCGTGAACACGCGCTCCTCGTTGCGTCCGATTTTCTTGTGCGCATGCAGCCCTTCCAGAACAAACTCCGCCGCCGACACCTGCATCTCGCTGCTGTCTTTCGGCCCCACATTCAGCTTAACGAGTTTTTCCATCAGCCCTTGAATCTGGCTCAGGCCTTCGAGCGCTTCCTCAGCTGCAGCACTGTCGCTGAGTTGAATCTCGCCGCCCAGATCGAACCATTGCACCACTTGATTAAAGTTGACCCCGTGCAGATAAGCATCGAACGTCTTCGCAATGGCCGTGCGGATCAACTCGCGGCTCACGTGATCCGCGCCCTTCATTTCGCCTTCGTACTCCAGTTCCAGCTTGCCCGTAATCGCAGGCAGCGCTGCGTAGATATCGCTGATCCGCGGCACCACAAACTTCTCCTGATGCGTCAGCGCGCGCCGTTCGGCATTCGATACCACGTTCTCGATCGCCGAAATCGGCAGCCGCTGGCTCACCCCCGACCGCTTGTCGATCTTTTTGTCGTCGCGCGCCGCGAAAGCAATGCGCTCGATCACTTCCTGCACATACTTCGGGACGTGCAGCCGCGATCCCCCATGGTCAACCTCGCGCTCGATGTAGGCTTCCTGCGCGGTAATCGCGATCCCTTCTTCCACCGTCGCCGGATAGTGCGTCCGAATCTCCGACCCGATGCGATCCTTCAACGGCGTAATGATCTTCCCGCGCGCGGTGTAGTCTTCCGGGTTCGCGCTGAACACCAGCGCGACATCCAGCGGCAGCCGGATCGGATATCCCTTAATCTGCACGTCGCCTTCCTGCATGATGTTGAAAAGTCCAACCTGAATCTTCCCCGCCAGATCGGGCAACTCGTTAATCGCGAAAATTCCGCGATTAGCGCGCGGCAGCAGCCCATAATGCACCGTGAACTCGCTGGATAGTTCGTGCCCGCCGCGCGCCGCCTTGATGGGATCGATATCGCCGATTAGGTCCGCGATCGTGACATCCGGAGTGGCCAGCTTCTCGACGTACCGGTGCTCGGGCGTCAGCCAGTTGATCGGCGTGGCGTCTCCTTCTTTCGCAACCAGTTCGCGGCACCGCCGGCAAATTGGCGCGTAAGGATTATCGTGGATCTCGCAACCCGCAACGTAAGGCATCTGCGGATCCAGCAGCGCCGTCAGCGCCCGCAGAATGCGGCTCTTAGCCTGTCCGCGCAACCCGAGGAGAATGAAATTATGCCGCGAAAGGATTGCGTTTACGATCTGAGGCACAACCGTGTCGTCATAGCCCACGATGCCCGGAAATATCGTAGTCCCCTCGCGCAGCCGCGCCATCAGGTTCTCGCGCAGCTCATCTTTTACCCGCCGCGAAGCCAGCCGCTGTGCAGTAAAAGCACTTTGGCGCAACTCGCCAAGAGTCCGGGCAAAACTCATAGTGGAAACCCCCAAAGGAAACAGCCTTATGCGGATTATACCGCCGAGGAAGCTGTCAGCTCTCAGCCCTCAGGAAAAGCTGGTTTAACTGAGAGCTGAGAGCTGACAGCTGAGAGCTATGTTTCAGTTCCACCGCGCCTGCGCCGCCCGCCGCAGTCCCGGCAGGATCGCTTCAAGATAGCCGACCACCGCCTCCAGACGCTTTCTTTCCGACAAAGTCGAGAGCAGGCTCTGCTTGAAGTCGAGGTCGAGCGGAAGCGATCCCGCGAGTAAGAAGGAAAGATTGCCGTCGTGCTCGTCTGGCCTGGAAGGCTCGGCTCCGGCCAGTTTCGCGATCTCCGCGTGCAACCGCACTGCCTGCGTCACCATCTCGGCGGCCGGCGTGCCGGGTTCGTCGTCGTCATGCACCACCGTAACCTCGGCCTGCAAAAACGCTCGATCTTCGTTCACCTCGATCACCTCAAAGCGCTCCACCCCGCGCGTCAGGATGTCCATGCGCCCATCGTCATATTTCTTGGTGACCGACATGATCTCGGCCGTGCACCCGATGTCGGCAACTCCATCGGAAGACGCCCGCACCACCCCGAACGGCTTTTTCTGTTCCAGGCATTCCGCAATCATCTCCTTGTATCGCGGTTCGAAAATGTGCAGCGGCAGCGGAACCCCCGGCAGCAGCACCAGTTCGAGCGGAAAGATCGGCAACAGCGAACTCAAGGCGCCTCCAGTGCAGACGATTCTACGCCACAAGAGAAGCTCTCAGTCTGTCAGCTCTCAGCTGTCAGTAAGAACCGAACGGCTATTGGGTTTTACTGAGAGCTGAGAGCTGACAGCTGAGAGCTTGGTCGAGTGGGGAACGCCCAAGGCCATGCACAATGCGAAAGTAAAGAAAAGTAAATCCCGCTCTCCTTCCGACCTCAGCCGCATCAAATGAAGTAGGCAGAACTGCAGTCTTCCACCCCCCTCTGAAGGGTCGTATGCACGGCGGCTCTGGGGGTGGGAGCTGCCGTTAAGTTCTTCGTGCTCCCTTTTCGCAGCTCCCTTTTCGTTAGAATAGGGTTTATGAGATTCCCTTCCCGCCCCGCGCTCCCGACGTTCCCCTTGCGATCTCTGTCCGCACTGTTCAGCTTGCTGTTGCCGCTCATCATGTTGTCCCCGGTGGCACAAGCGCAAGAGGGCCCCCTCGACAAATCCCACCCCCAGGGGATCACCGTCGAGGAAATCATCAAGCGCTTCTCCACCAAGGAAAAAGAGTTCAAGGAGGCGCGCGATCAGTACACCTACCGGCAGGACGTCAAAGTCATGACCCTCGACGGCGACACCCCGGACGGCGCCTACCAGCAAGTGTTCGACGTGACCTTCGACGACAAGGGACGCAAGATCAAGAACGTCGTCTTCGCGCCGCAGCCCACACTGCAACGCATCCAGATGACTGAAGAAGACTTCGACGACATCGAGAATCGCCTCCCCTTCGTGCTCACCTCGGATGAAATCGGGGAATACGACATCCTCTACGTAGGCCAGCAAAAACAGGACGAACTCAACACTTACGTCTTCGATATTGCCCCCAAGCAGATCGTCGGCAAGAAGCGCTATTTCCAGGGGCGAATCTGGGTAGACAACCACGATTTCCAGATCGTGGAAACGTATGGCAAGACCGTACCCGACATCCGCAAGAAGAAGGGCCAAGAGAACCTGTTCCCCAAGTTCACCACCTGGCGCGAACAGATTGACGGCCAGTACTGGTTCCCCACCTACACCCGCGCCGAGGATAACCTCGACTTCTCCACGGGCAGCGTAAGGATCCGCGAGATCATCAAGTACACCAACTACCGGCGCTTCGGATCAAAATCAAGGATCACCTACGAAGGCCAGGAAGTGCAGAAAGCCGAGCCGAAGACGGGAGACCAGAAACCGCCCGAGCCGCAAAAGCCGCAGTGAGCCCATGTTTTCAATCGAGAATCCAGCCCCGGAGGGGCGAACGAAATTAGCCCAGCGCTTCAGCGCTGGGAAAAGTGGAGGAAATGATTCAAGTCCCGGAGGGACGACCGAAGCTCTCACACACACTGTTGGGGCTGGCGCCGCAGTTCTTCCACGCGCCCTCCGCGTCCTATCAAAGCCACGGTCACCAGCCCAATGAACAGCCCGTGTTCGACAATGCCCGGAGTATTGCTAAGTGCAAGCGCCAGCGACGCCGGATCCGCAATCTCCCCAAAGCTGCAATCAAGAATCGGATTGCCGTTGTCCGTAAGGTAAGGACTGCCGTCCGGCTTCGTGCGCAATTTGGGCGACCCACCGAGCGTCGCGATCTTTTTCTCGACCACGGTTCGGGCAAACGAAATCACCTCAACCGGCAAAGGAAATTTCCCGAGCACGGGAACAATCTTTCCCGAGTCCGCAACCACGATCATCTTCCTGGAAGCCGACGCGACGACTTTCTCGCGCAGCAGCGCACCGCCGCCGCCTTTGATCAGGCGCAATTGCGAATCGACCTCATCGGCGCCATCGATGGTGATATCGATCTCCGGATGCTCGTCAAGCGTGGTCAGCGGAATGCCCACTGCGCGCGCCAGATCAGCGGTCTGGACGGAAGTTGGGATCCCGATGATTTTCAGTCCCGCTTTTACGCGCTCGCCCAGAGCGACGACCGCGAAGTAGGCGGTCGAGCCAGTGCCTAATCCAACGACATCGCCGTCACCCACCAGCTTGGCCCCCGCGCGCCCGGCGGCTTCTTTTTCTCCTTCATTTGCCATGACTCACTCGTTTCACGACTTATTGAAAATTTCTATGTAGGCAAGATAGCCCGCCAGCACCAATCCGAAAATAGCAAGAAGATAAGACACGAGGTCGACCACGAATCCGGCGGGCTCGAAAGTGTTCGAATCCAGTTGCATCCTCGTCTTACGATAGCGGCCAAGACCGGCAAGGATAAGCAACACTCCACCGGCCGCGGAAATGATTCCCAGCCATGTAGTGAAGCCAGGAGTAACCGACTTGTATCCCTCAAGCTTCATGAATTCGCGCAGTGCGATGGAGAAGCGTCCGATGGCGAATCCAAAAATGATGGTGGCGACGCCGGTTCGCACCCACGCCAGAAAGGTGCGTTCGTTGGCCAGGTGGTCGCGGGCGCGATTGGGGTTGGGATTCTCAGGCATGCGCTTGAGCAGGCAAGTCCAGCAAGCCCGCTATTATTCCACAGCCTTCTGAAGCAGTGCAGGGATTCCGGCGATGTTTTTCATGAGCTCCGCGGGAAAGCCGTGCCGCTGCTGCAGGTATTCCGGTGAATTGTAGGAGAGCCACACCTTGCCCTGCTCGTCTTGCCACGCCAGTGCTTTCAACGGAAGGTCGATGGCTAGCCGGGGCGCGGCAACCATCAAAGGCGTCCCACCTTTCGGACTGCCGAAGATCAGTAACTGCGTAGGGCGCATTTTGAGGCCGACCTTCTCCGCCTCTCCGCTGTGGTCAATGAGGGCGAAAACCATGATGCCTTTTTCTTTGAGTATGGACTGGAGCCGTGCCAAAGTTTCGGGCACGGAGTAACGACTGGAGACATCAATCATTCCGCTGGCCATGGGGCGCCTCCGGCAATGGAGCAGTGGTAGTTTAGCAGCCTGTTACGAAAGTGGAGAGCCAGGCGTCCCCGCCCGGCCGCACCCGCAAGACGCCCGTCTCCATCGCATGACTTCCTCTGCCTGAATCGGACCCACAAGACCGATCATCCGTATATTCTATAGACATCTTCTATGGCGACTTCGACTCGAAATACCAGCAAGAGCGCGGCCCCTGCAATCATCGAAAACTACGAACGGGAACGTGTCTTTAAGCTGTTCCGGCAATTTGGATATCTGGAAGCCGAACTGAACCCGCTCGGCCTGCTGCCTCCGCAACCGCATCCCGACCTCGAGATTGACAACGAGTGGGCGCGCGAAGCGCGGCGCATTTATTGCGGAAGCGTGGGCGTGGAGTTCATGCACATCGTCGACCCGGAGCGCCGGCGCTGGATTCAGAATCGCATGGAAGCCCGCATCGAGGCCGAATCCGCTGCCATCGAGGTCGACCAAGACCGCGCTCTCGACCTGCTCGTGCGCGCCGAACTGTTTGAGCAAACGCTGCAGCAGCGCTATCTCGGCAACAAACGTTTCTCCCTCGAAGGCAGCACGTCTTTCTTACCGGCGATGGATCAGGTTCTGGACGTGGCCGGCGAGCGCGGTGCGGTGGAACTGGTCATGGGCATGAGTCATCGCGGCCGGTTGAACGCCATTATTCATTTGGCAAACCGCCCGCCGGAGCAGGTCTTTGCCGAATTTGAAGACGTGGATCCTCGCAGCGTCTTAGGCTCGGGCGACGTGAAGTACCACATGGGCGCGACCGGCGAGTACGTCACCCGGAGCGGAAAGAAAATTCATATCCACCTGGCATCGAATCCCAGCCATCTGGAGGCGGTCGATCCGGTAACGGTCGGACGCACCCGCGCCAAGCAGGACCGCGCCGGCGCCGGCGGCAAGGCAATGTATCTGCCGCTGCTGGTGCACGGCGACGCCGCCTTCGCCGGGCAAGGCATCACGGCTGAGACCCTGAATTATGCGGACCTCGCCGGCTACACCGTCGGCGGCACCATCCACGTAATCGTCAACAACCTGATCGGCTTCACCACGAACGCCCGCGACGAGCATTCCTCGCGTTTCTCCGCGCAACTCGCCCGGCGGCAGGCGATTCCCATCTTTCACGTGAATGGTGAAGACGTGGATGCCGTGATGCGCATCGCACACATCGCCACCGAGTACCGCTACCAGTTCGGCACCGACGTGGTCGTGGACATGATCGGCTACCGGCGCCATGGCCACAGCGAGGTCGACGATCCCACCGTCACCCAGCCGCTGATGTATAAGGCGATCAAGCAGCATCCGCCCTTGTATCAGATTTACGCCAAACAACTCGGCATGAATGATGACAAAATCGCGGAGCGAGTGCAGGCGGTCAAAAGTGAGTACGAGGCCGCGCAGAAGAGCGCAACACAAGTCACCAAGAAGCCGCTGATGCGCGATCTGCCCAAGTACTGGGACGACTATTTCGGGGGTCCCTACAAACCGGAGTACGAACAGCCCACCGGCTTAGCGCCCGAGGAACTCGCGGAACTCACCGCGCGTTTGACCACGTATCCGGAGGATTTCCGCATCCATCCGAAAGTGAAGAAACTGCTCGAGCAGCGCCTGGAAATGGGGACGGGCAAGAAGCCCCTCGACTACGGCATGGCGGAGGCGTTGGCTTTTGCCAGTCTGGTCAAACCTAATCTGGGGAAACAGGGGATTCCGGTTCGCCTCAGCGGGCAGGACTCGCGTCGCGCGACCTTCAATCAGCGGCACTCCGTGCTGCTGGATATTGAGGATGAGACGGAATACATTCCTCTGCGCCACATCGCCCTCGGCCAGGCGGCCTGCGACATCTACAACTCGCCGCTTTCGGAGGCGGGCGTAATGGGATTTGAATACGGCTACAGCCGCGATTATCCCGAAGCGCTGGTTCTGTGGGAAGCGCAGTTTGGCGATTTTGCCAACGTGGCGCAGGCCGTGATCGACCAGTTTGTGTGTGCCGGCGAGGAGAAGTGGAAGCTCCTGTCAGGACTGGTGTTGTTGCTGCCCCACGGCTATGAAGGCCAGGGCCCGGAGCATTCGAGCGCGCGCATCGAGCGCTTCTTGCAGCTGGCGGCGCGCGACAATATCCAGATTTGTCAGCCCTCGAATGCGGGACAGTATTTCCACCTGCTGCGCCGGCAGGCGCTGCGCAAGTGGAGGAAGCCGCTGGTGGTCTTCACCCCCAAGAGCATGCTGCGCCATCCGGATGCCCTGTCTCCGCTGGAAGATCTGACGCATCGGCAGTTTCTGCCTGTGATACCGGATACAGAAACGCAGGACGCCAAACGGATTCTCGTCTGCACCGGCAAGATCGGACACGAACTGCGAACGGTCCGGCAGAAGCGCAACGACTCGAGCACCGCCATCGTCTTCCTCGAGCAGATGTACCCGTTCCCCGAGGCGGAACTGGCGGCGGAACTGGAGCGTCACAGTGCCGCGCGAGATATTGTGTGGGTGCAGGAAGAGCCCGCCAACATGGGCGCGCTTTTCTACATGCTGCCTCGCTTAAGGATCATCGCAAACAACCGCCCGGTTGTTTCGGTGAAACGTTCCGCAAGTGCAAGTCCGGCCAGCGGTTCGGCAAAGGCGCACGAGGTCGAGCAGAAGACGCTGCTGGCACTGGCCTTCACGACGCCGGCATGGGAATCTGTGCAGCAGCCAGATCAAACTTAGCAACCTGCCAACCTGCCAGGTTGCGATGGACAGGTTGCGATGGACGGGTTGCGATGGACATTGGGAATCGAGCCCCGGAGGGGCGAACCAGCTTAGCCCAGCGCTTTAGCGATGGGAAAAGCGGCGAGGATCAGCCAAGTCCGGGAGGGACGACCCGGTTCTCACGCGCACACTCGTGAGCGCATCGGTAGCGGGCTTATTTCCCCCGGCTTCAGCCGCCGCGGTCAGACTGCGACGCAGAAGAACTTCCGCACTCTACTACGGCTGGCAGACGCCGTAATCGGTCCGTACTCTAGTTATTTCCCAGCCTGGAGGATTGCCGGCGTCCGCCTTGACCTTCTTGCCCTCTAAGGTCATTCGCTCGCCCGCTTTGACGCCAGCCGTGTCACCGGAAAGTGCGTAAGCCCGTTTGTCTTTTTCGTCGTTCACGGTCATCCCGTTCTGCGTCGGCCTGACGCATCCCGTAATCGTTCTCTTCCCGGACGTTTTGTGAATGACCACGATAAGGACAACTGCCACTACGGCAACCACTCCTACCACCACGCCGACGATTGTCCCGGTGCCGACGCCGCCGACCTTGCCGCTGTCGGCTCTCGCAGGTATGCAGAGAACGCAACTGAGCGCGATAACCAGCACTCCTGAGAGGTATTTTGAGGTCATCCTCACCTATCTATGTGAGTGGTCGTGTTTGATGCTCGACCGGCGCCCACCTGCAGCACAACACAGACGGGCGCGGCAAGCCCCGTCTGCAGCGGCGAATGAATCAGCTTACGGCCAGCGCTTAGCTGCCTCTTCCCAGCCGGCGGCGCGTGCCGGTTGGCTTCCAGCCTGGGCCGCAACCGCCTGCGGAATCCGGACTGGCTGCGGCGGCGCGGTAGTAGTCAAGCTCGGCTTGGGCGCTTCAGCCAGCGACTCTTTTTCTTCCGAAAGCAGCGGGGCGGCGATGCGCAAGGCCTCAACTTCCTTTTCTAGCCTGGTCAGTTCAAGTTCCTTCTGCCGTAAAACTTCATACACATTCTTCATGCTTGGGCACCTGTGTGTTGAAACAGCGATTAAGCGCAGAGTATGGTTCCACCGGCAATTTGTCAAGAAAAACGGCACCCGGCAGTACTTGAGTGGTTATCGAAGCTCGCTCATCGAAAAACGACAATGGCGACCAGAATGCCCAATATCAGGACGACGATCGCCAACAGATTGATGGGGTTCCTCAGCCAGGATTCTTGTGCGGGCGCCGAGTTTGCCAGGAAGGCCGGCACGAATTCCTCCGGAGTCGACGCCGCGGAATCGCCCGCGGAGTCGCCCGCAGAGTAGGACGACGCGCCCCGCTCCTGCGGCTCGCGCTCCTTCGTCTCACAATCCAGGCAGCGCGTCCTCCCCTCGGAAATGGGGAATCCACAGGAAGCACATTTTTGCGCGAGAACCGTGTCCTCGGGCACTGCAGCGGCCGCCGGCGCCGGAATTACGGGCGACTCACCGGGAAGGTCTGTAGGCTCGGCGAACTCAGGGTTGAGAGAAAGGTTAAGGGTAATGTTGAGGGGAACCGCAGGCGCCTCCGCCGCGCTGCTTGCCGTGGAGAGTCCCAGCAAAGGTCCGGGCACGAGTTCCGACGAAAGTTCAGACGAAACTTCGGACAAAAGCTCCCCTCTCTTTTCCGGTTCGCGCCCGGGCCCCGCCGCCGGTGCGGACTTCTGCCGCTGCTCGGCCAGATCGAGCGCCGTCAAAGTGAGCTCGGCCATGCGCTCCAGTGCCACCAGATCGCGCTCTTCGAAAGCATAGGGGTGATCGGAAAACAGTTCGAACAGGCCCCGAACCTCTCCCGTACTCCGCACCAACGGCAAAACCACAATGGAGGCAATGCCCAGCTCCCGGCAAGTTTCCAGATTCACCCGCGGATCGGTTTCCGCGTTGTTGCAGCGCAGCAACTGCCGGCGGGCAATGCTTTCGCCGGTCAATCCGGAACGAACCTGCAGCCGCGCCCCGACGGCCGGCGCCGAAGTACCAGCGCTGGCGCGGCAAACCATCTCCTCCCCCCGGGGTAGAGCGAGGGCAGTCCCGGTAGCGCCAGTAATGTACTGCGCGCGTTCCACTAACAACTGCAGTGCGGAGTCCAGTTCCTTTTCCTCGAGCGTGCGGCTCCCATTCGAGTTATCGCCGACTGCGCCTACCGCTCCTGCCACAGACGACCGAGCCGTCCCCGCGATCGTGTCCTCCGCATTCGCTGTCGGGAATGGATCTCCGGGTTGGGCGGATTCGTGCATGGAATTGCTGTCGAGGCCCTCGTTTCGGCAAGCAAGAACAGCCAAGGATTGCACCGAAGGGGCTGAATCGAGTCTCGCCTTGGAGACCTTGGCTGTCAAGAGGCTGGAAGCGATTGCAAGCGCCGCAACCGCGTGATCGTTAGTGCAAGCTTGCTGGTGGAGAGCCGGGCGTCCCCCCGGCTGACTTACTGTGACTTTTCGTCCTTATGCCGCAGCCATTCGATAAACATCTGTTCCTTCGGTTTGTCGTAAGCCATGAGCAGGTGGCGAATGCTGCGTCCGCTGACGAAGTGGCAAACTTCTTCCGCCAGGTTCTTGGCATGGTCGCCCGCCCGTTCAAGCGATTGCGTCATAAAGATCACCTGCAGGCTGGAGTGGTGCGCGACGTTCTCCGGATTCTCGATGTGCCGCAGAAAAATGATATTGCGCAGCCGGTCCATCTCCGCATCGGCGCGGAGCACGTCAATCGCCTTTTTGACGTCGCGCTGCGAAAAAGATTGGCCGACATCGGCCAGCATTTTCTCCAGAACCGTAGCCATGTGCGTCAAGTCGCGAGCATCCTCTGCGTCGATCCGGCCGCCCGCAGCTTGCGCGCTGGTGGCAAAGCTCAAGAGCAGGTCCCCTATGCGCTCCAGTCCAATCATGACTTTCATACACCCCAGCAGTTGCCGGGTTTCGGCTTCCGGGACGCGGGTAATGCACGCGGTCACGCCCGAGTCCACTTCCAGGTCAATGGCATCCAGTTCTTTTTCCCGCTCCCGGATAGCGTTCAGGTGCGACATGGATCCGGTGGCAATGCCCTCGGCCGCGATGGCCGTAGCTTCGCGGGCCAGTTCGCATGCTTCTACGGTTCGCTGCACCAGACCAGAGTGTGAGGGCTCAGGCAAAGGTGTTCTTACGCTGGCTGTACTCATAGTCAAAAACCAAATACCAAAGACCGCTCTACTTCCTTGGATGCCGGATCCGCCCCAGTGGACGCGAGCGGTAACACCCCGGAGTGTGCCACATAACCCAGAAAAAGCATAATTGGCGTGGCTGCAAAGCAGGTTACACCCCGGTGAATTTCTTGTCGTCGAATGAAAAGCTCAGATAACGGCCCAGCGTCCAAGTGGCCCCACGACTCGCCAGGCGACCAGCACGATCCTGGGGTTATGAGTGCTATCGCGATGTTACGCCAACTTCCACCTTGGCCTCATAGTTTGGATAGTGACAATGGCGGGGAATGCGCTACTGTAGACGGATAGCGACCGCAGGAGGAAAGGAGTACACGATTGACTCAGAAACAGTTACCAAATCCGGCACAGAACTTCAGGAAGCGATACCCCGAGGTGTGGACTGCCTTCAACGACTTGGGGGACCGCTGCCACGCGGCAGGCCCTCTCGATGAAAAGACCAGGCGTTTGGTGAAAGTCGCCCTCTCGATGGGTGCCGCCCTGGAAGGAGCTACGCACTCCGCCGTCCGAAATGCGAAGAAAGCCGGAATCACACCGGACGAGATCAATCATGTAGCCGTGCTGGCAGTAAGTACTCTCGGACTGCCTGCGGCCATGCGCGCCTATACCTGGGCCAGCGATCGATATCGTGGCACTAAGTCATAGCTGGAAGCACCAGAAACGCTACACAATCGTAAGCGGTTGTGGACAACTTTTGCGAATCCAGTAAACTCTTCAATCGAACTAACCAAAACGGCCCGGGAAAAAGTCCCGGGCCGTTTCAGGAGGAAGTGCCGCAAGAACACTATCCCGGATGTTTGGATTTGACCCGGGCCGAAGAGCCAGCTACGAAGCTACTTCAGCCATCGTGCGGCCTCAACCGCCCTTCAAGTCGGAAGCCATTCCTTTCCACTAAAAGTCGCTGTCTTCCGGCGTGCAATAGCATTGGCCCCGTCCACTGCCTAGGCCGGCTTCGTCCTCGGTGCCAATTATAAAACCACACTCTTCCGGCAACAACGCTTTTTCGACCGAGCCGAGGTTCGCGTCGTTGGCATTGGTTTCGGTCAGGGCGTAGCCTTCTCCCAGCGACTGTACGTGCGTCGCCGATACCCGTAGTCCCGGCGTCGACTTGACGGCGACGGCATTGAGATTGTCCCAACCGTAAGCATTGGCATCCGAAAAGATCTTGATGACGCCACGTGTGTTCACTTTCCCGGTTAGGGAGTTGGCCGTGAGGTTGCTGTTCACGGATTCTGAGAGCAGACCATCTTTCGATACGAGGCAGCCGCAACATTCTTGTAGTTCCTGGCTGTCATCGAGCACGTAGATGTCTGCGTAAAGGTTACCGTCCGTGTTGCCATCGTTTACGATGCGCACCGTAGCGTCCGGGGCACCAGCGGTGTTTGCGTGGGAGTAGTAGGTGGTGAAAAACACGCTGTTGTCTTGAGCGAAGGCATTCCCCCCAAGCATCAGGGCAGTTGCCAGTAGCGGTAGCAACACCAATCCGAGCTTCTTCATTTTTGAATCCTCCTGGGTTTGCGCCCGGTGCTGGGGGGAGGTCAGGTCGCGGCGCGGCACAAATTTAAACCTTTCGGGAGTTCTTTACAAGTCCCCACATGGACTTGTTCAGTAGGCTAATGCTTATGCATTAGTTCGCCACACTTCGAAATTTTCCGCCATGAACTACAATCCGGGCGAGGTCTTCAACATCCCGTGGTGCCATCAGGGTTTCGGATTTGTGCTGCCAAGGCCATGAACGTCAGAATTTGTGCGACACCGGCCGACGCCAACCACGTCCAAGCGTGCCGCGATGTCTGCTCGTGGTTTTTTGAGGCAATAGCCACCGCCGCAATCAGCAGCACAAAGGCTATGAACATAAGAGGCGCTAGGATGAAGGCAAAGACATTCGGGTGAAGCAGCATGGATGCGCAGATTGCCATTTCCGCGAACGACGGTGCCGATAGCTTCCATGCGGTCGCGCTACGCATAGCGTGAGTATAGCTGTTTTAAACCAGCGTTAGCGCTATTGGGCGATCCAGGACCCTGGTCGATGAAACGGCCCCGGAAACTGCCCATTACGAATCTAAGCGGAATCTGGCTCCGTAGCGGGCAAGGTGAACAAAAACGTCGAGCCGTGATTAAGCTCGCTCTCGGCGCGAATCGTTCCTCCGTGCGCCAGGACAATGTGCTTGGCGATGGCGAGTCCCAGCCCGGTGCCCCCCGATTCCCGCGAGCGCGCTTTATCCACGCGGTAGAAACGCTCGAAAAGACGGGGCAGATGCTCGGAAGAAATGCCGGACCCGAAGTCCCGTACGTAAAATTCGACGCCGCTCTCCGCCGCGCGCGCTCCCAGAATAACTTTCTTTCCGGACGCCGCGTACTTCAACGCATTCTCGATCAGGTTGGAAAAAATCTGGTGGATGGCTTCGCGATTCGCATTCACATTGCCGGCGGTCGCTGAGTTCTCAATCGCCAGCTCGACGCCAAGCTCGACTCCATAAGACCGTGCCACTTCAACGAAACTTTCCCGGGCATCCTGCAGCAGTTCTTCGGCGCTGACCCGCTGGATCTCGAATCTCTGCTCCCCCGATTCGACGCGCGCCAAAGTAAGCAGGTCTTCCGTAAGTCGCGACATGCGCGCCGCGTTCTTGCGGATGATTTCCAGAAACTCGCGCACGTGATTGTCTGCAATCGGGCTGTCGAGCAGCGTCTCCGTGTATCCCTGAATCGAAGTCAGCGGCGTGCGCAGCTCGTGGGAAACGTTGGCGATAAAATCGCGGCGGCTCTTTTCCATGCGCTCGGTCTCCGTAAGATCGCGGAGCACCGCCACCGCGCCGCCCCCGGGCATAGGCGCCGCCGTCACATCGAAGGTGCGCCCGGGAGCGATGGTGTTCGAGCGCGCCGATCTGACGACCTGGTAGTGCGCCGCATCTTGAATGGCGGCGAGAAAGTCCGGGTCGCGGACGCTGTCGATCAACGGCGCATTCAGGCGAAGGGCACGAAGCAGCAGACGGTCCATGCTCCGGTTGGCCCACTGGATGCGTCCCTCGACATCGACCGCGACCACCGCGTCGTGCATGCTGTTGAGAAGAGTTTCCAGCTCGCGCTGGCTGGTTTGAACGCGAGCGTAACTTTCCTCCACCCGGCGCGTCGTCTTATCGAGCGCTAACGCCATCTGCCCGATCTCGTCAGTAGAAGTAGAAGCGATTCGGGCAGTCAGATCCCCGCCCGCCACGCGCTCGGCAAAATTTACGATCCGTTGCAGACGCCGGCCAACATATTGCGAAGCGCCCGCCGCCACTATCACCGCGAAAACAAAAGCGCTGAACGATCCCCAGAACAGCGCCACGCGCAGCGGACGATCGGTAATTTCGATCTCGGGCAACGGATACGCCAGCCGCACCGCTCCTCCGGAAACCGGCGCCGCCACGTACACAAAAGGAACGCCCAGATTCTCGCTCTTGCGCTCATCCACGCCGACTTCCCCGGCGAGAGCGGCAACAAACTCCCGGCGTTGCGCGTGATTCTCCATCGTGCTGGGATCGGTTTCCGAATCGGCCAGCACCTTCCCGGTAGGATCGATGACGGTGGCCCGGGCTCCCGCTGCCTGGCCCTCCTGAGCGGCAATGTCGGCCAGGGAGTGCTGCCGGTCCGCCTCCACGCGATGGGCGAACATCAGGGTCTTCTGTTTGAGATTGCGCTCGATCTGCTCGCGCAGCGTACGTTCCCAGACCTTGTGCACGGCCAACTGCAGCGTGATCGCGGTGACGCCAATCACCAGCAGAAACACAAACATCAATTTAAAGAAGATGCGGCTTCTCAACGCGCGACCTCAAAGCGGTAGCCGGCCCCCCGTACCGTCTTCAAGTAACGCGGGTTCTCCGGATCGGGCTCAATCTTTTCACGGATGCGCCGCACATACACATCCACCGAGCGCGGCGTCACGTACGCCGTATCGCGCCACACCGAGTCGAGCAACTGATCGCGAGTGAAAACCCGTCCCGCGTGCCGCATGAAGTAGTCGAGCAGTCGGAATTCCGTGGCCGTGGTCGGCACCTGTTTCCCGCGAACCATCAATGTCATAGCCCCCGGGTCAATGTGGATTTCGTCGATCTTGGTTGGCACCGGCGGCAAAGGCCGCTCAAAGCGCCGCAGCACAGCTTTGACCCGAGCCACCAGTTCACGCGGGCTGAAAGGCTTGGGGATGTAGTCGTCCGCGCCCAGCTCCAACCCCAGAACGCGATCCGCCTCTCCGCTCTTGGCGGTCAGAAAAATCACCGGAACCGAAGCCAGCGACACCGACTGCCGGATCTGCCGGCAAAGTTCCAGACCGTCTTTTCCCGGCACCATGATGTCCAGCAGAAACAGCGCCGGACGCTGCCGTTCGGCATCAGCCACGACCAGATTGCCGGTCGAGTAAAGTCGCACGTTGAAGCTGGCTCCTTCCAGATGATGGCGAACCAGCCGGGAAATATCCGGATCGTCTTCGACTACATAGATCGTCGGCTTCACGCGAACCATTGTAGCTGGAAAATGTGACGATTCGGTACGAGGAGTGGACCGGATTCCGCCGGTTAACCAGATTTTGGGTGGCGCAGCGGTTTACCGCTGCGATAACAACGTATTTTTCAGTGCCGGCTTTAGCCGCTGCCGTCAAACTGCTCGCGCGAGATGGTTCCGGCGCAGCCAGTTCGGGCAGTTTCGCCACGGGTGGCTAGCGCAGCGCCATCCCCGCATCGGCGCAAAAATCCATAGAAACAAATTCCCGCCGCAGAAATTTCGGAAACGCCGCGGCCGCAATCATGGCCGCGTTGTCGGTAGAAAGCGCGCGCGACGGAAAGAAAACCGGCAGTCCCTCCATCCCCGCTTCGCGCTCAAACGTCGCCCGCAATTCCCGGTTGGCGGCCACCCCGCCGCTAACAAAAAGGGTTCGAACGTCATAAGCGCGCGCCGCCGCCAGCGTCTTAACCACCAGATCGTCGACCATGGTGCGCTGAAAAGAAGCCACCAGGTTCAGGAGTTGCCGGTCCGAGAGCCCGCGGATATCTTCCAGCGTCGGCGTAGAGATGCTCGCAAGCGCCTGTCGGCGAGCCTCAATCGCAGGTTTCAGTTTCTCCGTCTCCACATATCGCAAAACCGCCGTCTTGATTCCGCTATAGGAAAAGTCAAACTGCGGTCCATCCTCCTCTGCCCGATGCTGCGAGTGATCCCCGAGCTTATGATCGCCGAGCATATGATCTCCCCGCTTGTGATCGCGCCGGTCCCGGTGCTTGATCTGCGCCATCTGAAACTTGACCGCGTGCGGATCGCCAAACGCCGCCAGTCGGTCGATGATCGGTCCTCCCGGATACCCCAGTCCCAGCAGCTTCGCGACTTTATCGAACGCCTCGCCGCCGGCGTCATCGCGAGTGTGCCCGATGTTCCGGTAGGTCCAGAGATCTTCCTGCACCTGGGCAAGATAAAGATGCGTGTGCCCGCCCGAGACCACCAGCGCCAGCACCGGAAAATGCAAGTCTGCATTTTCGTTTTGCCGCGCCTCCAGCAATACGGCGTGAATGTGTCCCTCAAGATGGTTCACCGCGATCAGCGGCTTCTCCAAGGCAAAAGCCAGCGCCTTGGCATAGCTGATGCCCACCAGCAGAGCCCCCGCCAGTCCCGGCCCTTGCGTGACCGCGATGGCATCGACCGACTGATAAGTCTGTCCCGCTTCCGCCAGAGCCTGCCGCACCACCGGAACAATCGCGCGCAAGTGCTCGCGCGAGGCCAGTTCCGGAACCACTCCGCCATAAGGCTGATGCATAGCGATCTGCGAGGCAACGATGTTCGACAAAACCCGCTGCCCCGACCGCACCACCGCCGCGCCCGTCTCATCACAGGAGCTTTCAATGCCGAGGATGTAAGCGTCAGGCATAATGAGCTGTCAGCTGTCAGCTGTCAGCCGTCAGCCATCAGGCTATCAGTTTCCAGTTTAGACGACGTGCGGTTGGTGTTGCTCTACCTGATGGCTGACCGCTGATGGCTGAATGCTGAATGCCGAACGCCAAACAACACGCCGCCGAAATCGTCCGCGCTCTGCGCGAGCGCGGCCACCAGGCCTTCTTCGCCGGAGGATGTGTCCGCGACCTCCTTCTCGGCCGCGACCCCGCCGACTACGACGTAGCCACCGACGCAACTCCGCAACAGGTAATGCAAATCTTCCCCCAAACCTTCGCCGTAGGCGAGCAATTCGGAGTAGTGCTAGTGCCAGCAGACCCCAGTGGACCGACGGGCATCCCCGCCCGTCAAGGCGAGCGTAGTAAAGGAGCCGTAGAGGTAGCCACCTTCCGCTCGGACGTAGGCTACTCCGATGGCCGTCATCCCGACGAGGTTCGCTTCACCAAAGACCCGCGTGAAGACGTGCAGCGCCGCGATTTCACCATCAATGGCATGTTGCTCGATCCCCTGATCCTCGATTCGTCGGCCCCCGATTCAACCGCCAACGCAATCCTGGATTTCGTAGGTGGCCGCGAAGATCTGAAGGCCGGAATCGTGCGCGCCATAGGCGACCCCGAGCGCCGTTTTGCCGAGGACAAACTGCGCATGCTCCGAGCCGTGCGCTTCGCGGCCCGCTTCGATTACCAGATCGATCCAGCGACGCTCGCGGCGATACAAAAGTTAGCGCCTCAAATTCGCCAGGTTTCCTGCGAGCGCGTGCGAGAAGAGCTGACCAAGATGCTGACCGAGGGCCAAGCCCGTCGCGCCTTCGAATTACTGGATACAACCGGCCTCCTGCCAGAGGTCCTGCCGGAAATCGCCAACATGAAGGGAGTGGAGCAACCGCCCGAGTATCATCCCGAAGGTGACGTCTTCGTGCACACGCTGCTTCTCCTGGAAAAGCTGCCGGCCGGCGTCTCCAAGACGCTGGCCTGGGGAGCGCTCCTCCACGACGTAGGCAAGCCGCCGACCTTCCGCATCGCGCCCGACCGCATCCGCTTCGATGGCCACGTAGAAGTAGGAGTGAAGATGGCCGCCGAAATCTGCCGCCGTCTGCGCTTCTCGAACCACGAGACCGATCAGATCCTCGCGCTGGTAGACAATCACATGCGTTTCGCCGACGTGCAGCGCATGAAGCAATCCACCCTGAAAAAGTTTCTCCGCCTGCCCGCCTTCGAAGAGCATCTGGAGCTGCACCGCATAGACTGTCTTTCCAGCCACGGCCAACTCGACGCGTACGAATATTCCCAAGAGCAGTTGCGTTCCCTGCCGCCCGAGGCGATTCGTCCTACTCCGCTAATTACTGGCCGCGACCTGATAGAAGCAGGTTATGAACCCGGTCCAAGATTCAAAGAAATCCTGTCCGCAATCGAAGACGCACAACTGGAGGGTCGCCTCACATCGCGCGAGGCCGCGATGGAGTTTGTGCGGCGCGAGTTTCCCGCCTAGCTTCGAAGGGCGACGGAGACACGATCTCCCAACCTCTACCGTGTCAAGGCAATTGATCCTAGTTCTAAGGGCGGCCACTCTGGCGACGCATTTCACCAACAATTCCCAATGAGTGTAAACGTTACAACACCTATACTTGCAGCAATCATGAAAACGCAACTTTACTTCGACCTTGCAGGAAGACCAACCACCCGAGAATCCATTTTCGCGAATCGAAAGAGGTTGAAGAAATCATGGAGGATTTAAGGAAGGAAAATATAGCTGTTTTCGAGATTGATGGTGCGGCCTTATCCTCGCACGAAGGCTTGTTCAAAGCGTTCGCAATGGCCCTGAGGAAACCAAAGGATTGGTACGGAGGTGAAGAATACCCAAGCAACGTAAACTCTTTCCTAGAATATCTCGACGATGTGCTTGACTGGTTTCCCGCCAAAGGACACGTTGTGTTCGTTCGTGGTTCTGAGCATTTATGGCGCGCTCACGCTCGACTGGCTGGAGAGTTGACCGAATGGTGGCAATTCGCAACTGTCACTAATCAAGCCACTGTTCATCTAGTGTTCATTTGGTGAAGCAGATGACTGTTGAAACATCGCGATTACGCTCATTGACCCTGCTCGATCAGGCGGGTGGCCCAGCCTCCTGCTGGCACAACTACACAGAGGGTGCCCCTCGATAAGAGTGAAGGCTCTGTCAAGGGCGGGTGCCCCACGTCTCGCGCTTTTCGAGACGTGGGATGCCGCGAGCGTCTTCACTTCCGCGATCTGACCCCTACCCTTTTTTCATCACAAACGCCCAGTGAGCGCCATCACAGACGTCCAACCCGCCATCCGCGACAATAGGACTGAATGGGGCAGTGAAGAGGTGTGCCGTGAATCAAAACGGCCCTCCAAGCTGCCCCAAAGCCATTTTCAGCGCTCTTTGACAACCGTAAGTCCTTATTCCGGAATATTTTGACTATAAGTCCTTTAAAGTCAAAGATTTTGCATGGAATTTCCCCCTAACCCCATGATTCCAATCAGACCGGGGGGAGGGGGGGTACCCCACTGGCAATCTTTGCCAACCGTGCAATTTGTGAGATCGCCCCACAGAATAGAAGAGAGGTCTGACCCCATGCCTACCCGAAATGTCAATTTGACCGACGGACTCGACAGCTTCGTAGCCTACCAGCTTGAGAGTGGACGTTACGAAAACGCCAGCGAGGTCGTGCGCGACGGCCTGCGGATGTTGGTACGCGCGGAGCGGGAACACCTGGCGAAACTGGCGGCGATTCGCGCGGCGACTCACGAAGCCGAAGCCCGCAGTATCGCCGAGGGATTGCACAAGTGAGGATTCCGCAGTCAAAATCAGAAGGCAAATGTGTAGAGCGGACACTCCTGTCCGCTGCCTTTTGGTGTTGCCTTTGATTTTGCGACTATTCCTCGTCTCTGTCCCGGTCCTGCGAAGTGATCTGCGCCGCATCGGCCGCGCCCGGAACGGGCTTTTGCAGATCGATCAGCGCCAGTCCCGCCTTCTTCAGTTGTTCGTTCAGCGCTGGAATGTCTTTCGACTTGAGTTGGCCCCACGCCAACAACTGCTCTTCCAGCGCCTTCTCCAGTTCTCCGAACATTGCGGCTTGCTGTGTCGTGGGCGCGGCGTCAGCGGTATCGAGAGCAGTGACGAGCGCGTTGAGACCGCCATTCAGCCGAGCCAGGCTGCGGCCTTCGGGAGTGCTCAAGTAGCTCGCACGGTAGTCGCCTTCTTCGCCCTCGATAGCTGCGGCTTTCGCGTCCAATGCGGCAGCCGTCTTTTGAATCACATCCAGCCCACGACTTACCCTGTGTTTCTCTGTGCTCCCTGTGGTAAGGATTTTGGCCGTGAGCGCCTTCAACTGGAATCGCAGGCTGCGCACTTGTTGTACGGCTTCGTAGTCGCGATGAAGCGCCTCGGCAATTTTTCGGTCAAGTTCGAATTGCCGCCGCAGATCATCAGGCGCAGTCTTCACCCGCGGATCCATGCGAATATTCAGCGGCTGCGCGTACGGTTTCGCATTCACGGTAAGAATCACGGTGTACTGTCCGGGCAGCACAGTCGCTCCCAGGGGATAGAGCGGCGTGTCGTGGAAGATCGCGGACATCGGGTAGTCGCGCGTCAACACGTCAGGTGCGGGATAAGTCAAGTCCCAGACAAAACGATGCATGCCAGCCCCAGCGGAGAGCGTTCGCGCGGGCCGCACCCAGTACATGGGAACGTTGAATTGCTTGGGATTTACCGGCTCGGGCTTGTCGGCGCTGGAAAATCGGCGCACGACTTTTCCCGATGAGGCATCGACAATTTCCAGCGTGACCGCGCCGGAGGGCGCGCCCTTCAGCCAGTAATCGATCATCGCGCCATCCGGAGGATTTTGTCCGGCAGGTTCTTCCGGAGGCAGAGGCGTGTCGGTGTTGTTGTTGCGGCGCACGCGATAAGTCAGCTGCGGCGCGTAAAGATGCGCCGGAGCTTCCGCAACCTCCGGACTAAACTGCCGCAGCGCCGTGATGTTATCCAAGATCCAAAACGACCGCCCATGGGTTCCGACGACAACATCGTCGTGATGAATTACCAGATCGCGGATCGACGTCGACGGCAAGTTCATCTGCAGCGATTGCCAATGGTCGCCGTCGTCCCACGAAACATACACGGAGCGTTCGGTGCCGGCAAAGAGCAGTCCCTTGCGCTCGGGATCTTCGCGGACGGTGTTGACGGGCTCGTCGTCGGGCAGGCCGCTTACAATCTTCTGCCACGACTTCCCGCCGTCGTGCGTGCGATAGATATAAGGATGCAGGTCATCGAGCCGGAAACGGTTCACCGCAGCGTAGGCCGTTGGGGTATCGAAATGTGAAGCATCCATCTGCGCCAGCTTGCTCCAGGGCGTCAGTTCGGGAGGTGTCACGTTCTGCCAGTTCTTGCCGCCATCGCGCGTCACGTGAATCAGGCCATCGTCGGTTCCGGCCCAGATCAGGGTTGCATCTTTCGGCGAAGGCGCAATCGAATAGATCACGCCGCGATGCTTGCCCTGCTCCGCATCGGCCGCGATAAACGGCCCGAGAGTCGCGGGAGAGCCCGGATCTTCGTTCGTTAGAGCGCGGTTCGTTAGATCGCGCGTCAGGTCGGGGCTGATGATCTGCCAACTGTTGCCACCGTCGCGCGTGGCAAAGAGCACGTTTGATCCGAGATACAGTACGTGCGGGTCCGCCGCCGAGAAAATCAATGGCGCGGTGCGATTGAAGCGATACTTCCCGGTGCGCAGCACCACCGGCGAAACGTCGCGCGTCTGTCCAGTATTGCGGTCGAACACCGTAGCCTTGCCGCCGTAAATCAGATTCGGATGCAGCGGATCAGGCGCGACGTAGCCATACTCTTCGACTCCCACCGTGGTCCAGTCGCGAAAAGTAATTTCGCCAAAGCCGCTGCGGCTGGCGGTGCCGATCGACCCGCTTTCCTGTTGGCCGCCATACACCCAGTAGTGAAACTGGTTGTCGGTGATAACGTGATAGAACTGCGCCGTGGGCTGGTTGTACCAGGAACTCCAGGTCTCGCCGCCATTCACGCTGATGGTCGCGCCCTGGTCCACGGCGAGGGCGATAATGTCGGGATTTTCGGGATTGATCCAGATAGTGTGGTAGTCGTCGCCGCCGGGGGCGCCCTTGACGGCCGTGAAGTTCTTGCCGGCGTCGGTGGAGCGGTAGGTCGAAGTGTTCGCCACATAGATCACATCTTTATTTCGCGGATCGACGCGGACGCAGGCGAAGTCGTCGCCGCGTCCCGAGATGCGTTCCTCGGTGTTCACGAGTTGCCAGCTTTCGCCGGCATCGTCGGAACGATAAACGCCGCTCTTCTTCCCCGCGTCTACCAAGGCGTACATGCGACCGGGATCGCTTTGCGAAACACCGAGGCCGATGCGGCCCAGCTTGTCGGCCTCGCTTGGCAATCCTTTCGTGATTTGCCGCCAGTGGTCGCCGCCGTCGGTTGATTTGTAGAGACCGCTCCCCGGGCCGCCATAGCTGCCATCGGTCGTCCACGGCGGACGGCGCGAGGCCCACATGTCGGCGAAGATTACGTGGGAGTTTCGCGGATCGAACACGAGGTCAATCGCGCCGACGTTTTCATCTTTATAGAGAACCTTTTGCCAGGTCTGGCCGCCGTCGAGCGAGCGGAAAACGCCACGCTCGGCATTCGGACCATAAGGATGCCCGAGGGCGGCGACGAAAACGCGGTTCGCATCCTTGGGATCGACCAGGATCGATCCAATCTGCTGCGCGTCGCGCAGAGCGCCATCACGTTGTCCCAGATGCTGCCAAGTGCGGCCCGCGTCGGTCGATTTGTAGATACCGTTGCCTACGGAAAGATCCGGCCGGCGCAAGCCTTCGCCACTTCCGACATAAATCGTGTTCGGATTCGACGGCGCGACTGCCAGAGCTCCAATCGAACCAGTTGGTTGACCATCGAAAATCGGATTCCAGGTTTTGCCGAAGTCCGTCGTTTTCCAAACTCCGCCGTTGTTCGGCGCCATGTAGAAAATATTCGGCTGGCCCGGAACGCCGGAAATCGCCACCGTGCGTCCGCCGCGAAACGGGCCGATCATGCGCCAGCGGAGTTCCTGGTACATAGTAGGGTCATACTGCTGGGCAGAAAACGCGAAAGGAGAGGGCAGCACACAGAGCAAGGCGAGCAGAATCCACAAGAGTCGCTTATTCACAGTTGGTCCCCGAAGAGAGGTAAGAATAAACCACGGCAGCGGCGACTGGACAGTGCGGTCGGATATGCGTCGTCAAAGAAAACCCGCCCTGCGGCGACCGAAGGGCGGGTTCAGTGCTTTTAGAACTCAGGTGCTAATGGTTATCAGCCGGCTTCTCCGCTGGTTTCTTGCCAGCGGCGGGAGCCGCAGCGGCTTTTGGTTTCCAGAACTCGGGATCTGCCTTAACCCACTCGTCCGCCGGGTAGCTCATGCGCGGATTAAACGCGAACAGGTTCGTCTGGCTCGACTCAATCGCCGCCGCCGACAACTCGGCGAGTTTTTTCATGCCTTCTTCGCCCATCGCCTCTTCAAAACCTTTGCCCGCCGCGAAGTTCTTGTCAATCTCCGCCGCCGACTTCATCGGGTTGAAGATGATGTAGGTCGTTTCAGGAAATCCATAGACCGCCGAATAAGTCGCCCAGTGAGCGTCGGGAATCTTCTTGTACGCGGCGGTTACCAGCTTCACGATTTCGTCCCAATCCTTGTCATGTCCGTGCTTAACCTGGTAGCGCGAGATTTCGAAATAGCGCATGTGAGCGATGTCCACCTCGGGACGCAGGCTGTATTCCTCGCGGAATACCAACGCGGTGCTGTCGGTCTCGCTCAAAAGTTCACCGTCGACGGCAGAGGCGTGTTCAAGGGCAGCCATCAGCGCTTTATCCTCTTGAGTTGCGAGGGTATCCTTTTCCCACGCGGCAAACGAATCGTAGCCGGTGAGGAACAGGGCACGCGACTTACCCGAAAGAGATTCCACAGCCAGATAGTGGGTTGGCCAATTCGCTTGCTTCATGGCCTGAACAAACAAGCTCTCGGTCTTTTCATGTACCGTACCCGCCTTCCCCGGCTTCGTATACTCCCGGAAGATCGTTAGTACTTTGGGTGGCATTTTACCTGCGGACATTTCCTGGCCGAGAGCGATCCCGGATATTCCAGCAGTCAGCAAAACAACCAGGGCGAGCACCGCCCCTCCGATTCTTCTCATAGTTGACCTCCTCGGTCACACAGATAGCACGGATTTTCTTTCTGGAAAAACGGGCCAATTGTACGCCCCTTTCGAATTTTCGCAACCTAGTGAGGAGATTTTCAGCGGGAAGCGGCAGGAGCGCTCCCCAGATAGCGCCGCAACGCATCCTGCCATTCCGGCATGCGGATGTGGTAAGCGTGCAAGCTATCCGGCGACAGAACGGAGTAAGCCGGCCGCCGCGCCGGACGCGGAAATTCGGCTGTGGTCACGGGTTTGATTGCGGTCGGCAGGCCGGACGCGCGCACGATTGCGTTAGCAAACTCGTACCACGTGCAGTCGCCGGAATTGGTGACGTGCACAATCCCGCGGGCGGAGGCGCGGCACAGTTCGGCGAGAGCGGATGCGAGATCGCGCGTGAAAGTTGGGCTGCCACGCTGATCGTTCACCACGGAAATTTCAGGACGAGTGGACGCCAGCTTCAGAATCGTCGCCGGAAAACACTTGCCACCGTGCCCAAACAGCCACGAAGTCCGGGCGATGCAGACCTCGGGCAGTATCTCGAGAAGCCGTTCCTCGGCCCGGGCTTTACTCTCGCCATAAACGCTGGTCGGATTTCTGGGGTCGCCGGTTTCGTATGGCGATCCCTTGCTGCCATCAAAGACGTAGTCCGTGCTCAGGAACATGAGTCGCGATCCGGCTTCGCGGGCAGCCTCGGCCACATTGACCGCGCCCTCGCAATTCACCGCAAAGGCCAAATCGCGGTTTGACTCGCAGCCATCGACGTCGGTGTAGGCAGCGGAGAGGAGAATCCAGTCGGGACGGGAATCGCGAATCACGTCGCGAACGCGCGCGTGGTCGCGCAGGTCGGCGTCTTCGGCAGACAGCGCGGTCAACTGCTCACCGCTCCGTTCGTTACCGCTCAACTCGTTACCGCTCAACTCATGAACCAGTTCCTGGCCAAGCAGTCCGGATGCACCGAACAAGGTGGCGCGCATAGCGGCATTGTAAATGGGAACTCCGCGGACAAGATTGAAAACCCGCTACTTTGTCTTCTTCTCGATTCGTCTCTACTCGGTTTCGGTCGGTTGCGGCGTTCGCACCCGGCCCCGCCGCAGTGCGTGCAGGATAAGCGATCCGCTGATGCCGAAGCAGACCACGGCGGCAAACGCCACCAGATCCAGCGTACGGCGCGCCAACCGGAGGTAATCCGCGAACAGCGTGACCGTGGCACAGAGAATGCCGAGGACGTTAAGCCAGAGAGGCGAATGAATATTCGGAAGATCCTGCCGAAACCGAACCTGAAGCAGCAGCGCGGCCAGCCCGATGGCCGCCACCACGACCAAAGCGACGGGACTGTAAAACGCATTCGGCCCCGTGTAGATCACGACCAGCGCCAGCGCCAGAATGAGCAGACCTGATGCGATCACGGTCCACCGGCGCGCAACTCTGGACTGGGAACTCGTCACCCAGCGATCTCCTCGCCCTTCTGCATATTGCCATTGTATCCGTCGGCGTCTCCCTCTGTGCTCAGGCGTTGCTCGGCATCCATTCCGCCGCCCGATTCTCGCCGTGCGACATAGCGTAAAGGACCAGTTCCACCCGGCTTGAAATCCCCACCTTATCGAAGATGCGCAGCAGATATTTCTTGATCGTGTGTTCGCTCAGCCCCAGTTCGGACGCGACCCCGCGGTTGGTCAAGCCGTCGGCTACGAGCGCAACGACCTGCTCCTCGCGAGGCGTCAACAAAGACCTCCCCGTTGAGTTGACCACACGCAGCGTCGGCACCTCCGACAAAGCGTCCAGCACGTAATTCATCTGCTGGCTGTTGATCCAAACCTGTCCCTGGGCAACGCAATGGATGCACTTGCAGAGCATCGGAAAGGGAGTTTGGGTAAAAAGAAAAATGCCCTTCGCACCCGCCCGCAAGGCATTCACCACCAGTTCGCGGTCATCGTTCTCGGCCAGCAGAATGGGGGCGATGTTTGGATACGAGACGCGCAACCAGCGCAGCAGGCTCAAATCCGGCTGGTGGTTGCCCGCAACCAGGACCACGTCCGCGTGATTCGATTGCAGGAAGTTCTGGAGAGCAGACGTCTCCAGAGCAGCAGCGGAAACTTCAAAGTCCCGCCGGCTTTTCAGAGCTCGCGTCAAGAGTTGAGACTGAATTAGACCGGAATCAGCCACCAGGACTTGCACTATTTCGGTTTCGACCGTCGGGGTTCCCGTGGCCAGCTTCGCGGAGCGCATGGTATTCACACTCCCATCATGCCCCAAGGCGCACGGACCGGATGTAGGCCTCGTCACACCCTGTTGGTGATGAATTCCGCGCCTCAAGCCTACTTTCGCAGGGCCACTCTGGTGCACAACATTCGCCGCCCTGCTCTTCCGCCGGGCGTGCGTCCGGGGCTGCAGATCTAGCCCTGACGGCCCAACCGCTGATTTCATCACCTTTTCGATGGCTGGAACGTGCCCTGTACCGCGGTGGACAGTACTTTCCAAGTCTTGTTGTGCTTTGGACCAAACGATACCTTCTGGCCAACAGCTCAAACGTCCGAGCTGCTTGAGTTCGCCGTTCTGAGCAACGGTGAGAGTCCGGAGATGAATGTATTTGCCAAACAAGTCGTCTTGGGAGTTGCGGGCATGCTCATCCTGCAGCTAGCCGTGGTCACCTCCGCTCAGGAGACTGCGTCGTCGCCTGGTTCGGCCCCTGGGTTATCTGCTCCGCCAACCGGCAAGATCGCGGCGGCGGAGAGCTCGCAGAGCCAGTACCGGTCCGACACGAGCGTCTCCACCAACGGTGCGATCACACAACCCGGAAAAGCGGGTGGCAAGGGAGATCCTGCATTCGGAGGGGAACGCCACCCGCTTTATCGGCTTACGAAATCTGACACCGTAGACGTAAATTTCACTTTTTCCCCTGACTTTAATCAGACTTTGACCGTGCAGCCCGATGGATTCGTGGCGCTGAAAGGTGCGGGCACTCTCTTAGCGGAAGGGCTCACGGTCCCCCAAATGCAACAGGCCGTTGCCTATGCCTACCGCGGCTTTCTCCATCAGCCGGAGGTCACCGTGACCTTAAAGGATTTTGACAAGCCTTACTTCCTCGCTTCGGGCGAAGTGGCACGGCCAGGCAAGTATGAGTTGCGCGGGGATCTGACCATAAACGAAGCCGTGGCCATTGCCGGCGGATTCACGCAGCAAGCTCGTCATTCGCAGGTCGTTGTGTTTCGCCGGATTTCTGCCAACGTCGCCGAATCCCACGTGATTGATTTGAAGAAGATGCTGAATGCTCGCGATCTTCGCGAAGATCTCCACCTTCAGCCCGGCGACTTTATCTTTGTGCCGCAGAGCCGGGTTTCAAAGATTCACAAGTACATTCCGACCAACGCCTTGAGCTGGTACATGAACCCATTGCAGTTCTAGCAGAAAGGAGTGGCAGCGTTCACTTTCGTCTCCCAAGTCTGGCGGGTTCCCATTATTCTCGCCGGAACTGATCGCTCGCTGTACGACCCATGTCCGCGGAATTGATCAGACGCTCGCGCACCACTCTTTCCCCAACACCCCGCGAACTTGCGGCCACGCTGTTCCGGCGTCCCCGACTCACGGCTGCTTCTTTTGGGTTCGTACTGCTGGTGACGATGCTCTTCGTGGCCCTCTCGGCGCGATATGAATCGCACTTCAAGGTTCTGCTGCGCCGGGGCCGCTTTGACCCCATAGTCTCTTCCCAGCCCGCCAGCGCCATGGATTTCACCCGTCCCGACATTACGGAAGAAGAACTCAATTCCGAAGTCGAACTCCTAAGCGATGAAGATCTCCTGAAGCAAGTTGTAAAAATGGCGGAACTCGTTCCAGCGGGCACACCGGACTTCGAGCGCCCCGCCGAGATCGAACATGCCGTTCGCAAGCTGTCCCGCCGTTTGGATGTCGAAGCCCTGAAAAAGTCGAACCTTATCCAGGTCAGCTACAAGGATACCGATCCGGAACGCGCCGCCCGCATCCTCTCAGCGTTTTCTACCCTCTATGTCCGGAGGCACATGAATCTCCAGCGGCCCTCGGGGGAGATCCAGTTTTTCGACCAGCAAACCGCGGAATCCGAAAAGAAACTGCGTCAGTCCGAAGCCGAACTGGTGCACTTTACTCGCGCTCGGGGCGTGGTTTCGGCAGCGATGGAACGCGATATCGCGCTGCAGAAGTTAGGCGAAGCCGATGCGGCGTACCGCCAGGTCGACCAGGATCGTGTCGAGACCGAGCACCGGATTGCGTCGCTCGGCGAACAGCTCAAGTCGTTTCCCTCCCGGTCGGTCACTCTCAAGCGCTGGGCCGATAATCCGGAGGCTCTCGAAAAGATGAAAACGCACCTGCTGGAGCTCCAACTCAAGCGCACCGAGCTTCTCACCCGCTTTGAACCGTCTTACCGGCTGGTGCAGGAAGTCGAACAGCAGATCGCGGAAACTCAAGCTTCGATTGCCGCCGAAGCGCTCACCCCGGTACGCGACGAAACCACCGACAAGGATCCTAACTACGAGTGGGCCCGCATGGAAATGGAGAAGGACCAGGTGCAGTGGGACGGCTTGCGGGCACGGCAATCCGACGCTGCCGTTCAGGTTGCGTCCCTGCGCACGTTTGCCCAGCAGATGCAATCCGACTCGATGGACCAACAGGATCTGATGCGCGCCGCCAAGGCCGACGAAGACAACTACCTGCTCTACCTTCACAAGCGCGAGGAAGCCCGCATCGGCGACGCGCTCGACGAGCGTCGCATCCTTAATGTGGCCATCGTGGAAGCGCCCGTAGCCCCGGCCCTGGCCGTGCACTCCTTGCTCCTTTATTTCCTGCTCGCCTTCGGACTGGCTATGGTGTTCAGCGTCGGCATAGCCTTTACGTCCGAATATTTTGACCCAACGATTCGAACCCCCGAAGAAGCTCAGGGCCTACTGGAAGTGCCGGTGCTGGCTTGGCTGCCCGCGTCTGAGCCCGCGGTTCTGCGTCCTTTCACTTCTCGCATCGGCGGCCCCCAGGTGGTGGTCCAGTGAACACTTTCCGTGAGCTTCTTATCGAAATACCCGCTGCCGCTGAACAGCGGCGCACGACTCCGATTCGCGAGCAAGTCCAGCGCGAAGCAGTTTCTCCGGCGGCATCGGTTCACGATGAGCAGATCCATGCGCTGGTTCAGCAGCTTTTCTTCCGGCCTGGCTCGAGGCCGGTGCGCCACGTCGGACTTGTCCCGGTCGAAGCATCGACTGCGATTGCGAAACTATGCCTAGCAGGTTGCGGAAAAACTCGATGTGAAGCGGACGCAGTACCACGAAACTCTCTTGTTTCCACAGCACAACCTGATAAGAAGAAGGCATGCGCGGAAAAGACGAGCAACAGTTGGACGT